>Ga0207695_10000060_pt1 | contig 360217 bp, 283 predicted proteins | sample KBSC54metaG_FD_184354 | JGI IMG/M metagenome (GOLD analysis project Ga0207695, IMG submission 184354) | Corn rhizosphere microbial communities from Kellogg Biological Station, Michigan, USA - KBS C5-4 metaG (SPAdes) (version 2) | ecosystem: Host-associated > Plants > Roots > Rhizosphere >...
AGGCCGGGATGGCCATCGCCCTGACGCCCCTGATCTATCTCATCGAAGGCAGGATCGAGCGTTATGTGGGGCATGAGACCGCACGCAAGATGAAACTGGCGGCCATGGGGCAAACGGAGACAGAGGGACCGCTGCCCGCGGCGGGGTGATGCGGCGGGGTCAGTCCGGAACTGCCATCTCCATTACATAATCATTCATAAAATAACCCTTGCCGATCGGCACGTCTTCTTCCCTGGTCACGGCAAACCCTATCCGCTCGTAGAACTGCCTGGCCTTATTGTACCGGTTGACGTTCAGCCGGAGGACTTTCGCGCCCCCGGGACGAATTTCCGCGAAGACGTATTGCACGACGGATCTTCCCAATCCTTTTCCCTGTTGTCCGGGAAGGAAGTAGATCTTATGCAGCCGCACGACGCCGGGTTCCCCGTCCGCGGCCGCCCATGAAGCGAAACCGATAGGTTCCTCTCCCTGTTCGACGATGACGAAACGGTGGTGATCGTCCACCATCTGCCGGCGCAGTGATGCGGGGCTGTAGAACAGCTGCATCATGTATGCCAGTTGTTCCTTAGACAGGATACTCCCGTACGTATCCGGCCAGATCTGCTGAGCCAAAAAGCCGATCGTATTGATGTCGTCCAGATCGGCCGGCCGCATCGATACCGGGTCATCCATCCTTTTCACGCTGGTATTCGTTAAGTTTTTAATCGTTTTCAATCTCTTCTTCCTGCAGGCTCCTGTACATCCGCAGCGCCCGCATGGCCAGCCTCACCGCGATATAAAAGGTCGCAAAAGCGCCGAAGGAAAGCACTCCGGTCGACAGGTATTTCGTCACTTCGCGGTTCTGTTGCAGGAACAGGAAAAAGTCAAAGCTGCCATGGAACAACACCGCAACCGCCAGCCCCCTTACCATCAGCCAGACGGAACGTCGCCGGGCGCGGGCTTGCGCAACCCTCTGCTCTCTGCTGCCGACCGCGCCGGCCTGTACCTGCACCCCGGCTCGTGCATGCTTGGCGCGTCCCACCGGATATCCCATCAGGACGGCAAAAGCGGCATGCGCGGGAATGGCCAGGAAGAAACGGGACACGCCCGTCTCCAAACCGAACTGCCGGACATACTCGATATTCTCGACGGTGGCAAATCCCATCCCGATGGCCACGCAAAAGACCACCCCATCGAACGGTTCGCGAAAGATCGTCTTAGGAAAAGCATAGAACCGCAGGACCAGGAATTTGCTGCCTTCCTCGCTGAAGGCCACGACCCCGAACGCATACCAAATATAGGACAGAATGGAATGACGCCATGGTTCGATGCGGACATCCACCGACAGCAGTTGGATCACCAGCGGGGGAGCGGTCGCCAAAGCGCCCAGCAGGAAAGAGGTGATCATGAAACGCATGGATTCCTTCCCCATCCTGTGGAGCGACCAGATGAACAGAAAGATGGCGACACCAGGGGCGACGGCCAGCGCGAGTAATAACATCGCCTAAAAATACGTAAATATCATTTGGGCGGGGCGGTGGGAGCGACCGGGCGCGCGGTGGAGTCCTGGAAATAATAGATCGCGCCATCACTGAAATGCGTCTCCCGGACCAGCGGCTTTTTGGTTTTAATAAAATCGATGCTGATGAGGTCGGTATTGACCGCATCGTCGAACCAGATGACCGTGAACCGGTCCGCCTTCATCATATACCGGATATCATCGGCATTGTCTTTATGCGGAAGAAGATCGGACCTGACTCCCGCAAGGAACCAGAGACCTTCGAAGGCGTCGGAATACAATGTGCCCATACGGGGTATGTATTCCAGCGAGTCACGGTGGGCGCGGACGAAAGCCATCGTTTCCGATTTGCGCCAGGTATTCTCCGTATACCCCGGTATCCCCGCATCATGAATGCCGCTCCAGTTCTCCTGGAAGGTCTGGAATTCGCCGGCGATAAAACACCCGGCAGCGACCAGACAAAGGCCCAGACCGACCCTTCTTCGGAAGGAAGCAGATGTACTTCGCCGCAGGGCGCCGTTTATCCAGCATGTGCTGCCCCAGAGCCAGGGCAGGAACAGCGGGGACAGCAGTCGGCTATCCAGTTGTTGGAAACGGGAGACCGTGGCGGTGAAAAGAATGAAAGCTGTATAGACGACGAAATAGCTCAAGGCGATGGTGTCGATGGAAAAAAAACAGGTCTTCCGGAAGAACCTGAAAAGGAAGAGGCCCGTGATCAGGATGATGAATAGAACGGCTATCCCGGTGGCTGCCTGGTACCTGTCGCTGAGAAAGGGCAGCCAGCCGCAAAGAACGCTCCCGAAATCGTGGATATTAAGCCACAGCGGAGTAATTCCCGGCTCGCGGTACCCGGTGAGGGTCCCGGTGACATGCTTGTTCCGATAGAGGTTCAGCGAAAGGAAAAGGGAAGACAGAACGACATACAGACCGATATGTCCCAGTTTCCTTCGGCCCCAGCGCAGACCTGCGTCGCAAAGCATCAGCAATCCGCCCATCCCCGCGAGGCTGATGCCGGCATAACGGGTGACGCAGGCCAGACCTGCTATCAGGCCGATGAACACCAGCCAGCGCATGGCGTGCGTCCGAAAATAATGGTAACAGCCGATCATGAACAGCAGCGACAGTACCAGGAAAAGGGTCTCCGACCAGATCATGGAATAGACCTCCAGCAGACAGGGACTACCGGCGATGATCAGCAGCAGCACCAGGGTATAGCCGCGCGAACGATGGAGGAATCGATTCATCATCCAGCCGCAAAGAAAGATAACCAGCGCGAACAGGAGACCGTTGAGCGCCGGTCCGAACGCCATGACCCCGTGACCGGTCAGGAACTGTATACCGCTCAGGAAGATAGGGTAGAAGGCTGGAAAATCCATCAGAGGCATGTTGGTGAAATCGTTGATCGCGCCCTGGTCGTGGATATGCTGGGCGGTGCTGATATAGACGATGGAATCCGGGGTGATGCCGATGCCGCCGTATGCGCAAAGAGCCTGGATGATGAAGAACCCGGCGATGGCCACCGGGACGGCGTCGAGATCGCCGGACAATAACAAGGAACGGAGGTTACGCTTCATAGATTTGATGCGAAAATACCGTAATTTGAGCCAGTTGTAAAATGCTAACTGCATGGCCCGACCACGGCTGTTTATTTTCATCACATCGCTGCTGCTGTCGACAGGCGTCTTCGCGCAGGTGTTCGGCGGCAATCCTCCTTCGCTGAAATGGCACCAGCTGAATACCGATACCGCCCGGATCATCTTCCCCACAGGGCTGGATTCCATTGCGCAACAGGTCGCCGGCATTGTCCATCGTCTGAGCCGGACCACGCTGCCGACGATCGGCCATACGCAGCGGAAGATCGATATCGTCCTGCAGAACCAGACCACCATCTCCAACGGCTATGTGAGCCTTGCGCCCTTCCGCAGCGAATTCCAGCTGACCCCCGAGCAGAACAGCTTCGATCTCGGTAGCCTGCCCTGGCAGAAGCTGCTGGCTATCCATGAATACCGCCACGTCCAGCAATACAACAATTTCCGGGTGGGCCTCTCCAGCTTCTTCTATTACCTCTTCGGAGAAGGGGGCCAGGCCTTTGCCAACAGCCTGTCCGTACCCAACTGGTTCTGGGAGGGGGATGCCGTTTACCAGGAAACGCTGATCAGCGACCAGGGCCGGGGCCGTCTGCCGTTCTTCTTCAACGGCTACCGCTCCCTTTGGGCCGGCGGCAAACGCTATTCCTGGATGAAGCTGCGCAACGGCTCGCTTCGGGACTATGTCCCCGATCATTACCCGCTGGGCTATATGCTCGTGGCGTATGGACGGGAGCGATATGGCGACGAGTTCTGGCGCAGTGTATCGCATGATGCCGCCGCCTTCCACGGCCTTTTCTATCCCCTGCAGAACGCCGTCAGACGTTATGCGGGTGTTTCCTTCGGGCAGTTTCGCGGCGAAGCGCTGGCCTATTTCCGAAAGGCCGCAGAGTCGTCTTCGGAGGGCGCGCCGGCCGCGGGGGCCGCTCCGGCCATGGCCGATGTCTTCGCCCAAACGCATCGGCATTTTTTCGCGAACGAAGAATTCCCGCAATTCATAGGCCGCGACAGCCTGCTCTATTTGCGGAGCAGCTACCGTCGGATACCCGCGTTCGTTGTCCGCGATCTTGTCAGCGGCCATGAGACCCGAATAAACAACCGGGCCATTTCGCTCGACAATTATTTCTCTTATGCCGGGGGGCGCGCAGTTTATTCCGCATATGAAACTGATCCCCGGTGGGGATGGCGGGATTACAGCGTGATCCGGGTACTGGACCCGCATACGGGTGAGGACCGGCGGTTGACCAGCCGGAGCCGATTTTTCTCTCCGGATATCTCAGCGGACGGACGCGGGATCGTTGCCGTTCAGGCAGCGACCGACGGTTCCTGTGCGCTCTTTATCCTGAATGCGTCGGACGGCAGCGTTGTCCGTCGACTGCCCAATCCCGAACGGCTCTTCTATACCTACCCGAAATTCTTCGGTACGAAGGCGATCGTGACCGCGGTGCGCAACCTGCGGGGCGAGATGTCGCTGGCAATGGTGGATGCCGCGGAAGGCAGGACACGCTATCTCGTGCCATTCAGCTATGAGACGATCGGCTTCCCTTCCGTCCGGGGTGACACCGTTTGGTTCACGGCTTCCCGGGGACGCGAAGACAGGGTCTATGCCTGGACGGCGGACCGCATTTTCCAGGTCATGCTGCCGCATGGGGAACCTATCACCGGGCAATACGAGCTGCAGACGAATGGGGAAGGGCGTTATGCCTGGAACACCCCGACAGCCGTGGGCTATTGGATGGACACCACGGGTGTTCCGCGGCTGGAGCTTATCGGGGAGGGGGAGTGGGCGCTTGGGCTGTCGGTGCAGGGTATCGACTCGCTCGATCATGGTCCTTCGCATCTGCTGGACAGGATCGAGCCCGGCCATTACTCCGAGATCGGCTATCCCATTACCTCGCATCTCATCAATTTTCATAGCTGGCGGCCTTATGTCAACGATCCCGACTACCAGCTGTCGCTGGTCAGCGACAATATCCTGAATACGTTCGAGACGAACATCTTTGCCGGTTACAACCGGGATGAGCAATATATGCAGGTGGGCGTAGACGCGGTCTATGGCGGGCTGTATCCTTTCCTGAATGCCGGATGGAACTATACTTTCGACCGGAATGCCCTGTATCGCAGTCAAACCGTGTACTGGAACGAGATGGAAGCACGGGCCGGTTTCAGTATACCCCTCAGCTGGACAAGGTACACGGGTATTACAAGGCTGCAGTTCGGAACCGACCTCGTTTACAATCAACGCTATTTTACCGGGTTGTACAAGGACAGCTTCAATAGCCGCGGATTCGCCTATATCGACCCTTCCGTTAGTCTCGTCCACCAGGTGCAGCAGACCCAACAGCAGATAGCGCCGCGATGGGCGCAGGTGCTCAGCCTGTCGTATCGCATGGCAGTGGAGGCCTTCACGGCACAGCAGTTCCTGGCTTCCGGTTTCCTGTATCTGCCCGGCGTGGCCTATACGCACAGCCTGCTCCTATCCGCCGCCTTTCAGCAAAGGGACACCCTGAACAACGCCCGGTTCTCCAACAGCTTCCCTTTCTCCCGGGGATATACAGCCGAGAATTTTTACCGGATGTGGAAGGTTTCGGCGAACTACCAGCTGCCGCTGGTCTATCCCGACTGGGGTTTCGGGAATATCCTCTATTTCCTGCGTATCCGCGCCAATCTCTATTACGATCATACGCATGTCATGGACTTTTACAAGGGTGCGCCCGTCAGCGGCGACTTCCGGAGCACCGGGGCCGAGCTGTATTTCGATACGAAATGGTGGAATCAGCTGTCGCTGTCTTTCGGTCTGCGATACAGCCGTCTGCTGGACACCGATGCGGGAGGCCGCGGGCCCGATCAATGGGAGCTGATCCTACCCCTGAATATCCTGTCACAGGGCTATAGCGGGCGGGCGGTGAAGCCGGTGGATTAAGACACGCCAAGGCTTTCCTCGATGGCCCTGATCTTGATCTCCGCGTCTTGTTTTTTCTTCCTTTCGAGATCGACTACCTCGGGTTTCGCCTGTTGAACGAAACGTTCATTGCCCAGCTTTTTATTCACGGAATCGAGAAAACCACGCAGATAAGCCAGCTCTTTCAACAATTGATCTTTCTGGTTGCCGCCATCCAGCGCCTGTTCGGTAACGATGTAGTATTTATCCGTTCCCGAAACGACGGTCAGCGCACCGGCGACGGCTTCGCCGGTGAGATCGATGCGTTCGGCATTGACCTGCCGCGAAAGGATCGGCGCGATGCGACGGTAGGTTGCCCCGTTGCCCGATTGAATGTAGAGCCGGATGGGCTCTTTGGGTTTCAGCTGTGCCTTGTTGCGGGCATCGCGAAGCGTGGTGATCGCCTCTTTCAGGAGCTGTCCTTTCGCGAGGATGTCCACGTTGGCAGTTAACACGGGCGCGAATTGACGGATGCACAGATCGTCCCCTTCCGGGCGTTCGGCCAGCAGATGGTAGATCTCCTCGGTAATGAAAGGCATGAAGGGATGCAGCAGCTGGAGCAGCTGCTCGAAGAACTCTACGGTATGGCGATACACCGCGGCGTCCATCGGCTGTTCGAAACCGGGCTTCGCCCATTCCAGGTACCAGCTGCAGAAATCGTCCCATATCAGGGAGTACAGTGTTTTCAGCGCTTCGCTGATACGGAACTCGGCAAAGAGCTGACCGAGCGTCGCGGTTACCTCGCGCAGCCTGTTCTCGAACCATTGGACGGGAAACTGCTCCGCATTGTCGATGGCGGCCAGTCGGCTTTCCCAGCCTTTTATGAGCTTTAGCGCATTCCACAGCTTGTTATTAAAATTCCGGCCCTGTTCGAGCGCGGCTTCGTCGAAGAGGAGGTCGTTGCCGGCGGGTGCGGCGATCATGATCCCGAAACGGACCGCGTCCGCACCATATTTCTCGATAAGGGCCAGCAGGTCGGGAGAATTGCCGAGGCTCTTGCTCATCTTTCGGCCCTGTTTGTCGCGGACCATGCCGGTAAAATAGACGTGCCGGAAAGGGATGCGTTTTTCCATCGGCAGGCTCTCGGGCGAGTACCATAGTCCGGCCATGATCATGCGCGCGACCCAAAAGAAAATGATGTCCTGTCCCGTTACAAGGACGGACGTAGGATAATAATAGCGGATGTCGGGGTTGCCGGGGTTGGTGATGCCCTTGAAAACTTCTATCGGCCATAGCCAGGAGGAAAACCAGGTGTCGAGCACGTCCTCGTCCTGCCGGAGCTGATCGGGCGAAAAGGCAGGCTTGCCGGTGCCGTGGGCGGCACCCTGTCCGTCGCCGCCGGCGAAAAGGGCATAAGCCTCCTCACGCGTCGCTGCCACCCGGAAACTGCCGTCGGGGGCGTACCAGGCGGGTATCTGCTGTCCCCACCAGAGCTGACGCGAGATACACCAGTCTTCAACATTTTCCAGCCAGTATTTATAGGTGGCCATGAATTTGTCTCCGGGATGGATATGGATGTATCCATCCGTTACTGCCCGCAAGGCCGGCTGTGCAAGCGCGGTCATTCGCACGAACCATTGGGTCGAAATACGCGGCTCAACGACGGCATGGGAACGTTGGGAGAACCCAAGACGGGTCGGGTGCTCCTCCACTTTCTTGATCAATCCCTTGCTTTTCAATTCTTTAATCACCGCATCTCGCGCGGCGAACCGGTCCATGCCGATAAACACGCCGGCGGCGGGGCTCAGCGTGCCGTCTTCATTCAGCGTATCGATGATCGGCAGCCCGTGTTTAAGACCTAAATTGTAGTCATTGATATCATGCGCGGGGGTCACCTTCAGCGCACCTGTGCCGAAAGCGGGATCGACGTATTCATCGAAAATGATGGGTATCCGGCGTTCGACAAGGGGAACGACCGCAAAAAGACCGGCCAGATCGGTGTACCTCGGATCCCCTGGATTGACGCAAACGGCCGAATCTCCCATGATCGTTTCGGGACGCTGGGTGGCAATGGTGATATTCCGGCCGGTTGGACGGCCTTCGGCGTCTACAACTGCATAATCGACATAATAAAGCCTTCCCTGTTCGTCCCTGTATTCGACCTCTTCATCGCTGAGCGCGGTCCGCGCCTGCGGGTCCCAGTGGATCATACGGGCGCCGCGGTAGATCAGTCCCTGGTTGAACAACGAAACAAAGACATCGATGACAGAGGAATAGTAGTCTGCATCCATCGTGAAGGCAACACGTTCCCAGTCGACGCTGCAGCCCAGGCGACGGATCTGGTCGTAAATGATGCCTCCATATTTATCCTTCCACTCATAGGCATAGGCCATGAATTCCGGCCGCGACAGCTGTTTTTTTTCAATGCCCTTTTCCTTCAGCATGCCAACCACTTTGGCTTCGGTCGCAATGGAGGCGTGGTCGCTGCCGGGCACCCAGCAGGCATTGTAGCCTCGCATTCTGGCGTTGCGGATAAGAATATCCTGGACAGTTTCATTGAGGGTGTGACCCATATGCAACACGCCCGTGACATTGGGGGGCGGGATAACGACGGTAAAAGCAGGACGGTCATCCGGTCGGCTATTGAAATAACGCCTGTTCATCCAGTGGGTATACCATTTCTCTTCAGTGCCGGATGGAATATAGTTCTTGCTCAGTTGCATGGTCATACGAATTGTATCAGCGGGAGGCAAAGGTAGCAAATTTCGGAGCAAGGAGGGACGTCATTCCGGCCATTGGGAACGAAAAAAAATTCCCCATGCACATGGGGAATTGCGTTATAGTACTGTACTATTTTTTAAAGTGTAAAATTGTATCCGATAACGGAGCTTTAAGCGAACCAATAAAGATATGACAGGAACATTACCAGGCCGATAAAGCCGACTGCCAACAAAATAGTTTTCGCTGTTTCTCCGAGATGGATAGATTGAAATATCCTCTTCATAGTAAGAAATTTTAGGGTGAACCAAAATGACATTAACGTCGAGTGATTAAAGAGCGGAATTCAGAGGGAACTGGAAATTTGATTCAACGGAAGTGGTTTCTCAGGGAGAGGAATAGACCGAACAAAATTAATTTATTTTTTCATATCTGCAAATCTTTTTTGGCCGGTTTCCGGTGGCAAAAAGGGCATCAAAAGGACATGAAAAACTCCGGCGGACGGGCCGCCGGAGTCGCAGAGGGTTAATAAGTTAGGGATGGTTGCAGTTATGACATCGTAAACAGATATGCAAAGGAAAGGATGGCGCAGAAGTACAGAAAAGCGGTAATGAAGGTCATCACCGTACTTTCCGACACCGTGACCCTGAATTTGGATTTGTGCAATTGTTCCATACAGATTGGATTTTGGGGTTAATAAGGGTGCGAACGACGAATTTCGAACGGTTTTCAGGGACGGGACTGTCAACTAACGAATGATTCTTATTAATTTTATTAACGGATTCAGTTGCTAATATTAATAGTAAGAATGTACGCGATAGTCGACATAGAAACTACCGGTGGTTATGCCGCTAATAACGCTATAACGGAAGTCGCTATTGTGTTACACGATGGAGAGCGGGAGGTCAGGCGGTACGAGACCCTGGTCCGTCCGGGGATGGTCATTCCCCGTTATGTACAGGCACTGACGGGCATTACGGAGGAGATGGTCGCCGAAGCCCCTGATTTCGAGGCAGTAGCTCCGACCATTTACGAATGCCTGAAAGACGCGGTATTTGTCGCTCATAACGTCAATTTCGACTATTCCTTTTTACACCACCAGCTGAAAACCTGCGGATTCGAGCTCAATTGCAAAAAGCTGTGCACGGTGAGGCTTAGCCGCAAAGCATTCCCGGGTGCGCCGGGGTACAGCCTCGGCACGATCTGCCGCTGGCTGGGTATCGACATTTCCAACCGGCACCGGGCGGGAGGCGACGCGGATGCCACCGTATTGCTTTTCCGGAAGATCATGCAGACGGGAGGTCTGGAGATCATCCGCGGTATGCTGAGAGGCAGGAACAGCGAACAATACCTGCCCATCCATCTTCCTGCGGGCGAACTGGAACGGCTGCCGCAGGTGCCGGGGGTCTATTATTTTCACGATCAGAAAGGAAAGGTGATCTATGTCGGCAAGGCAAAGAACCTCCGGTATCGCGTCGCCAGCCATTTTTCCAATAACAAGACGGGCAGGCAGAAACAGGATTTCCTCCGGAATATCTATTCCATCTCGCACGAGACCACCGGCACCGAACTGATGGCCTTTCTCCTGGAGTGTATCGAGATCAAACGTCTCTGGCCCGCATATAACCGAAGCATGAAACGCTTTGAAGCCACTTATGGGTTATATATCTATGAGGACCTCAACGGCTATTCGCGGCTGATCCTCGAGCGCCGGAAAAAACAGCTCCAGCCCGTCTATACGTTCTCGTTACTGGCAGAGGGGCGTAACATCCTTCGGAAGCTGGTGCGCGAGTTCAGGCTTTGCCCACGCCTTTGTTTTATCCAACGCGATGACGATCCCTGCGAAGGAGTGCGGGAACATACCTGCGACGGCGCATGCGAACTTCGGGAGCCACCCGAAAGCTATAATGAAAAGGTGAACGCCGCCGTCTCCGCCCTGGTAGCGAGTCTGCCCAGCTTTACAGTCATGGACAAAGGCCGCCATAACGAGGAGAAAAGTTGCATCCTGATCGAGCAGGGCCGTTTCTATGGCATGGGTTATCTGCCCGCAGATGCGGCGATCTATGAACCGTCGGAGCTCAAGCAATATCTCATCCCATGCGCGGAGAACGACTATATGCGCGGGCTGATCTATGCGTATGTCGAGCGATGGCCTGCCAAGAAGATCCTTATCCAGGCATAAGCGTGCCCGGACAGCAGCTATTTCTGGCCGGCCGTACCGGCAAATAAAATCAGCCGGCACCAATCCCGGTACCGGCTGAAGAAATAAATCAGGTTATGACGAAGATTAGCGTTTGCCGCCGCCGATGAAGAAGCCGAGCTTGATAGAGGCATAGCTGTTCTTGGCAGAGATCGTGCTGGTCGTTCCGGTGCTTCCGTCCGTGACGGTCGCCGACGTCTTGCCGATGAGGTTATACTCGAACGCCATACGGAAATGCCCGACTTCGAAACCGGTGCGGAACATCGTGCCGAACTTCGAGCCGCCGGTTGCCGACGAGGTTGTGTTCTGAGTGCCCGCGCTGACCGATGCGCTGGCCATGCTGTAAATACCGGAACCGCCGCCTACGAACGGGCGGAAGACGAGTCCGGGCAGATAATAATCATAGGTAGCAAGGTACGATGCATTGGCAGCCACGCTGGCGCTGGCCGCAGAACCATCGGGGGCGACCCATCCACGCGCCGTGATCGCCCACTCGAGACGAAGACCTACGGCAAATTTATCGATGATCGCATACTTGGGCTCGATGGCAAAGGCTACACCGGCTTTCGCGCCCGGCCCGGAGGGAATGGCATAAGCTGTCGAAATGTCCACTTTAAAGGGTTCGTACTTGTGCATGGACATGGATGGAGCTTTAACCACTTTGAGGTCCTGGGCATGGAGCACGGTCAGGGCAGGCAGGAATAGCGCTGCCAGGAGGATTTTTTTCATGTTTCTGGTTTTTTATTGGGTTTTGGTACAAAAAACGAATATTGGATGGTACTATAACGCGTTTCCCTAGGTGAAAGTATGTAACGTTATACGTCTCATTGGATTAGCCTGTCCAGGAGCGATATAAAAACGGCCCGGGGGATCATTCGGGCGCCCAGGGATTCAAGGTGTTCGGTGTAGACCTGGCAATCAATGAGCTGTACGCCTTCGTCGCGGAGTTGCCGAATGTACCGGATGAAGGCATATTTGCTGGCATTGCTCCTCCTGCTGAACATGCTCTCGCCGAAAAAGACATTACCCATCCGTATGCCATACAGCCCGCCGGCCAATTGCCCATCGAGCCAGGCCTCGGCGCTGTGCGCATAACCGGCCTCGTGAAGACGTGTATACGCCGCCCGCACCTCATCGGTGATCCAGGTGCTTTCCTGGCCTTTTCGGGAAATGGTCTTGCAGTTGGAGATCACATCGCTGAACGCCGTATCCGTCCGGAAATCGAACGCATCGCGTTTGATCAGCTGTTTCATGCTCTTGCTTTCCTTCAGCTCGTCGGGAAAAAGGACGAATCGCGGATCGGGACACCACCAGAGGATATATCGTCCTTCATACCAGGGAAAGATGCCACGCCGATAGGCCAGCAACAGTCTTTCCGTCGACAGATCGCCGCCCACAGCCAGCAATCCATCGGGATCCGCCTGGCCGACCGGCGGAAAAATAAGGTCCTGATTTAAGATGAATAGGGACATGATGCGCTTCCCGCTGTTATGCTCATGAACCGGAGAGGATCTCGATCGTGGCGCCGATGCCACGGTCGGTGATGGCATCGCAAACGGGTTTCAATTCATCATAGGAACCCCGCTTTACCGCATATTTCCCTTTGGTGTGGATGATCATCGCGCATTGTTCCGCCTGTTCGGGGGAATGCCCGCATACCTCGATCAAGGTTTCGATGACCCATTCGAACGTGTTCACTTCATCGTTCCATACGATAAGGCTAAACGGATCGTCATGCGTCGTAACGACATCCGTCTCCATCAGCTCCACAGTTCTCGGGTTGTTTAGCATTAAGGGCATGCGGTTACTACTTTTCACAAAATTACACATTTCGGCCTATTTTTGCAACCGGCTGAGAATGGGACGCAGCCCTGTTACTGAAGGTATCAGGACGGACCGGTGGTCCGTCGGCCGAAGGCCAAACATTAGCTCTTTGCGGGAAATGTGCTAATTTCCAGACAGCACATTTCCCGCATATTTTATGACTCCGCAAAGACAACAACGGATAACCAACGTGCTCGACAAACGACAGGAAGGTCTGACGATCGTCCTGGAGAATGTCTTCGACCCGCACAATATTTCCGCCGTAATGCGTACCTGTGACGCCGTCGGCGTACAGGACATCTATATCCTGAATACCAGGATCCCGCGTCATAAGAAATGGGGAGCAAAAAGCAGCAGCAGTGCTGCTCAATGGCTGTCGATTCACCAATATACCGATGCCGAAGCGTGTTTTGAGGACCTGCGCCGCAGGGCAGACCATATTTTCACCACCCATCTTTCCGGCGATGCCGTCTCGCTTTACGGGATGGATCTTACGGGAAAGATCGCGCTGGTCTTCGGGAACGAGCATTCGGGGGTCAGCGATGAGATACGGGCTCTTTCAGACGGGAATTTCATCATACCGCAGGTGGGCATCATTAAATCCCTGAACATATCGGTTGCCTGCGCCGTTACGTTATATGAGGCGTTCCGTCAGAAGCATGCGGCGGGTCAATATGACCATCCAGGCCTTGCGCCGGACAGATATAACCAGCTGCTGAAAGAATGGAGCAGGGGAGGGCTGACGATCCCGGAGGATACCAAATAAATTTATTATGCGATACGTATTCCTTTTTTTGTTGCTGGCCGGTCTGGCCGCGAACGGCCAAACGGTCCGGAAGGTAAAGATCACGGATCTGCAGAAGGTGATCGCTCAAAGCGACCATCCGCTGATCGTTAATTTCTGGGCCACGTTTTGCATGCCTTGTAACAAGGAGATCCCTTATTTTCAAAGCACCGTGGACCGGTATAAAGCGGACAAAGTGGAATTGATCCTTGTCAGTCTCGATCTGCCCGATTATTATCCCTCTCGTATCGCCAAATTTGCGCGCGACAAGGGATATACGTCGTCACTCTTTTGGCTCGACGAGACCGATGCCGATTATTTTTGTCCCAAAGTAGATCCGAAGTGGGGCGGGGGAATACCTTGCTCCTTATTCATCAACAACAAAACGCATTACCGCCGGTTCTTCGACCGGCAACTGACGGAACCCCAGGTGCAGCTGGAGATGAGGAAACTGGTGGCGCGATAGTGTGGATCGCGGCAGTTCAGGATGAATGCGGGTTCGCAGCGGCTAACCCCGGTTGATCGAACAGCCTACCGAGCGGGTCTCTTTTACCGTCACTTCTTTCCCGGCCAGCATCTCATCTATAGCAACCTGCAAATGACGCCGCCGCACCTTTCGCTCGTCGCCGGGCGAGTCGTCGATCGCGCCATGGTAGACCAATTTCCCATCCTTGTCGAAGAGGAAACATTCGGGCGTACGGTTGGCGCCGAAAGCGCCGGCCAGATCGCTCTTCCCGTCCAGCGCATAATACCAGCGATAACCCTGCGTCTTTGCATATACCTGCATGGCCTCGAAAGAATTGCCGCCCCCGCGATCGCCTTCGTTCGCATTCAGCAGGATGACACCGATATGGTGATCGGCGGCATAGGTGCAGACGTCCTTCGTGCGGCTTTGATTCCGGATCACATAGGGACATGTATTGCAGGAGAACATCACCAACAGGCCGCCCAACTCCTTCGCCTGACGGAGAGTGATGGTTTTGCCGGAAACGTCTTTCAGCTGGACATCCGCCTTGGGGAGAAAGGATCCGATAGGAAGGCTGGATTCATGCGAGGCGAGGCCCAGCGCAGGCAACAGGAGCCCCACCCATAACAGGTGCTTCATATTCCAGGATTTTGTAGCTGTAAAGATAACGAGAATTACTCCCGCCGTGTTAACGAGATTTTTCTCCTGCGATCACTTTCAGGTGGTAGATGCTGACATTCAGCTCGTAACCGATCAGCAGTACCAGCGAATTGAGGTAGACCAATAACATGAGGATCATGACGGTGCCGATCGATCCATAGATCTTGTTATACGAACTGAACCGGTTGACCCAGTAGGAAAAGATCAGGATGGTCAGAATGGTCAGAAGGGTGGCAAGCAATGTTCCGGGCGAGAAGAGAGACCAGCGTTTTTGCACGGCCGGTCCGTACTTGTAGATACAGGCAATGGCCAGATAGAATAATGGCAGGATGACGACCCAGCGCAGGGTCCGGAAGAGCCATCGGGCGGTATGGTCTTTGGCCGAGATATGCAGCGCTTTCAGGACATCCCGCAGGATTTCGGCCTGGGTGACGAGGATGATCACCGACCCGATGACCATGCACAGGATCAGCGCCGTGAGCTTGACAGCCATCCAGCGGGCCTGGAACGTATTGCGCCGTCTGTTGTAGATAAGGGATTTATTGAACGAACGCATAATGCCGAGCATTGCATTGGAGGAATAAAAGAGGGCCAGCACGAAACCGGTGGACAGCAGGCCCACTCTTGGCTTTTCCAAAAAATCCTGCAGGAACTGGCTGGCCAGCTGATAGGTGTTCTGATTCGGCGTAAGGTCCCTGATCAGGAAGAGCAGCTGCCGTTCGATCTGATGCGACACGGGCAGATAGGGGACGAGTGTGCAGATGAAAATGGCGGCGGCAGGAATGGCGATGAGGAAACTGAAGGAAATGGCGCGCGCGCGATCGATGAGCCCTACCTTTTTTACCTGGCCCAGGAAAAAGGTGACGACCTCGAAAAGCGATATACCCTCGAAACCCGGCAAAACGATCTTTTTGCTTTTGGCCTCCAGGAACCGGAAGGGAGGGCTGTTGTATATCTTTCGTTCCAGCTTGATCATATGGCGCGACTCGTTACTTTACCCTGGCTGAGCTATCCCGGATGGTGCGTTGTTTTTTTAGCGCATCTGTCCAGGCTTTCGCATATGCCTCGTGCTCTTTAAAGGTAGAGGCGAAATTGGAATAGCCGCTGAAATCCGGTTTCGCGACAAAATAGAGATAATCCGTGGCAGGAGAGCTGAGAACCGCTTGCAGGGTGGCCTCCGAGGGGGTGCAGATCGGACCCGGCGGCAGACCTGTATGGATATAGGTGTTGTACGGCGACTCGGTCCTGAGGTAGGCGTAGAAGATCTCCTTCAGCTCGAAATCCCGCATGGCATATTTTATCGTCGGGTCGGCCTCCAGCCTCATGCCTTTGGAGAGGCGGTTCAAATAGACGCTGGCGATCCTGCCCTTATCGGACGGCATATTCGTCTCTTCTTCGACGATGGAGGCCAGGATGGTAGCCGTGGTCGGTGTAAGACCGCGGGCTTGCGCGGCGGCTTTCCGCGCAGGTGTCCACCATGACTTGTAATACGTATACATCTTCCGGAAAAGTGTGGATGGGGTAATGTTCCAGAAATAGGTGTAGGTATTTGGCAGCACGATCGTCAGGAACGTGTTGCTATCGACCCCGAATTCGCGCAGGGAATCGTCGTTATGGATGAAAGCGGCGATGGCCGCCGAGTCGCATTCGAGCTTTTTGCCAGCCGCGGCGGCAAAACCTTCGGAGGTCCGAAACTTGGTGATCACGATCTTTACCGGGGATTGACGGCCGTTGCGCAGCATCCGAAGGATGGACAACACGCTCATGTCCTTGTGGATCTCGTATTTCCCCGCACGCACGTTATCGGGATAATGCATGCTTCGCGCCACCCAATTGAAAAATACCGGGCTTTTCACGACCGTATCTTTCTCCAGCAGATCGACAAGCTGCGGATAGGACATCCCCGTCCGGATATAAAGGAAATAGCTGTCGCCGCTGAATGCCGTACCGGGCCCCAGGATGCGCCATCCGGCGAAACAACACCCTATCAATAGCAGGATGACAATGCCCGAAATGATTTTCTTCATAGGTAAATCGATTGGTAACCAATATATAGAAAACGGCCATCTCAGAGAAAAATTTTCGAGATGGCCGCCAATGTTTATTCGTTTGCTATTTGCCGGAAGGTAGGGGTGTGCCGGAAGGGGGAGTGGACTGCGGCATCGGAGCCGTCGCATTCACCTTTTCAATGACTTGATTGCCACGGGCCCTGGGCACGAAGACAGAAGAAAAAAGACTCAACAGCGCCACTACGACGGCGAGGATCCAGGTTCCCTTTTCCAGGTAATCGGTAGTTTGTTTTACCCCCATCAGCTGGTTGCTGAAACCGCCCACGTTTCCTGCCAGTCCGCCCCCCTTGGGGTTTTGCACCAGGATGATCAGTCCAAGGATCACACAGGCAAGAACGATCAATATCACAAAGAAAATCATGTCAGCGAATATTTAGTTGTTCGATTTTGCCCGCAAAATAAGACCTTTTGTCGGGATTGAGCAAACTTAATTTCTCATAAATTACCCTGGCGCGATCGTACATTCCCTGTTTGACAAGGACTTCCGCCATCGTCTCCGTTACGACGTCTTTGGATTCGATGGAATGCGCGGCAAAGTTCTGGACCGCCTGTTCCGCGACGCGGTCGGGCACCGACTCCCTGTCCTTTTGCGGCAACCTGCGCATGACCTTGAGCCATTCGGTGAAGCTTTTCAGCTGTTTGCCCAACTTGTCGCCGGGGTTCTCGTCCAGCGTAAGCCGGATGCCCTGCGAGGCAAAATAGTCGATGGTGTGATAGGGTTCGAAGACCAGATCTGGGGTCGGAGGGGTGGAGGCAGTTGGGGCGGGGGCCGGTTCGTCTGATGGTGCGGTCGGCGCGGGCTCATTGCCTGGGGCTGCCCGCTCCTGTAATGGTGCGATCGGCGTTGGTTCTTCCCGCTCGTCCAGTACGAAGGGAGTTTCCTCGTCGAAGATCGGCTCTTCGGTTGCCGTTCGGAAATCCTCATTTATTTTTTCCAGCGAATCGCGTAAACCCTTTGCTTCTTCGATGCTGAGCAGCAGGCGATCGGCCGCCGATCCCTCTTCGGCAGGGGATTCGGCGGAAGCCATTTCCATGGACGGGGGCTCGGGTCCTTCAGGGAAGGTCGCACCAATGGGTGTTGCCTGAGCGGGGGACTCCTCGGGAAAGACCTCTTCTGCCGGAGGTCCGGCGGGCGGCATCTCCTCCGCGGTCTCACCTGGTGCATCGGCGGGTGGAATCTCTACGGCGGTCCCGGCGGTTGGCCAGGCCAACGCGGTAAGCGATTGCGCGGTACCGCTGTTTTCGAGCAGCCATTGCAGCCACAGGGGGTTGCTGAAATACAAGCAGGTCTTTTGGGTAGCCTCCAGGAATTGTTCGGGGTCTTCGCTCCGTAGTTTGTGCGACAGCAGGTAGTGCCCGATACCGAAGGAGGGATACTCCCCGACAAAGGATTCCAGACGCTGGCGGCTGATCTCTTCCAGACTTGCCACCTGGAAAAGATGCTGAATGATCGGCTGCAAGGGTTGGTGTGTATGACTCATTTCTACCAGTTGGAGAACAGCTTGTTAAAGATTTCGTCGGTCATGTTGCTCACCACGGTCGGGATCAGCTGCGCTTCGGCGTCGGTAATGCTCAGGTTGGCGGAGAAATCGAAATTTCTCGTCACATCAGTCTCGAAATCCGCCGGAGCCACTTTTTTGCCGGTCGGATCGAGATGGTTTTTGAAGACAATATGCACGGTAACGCTCAGCCGGTTGCTGGACGCCTGTTGGTTCGAGACGCCCGACGTGGAATAGCTGTACCCGGATATCCAGCCACTGACGTCGTAATCCGCATCTGTAGACTGTATCTGGGACAATCGCGAGGCCTGGTTATTTATCTTTTGCCGCAGTGCGTCATTCAGCTGCGGTGCCAGCTGCGGGTTGACCAGCGGTGCCCGGTTCTCTATATAAGCGATATGGATGCTCTTTACTTCGGCTGGGATCGATACGTCCTTGAAGGAATAGACCTTGCAGGAAGAAAGGCCTGTGCAAATGAGGACGGCGATAAAAAGCTTCCACAGGATCTTACGCTTATTCATTAATGTCGTATTCCTTTAATTTACGATAGAGTGTCCTTTCGCTGATGCCGAGATCGGAGGCGGCATCCTTTCGTTTTCCCTTATGTTTCTTCAGCGCTTTTACGATCAGCTCTTTTTCCTTGTCCATGATGTTCAGCGATTCTTCAACTTCCTCGTGCTGATGGATCTCCTCATGGCCGTTGATGTTGTGTTGAAGGACCATCGGCTGCATGGCCTGTAGGGCAGGAGTCTGATACAGCTCGCCAGGCTTCAGTTCGTTCAATCCGTTGATGTAGGCTCCATGCGTGGCCTGTGCCAGCGACGGGTTCTGCACGATCTCCTTGAATAATTTTTTCAGCTCGGTCACGTCCTTTCTCAGGTCGAAGAACAATTTATAAAGGATCTCGCGTTCATTGGCGAACTCATGTGCGCCGTTGCCGCCGGTCCCGTTGGATGGCAGCACCATCGGAAGTCTGGTCCCCGACGTCTCGGGAAGGAAACGCCTCAGCGCTGCCGCCGATATATGCTTTTCCTCCGACAGAACGGACACCTGCTCCGCAATATTCTTCAATTCCCGTACATTCCCCGGCCAGGAATAGTTTATTAACAGATTTTTCGCCTCCTCGTCCAACTGCACGGGCGCCGTCTTGTACCGCTCGGCGAAGTCCACGGCGAACTTACGGAATAGCAGCGGAATATCCTCTTTCCTATCCCTGAGGGCGGGGACCCGGATAGGAACGGTACTGAGCCGGTAATAAAGGTCCTCCCTGAATTTGCCTTTCTCGGTGAGCTCGAGCAGGTCTTTGTTCGTAGCGGCGATGACGCGTACATCCGTTTTCTGCACTTTCGAGGAACCCACCCGTATAAATTCCCCGGCTTCCAGCACTCTCAGCAAACGGGCCTGTGTTCCCAGCGGCAGTTCCCCGATCTCGTCGAGGAAGATCGTTCCTCCGTTGACCGTCTCGAAATATCCCTTCCGCGAATCCAAGGCGCCGGTAAAAGACCCTTTCTCATGTCCGAACAGCTCCGAATCGATGGTCCCCTCGGGGATGGCGCCGCAGTTGACCGCTATGAAGGGATTGTGCTTGCGGGCAGACAGGGAATGGATGATCATGGAAAAGGCCTCTTTTCCCACCCCGCTTTCCCCGGCGATCAGCACTGTCAGATCGGTGACGGCGACCTGCGCGGCGACCTGCAGTGCAAAGTTCAGCCCGGGCGAGTTGCCTATAATGCCAAAACGATTTTTGATAGATTGAATTTCCATAAACAATGTTTATTCCGCCAGCCGGCCGATCAGGGTTGCCCCTGTACATTCGACGATCTCCACCCGGACATAATCCCCTTTTTTAATGACTGATCTGTCCTTGGGGAACACTACCATTTTATTCTGGCTGTTCCGCCCCCGCCAATCGCCGGCGCTCTTTTTCGAATCTCCTTCGATGAGCACGGTAAAGACCCTGCCAACGTCCCGTTTATTTTTTTCCAGGGAAAGCCGGTTCTGTAAACGAACGATCTCTTCCAACCTCCTTTTTTTGACCTCCTCCGGGACATCGTCCTGGTAACGGCGGGCTGCAAGCGTACCCGGCCTTTCGCTATAAAAGAACATATAGCTCATATCATAGCGGGCATATTCCATCAGGCTCAGCGTGTCCTTGTGGTCTTCTTCGCTCTCCGTACAGAAGCCTGCGATGATATCCGTGCTGAGCCCGCAGTCCGGAAGGATGGAAAAGATGCGGTCGATCTTTGCCAGGTACCATTCCCTGGTATAGGTGCGGTTCATCAGCTGAAGGATCCTTGTGGAGCCGCTCTGAACGGGCAAATGGATATACCGGCAGATATTATCATGCTTCGCAATAGTATACAGCACGTCATCCGTAATGTCTTTTGGATGCGACGTTGAGAATCGGACCCGGAGCGCCGGATCGATCCGGGCGACCATCTCCAGCAGATGGGCGAATTCAATTACCCGGCCGCCGGTCGCATCCGAATAGTAATAGCTGTCCACGTTCTGCCCCAGCAGGGTGACCTCCCGGAAACCCCTTCTGAAAAGATCTTCGCATTCCCTTACGATGGAGGCCGCATCCCGGCTGCGCTCGCGACCCCTTGTAAAGGGCACCACACAGAACGAGCACATATTGTTGCAGCCGCGCATGATACTGACGAAGGCGGTCACTCCGTTACTGTCCAGCCTTACGGGGGAAATATCCGCGTAGGTCTCCTCCCGGCTCAGCAACACGTTGACGGCTTTCTGGCCACCTTCCGCCTCGCCGATAAGCCCCGGTAAGGTTCGGTAAGCATCCGGCCCTACCACCATATCGACCAGTTGTTCTTCTTCCAGGAATTTCCCCTTCAACCGTTCGGCCATGCAGCCGAGCACGCCGATCAGCATCCCCGGCCGGTCATCCTTCACCTGACGAAAAAGCTGGAGCCGGTTGCGCACCGTCTGCTCCGCTTTCTCCCGTATCGAACACGTATTCAGCAGGACCAGGTCGGCCTCGGTATAATTGCCCGTTGCGCCATAACCGCTCTCCTGGAGTATAGAGGCCACGATCTCGCTATCCGAAAAATTCATCTGACAACCATAGCTCTCGATATAGAACTTTTTCCGGAAGGTATGGGTATCCGCCGCGGCGGGTTGATAAGCCTCACCCTGCCGTTCCTCATCGTGAACCTTGCTTCCCAACGATTCAAGCATTACTGTTTTCCCATTTTTATATGCCGGGAATGCGCTACCAGAGAATCAGCGCATTCCGGCAAAGCGCTAATGTCTGTCCGTCTGACGAACCGCTTTCAGCGGTTCCGGCGGCAAAGATAAGTAGAAAATCGGATTGGATGTGACAGTTTGACAGCATCCGGCGGGTTGGGTGGGCTGTAAAATCCCGATTTTTTGCCGATACGTATTCGAATTAAAAAGCAAAAAGGTTCCAACCATCGCTGAAACCCTTGCTATCCTGAGCGGAAGACGAGGTTCGAACCCGCGACCTACAGCTTGGGAAGCTGTCGCTCTACCAACTGAGCTACTTCCGCGAATGTCGGCAACCGGTGCGCAGTCGCGCATGGGCAGGCGGCCGGGAGATAAAACCAAGGGCTTGACGTCTCGGAGATAAGAGTAAGCGCTTGGCCTCTCAGAGACAAAAGTAAGGGCTTGGCGTCTTTTGGAAAAATATTTTGACTACTTCGGTATGGCTCCCAGATACCGGGGCGCAAGCCAGCTGTCCTTCAATGGGATCAGCCACCGGGTCTCCAGGTCTGCTTTGGTTTGCACAGTATTGTCGAAATAATTCGTATCGGGACCGATAAACCCATTCTCCAGGGCATAGGGGATTTGTGAGATGGGTACCATTTGCACCTTTTCATTGATCCGGAAGGCCATCATCAGGCGGTCGAAAAGAGAAATGCCAAAACGCTGTTCGATCTCCCTGATCAGACGGACCGAGCTGTCTGTGCTGCATCCGCTGACGCCGGTGGCGGTCTCGTCGGCCATCAGGACGATGAATTGTCCGTAGAACAGATTGGCGTATCCTTTAACGGGTACACCATGTGACTTCCAGTCACGCACGAAGGTTGCAAGCATTTCTTCGATGACGAGGGCTTCCGATAAGAAGAAAAGACGGGGGCTCTGATAGATCCAAACCCGGGAATCCGCCGCAAAATCCTCCGGCAGCAATTCGGTATGGTGTGCGTTCATGCGCCAAAGATACGAAATTGCTATCGGTGAGCCGTGGGCGGGGCGCTATTGGGGCGGGCGGTCGCTATGCGATCGAAGCGGCGATCAGCTCGGCAATATCCATGACTTTTACGGTATCTTCTTTTTCCTCGTGCTTGACGCCGTCGGTCAGCATGGTATTACAGAAGGGACAGGCAGCGGCGATGACTTCCGCTCCCGTGCCGAGCGCTTCTTCGCTGCGCTCGAAGTTCACGCGGGTTGTTCCCTTTTCCTCTTCCTTGAACATCTGGGCTCCGCCGGCGCCGCAGCACAGCCCTTTGCTCCGGCAACGTTTCATCTCCACGAGCTCGGCGTCGAGGGCTTCCAGCACCTTGCGGGGCGCTTCATAGATACCATTGCCGCGGCCCAGGTAGCAGCTGTCGTGATAGGTAATCCGCCGGCCCTTGTACTCGCCGCCTTCCTTTAATTTGATCCGGCCTTCGTCGATCAGGTGTTGTAAAAAAACAGCATGATGAACCACCTCATAGTTACCTCCGAGCGCCGGGTATTCATTGGCTAATATATTGAAGCAATGCGGACAGGCCGTCACGATCCGACGTATGCCATAGTTGTTCAGGATCTGGATATTCTGGTACGCCATCATCTGGAACAGGAATTCATTGCCGGCCCGTCGTGCCGGATCGCCGTTGCACAACTCTTCCTTGCCCAGCACGGCATACCGGATACCCACTTTGTCGAGGATGGCGGCGAAGGCCCTGGTGATCTTTTGCGCGCGCTGGTCATAGCTGCCCGAGCATCCCACCCAGAAAAGGATCTCAGGGCTTTCCCCTTTTGCGGCGAATTCGGCCATCGTAGGTACGTGCATACCGGTTATTTTCCTGTAAATCTAGGATGCGGGAAAAAATTCCCGAAATATAATTTTTCCGGGTACCGTTCATCGCAATTTATTTTGGAAAGCGATCGGCCGGGGTTAATTTAGCCGCTAAAGCACAAGATATGGCAGGCGATGAAGGCCTTGACTGGATACGTAACTATGATATGTGGTGCCATTTGCCCGATGAAGAGTATGCTGCGCTGAAGATCGAACATTCCGTGATAGAGGTACCGAAGGGAGAATACATTTATTTCGAGGCATACAAGCACAACAAGGTTTATTTCGTCAAAGAAGGGACGATCAAGATCGGCTATATCGATGACGATGGGAACGAAAAGGTAAAAGAGATCATCCGGAAGGGCGAGCTTTTTGGCCAGTTCGGTCTGGAGCGGAACAACCTCCACGGGGAATTCGCCCAGGCCTACAAAGACGACGTCAGCATCTGCGCCTTCAACATCGATGATTTCGAACGCCTGCTGAAAAGCAGGCCCGATCTGGCGCTTAAATACAGTAAACAGGTGGGGGCAAAGCTGCGCCAGATCGAAAGCCGGCTCGTCAGCCTGCTCAACAAAGACGTCAAGACCCGACTTCTCCATTTTTTCTGGCAGCTGGTGGAACAGAATCTCGGTGAGAATACCGCCGAAGGATTCTGCATTCCCAATTACCTGACCCATGAGGATATCGCCAGTCTCATCGGCAGCAGCCGTCAGACGGTCACGACGATGATCAACGACCTGCAAACCGAAGGCATCCTTTCCTACAATCGCCAGGAGATCTGTTTCCTGGATGTAAAAAAATTGCAAACACGTATCCAACAATGAGGAAGATCTTTATTGGCGGGCTCCTGCTGCTGTCGGCTGCGGGCTGTCTTGCCCAGCAGTACAAACCTACCGATCAGGGCTCTGCGGTCACATTCACGATCAGGAATTTCGGCATCAATACGAAAGGTTCGTTCACCGGTCTGGACGGCGTCATCGCATGGGATGCAAAAAACCCGGACAGCTGTCGTTTCGACGTTAACATCGATGCTGCAACGATCAATACGGACAATTCCATGCGGGATGACCATCTTAAGAAGGAGGCGTTTTTCGATGTTGAGAAACATCCCCGGATCAGCTTTTTGTCGACGGGCGTAACAGGTCCGGACAGAAAGGGCCGTTATACCGTGACGGGGAGGCTGACGATAAAGAACACGACAAAGGATATCTCCTTTCCATTTATCGTGACGGATCTGGGAGATGATCTCATCTTTAAAGGGGATTTCACGATCAACCGGCGTGATTTCGATGTTGGCGGCTCGAGCACCATTTCCAATCAGCTGACCGTTGCGCTCACGGTGCTGGCCAAAAAGCAGTAGTATTTCCCCGGCCGCGCGGCGATCGGGCAGCCTCAACTATCCGCGGTCCATTTGTCGCGGTCGTCGGGACTGAATTTCCAGGGTGCAAAATTATTTTCGATGTTGCCGAACAGCGCATTCCATTCCTGCGGCGCATTGCTGTCTTCCATGATGAGCGCTCTTCTCATTTCAAGAATGATCTCCAGCGGGCTGATGCTGACCGGGCATTCTTCCACACACGCATTGCAGGTGGTGCAGGCCCGCAACTCCTCGACGGAAATATAGCTTAGCAACGATTTCCCATCGTCGCTGAATTTCCCATTGGCGTCGATGTTATGACCAACCTCTTCGAGACGGTCGCGGGTGCCCATCATGATCTTTCGCGGGGAAAGCGCCTTACCCGTGATATTGGCGGGACAGGCGGCAGAACAACGGCCGCATTCCGTGCAGGAATAGGCATCCAGGAGATTGCGCCAGCTCAGATCGAAAACGTCCTTTGCACCGAATCGATCCGTGGGGGTGGCGGCCGAAGCCGTTGCAGGGGACGGGGGAGGCGGAGCGCTGCCGTCGGTCGGAGCCGCGGGCGCAGTTTCCGGTTGCATGGCATACAGCACCTCCTGTTGAACGGAAGGCATGTTTCGAATCCGGCCCTGCGGTTCCAACCGCGCATAATAGGCGTTCGGGAATGCCAGCAGGATATGCAGGTGTTTGGAATAGGGCAGGTAGTTGAGAAAGGCCAGGATACCCAGGATGTGCAGCCACCAGCAGCTGCGCTCCAGGATGACGAGCGCCCCGGTGCTCAGTCCATCGAGCAGGGGATGCAGCGACCGCGAGAACAGGAAGTCGCCGGTCAGGTGAGCGCCATAATGTCCGTAACCGCGGGATTGCAGCAAGGTATCGGCCGCATTCATGGTCAGGAAAAGGGCCATGAGCGCCATTTCCGTCAGCAGGATATAGTTGGCGTCGCTCCTCGGCCATCCATCGAGGTCATGGCTGATGAAACGGCGTAATTTCACCACGTTGCGCCGGCAGAAGAAGATGAGACAGGCCAGGAAAACGCCTGCGGCGAGGACCTCGAAGGCATCGATCAGGCCCAGGTACAACGGGCCGGCGAAATAGAACAGCCGATGGGTCCCCAGGATGCCGTCCAGTATGATCTCCAGCACTTCCAGGTTGATGATGATGAAACCGGCGTAGATGACGAAATGCATAACGGCCACCAGGGGATTCCGGAACATCTTTTTCTGTCCGAATGCCAGCAGCAGCACGTTCTTCCAACGCCGGCCCCGCTGACCGGAATAATCTTCGTCCCTGCCGAGCAGGATGTTTCTCCTGACCCATCGAATCTTCCTGGTAAACAGAATGACGGCCGTTGCAAGGGCCAGGATGAAGGCGATCTGCTGCAAAAGGGCCATAGACAAAAATTATTAGTGGGACTAAGATAGGTGATTTGATGGTATATCGTAATTTGGAGCCGGCATGAAAAATTATATCCTTACGCAAGAGGTGGCGGAAAATAAGCTGCGCCGTATGGCCTATGAAATATTGGAGAACAACTCCGGTGAGGGGCAGCTGATCCTTGCGGGTATCAGGGAAAGCGGGAGCGTCATCGCACGCAATATCCAGCGTCATTTGGAAGAGATAGCAGGGTTTGCGACCCGTCTCATCACCGTAACGCTGGATAAAAAAGATCCGGGTCCCGTGGCCCTGAGCGAGCCCCTGTCCTTCGATGACCAGGTCATCATTGTCATCGATGATGTCGCCAACAGCGGCAAGACCCTCCTGTATGCGATGAAACCTTTCCTGGAATTTCATCCCAAAAAAATCGAATGCCTGGTGCTGGTCGAACGATCGCATAAAGCCTTTCCCATACAACCGGACTATAAGGGGCTGTCCCTGTCGACCACGCTTCAGGAGCATATCTATGTAGAGGTGGATGGGGACGTCGTCAAGGGAGCCTGGCTGGAGTAAAAAAAAAGGCCGCTATCAGCGGATTTTCAAGGCAAAAGGAGTAAATTTGCCATCCCCCCGATTAATCAATTAATTGGCCTTCGGCCGATGGGCCGGTGGTCCGTCCGGGTGGTGATCATCGCTATGGAAGATAACAGCACTCCGCTTGCAACGCAGGATAACAATCGCATTATCCCCGTAAATATTGAAGAACAGATGAAGACGGCCTACATCGACTATTCGATGTCGGTCATAGTGAGCCGCGCCCTGCCGGATGTCCGGGACGGGTTGAAGCCGGTGCACCGCCGTATCCTATACGGCATGAATATACTGGGAAACCACAGTAACAAGCCGCACAAGAAGGCAGCCCGTATCGTCGGGGATGTGATGGGCAAGTTCCATCCTCACGGCGACTCCGCCATTTTTGACGCCATGGTCCGCATGGCCCAGGAATGGAGCATGCGCTACCTTCTTGTAGATGGCCAGGGTAATTTCGGTAACCAGGACGGGGACGGTCCGGCCGCTATGCGGTATGTGGAAGTCCGCCTCCATCGCCAGGCAGAATACATGCTGGAGGATATCGAAAAAGAGACGGTGGATTTTCAGCCCAATTTCGATGATTCGGAGACAGAACCGGTCGTGTTGCCGACCCGGCTTCCTCAATTGCTGATCAACGGATCCAGCGGGATCGCCGTCGGAATGGCAACGAATATGATGCCGCACAATTTGTCGGAGGTGATCGAAGGCTGCCTGGGCTTCATCGACAAGCGCGGCGAAATTTCCGTCGAGGAACTGATGCACTACGTCAAGGCGCCGGACTTCCCCACGGGCGGCATCATCTATGGCATGGAAGGCGTCAAGGCGGCGATGCATTTCGGCAGGGGCCGCGTCGTGCTGAGAGCCAAACTGCAAGTCGATACGAAGGCCAGCGGAAGGGAGACGATCGTCATAACGGAAGTACCCTACCAGGTGAACAGGGATGCGCTTTGCGACCGGATCGGTCAGCTGGTGAACGAGAAGATCATCGAGGGCATCGCGCACATCAACAATGAATCCAACAAGAGGGAGGGAACCCGTATTGTCATCGATCTCAAGCGGGACGCCGTAGCGAATGTCGTCATCAACCAGCTGTACAAGCACAGCGAACTGCAGACCTCCTATGGTATCAACAATGTCGCGCTCGTCAAGGGACGGCCGAGGACGCTTAGTCTACGGGATATGATCGGGGAGTTCGTGGAGTTCCGTATGGAAGTGGTGACACGCAGGGCCCGGTTCGAGCTGAAAGAAGCGGAGAAGAAGGCCCATTTATTGCAGGGCTACCTGATCGCCCTGGGCCACCTCGACGAAGTGATCTCGCTTATCCGCGCTTCGGCTACTCCCGAAATCGCCAGGGATGGCCTCATCAATGCCGGCTGGGGACTCGACGAGATCCAGGCCAAGGCGATCCTCGAACTGAGGCTGCAGCGTCTGACCGGGATGGAACGGGAGAAGATCCGGGCGGAATTCGACGAACTGATGGAACTGATCGCCTCGCTGAAGGAACTGCTGGCCGACGCCAATAAGCGCTACGAAATCATTCGCAGGGAGCTGCAGGAAGTCAAGGATAAGTTCGGGGACAAGCGCAAGACCGAGATCACCTATCTCGACAACGAGGTCAGCATCAAGGACCTCATCCGGGAAGAGGATGTCGTCATTACGATCTCGCATCTGGGATATATCAAACGGACCTCCGCAACGGAATACCGGCAGCAGCGTCGGGGCGGACGCGGGGCCATCGGGGGACGGACCCGCGAGGAGGATTACATCGAGCATCTGTTCGTGGCCTCCACCCACCACACCATGCTGTTCTTTACGGAAAAAGGCCGGTGCTACTGGCTGAATGTATACGAGATACCGGAAGGGGACAAGACGAGCAAGGGGAGGGCGGTACAGAACCTCATCCAGCTGCCGCCCGATGACAAGATCAGGGCCGTCGTCGACGTCAAGGACCTGAAGGACGAAGCGTTCGTCAACACGCATCATATCCTCCTGTGCACCAAACAGGGGATCATCAAAAAGACCTCCCTGGAAGAGTTCAGTCGTCCGCGGCAAACGGGGGTCAACGCCATCACCATCGTCGAAGGCGACTGCCTGCTGGAAGCCAGGCTGACGGATGGACACTGTGAGATCATGATGGCCGTAAAAAGCGGCCGGGCCATCCGGTTCGAGGAAGACAAGGTCCGTCCGACGGGTCGCGGCGCAATCGGGGTGGCGGGGATCGAGGACGACGACGCGCGGGACGAGGTCATTGGCATGATCTGTGTCAATAGAGAAGATAAGACCAGGACCATTCTCGTCGTCAGTGAGAAAGGATATGGCAAGCGGACCCCGATCGACGAATACCGGATCACCAACCGTGGCGGCAAGGGCGTAAAAACCATCAGCGTTACCGGGAAAACCGGTAAATTAGTAGGGATTCTCGATGTCACAGAGTCCGAAGACCTTATGATCACCTGTAAGAGCGGTGTGACCATTCGTATGCCCGTGGCGGGTATCAGCGAGCAGGGCCGGGCAACTCAGGGTGTCAAGCTCATCCGCCTGGATGAGAACGATGAGATCGCAGCTATTACCAAGCTGGACAAGCTGGAGGACGAAGGGAATGGACATGCTGCACCCCCGTCGCAGGAAGGGAATGGACATGCTGCACCACCGTCGCAGGAAGGCTGAATTTCGAAATTCGATTTCAATTAATAAACATTCTAACAAAATGAAAGTGACTAAACGGATATTCCTGACTGGATTCCTTGCCACGGTTGGATTGGGTTTGTTCGCGCAAAGCGTGGACAAAGCAAAAGATCTTTTAAAGGCCGGAAAACTCACCGATGCCAAGACACAGATCGACGGTGCGCTCGCCAATCCGAAGAATCAAAAGAATGCCGAAGCCTGGTACACAGAACTCAAGGTCTATAATGCCATTGCGGCAAACGATCAGCTGCGTGCGCAATATCCGCGTGCGCGCGATACGGCTTTCGAGGCGCTGAAAAAATACGTCGAGCTCGATGAAAAGGATAAGAAGCTGGTGATGCTTCAACTGGAGAATTACGCGCCGGTGAATGACATCTACCGGGGTTATTTTAAGGACGGCGCCGACGACTACAATAACAAAAAATACGATGAAGCGCTGTATAATTTCAAAGGCGCCATCGCTGCCAGCAGCTATATGAACTCAAGGGGCTGGACCAAACTGCCGATCGATACGACCTCTACGCTGTATGCCGGCATCTCGGCGGAGAAGGCGGGTAAAAAAGACACGGCCGCCATCTACTATGGCAAATTGGCCAATGCGAAGATCGATTCGATCAATGGGACCAACATGATCGACATCTATAAATGGCTGGTCGATTACTACAATAATAAAAAGGATGGGGCCAATACCGAGAAATACCTGAGCCTCGCCGAGCAGGAGTTCCCCGACGACCTGTTCTGGCCCAGCACGCGGCTGGACATCCTTCGCGAAAAGGGTAACAAGGATTCGCTGTGGGCCGAATATGACCGGATCACCGGGCATTTCCCGAAGAACCACCTGTTCTTCTTCAACTATGGGTTAGAGCTGTACCAGTATGCCAACGATACCAGCTCGGGTCACCGCCCTGCTAATTATGACAGCCTGATCGCCAAAGCAAAACGGAATCTTCTGAAGTGTCTTGAGCTGCAGCCGGATTATCCGCAGGCCGCCCTGGTAATGGGTCAAATCTATTACAATGCAGGCGTCGATCTGCAGGCGGCGACCAAAAAGATCCCTGGAAAAACGCCGGAAGATGTCAAGAAAAGAGCCGATCTGCGGGTTGCCGCCGGCAAGGAATTCGACCAGGCCATTCCTTATTTCGAGCTGGTTGATAAGGACCTGGGTTCGCAAGGCAAGCTGAAGATGGAACAGAAAAGTGCGCTGAAAGACGCCTATGACCTGCTGACGAATATCTACGAGGACAAACGGATCAAGGACAAGATCGACTACTGGACGAATAAGTACAACAACGTGGATAAAGATCATTGATGAAAAAACCCGGCCGGTCGGCCGGGTTTTTTGTTAGCTAACGATAACTCCTTTTTCATCGAGGTGGCGGTAGATGCTGGTCCGGAGCTCCCCGGTCGTATAGGCCGCCCTGGTAATGTCTTTTATCCAGAAATGGATGATGATCTCTTCTGTCCTGGAGCTAACCGTATTGATAATGACCTCCGGTTCACGCCGGTCCAGCACATTGGGATGATGCCTGACTATTTCCTTGATCTTCTCAGGATCGATCGCCTCGGGATTGGCAGGTTTCTCGACCGTAAACGAAAGGGCAATGCGAACATGATTGTTGCTCAGTGTCCAATTGACGATCTGATTCGACAGTACATCTCCGTTGGGGATGATCACTTCGGCCCCTTCTTCGGTGAGGAGGGTGCTGCTGCGGATGCCGATCTCTTTCACCCGGCCTCGTTTGTCTTTGATCTCCACCGTATCGCCGATGCGAAGCGGCCTGTCGAAAATGAGGATGATGCCGGAGACGAAATTGTTGACGATATTTTGCAGACCCAGCCCAACGCCGACGCCAAGTGCGCCCAGGATGACGGTTATCCGGTCGACCGACAGACCCGACGCCGCAACTGCCAGCAGGAAACCGCCGATCAGCAGCACCAGCCGGGTTATGAGCAGACGCGACCGCTGTCCCCTGTCATCCATAGCGGCATCGTCCCCGGTGTCCCCGAAGAAATAGGCGATGAAACGCTGCAGGAAATTGGCGAGCCAGATGATACCCAGGAAAAGCACGAGACCGCCCAGCGTGAAGGAAAAATTGCCGATCTCGCGCGAGGATCCGAAGAAATCGGTCAGCCAGTCGTTGAAGGCATCGAAGAGATTGAGATTGGTGGTGAAAACGATCAGCCAGAGAATGAGGGCCAGAAGCACGGAAAACCTTCGGATCGATCGGGTGACGGCTGCCAGCTCGAAGGTTTCGGGGTAGCCCTTCCGGACCCGGCTGGCCGCTATCTGCAATAAAAACGACTCCAGTACCAACCTGACGAAAACGGCCAGGCTTGCGGTCTGCGCGAAGGTATAAACCGCCGTGGCGCCGAAAATCTGCGAAAGGGTCACTCTTCCAAACAGATTGCAGACGACTGCAAGAAGATGGAGCAACACATAAAGACCCGCAGCCGCATAGATGAAACGGGGCTGCCCCGTCATCCGGTCCCTGCCGAACAGGTAGATCAATCCGAAAGCCAGCGAAACGGCATCGACGATGAATTCGGCCCAGCGTTGCAGATGTATCGGCAGACCCAGCAGCCGTATGAGCGGCAGTAACAGGAACAAAAGGAGGAAGATACACCAGCCCGTGAAGAGCACACGTGACAGCCGCTTCTTCAGGATGAAGGTCAGCACGATCATCAGGAGGAACTCGATGGATTCTATATAAATGGCCGGGGCATGCAGATCGAACAAGGGCGCCAGGCTGCCGATGAAGACCAGCGCGCCGGCAATAGGATAGGGGTTGATGTATTCGATGCCGAGATTGCTGGCAGCCGTCAGTCGGTTCGCCCGTCGCAGGCTGCGATAGTTGAACCATACCCATCCGAAAAAGAGGAGGCCGGTGATCAGCAGCCAGAAACGTTTGTTTCGGTTGTTGGCAAAATAGAACCGCGCCAGTTGTTGTTCGTCTGCAACCGATCTGGCAGCGCTGCTTGCCGAATAACCGTTCCTGTTGCCGGCCCGCGGTTCCCACAGATACCGATGCTCTTTGCCGAATGCCTTGGAGCCGACGTCTTTCAGATCCTCGTCTACGCGGTACAGCAGATCGGAGATGGTGATCGTGTGAGAGGATGCCTCGGACTTGAGCGAATTGATCAACTGATCGTTCAGTGATACCAGGCTGTCGACCTGCCGCCATTTGTCTTTCAGCTGTTGCAGCTGAAGACGGAACGTATCCTTGAGCGCCGAGTCCCGGAAGATGCGCAGCATCAGGGTATCTTTTCGAAGCGCGGCGATCTCCTTCCTGACGCCGTCGAGCGTGGTGTCGTAGTGGTTCAGCGTTTTGGTATAGCCCTTAACGTTGGCGTTGAGCGCGTCGAGCAGCGTATTGTACATCTGCAGATTGCGGATGTTCAGGCTCCTGTCGTTCTGCGATAAACGGTTCTTCAGGATGTTGAGTGCCGAATCCTCTCTATCCAGCTGATCGTCGATATCGGGCAGCTTAGAGAACGACTCGGTGACGACGGGGACCCGGCTCAGCATTTCGTACACCTTCTCCAGGTTCTCGGCATAGTCGCTGGTGGTCGGGTTGTTGATGGTGGTGAACAGGGTGGAATCGAACTTGCGGCGCACGCGTTTGAATGTCTCGCGATAGACATCGGACTTGCGGCGTTCGGGTCTGGCCGAATCCTTTTTTACAGGAACAGGCCTGGCAGCGTGGCGCTTCGTGGTGTCCTGTGCGTTGGCGTGACACAGTGCCAGCAATCCCCCTAACAGTAACAGATATTTCAGTCGCCTGTGCATTCTCACGGCAAGTTATGCAAACATTGGCGGACCGCCATGTTTCAAAGCATCATATCGAGCGTATCCTCTATCTTCCGGAACCGGATAGAGTCGATGATATACAGGGTACCCATGACGACTCCAAAGCTGCCGATCAGTACGGTAATGCTGTTTGCCCGGGCGAAAGGACTGAACAGCAACAGAAAACCGAAAACGGCAAAGATCAAACCGATAAAAAGGACGAACACCCAGCCCTTGCGCCGCAAGCGCAGCGATATTGCGCACAGCATCTTGATCACGCCGGCGAGGAACAGCCAGCAGCCGATGAAGAATGGCAGCGCGATAAAGGAGAGCAGGGGATTGAGCAGGAAAAGGATACCGAAAAAAAGGTGCAGGATACTTTCGGCCTGAAGCCAGTTGCGTTCCCGGGCGCGCATGGGGCGTACGATGATCACCGTGAGCAGCAAACCGCCGTTCAGCAGAAGGCCCACGCCGGCAAACTTGGCGAGCTTCACATAGCTGCTCAGCGGATCGAAGAAGGCGAGGATACCGACACTCAGGAAGATAATACCGGCTATGAATACCAGGCCCCAGGTAGCAACGTATTTGGCAGAGGAAGCCATAGGGCAATTTACGGGAAAAAATCTGTACTGTACAGTCGGGATACAACGCATTGTGGCACAGTAGGTGTGCGAAACCGTTGGAAAATCTGCCAGAAAAAAAACTCAAAAAACTTGCATTTCCTGGAAAAGCTTTATATGTTTGTATTACCGCAAGGGATTCAATACTCCTCTCAGAAAAGCCCAAGAGACAAATAGATTCGTACCCAATTCCCTCGAAACACCTTCACTACTTTTTTCTCATTTTACTGATCTCGTTCCTCATCACGGTATCCTACGTAATGGCCTTTTCGTCCAATGACTATGAGCTGTTTCGATAGCTTATTCTCTTTTAATCATAGTCTTTAATTACCTTAATGTACCACAAAATGAAAACTTTGATCAGCCTTCTGACCCTTGTAGCCATCGTATTTGCCTACATCCTCAGCGCCTCTCTTTACACCCAGGGCGAATTAGTATCTGCCTATGCGTTGGTGATCTCCTCTATCGGAGCGTTTGCTTTCTGGGTAGAGTCGCACGATCTGCTGCGTGTTCGCAAGCAAAACAACGCGTAAGGGATCTTTGGCTAAAGTATTGCCTAGATCATGTTATTTGAGGCTTTTTTCGTAAATTAGCTTATATAAATATGATCGCAACAATACTTTGACCATGACCTTTAAAGATCTGAGCCAGGCGGAGAGGGAACAATTGCTCAAATTCCCCGTTTATATCTCGCTGCTGGCGGCCAGCAAAGATTGCCGGCTCGACGGTCGCGAAATGCACACCGCCATCAAGCTGACACATATCAAGACGTTCTCCTGTGACCCGGTGCTGGCCGATTATTATGCCGAGGTCGACAGAAATTTTGAAAGCTCCGCCAGAGCCATCAGCGACCAGCTCCCTGCCGACCGGGAGCTCAGGGAGATCGCTATCAAAAGAGAGCTGAATAAACTGGAAGCGATCCTCCGTAAACTGGACACGCGCTATGCCGCGATCATGCATGAAAGTCTCCGGTCCTACAAGGACCATGTATCACGAGCGCACCGGAACGTCCTGGAGTATTTTATCTTTCCGCTGCCGATCAGCGGCATAACGGATTAATCGTTCCTCAGAGCAGCGCGCTGTGGTATTTCGCGAATAATTCCTTCATTTTCTCCGGTGTCCTCTCGTCCATTCCGTGGATCTCCCGAATTAAGGTATAGATAGTTGATGTCATGATGAGCAGATACCTGGTCTTTTGAGGAGTGGGATTCCAATACGTGTGCGGAGTCCCCTTCGGAACGAGTACCCCGCTGCCGGCTTTGGCTTCGATGACCGAGTCTCCCGACCGGACGCACAGGCTGCCCTCCAGGACATACCACGCTTCATCATCCCCGTGATGGAGATGCAGCGGAGCAATATATCGCGGCGGCCCGGGAGGAGCGCCCGGGTCCTGCCATTCTGCGATCACGAAATTTCCCTGTCCGGATCCCAGGACTTTTCCCGCAAGAGGGGACGCGGTCAATAGATTGGTTTCCATACTTCTTTTTTGCCAAATTATCGAATGCCGGGCAGCTTGCCTTTCACGGAGGGCAATTTATTTGGTAATACATCGTTTTCTTATGTATATTTGAATTATGTATTTGAGCAAGCCCATATTTTTTATCCTGCTCGTTCTCCTAGTCGCCGCGCCGTTCTGGACCGCGAGGGCGCTATGGGTGATGCGATCCGTAAAGGTGAAGGGTGTTTTCGGTTTTACCGGAAACGGTTTCGCCGGGGACCAGGTCAGACTGGATTATTCGGTGATCAGCTTCCCCGCCGAAGGGAAAGAGATCTGGTTCAACGGACTCGGTAACCTGCCATATAAACCGGGGGCGATCGTTCCCGTCCGCTACCAGCCGGATGATCCGTATGACGCGCGGGTGGACATCTTCGCCGGAATCTGGGGCGATGTGCTGGTCTACAGCGGCGTGCCGGCGTTCCTTCTGCTCGTCCTGTTCCTGCACCGAAAAGTGGTGCCCTGGGGATCGCGGGTCAGATTGACGTTCAAACGACCTTTCATACAGATCACTTCATCAAAACCATCCGTCCATGGGTAAGAAGATCGTTATCGCCGCCGGCCTGCTGGCGGCGGCCACTTTTTTCGCCGGCGGGTTCCTGTACAGTCAACATTCATCGTTGGCCGATTTTGTCCGGCTGCTTTGCTTTCCCCTTTCTAGCGTTGTATTCCTGCTGTCGCTGTTCATCGTGCGCACGCGGCGAAGCGGCGTAAGTCCCGCCACGCGGACCGTTTTCCGATGGGTGAGGGTGGGGGTCTTGTCGGGGATCGCCGTCTTCCTTGTCGCTGTTTTCTGGCCTCGTAGCTATGGCACACCGCCGTTTGTCGCGAGACCGGGCACCCAATATTGGGATCTCCCAACCGGCTCGCGGATCGCGTATACGTTGATCCCGGCGAGCGGCGTTAAGAAATCGTATCCTATCATCTGCCTGCATGGCGGACCGGGAGGAGCCTTCGGGGACGGAAGTATCCGGGCGCTGAGGCCGCTGGCGGCAGACGGCTACGATATTTACCTGTACGATCAGGCGGGCGGCGGGCTGTCCTCCAGGCTGGCCAATATACGCGACTATACGCCGGACCGACACAAACGGGACCTGGAAGCGATCGTTCAAAAAATAGGAGCCCAAAAAGTAATTCTGATGGGCCATTCGTGGGGTGCCATTCTGGCTGTGCTTTATACTGCTGACAACCCTGACCGGGTAGACCGCCTGATCGTAACCGGTCCGGGTTCGATCTTTCCTGTTCGGCCCGGTCTTGCAGGGGAGCGTGCGCCGGACAGCCTGCATTTGAAAAAGCCATACTATAGCAACAGACAAGGCAACAACGAAGCCAGCAATATTCGGAGCGAGGCCATGGCCTTTTTCGCCACACACTTCGGTCTGAAGATAGCATCGGACAAAGAAGCCGACGATTTCGCCGGGTACCTGACTTCGCTGACCGAAAGATCGACGTTCGCCGATACATCGAAGATCGGCCTGGTCCGGCCGGTGCCGGGCGCAGGATATTACTGCGGGTTAATGACCGCTTTCAGCCAGTTCCGCACGCCCGATCCGAGACCGAAACTCCGGAACACAGCCATTCCGCTATTGGAAATGCGAGGGCAATATGATAACCAGCCATGGGGTTATGCGCATGAATACCTCGACCTTTTTCCCAATCACCGGCTGGTGATCGTACCCAATGCCGGGCACGGCATATCCCGTGATCAACCGGGGCCGTTTCTTTCGACGGTCAGGGATTTTTTGGAAAATGCGCGCTGAATCGGGCCAGATGCATTATTTTCTTATGTATATTCGTCAATGAAACGCCTATATGACCTATTCTTCCGAATTACTGAAGGGGACATTAAAAACGATCGTACTCAAATTGCTCTCCGACAATAAAAAGATGTACGGATACGAGATCACGCAAAGGGTAAAGGAATTGACGCAGGACAAGATCCAGATCACCGAAGGCGCCTTGTATCCGACACTGCATGCGCTGGAAGCCGACGGGCTGGTCAGGACGGAGATCGAGTACATCGGCAAACGGGTGCGGAAATATTATAGTCTCAGCCCGGCCGGAAAAGCTACCTCTCGCGAAAGGATAACCGAACTGGCCGCCTTTATGCAAACCATGGCGCATTTGCTCGATTTGCAACCCAAACTCAGATAGATGTTCGAAATAACGGATGAACATATCGATCTTATTCTCGGCGACCTTTCTGCCAGGGGCATCCGGACGGACGATCTGCAGGACAACCTGCTGGACCATATTTGCATTCTCGCCGAACGCAACCTCGGACCGGGCGACGATTTTGAAGCGTATTACCGGTCCATCATTCCTTCCTTTTACCGGCAGCAACTGTCCGAGTTGGAAGAGGAGACCCGGGTTTTGCTGAAACACCGGCGATGCTTTGCGGTATTGAACCGGTGGCAGCTGTTCACCCTGTTGTTCGTCACGCTCATCGGGCCGGTCGTCTGGTGGACGATCGCTACGTTTGGAGGGGAGCTGGTCACGCAAAACAGGACCGTCGAAGCCTGGCAGGTTGGGTTGGTCTTCGCGCTTTTCCCTCTTCTTATCCTGCTGGTGCTTTTCCTGACGCCCGCGCGTTTCGACCCGCTGCTCCCCCGGGGAGCAAAGGTATTGGTGGGGTGGAAGCCTTTTGTTTCGATCGTTCCACGGTTGACGGCTTTTATCCTTTTCCTTGGCTTGCCGTTTGCCGGCCTGCATGCGCAGCCCGGAGATTCGCTCAATCTGGCTTCGCTGCCGCGGCCGTTGTACTGGGAAAACTCGCCACTGCGATATGATACCCGTGGCGGCCGTCTGCTCATTGTAGCAGGCGGAAAAACGGATATGTTCCGCGACCCCAACGTGACTTACAATACCGACAACGCGCCCAAGCTGTTATTTGTAGCAGACAGCAATTTTGTGCTGACGGCCGCGATCCATCACGATTTTGTCAGCAAATGGGATGGGGGCGCGATCGTGCTGAAGGCGGACAGCCTGAACTGGATCAAATTCTGTTTTGAAAAGGATTATACCGGACAAAAAAGGGTGGTCAGCGTAGTCACCAGGGGTATTTCGGACGACTGTAATTCCGCGGCAGTAGCGGGCAATACCATCCATTACAAGATCGCAAAGGCGGGCAACGTCATTACGCTTTATTTTTCGCAGGACGGGCATAGCTGGTACCTTATCCGTCATCTGACCTTCGATAGCAACCAACCGCTAAGGCTTGGATTCCTCGCGCAATCGCCCACAGGGCAGCAATGTACCGTGACCTTCTCCGATATCTACTATTCGACAAAAAAGATCTCCGATCCCTATACGGGGGAATAAATTTTGTCTATTTTGGGGCTGCCTAAACCAAAGCTCCGCAACGATGAAAAAGACCCTGATCCTCTTCCTGCTGCTCCTCGGCGTTCATTTCCTTCAAGCCCAGAACGAAGACCGCGTATTCAAGCCATGGAAATTCGAGGTGTCTCTTGGCGCCGCCATCCCGCAGGGTACAGGCAACAAAGCCGGCGTCCTGCTTGTCGTCGAACCCAAATATGCCGTTGTCGACCAGTTTTGGATCGGTCTGCGGCTGCAAACGGCGATCATGGCCCGTGCGTTCCAGGATGGTTACGGCTCGACGAACGTGTCCGGTAACGCGTCATATATGTTGACCGGCGATTATTATTTTACCACCGGGCAGTTGCGGCCGTTTATCGGAGCGGGTGCCGGCCTTTGCCGGCTCGCCAGCGCCACAGTGGACAATTATGGATATACCAGCCCTATTGCATCCGAAATCAAATTCGGCGGTATGGTCCGGGTAGGCTTCGAACTCGGGCATTTCCGGATGGGATTGGAATATAATCTCACCGGCAATTCGATCTATCAGTATACCGACAATTCCGGCAACCCCGTTACCTCCATTTCGAAGAACAGCTACATCGGGATCAAAATAGGCGCCGTCATCGGCGGCGGAAGGCTGGAATAAATATAAACCATTACACAGTGAACCCCAACCGTGCAACCCTTGCGAAGAGCCAGACCATCCAGTCGCGAGCCTAAAGACGGAATAGGCGCTCGGAAATTCTATTTAACATAATGTTAATTATAAGACAAAAGTAAAGGCCTGGTGCAAGACGAGGTTTGCTCAAGCCCTGTATGGATTGGAGATACGGTTACGCTGTTGAGGATATTGCAGTTTGGGGAGGATATTGTCGCTGGTGCAGTGAACTCTAAAAAAGGAAGGAGTATTGGGTGGATACGGCCGCGAAGCTTATTTAGATGCGACGCTCATATCGGAAAAATCGGGACGAAATGCCGGGATAATGACATTGTCCTTGGAAAACTCTTCGGAGGCGGTCAACTGGATGCGGACCTTTTCATTTTTACGGGCCTTGATGGTGACCAGCCGCTCCAGGCGGTCATGGTGCAAACCCAGACACTGGATGGTAACGTAATATTTGCCGGCAGGCACCTCGGAAACGTCGATCCCATCGGTGTTATCGGCTGCAAATACCCGGTAAACGATGCCTGCGCCGGTATGGTCAAAACGATCGAAAATGATCAGGACCGAATCCTTATGCTCGTCGGCAGCGGTAATATTGTTGAATTGGAAGCGAACGGCTCCCGCATTGACAAGGGCTTTAGATTGGATATTGGCGCTTCCGGCAGCCACGCGGGGCCCGGGGTTAGCCTGCACTGCAGCGCAGAAGAGCAGGCTGAAGGTGTAGATGATTAACTGTTTCATAAAGGGTGACGAATTTGACTAATATAAGCCAATCCCGATGCCAATTTCTATAGTATTTATTATGAAGCAGTTATGCTTTTGTTATTCACTAAGGGTTTCCACTAACGGGAATGGTTGGTCCCAAAAATAGAACAGGTTGCCAAATTCTTGACAACCAGAACTATACAGTATCTTTTCATACATTTTACTGAAGGATACGCCCGATCTCCGTCAGCTCATCTTCTGAAAACCATATATTCCTGAAACATTGCAGCGAATCGGTCACCTGTTCGGGTTTGCTGACGCCGATAAGAACCGAAGATATTCGCTTGTCTCTCAATATCCAGGCCAGCGCCATCTGAGCCAGGGTCTGATCCCTTTTGATGGCCAGCTCGTTCAGCTGGGCCGCTTTTGCCACCTTTTCCGCCGTTACTTCCTTCTCCTGCAGGAAACCCGTTGGTTTGTGCGCACGAGAATCCTCCGGGATGCCTTTCAGGTATTTGTTGGTCAGCAGCCCCTGGGCCAGCGGTGAAAACGGTATGCAGCCTACCCCCTCTTTTTCGAGCAGATCGAGAAGTCCGCCCTCCACCCATCTCTCGAACATCGAATATTTCGGCTGATGGATCAAACAGGGGGTCCCCAGTTGCCGCAGGATCTGTATCGCCCTGGCGGCCTCCGGCGCCTGGTAATTGGATATACCGACATATAACGCCTTTCCCTGGCGCACGATCGAGTCCAACGCGCCCATCGTCTCTTCCAGGGGCGTATTGGGATCCGGGCGGTGATGATAAAAAATATCGACATAGTCGAGCCCCATCCGTTCGAGGCTTTGGTCCAGGCTGGCCATTAGGTATTTCCGGGATCCCCATTCCCCGTAAGGTCCGGGCCACATGTAGTACCCCGCTTTGGAAGATATGATCATCTGGTCACGGTACCGATGGAAATCCCGCTTCAGGATGCGCCCGAAATTCTCTTCGGCCGCACCGGGCGGAGGTCCATAATTGTTAGCGAGATCGAAATGTGTTATCCCCGAATCGAAGGCCAGGTGAAGGATATCCCGGCAATTCTCCAGGGAGTCCACATACCCGAAATTGTGCCAGAGCCCAAGCGAAACCGCGGGCAACAGCAGGCCGCTGCGCCCGCAGCGCCGGTATTCCATGGCATCAAAGCGTTTGTCGAGGGGAGTATAGCTCATACGAAGGAAATTATACGTTAAATTTAGTCAACTTTATCATACGCCCATGCCTATCGATCTGGAGCAGCTGCTCAGGGAAGAACACAGCAAAAAGCAAACCGACCGTATCGTCCGTTTTATCGGTAACGATAAACGACGTTTTGCGGCGCTGATCAGGTTGTTCTTCAAGGGCGAATACCGGATCACGCAGCGTGCTGCCTGGCCGTTGAGCTATTGTGTCAGCGCGCATCCGGGGCTGATCGGGCCGTATTTCAAGCCTCTTTTGGAAAATCTGGCACGAAAAGACGTTCATCCGGCAGTAGTTCGCAATACGGTCCGGTTGCTGCAGGACGTGAGTATCCCAAAAAAATATCACGGCCGCGTGATGAATACCTGTTTTGAATTCCTCCTGGCGGAGGGAACGCCGATTGCCGTAAAGGCATTTTCGCTAACGATCCTGGGGGGCCTGGCCAGGGACTACCCCGATATACGCGGCGAGCTGAAACTGGTCATCGAAGAGCAATGGGAGCATGCGTCACCGGCCATCCGCAGCCGCGCGAAAAAGATACTGAAAGAGATCTGACCGCCGGCCCGCTCACCTGGCGCCGATCGCCCCGACAGCTGTAATCGTCGTTTTCGAATATACCTTCACGGGAGAACCTTCCGCCAAAAATACAGATTCCGGCTTCCTGCCGGTGAAGTCCGCAAACTCCGGTCCGTAGAGTTTTCTGAAATCGCAGTCGATCTGGTATTCCCGGATAGGATAAACGTCCCATCGCGGGTGGGCGACCTGGTACTCGTTGGTGCGTTCGGAGTCGGTTCTTGCATAGCCCCAGAAATGTTCGGTGATGAACTCTTCCTTGCTGCCTTCTGCCAGCGGTACCGCTGCGCTATCTGCTACTATTGCAAGACCATTCCACCGGCCCTTGTACCGCCAATGGTAAGCTGCCCTTAGCGAGGAGCCGTCAGTGACTTCGACATACCGCATGGGCAATGAGATGTATCGTTCGCGAAAAAGCGTATTGGCGACCAGCGAGACGGCCGGCAGCGGGACAATCTCCCGGATAAAGACCACTCCTCTTTTCCACTTTCCTTCATCCTTGTAACGGACATAAAAGCGCAGATTGACTTCGGGAAACCTGGAGTGATACGGGATGCGAAGACCTCTGATCCGCACTTCTCTGAATTGAAAACCGACCAAGCTGACATACGGCTGACCCAGCCAGGTATCTAATTCGGTCGATGCGGGCACAAAACGCCGGAGCGCGTCCGGCTCGACGGGATAATTGGCCATCGCCAGCTTCCTCCACTCAGCAGTAAGAAACAAGGCTGCCATAGGATCGCGTTTTAATACAATAATCTTGTCTTGATCGTGTGCCGCACACTCTTCAACAACTGAAGCGCCTGATCGGACAGCCGCTTGTCTATGTCCAGGACGACGTACCCGATCTGGTCATTCGTTTTCAGGTATTGACCGAGGATATTGATATTGTGTTTGGACAGCGTACTGTTGATCTCGGACAAGACCCCAGGAACGTTGTTGTGGATGTGCAGGATCCGGTGCGTGCCTTCCTGGTGCGGCAGGCTCAGCGGGGGAATCGTATGGCTGCCGATGGTCATGCCCGTTTCGAGGTACTGGAACAGCTTGTTGCTCACATCCTCGCCAATGTTTTCCTGCGCCTCTTCGGTAGACCCGCCGATATGCGGTGTCAGGATGACATTTGAAAGCCCCTGCAACGGTGTAGTGAAACGATCCCCATTCTTTTCGGGTTCCCAGGGATATACGTCGATCGCTGCGCCGGACAGCATCCCTTCCTGAAGACATTTTGCCAGCGCCTCGAGGTCGACAACCTCGCCCCGGGCATAATTGAGTAAAATGGCTCCTTTCTTAAACTGTTTCAGGACTGTTTTATTGATCAGCAGTTTGGTTTGGGGAGTGTCAGGAACGTGAAGGGTGACGATGTCCGCCTCGGTCACAACGTCACGCATCGTTTTTTTGGCTTCCGCATTGCCGAGAGGCAGTTTGGTCACCGTATCGTAGAAGATCACCTTCATACCCATAGCCTCGGCAAGGATGCTCACCTGTGTGCCGATATTGCCATATCCAATGATTCCCAACGTTTTACCGCGAAGTTCGTAACTGCCTTTGGACTCTTTGAGCCAGATCCCTTCATGGGCGGCCTTGCTTTTGTCGGGAATGCGCCGGATCAGCATGACCGCCAGACCGATCACCAGCTCGGCTACGCTCCGCGTATTGGAATAAGGGGCATTAAAGACAACCACCCCGGCATTAGTAGCAGCTTTCAGGTCTACCTGGTTGACGCCTATGCAAAAACAGCCGATGGCCTGTAATTTTTTAGCGGCAGCCAGCACTTTGGGTGTGATCTGGGTCTTCGAGCGGATGCCCAGCAGATGCACATCCTTGACCTCGGCGATCAGCTGATCTTCCGAAAGCGCTCCACCCAGCTTGCGAACGGAGGCATACCCGGATTCTTTGAAATGTTTTACCGCCGCATCGCTGATATTTTCCAAGAAGAGAATGTTAATCTTTTCTTTGGGATAGCTTGTAGTTTTTTTATCCGCCATAATTTTGCCACTCTTTTTGCGTTACTTTCCGAATTGGAAGTGCAAATTAACACCGGATTCTTTTAAATTTGCCGTTTTCTAACCCAAAAGTTTTTACAGTCGGATGGTACGAGGCGATAGCCGACTGCATCCGACCTTTGAAAAGTCATTAATAACGGATGACACGAGGCGATAGCCGACTGCATCCGACCTTTGAAAAGACATTAATAACGGATGACTCGTATAGGATATTTAGCTTTATCCGTCACCTTAGTGGTCGTATCGTGTGGTCAGGCTCAAACTGCAAAACCCATTGTGCGGACAGACACCATGGCGCCCGCTCCGGTTACAACGCCCACGTTGACGGGCCCAGAGGCGGAACACTATACCACGATGACGGAGCATTTTTTCGACCCGATGCTGGCCGGTCGTTTCAATGGCAGCATCCTGGTTGCCAAGAACGGCGTCATACTTTTCGAGCGGTACAAGGGTTTTCGCAATCCCCGGCGCAGAACGGACTCCATCACGGAGCATACGGCCTTTCATCTCGCATCCATTTCCAAGACCTTCACTGCCATGGGAACGCTGAAGCTCTGGCAGGAAGGCAAGCTGGATATCCATGATCCGGTCTCCAAATACCTCACTGGCTTCCCCTATCCGCAGATCACGATCGAAACGCTGCTGAATCACCGGAGTGGCCTGCATAATTACGTCCATTTCATGGATAAGCCGGGCGTAGACAAACACCGGTTCCTCAATAATGGCGACGTATTGAAATACATCATCGATCACCCGGGTGCGCGGGAGATCTTCAGCGGACAGGCTAATCGACATTTCGAGTATTCCAATACCAACTATGTGCTGCTTGCATTGATCATCGAAAAAGTGTCGGGTCTTCCCTACCCCGAATACCTCGCCAGGACCTTTTTCGTGCCGCTTGGAATGCAGGACACCTATGTGAATACGCTCGCAGATTCCGCGAAGTCGATGTCGTCTTACTATCAGTCCGGAAGACCGTTCCGGATGGAATTCCTGGACCTCGTCTACGGTGACAAGAACGTATATAGCACCGTCAGGGATATGTACAAATGGGACCAGGCCCTGCGCTCGGGGCAGCTGTTCTCGAAGGGAGTGCTGGATAGCGCCTATTCCGGTTACAGCTTTGAAAAGCCAGGCCAGCGGAACTATGGTCTCGGTTGGAGGATGCTCTTCATCCCCAATGGCAAAAAGCTGATCTATCACAACGGCTGGTGGCATGGCAACCGCACGGTATTTGTGCGCATGCTGGATGAAGATGCAACCATCATCGTACTTAGCAACAACGACTATAAGAATGTCTATTCCGCCAAGCGTCTTTGCGATCTGTTCGGTGATTATCGCCAGGGACATGGGAGCTTCGACGAAGGCGAACCGGATCCCGCAGACAGCACCGGCGCTCTTGGTGGCGAGCCACCGCATGTGGAGCACAGGGTAGTCGTTCACACAGCTGCTCACCCCGTAGTCCATTCGCATCGCCACCATATCACCAGGAAAACGGCGGCACGCTCCATCCGCCGGAAAGTTCAGAAATAAAAGACCGCACCGGCTGCCTGAAATTTCCTAATTTTCAGCATGGAAATCCTTTCAGCCGAATCGGTCAGGGCCTGGGATGAATATACGATACAGCACGAGCCGATCGCATCCATCGATCTGATGGAACGTGCGGCGGGGAGTTGTCTCCTGTGGCTGGAAAGGAACGGTTATCGGGGCCGCAGCTTCTCCATCTATTGCGGCAAAGGCAACAATGGCGGTGACGGGCTGGCGGTTGCCAGGATGCTGTCAGCACAGGATTGTCCGGTAACGGTTCATATTTTGGAATTCGGCCACATCGGTACCGAAGATTTTCAGATCAACCTGGCCCGTTTGCATCAGACTCCCATGGAAGTGCGATTCATCCAGGGCGATGAGCATTTTCAGGATCCTGCGTACGGCGAGGTGCTTGTCGATGCGCTGCTGGGCTCGGGTCTGAACAGGGCACTGGAGGGCGTGACTGCCCGGCTGGTGGATCATCTCAACCGGTTTGGCAACGAGCGGATATCGATCGATATCCCCAGCGGTTTGTTCGTCAGCCGCAGCTCCCGGGGCAATACCGTTTTCCGTGCAACGCATACCCTCAGCTTCCAGGTCTGGAAACCGGCGTTCCTGCTGGCCGAAAATGCGGAATGGATCGGCCAGGTGCATATCCTTGATATAGGTCTCGATCCTGCCTTCCTTCCGACGGTACGCAGCGAAGCGACCTTGCTCGATCCATCGATCATCCGTGATATCTACAAGCCCCGTCAGCATTTTGCCCATAAAGGCAATTTCGGTCATGCGTTACTGATGACCGGCAGCTATGGCAAGATCGGTGCGGCAGTGCTGGCGGGACGCGCCTGTCTGAGGACGGGAGCCGGTCTGCTGACAGTTGCAGTTCCGGGTTGTGGTTACACGATCCTCCAGTCGAGTCTCCCCGAAGCGATGGTGCTGACCGATCCGGATGAAAAGATACATACCATGCTGCCCGCCGGCGGCGTGGACAGGTATTCGGTGATCGGCGTTGGACCCGGTCTCGGCACAGAAGAGCGGACCGTTGCATGCCTGCGAGACCTGTTGCGTCAGTATCGCAAGCCGATGGTCATCGATGCCGATGCGCTGAATATCCTTGCGGCCCATCCTGACTTGCTGGAACTGCTCCCCCCCTACTCGGTCCTGACGCCGCATCCAAAGGAATTCGAGCGGCTGTTCGGTCCTTCGCCGGACGATTATGCCCGGTTGGACAAGGCACGCGAGGAAGCGCGAAAGCGTCAATGCATCATCGTCCTGAAGGGGCATTATACCTTCGTCGCCATGCCCGGCGGGAAAAGCTATTTCAACCCCACCGGAAATGCCGGTATGGCCAAAGGCGGCAGCGGAGATGCGCTGACCGGCATCCTGACCGCGCTGCTGGGACAGGCGTATTCGCCCGGCGAAGCCGCATTGCTGGGCGTGTATCTTCATGGACTGGCCGGCGATTTTGCCGCGGGCGCCTGGTCCCAGGAAAGTATGCTGCCCGGCGATCTGATCGAATGCCTGGGTAACGCGTTCCAGTTTATTCAGAAAAGTCAGTGAGCCAGAGCCGATAGTGTAGGGTCAATAATCTATTTTGCGGGATCGGCGAAGCGCCGTATTTTTGCCACCCGTTTGACGGGCGCCCCGCGCCCGGCGACGGAATCGGGAAGTAGCGCAGCCCGGTAGCGCACTACGTTCGGGACGTAGGGGTCGCAGGTTCGAATCCTGTCTTCCCGACAAGGGTCTAAAGCTAAAGAAGCCTCCGCAAACGCGGAGGCTTTCGCTATTGTGCGAGGACTAGTAATCTTTACGCTAATCCTCGATCCGATATGGGAAGCCTGCCTTTTCCTCATCTCTTTCTTCCTTTGACATTCTGCTATAAATAAGCCGAAGGGTATATCCTCCATGGAGTATTGAGTCTCTTCCATATAACCAATCTACAATGTCATTATTGTCTATCTTCGGCCGGTCTCCCAGCCTCACCTTTTTTGTCATTCTGGGAGTGTCGCTCACAAGGCCCCAATAATGACCATCGGCTTTCGATATATCCGTAAGCCAGATGTATTCATTTCCGCCACTAGATACAGCAAATCGAACTTTGATCGAAAAATTATCCTTGTCATACTTCCCGCTCTCAAAGGCATTGTCGAATTTAGAAAGCCTCTTTTTGGCAGTTTCCATAGCTTGATTCATTTGCTGGTCGTCTTTGTCCGTTGAATAAAGATTGTCCGCCTCTTTCTTTTTGGTTTGCTCGTTTTGTCCGCTGCTGCATGCTGATGCCAGCATTAGGAGATATGCCAAAGTACAAAATCTAAGGTTAAGGGTCATATAAGAAAATTAATTGGACTTGCCACGAGGACTCATCTAGTGCTAATACGCCTGAATTAAAACTTCTGCAGGTATATGCAAAACCTCATTCAGCTTTCGGATCATCGCCAGACTAAGTTTTCTTTTGCCCGACAATATCTCGGACTTTCGTGAACGGGCCCCAAGGATATTGGAAAGCTCGGCTTCCGACATGCCCATTTGTTCAATTCGAAATTTGATGGCTTCGAGTGGGGACAGCTTTGGAACGGGATAGTGCTCTATTTCATACTCCTTAATGAGTATAGACAATACCTCCAATTCGTCTGATTCTTTCGACTCAGGCTTGAGATTCTTTTGCATCAGCTCATATACATGAGCCAGGGCAACCTCATACTGCTTTTTATTTCTTATTGGCTTTACCATATCTTACCTTTTTTGCATCAATTTTGTCATATTCTTTGTGAGTGCCAAACCAAACTATGAAAACGATCTTTAACCGATATTCAATGTCGACGATTAGGCATAAAATATGATCCGCTCCCATTGTTCATCAGCCTGATATGCCGCTAAATTCTCACCATCAAGAAATTGATATTCGAAACAGTGATCGGGGAATATTTTCTTGAACGACCTCGAAATATCCGGTATAGCCTGAATATCTTTCCCGTTTTGAGCCTTTACCAAAATATTCTCTGTGCTCCTGAAATTTAAAATTTCGGGTCGGATAACTTCTTTCAGCGAAGCATAGTGATAATTCCTCACCACCCCAATAATCGTCCTTGGAAGTCAGCCGCACTTTGTGGGTAAAAATTCCGTCCTTCTATTATTGGGATTTCCAGGGTGGATAAATAGTTGTCATCGATGCTGTTTGTTTTTACGACCAGTTCCTTTTTATTGGCGATAACCATTCCTTTGCTTATCCCCAGTACACTGGCGACTTTGTCAATCCCGGGATTCATTAGTAACTCATCTCTGAACAATTTTATTACTTGGGTATTGGTTCTTTGGGCTGGTAAATGGATTCTGATCAGATCATGCGGGTTGTATCCCAGGTCTTTGGATGAAATAAATTTCATTTGATTATAATACACGCAGGAAGCTATCACCAATCCGGTTGCCAGCGTGAACTGAAGGACAATAAGGCCTTTCCAAAAATAACCTTTCCCATTTACCTCTTGTTTGTTTACCAAAGCCCTGCTATCACGGCGCAAACGATCAAAAGGGAAAGACCAGCGATAAAGAAACTTGCGTCTTCAGAAATGGAAAGCGAAATGTTTTTGCCGGATAACAGATTGAATAACGGGAGTAGTAATTTGCTCAAAAAAATCGCAAGCAGGTATGCCGTGGCAAAAAAAAGCGCCGCCTCTGTCATGAATTGCAGGATGATATTTTTACGGCTGCCGCCAATTATTTTTCTTACCCCGATTTTCTTTTGATCTTTTCAAAGAGCCCGCAATATTCAAATTGATGAAATTGACGCAGGCCATAAGCAATATGAACCCGATGATCCAAGGATACGGACATAATTCTTGATTTCAGGGATGGCGGCTTTGAAGGCGGGTCCCTGAACTTGCCCGGTTGTGCCAAGTATATGTTGAGTGCCATCACTCGCTTTGGTGATAATAGTATTAAGATGGTAGAGCCGGTTGGCGTTGAGGTGAAATTGATCATAGCTCATTTCATCCCTTGCAAACAAAATGGCAAAAAGCGCACAGGTCATCCCCAGGGTCAGGCCGGCAAGATTGATGGATGTAAAAACCTTGTCACGTAAAAGATGGCGTAATGCTATTTTGAAGAAATTTGACATCATAGTATTGACTGCGTAACTAAAAAATGCATCGACCCTTTATAAGCTGGACGATTTTCTAAATTTGATAATGGAACCGACATTGAATTATGTGCAATCGATTATCTCTTACGGCATACACCAACCGGTGTTCATCGGTGATCCTGCGGCTCCAGCAACCAGCAAGATCTCCTTTCAATGGCTCCGGCTTTCCAATGCCTTTAAACGGAGATCGCATAGCATCTTTAATGAGATCATTGATGCGCTGGAGAATCTTTTTGTCCTGTTGTTGCCAGTATAAATAGTCTTCCCAGCCATGAGTTTGAAATACCAATTCCACGGTTATTCTTCGGAAAGTTTATGGGCCTTGAATGTCCCGTCATTCATTTCCTGAATGGACTCTGCCAGACGCTGACGGTTCTTTGCAGTGCTGGTCAAGTGAAAGGTCTCCACAATAGCGTTGTATTCATCCAGGTCCATAACCACCACATTTTTACCCTTGGTACGGGAAACCACAACTATCTCCCGATCGTCGTTAACTGCATTTAGGCTTTGAGCAAGATTATTGCGGAAGTCGGAATAGTTTAGGACGCGCATATAAGTACTTGTTTGAGTACAAAAATAAGAACAATATTTCAAATCTCCAAAGTGCAATGAACATACTATAAGCCTTAAAGTCTCCCCCTTCATATAACTGAACACTAACAGAATTGGTGGCCCATGATTCAGAAAGAATAGTTGCCGGGCCGTTGTATTTATTGATCAACCTTGCATCGGTGATAGCAACAGGCTTTGTCCAGCTGTTCCACGGTTTATATCTCCATATAGCCACGCCTTGTTTCAGCTGCGGGATATTGCCAAAAAATACACCCGCGTACTCATTGGATTGGATTTCACCTAATACATTTTTAAGATGTCCTCATCGTTTCCCTCCACCGGCAGTGTAAAACCGAAGATTGATCCTTTGCCGTCCGAGGACTTCACCCAAATAGACCCGTTATGCCTCTTCACGATTTGCGAGGAAATGTATAAGCCCAGACCGAGACCGGGGATCGAATTGGTATGCTGGTCTTTTACGCGAATAAACCGTTCAAAGATATGTTCTTGCTGCTCTTGGCTCACTCCGATGCCGAAGTCCTGCACACTTACCATAACCCTTGCCTTATCACTTCCAAGCCGCGCGGTATACGAAGAGCGAATCACCACTTTGTCAGCTGCCGGAGAATATTTTACAGCATTCGATAGCAGGTTGGTTATTACTTGTCTAATGCGTTCTCTGTCGCCATGTATTTTGTCCGCCGGCTGTAATTCAGCGACAATCTCCATTTTTGTTGTTTTGCTGAATTCGTCAACGATTTCCATAATAAGATCATTAACGTCGAATTCAGTTATATGCAGTTGCAATTGGCCACCCGTGATTTTTGTAACATCCAAAAGGTTCTCAATAAGGGTAGACAGCCGGGCCACCTGGCTGTTTAACCGTTGAACAAGGCCCTTTATATCGGAATTGGTTGATTCCCGAAAAGTTTCATTGATGATCTGAGCATATCCCTTGATACTTGTAACGGGCGTTTTCAATTCATGACTCGCGATCGCGATAAATTCCTCTTTTTGCGTTTCCAATGCTTTCTGCCTGGTGATATCACGGTAGTTTCCTACTAGGCCATTGATATATTGATTATCCAAAAGATTCATACAGACAGCTTCAACCCACCGGTAGGAACCGTCTGCATGCCTTAGCCTAAACACCTGGTTGATAATTGAATTAGGCATACCAGAGCAGCGCTTGAACATGTCATCATATTTTCCAATATCTTCTTCGTGAACAATATTGTCGATTCTCTCATTCCTGCCGATCCTTTCCTCCGGCCGGTATCCAAGAACCCGTTGCACAGACTCGCTCTGATATTTCACAACGCCGTCGACGGTATATATCGTTATGATATCGAAAGCATTTTGTACAAGCAGTCTAAAGTACTCCTTATTGGAATTCAGTTCCCGGAGGTAGTTGGCGCGGTCTGTAATATCCTGTATGGCCAGAAGAAATCGTTGATTTTTGGTATTGTCATGGTCCAACTGCATAGCATTGAATAGTAACGTCTTATTGCCAAGTTGGCCGAAATCCGAGGTCAATTCAAAGCTCTCATACTTTTTGCCTCCGGAAATAATATCCTCTAATTTGACACGTAATTCATCAAAATTCCAAGCGCCCCGTCCTATTTGAAAGAAGTAATAGCCTTCGGTCTCATCCGGGTTACAACGAAACGTCTTATAAAAGGCACTATTCGCTGTTCGTACGCGCATATCCGTATTGAGAACGATCAGTGGCTCTGTCATAGTCTGAATAATCGCATTCGAATACTCTACCGATTCTTTGAGTTCGGCATTTCGGTGATTCAACTCTTCATTTATCGTTGTCAGCTCCTCATTCGTCGACTGCAGTTCCTCCTTGGATGTTTCCAGCTCCTCATTAATGCTTTGCAATTCTTCATTCGAGGACAGGATCTCTTCGTTCGCAGATTGGAGTTCTTCCCTGTTGGATTCAGATTCTTCTGTGATAGTTTTTAATTGTTCCCTGCCTATTTTTACCTCCTCTTCCAGCAGCCTGATCTTGTCATCTTCAGGCACCATTCCTTGCTTCGCCGGGCCTGCTTGATCGACATCCGGCTGATTTGGCAAACCAGCTGTAATGCCCTCCTCCCTGAACAAGATGAGATAAGCAGGGTCTTTTGATTTGGGCCTTAGTGGGAAAACCTCTATACTTATGATCCGCTGGCCAGTACCCTCCGGAAGCACTATCCGATTTTTTTTCACCGCAATTCCCTCTTTTTTGGCCTTATTGAGAAGGTTCTTCACATCGAATATGAGCTCCTCCCGGATCATTTTCATCAGGTAGAAACTCGCTTTCCCTGCTGCCGGATGAAAATAGTATTGTGTCGAGCCGTAGAATTGAACAACATGCAGGTCCCTGTTTACCGTCACACTAGCCGGGACATACCGGGCCAGCAGTATTTTCTCGGCCTCTTTGTCTATATCCGAACTTCCCGATTGCAAAGCACTTTTCCGTTCCTCGCCACTCGTACCGGCGTACATACCTAAGTTGGTCCTTACTGAAAAGTCAAAATGCGTGGTTGTTGCAGGCTTTTTCGTGAACAACTTGAAATCTTTGTCGATGGGCGAAAAAAGTTCGCCAGCCTTTCCAATAGTTTCCGATTTCCCCAATAAAAGTAGTCCATTGGGTTTAAGTGCATAATGAAACGATTGCAATATCCTCTTCTGCGCATCGGGCTGAAGATAGATCATTACATTTTGGCAGCTGATGAAATCGAGCCGGGAAAAAGGCGGGTCTTTCAAAAGATCGTGTGTGGCAAATACGCAAATATCCCTGATCGCCTTAATGATTTGGAACTGCCCGTTTTGCTTGGTAAAGTATTTTTCGAGCCATTCACCGGGTACTTTCTCCAATGCCGTCTTGTTGTAAATGCCGGATCGCGCCTTTTCTATTGCCCCATCGCTGAGGTCGGTCGCGAAAATTTGTATAGGATTCACGACCCTCTGGCCGCTCATAAATTCGAATAAACTCATCGCAATTGAGTAAACTTCTTCACCGGTGGAGCAGGCGGGCACCCATATGCGGACGGCCTCCTTTAACTTTCTGTCCTTTAGCAGGATCGGAAAGACCCTTTTCGGTAATGCCTCATAAAGTTCAGGCTCCCGGAAGAAACTGGTGACATTAATCAAAAGGTCTCGATACAACAAGTCCAGTTCCGGCTGATTTTCTTGAAGAAACTTCGTATAGTCCTTCAAATCTTTTATTTTATTCACGGCCATCCGACGGAATATCCTGCGGGTAATAGTGGTCTGCTTATAGTTGGAAAAGTCAACATTGAGTCTGTTGAACAACAGAATATGAATTTTTTGGAGCTCCTCCCCCTGTTCCGGGAGACTGCTCAAACTTGTTGCTCCTGTATAAGGCAGGGTACTCAAGGATTCCAGCTCCGCGGCTATTTTCTCAGGCGGGAGTACAAAGTCAACGTAACCGCTGTTGACTGCATTTTCCGGCATCCCGTTAAATTTGGCAGTTTCGTCTTGAGCAAAAGTAATCCCTCCTTCCGCCTTTATTGCCCGAACGCCTTCGGTGCCGTCTGAAGCTGTTCCGGAAAGAATGATCGCGATAGCCTTATTTTGATAGGCAGCAGCGAGCGCGCAAAGGAAATGATCAATAGAATGAATGGCTCCGCGGTGCTTGTCCACGGGCGATAACGTTAGGCGATGGTCCACGATACTCATATAGGCATTTGGTGGTATAACGTATACGCAATTCCGCGTGATACGCATCCCATCTGTTACCTTGAATACCTTCATATTGGTCTTACGCTCCAGTATGTCTGGTAAAATACTCTGATGCGTTGGAGACAAATGCTGAACAATTACGTATGCCATTCCAAGATCCGATGGCACGGTTTCCAAAAATTTTGAGATGGCCTCCGGGCCGCCGGCAGACGCCCCAATCGCTACGACGGGAAATAATTGGTCATTGTTTGCCATTAGTCGTACGTTGTTCCGTACGTCTTCGCCTTCCGCGAGCTCGGCCCGAACGAAAATATATGGAGTTAGAGGAGCTAAAGTATAACTAATTTTCCAAACATTGGGCACACTGGCAACAGAGGCATTACGAATAGCTGGTTATGACTTTGACACCGCTCGCTATTGCAAATTATAACGAAATTGGTGCAGTTTTTGAAGGTTTAATGGGACCGCGTTAAGCAAATTGTCGCATGGACCCTCAAAATTCGACTTTGAACGAGCTAAAATCCGAGATTTTAGCAGATTCTCAGCTATTTTTGGCAAAACTTCAGGCCGGAGCTTCCGATGGGGAGCTGAACGCCATCCTCGACAGAATGAAGCAACGAAATGACCTACTTATCGCGATATATGGACTAAAGCTTCAGCCGGAATTTTGGAACATATTGCAGAGCCGTCTGGCAAACCGAAAACGCAAGGACATTATCGATACTGCCCTTTGATAGCCAACCGTATTATTGACTTTTTCTTCTCTATAGTATCAGGCGCTTTTTTGAAGAGGCTCAGAAGGAGAGTCCTCAAAGGATGTAGCGGTCTTAGCTACCATATAGATCAGGTGTTGGAACTCTTCCTGCTCCTTATCCGAGAGTTGGGCAAAAATTGCCGTCAGGTAAGCCTTTTTACTTTGAAGTTCGGCGGTTGAACCCGTGTCAAGCAGGCGAATGAATTGTCTTAGTTCATTTAGCGCAAGTTTTCGGAGGGCGGACCCAGACAGGTCACTGAGAGGCGTTTCCATAACACACTTTTAAGAATTCCAAAACACACGTTCGCTAAAGTATAAACAAATCTTGTTCCACGTCTATTGGGGTGCATCCGCGGGCCCGCCGGTCAGGGATCTCCGCTCTCCCACCTTAAGGTGTGGAATAAATTCCCCGCTTTCACGGAATAAATTGGTGATATCGGGCAATCTCCGGATCGTGAACGGGTTTTCAAGTGTGAGTCGGCGCCCGCTTCTTTGGCGAGTGGAACGATGTTCGGTTTTAACTTCTATGAGCGGATCATGATCTCATTGCTTTAACGGCAATTTTGCTCGTATGCATCGATGGCTCGACCGACCGTAATGCTTAGGGCCGTTTCCTTTTTGCTGTCCTTATATATCCAACGTTGCTTGTGCTTTATCAGAGTCAGCGAGGGTACTAGCGAAGCCTTACCATTACGAAGATGCCGGATATTGCCGATAAAATAGACATTGTCCGCAATAATGGTAACGTCGGCCAGCAAAGGGAATCTAATTGCATCCTCCGCAATTTCATACATGAATTCGATGGTATAAAATTTCGACTGTTCCATACAGTAATGTAGCCAATTGATATGCCAACCGTGGTGGACTGCGCGGAGTTGATAGAGGGTAGCTATTTTAAAGCTGATCCCAGGCGGGGCCAAAATATTGTTAATACCATGTTTTTTCGGCTTATTGCACGCCAACGACAGGTACAAACATATCATAAAGGTTGTTTGGAGTACCTCCCGGAGAATTAAGGACATGGAGGATTGCAAACGCCTGGGAGCAACGGACTATTTTATTAAGCCGGCAAGAAGCAGTGAATTAAATAAGCTGATTTTCCAGTTAACCGTCTTACTCAAATTTGCTCCGACGGGCGACACGCCAACATGAATGAGGTCCCTTTGCATCTTCTTTCGCTTTGGCGATGGCACGGTGCCCTCCCATCAAACTTACCCAGGCCGTGTATCCTTCTGCATTCAAATGTACTCCGTCCGCCCTAGCATAGCGCTTATCGAGGTTTCCCGTCCGGTCCGTCACCAGGTTCGCCACGTCGATATAGGCATACGCCGTACTGGCTGCCATGTCCTGCAACCGCCGGTCTACCTCCCTGACAACCTCATTTTTCCCAGCCAACTGTGGATAAGCCTTCCCGGCGAATTCATTCGTCGGCAGAACACTTACCACATATACCCTGGTTCCCGGCGATTTCACCCGCACATACTGGACGATCGATCGGATATTCCCCACGATCAGTCCAACGGGAACCCCTTGCCCGATGTCGTTTATCCCGGCCTCGATAAACAGTCTTTCCGGGCGCCGGGCGATCACTTCTGGCAGGCGCTCCAGCATTCCGAACGTATTATCTCCTGCAATCCCGCGGTTCACGGCTGACGAATCCGCCAGCAATTGCCGCCAGTTCCCGAATTCAGTTAGACTGTTGCCCAGCATGATCGTCTCATTCCGACGGATCGGCTCCAACCGGAACGCTTCGATCCTTTTCCGGTAGTACTCAGGGATATATCGCGCAGAATCCAACTTTCGGTAATAGGCGGGCTTAGTCACCACCGGCGGTTTTTCTGCCGTCACATGGATGAGGCTGATCTTCCAGCCGGCGGCAGTCTTCCGAAATACCGCCGATTCGATGAAATTGAGCGTAAACCTGACCGTATCCAAAATGACAAAATCCGCCCGCTCATGATATCGCGCATCCCCTGACCGTTCGTCTGCAAAAATGCGGAATTGCGTCAGCGTAAATTTCACCTCAAAAGGCTCGTGAAATTGGATATTGCGAAAAACACTATCGTTATTCCAGACCTTTCCGTCTTCATAGATCGCAAAATCCCGGGTGACGACCGAATCCAGCCTGAGGAAATTCTTATCCGCCACCCCATCGAAATAAGCCATGACAAGCCGTTCCAATATCGCGCTATCGCTTCTTTCGGCTTTCGCCCCGGATCCCAACAGCCCCAGCGCCAGCACGGCGCCAGGGAGCAATATAATTTTACCGCTCATCCGAATATTTTTATGATTGATTGAAATTAGTACCCCGGGGACGATCGGAATGTGCGAAAATGCTCAAATTTGAATGCCATGTATTATACGCAGTTGCCCGACCATACCGCCCCGGGATTTCACGAACAGGCCCACTTCAGCCAATTCGGGAAACAGAATATCATCTTCAATGCGCGCAGCAATGGGGCAAGCTGCGACAGGCACGTTGGCTGCCTCTCTTTCAAGACCGTCCTTTCCGGCGAAGAATGCTATGGGATCGAAGGTCGCGACCTGGTTGTCCGGCGCGATCAGTTCCTTATCCTGAACAATGACCAGCCCTATTCCTGCCGGATCGATAAAGGCGCGGGCACACACTCGGTTTCCATCTTTTTCCAAAAGGAATTTGCCGCCAATGTCTTTCACGACTTGCTCCGTTCGGAGGAGGCTCAAGTCGACAACCCGGATGATCGACACGACGCTGTTCCTGAATTCTACCAGTGCCTGAGCGCCATACCGCCGGAGCTTTCCAACGGGCTGGCCCGACTGTTGATTGAATTGAACACCCGTGGCTATGACCGCGCCCCTGTCGACGAAGGATTGGTTTTCTTGCTGCAATACTTATTGCGCACCTATCGCTCGGACAAAATGTTGCTTCGGCGGATCGAAGCAGTCCGACCAGGCACAAAAAAAGAGATCTATAAAAGATTGTGTATTGCCAAAGATATTCTCCATTCCTCTTACCAGGAACCGATCGATCTTGCCGGATTGAGCGCCGGCAGCTGTCTATCGCGGCCTCAGTTGATCCGCCAGTTTAAATCCGTCTTCGGCCGCACGCCTTACCAGTACCTGATCGAGATCCGGCTCCGCCATTCCGCCGAATTCCTGCGGACAACAAGCAGTCCCGTCCATGAGATCGGTTGGCGCTGCGGGTTCAGCGATCCCAGTGCATTCTGCCGTGCTTTTCGGACCGCCTACGACGCATCCCCCGAACAATACCGCGTTCTGCACGGGTTATCAAACCGCCAGGTTAGCTAAACGCCTCAAACCACGCTATTCACCCCCGACGTCGCCGGGCTTCGCTTGCTCAAGCTGGCGCAATGCCGCCTCTGTTTTGCTCCAGCTTTTCCCGGCCTTTCCGGATCCCGCGGGGGCAACACGACGGGAATAAAAATCGAGGATATTCTTGCGGAGATCTTTATTCAGCAATTTGAAATTATTCTTCTCGAGGTCGACAACCAGTAAATCATAATTTTTATCAGCCATCCCATATTCTCCCGGCTCTGTAAAATTACCGGTATCGAAATCTATATTTGCCAGGCGGCTGGACCCGGTGCGACAGGCCCGCAAGGCGGCCGTATAGTGAGTTACCACGGTATTGAAGCTGCTGTGATAAAGTTTTGCCTCATCGGATCCTGGCGCTTTGAATTTCATCGCGCGGGCAGGACCAATCTTGGGCAAAGCCGTGACAAAAAAGGCGAAAATGGCGGAGAATAGACCCGGTCTCTCTCTTTCTCTGCCGAATTCCTTGTAATAATCGGCATTCTTCATAGAATAGATATAACTCCTTCTCTTCATTCCAGGATGATCTTTTCTGAGCTGATTCTTTTTTAAGATCCATGCCGCCTTGGTCAGGGCGGGGAACAACCGCTTGAAAGACCATCTTAGGGTTCCGGTAGCAAGAGAAAAATTCACAAAGACGTCATGGATATCCAATCCGTAGACTTCGGAAAAAGCCCTTGCCAACAGCGAGTCGGAGATCTCAAACCCGATGAAATCATGATACGCAATGCTCTGATAGTTGCTTTCAACCGTTTGCAACACGTCAAACCCGAACTCCGTTCGCCTGTGCGACATACGGTCTTCTTCATACGTTACGTAATCCCCGTATTTTCGCTGGTCCCTGGGATATAACATCGGAACTGACACGTTGGTGGCCAACGAATGTCCATATTCATCCGCCATATAATGGCATAAAAATCCGATTGCAAAGGCATATTCATTGATGTCGCGGGCATCCGCAATTAAAGCGTTTACAAAGTCCCCACTCCTCACGTAGTGGACCAGGTTTGTAAAGAACGGCTTGCCAAAAGGAAAATACCCGATGTCGGGCGCTATCGCCCCACCGTACGCATACGCATGTGCTGTCTTTATTTGTGCTTTGGTCGCCCCCGGATATTTCCATAAGAGTAGCGGTTGTATGGACTTTTCCCAGCAGGAATCGATCAGGGCTTCATGGGCAAGGATAGAGTATGCATACGAAGTCCGCACGCAAAGGACCAGCAGCACGCTAATAATCGCCCGAATACTCATTTTTACTACACTTAACCAAAAGAGTAAGGACCGCAAAAAATGAACCAGTTTCTTATCGAGGGCTTCGGCCAGCGACGGGAAGGCCGCTCCGGAGCTCGCTTCGCCCTGAAGCGGCCGGGTAAATATCCCGGGGTAGCATCCCTGGATTAAAACTTGTATCTGAGAGAAACTTTAAAGCTTCTTCCGAGCAACGGCCGCGCCAGGAATATATACGAATTTGCCTCGGCACTCTGGATCTCACCGGCGCGCGGATTGCCTTCCGTAAGCCCTAAGGAATTGGCAAGATTATCAACTATCCCAAAAATGGAAATTTCATGCGTAAGATTGATCTGGGCGTCCAGGTCGACTTTCGTATAGGCCGGTAGGACCTGCGAGTTTGCGACATCCGTATAGCGCTTTCCCTCATACTCTATTGCGGACTGAAGGCGAAGGTGGTTGCCGAAAAGATTGAACCCCGGAACGACCCTGATAGAGGCAGCAGGCACCCTGACGGTCTGATTCCCGTTGTAATTGTATTTCTGGGTCAGCGTACCTCCGGTGACAGCTTCCGCAACGAGTCCCTGATACGCTCCCTTCTGCAACGTCGCTGTCGCTGAAACATCGAACCATTCTATCGGGTAGATGGCGCCTTCGAACTCGAGACCATAGGTGTTTGTATTGGCAAAGGCGTTTACCTGGGTGTATCCGCCGGTAATAGTACTGACTGTATTGGTGAAACCGACATTGTTGTACCTGGTAAAGAATCCAGTACCGTATAAGGAAAATAATCTCCGGGCGTATTTGAACCCTACTTCGCCAAGCTGCATGGTCTGGATGACAGCCGTCGAGTTGACATTGGTATAATACGTGCCAAATCCCGGGATACGTGCCGCAGAGGTATACCTGCCGAAAAGACCCATGTTGTCCGAGAGCTGATAGTCGGCCCCCAGTGTCCACGTGGCATAGTTAAAATGGTGATTATAACCCTGCCATATTCCGTTTCCGGTGGTTATCGCAGATGTAGCATAAGTACCTAAGTTCACTACCTTCGATTGTTGTACTACCCCGTCCGTTTGCGCATATTCCCAACGAAATCCGCCATCGATCCGCAAGGGATGAGACACCTGCCACTCATCACTGACATACAGCGCATTGGTCGTCTGCTCGCCACGCGCATCCGCCCACTCATATCCATATTGGGATACTCCATTGTCGGAATAGGTGTGTACGATTTTTCCGGTGGCATCCTCGGCTACGATATTGAGCAATCTTGAATTATTTTGAACGTCCAGATATACCTTTGAAGAATACCGGCTGAAGTTTTGATCGAAGCGGGCGTAATAGTATCCCAGGTTGAAATCGTGTTTGGAAGAACCCGTATAAAAAACGTGCGAAAGATGAAGATCATTGGTGATCTCCGTCATAGGCATCGTAATGCCCCTTAAGCCACCCTGGATAACTAGACCGTTGCCGTTTTGCGTTTCATTAGCGTATATGGCGCCGTTGGTTACATATTGGAACCCCAATTGAGTAGCACCAGGGGCTTGCGCCAACAGACCCGACTGCACTTTATAAAAAGAATCGGCGGTCAATATATTCAATGCAAACAACCCATTGCGTTGGGTTTGCGTATTATCGAAACGAAGGGAATTCTTCAACACCCAGTCATTGGCCAGCTCGGTCTTGAATTTTATGGTCACCTGACTTCTGTTTACCGACGTTCCAACGGTATTGTCGTAATGGTACTGAGTGCTGTCTCCCTGGATCATGTTCAATCTTTCCGTTTCGGCGCCGGCAATCGCTCCGTAATTCCCATCAAAACCCGGCACGGCGACAATTTTCCCATTGCGATAGGTCATCGGCAGATCGGTGTAAAACACCACATCGTCATTCAATTGCTTAAAGTCGACATTGAAGGACGTTTTTTCCCAGGTCTTGCCGAGAGATACTCTCATTTGCCCGCCATGATTACCGGTGTAACCGGGGTTACGCACCCCTGCCCCGGTACGGTAAAATCCCCCGGCAGCAACTTTCCATCCATCGCCGATGGGTGCTCCCAGCCAAAAATCTTCCCTGTTCGTATTGTCGCTTCCTACCGTTATCTTAAATATTCCTTCTGTCTTGTCACCGACGGCACGCGGAATATAGTTTACCGCACCCGCGGGCGCATTGGAATAAAAAACGGAGGAAGGACCGCCGCGAACGACCTCGATGGATTGAATGGTCTCATCGAAACGAAAGGCCTGGTCACCATTCAGGTAGCCCAGGGCCGGGTCATGCTGTACAGGGATCCCGTCCTCCAGCAACTGAATCGACCCGAAACCATCCACGGGAACACCCCTCGCTCTTACATTACCACTCGCCTCGCCCCCGGTCGCCTCCACCCAGAACCCCGGGACCGATTTCAACGTTTCGGTAACGCTGGTGGGCGACTGCAGGCTAAGGGCATTATAACCGATAGTGGTAACCGAATAGCTTGTTTGAAGCTTAGTGCGGTTCATCGCCCCGGCACGACCGGTTACGATGACTTCATTCAAACCGTTCTCTACCGCCCTTAGTTTGATCAGCAACGATATGTTGGCATCGGCTTTTATATTATATCCCGACAGTGTCTGCGTTTGAAAACCTACATGTGAAACGACAAATGAATAGGGACCTCCTGCCGGCAAATTGTGATAAGTGAAAATACCCGATGAATCTGTTTGGGTCGTAGTGGTCGCGCCGGTACTTTGGTTTTTCGCAGAGACGGAGGCGTAGCTTACAGGCTGACCGTTCTCGTCATTTACCTGCCCTTTTATTTCATTGACATCTTGTGCATTGGCAATCAACTGGATATGACTGAAGAGGCCCAGTAATAAAATAATCGGAATCCGCATGAAGATTTTTATTTCTTTATTATACGCATCTTCCGGATCATCCCCTTACTGTTCATATCAACTTAATTTGGCCTCGCGGCCGACGTCCGGGGATCAATTGCCGATAATATAGCTGTCACCTTGTTTGTGCAGACTGAAGTTATTGAGCAGCGCAATGCTTTGGAGTATATGGAGAAGCGAATCCTTTTTATCTATTTTTCCAATGAACGACCGATTACCTAGCTCAGATTTATTATATATGATTTTTGTATCGTAGATGATCTGCAGCTGGTCAAATACTACATCCAGGGGGTAGTTGTCGAATAGATAGCGATCCTCTTTATCCTTTTCAAGATGTAAGATACGGGGCGACAGGGAATCGGTTGGCGGGTCACTCGAAATACCTTTTGCGGTGGCAACAGGAGCTGGATTGATGGTATGGGATCGCCGATTGACCTTCTTGAATATAAAGACATCGCCGGGGAAAAGGTAATATTCATTTTTATTCTCCCGCGAAGAAGAATGGGAGAGCTTTATCATTACCCTTCCGTCGTGCAGGATCACTTTTGCAGCATTATTCGATTCATAGGAGCTAACCGTGAAGCGGGTGCCTAGTACAGTTATCGATACAGCATTGCTATACACATAAAAGGGCCTGGAGACATCTTTAGCTATGTCGAAATTTGCTTCACCATTTAATCTCACCTCTCTTTTTGATGAGCTGAAGTTTTCGGAATAAGAAAGCGTGCTGGTCGGCGACAGCTCTACGGTAGAACCATCGCTTAGCGCAAGCATCATTTTTCGGGGAGTGTTATTGTAAATATTCCTGGTCATTGCGATCGCTGCGGCGCCGATCGTACTTGTCTTCTGTCTTTTTGATAGAAAGTACCAGGAGAGACCTACAACCGATAAAACCGACGCTGCCACTGCCATCCATTTGAAATAGGAATGATGCGCCGCGGTAGAAGGCGAATTTTTATCGATTTTATTCCATAACTTCCCGGATGTATCAGGCGGCAAAACATGAGCGGGCTGAAATTCCTCCCATTCTTCCAGATCCATTATGATTTCCTTTGTTGTCAAATGATATGCTTTTTTATCTGCTTCAGCGCCTTATAAATATGCGTTTCTACCGTTTTGGAAGAAACGGATAGGGTCTCGGCAATTTCCCGGTAGGACATACCTTGCTCGCGGCTCATCTCGAATACCAGCTTTCTAACAGGGGGCAGATCGTTAACGGCTTCAGATATCCTCTTTTGCAGTTCGGCGCCGCGCATTTTCTCATTTGTGCTGTCGACCCCTTTTTCGATCTCCAGCGAATCGAGACGAGCCGTTACCGCGTCTTTGTTATTGTACTTCCGCAAAAAATCGATGAGTACGGTAGTGGCGATCCTGAACAGTTGGGTGGAAATGGTGTATTCTTCCTGCAAGGATTGACGGTATTGCCATAGCTTGGTAAAAGCCATCTGCACGACTTCTTCCGCTATATATTCGGATTTGGTTTTGTATAGAATGAAGAAATAAAGCTTTTGATGGTATTGGTCAAATACTCGCCTGAAGTATGATTCGTCGCCATTCTTTAATTCCTTAATGCTAAGCAACTTTATTGAATTTAATTAATGACCCGCCGAATATATAAAAATAACGATTTACCGAAAAATTAAATATCTTTTCCTAATTCTCCCTGCGGGTCAGCCCGACGAGCTGCAGGCAGCTATCCGGGATTCGTGGCTTCGGCAGACGGTTGGCCGCGACGTCAGGGGCAGACAATCTAGTTGGCGCCGGTCTGAAGGGGATAACGGTAGAAATCACAGCTATCCTCGTCGCACAAGAGCCTGCTGAGCGCCGGGTTTTTCAAGACATCCACATAATCCATCGCCTTGCCGTTCACGAAGATGGTCCTATATACCAAACGGATGCCATGGCTATAGTCGACATACCAGTCGACGTGCCCGGTATAAAGCGGCTGTATCGGGTCGCCGGTAAGCCTGTGCCAGCCGTAGATGGCTACCCTATCGGGTTTGGCATCCCGCGGGATCTTCCCCGATATCACTACGTCCTTTTTAATTCCCGCTATCAATCCTTTTCGCCCTTTTCTCTGTCCTTCCACGATCAGATGATGCTGCCACATGGTGACGCTGCTATCCCTGAAGGCATACATGGGAACAGGCGCCAGCTTTACTATTGCCTGCTCGTAAATGTCATTCACCATTTTTCTCGTGGGGAGGAAACAATCCAGGCTGTCTGCAATCTTTTGCGCAGCCATCGGCGTTAAGGGGGTTCTCGCCCAATCGTCATCGGAGCCGATGCTCAGGTAGTCCGGAGCCACGTAATACCGGGCATTTATCTTTTTGCCCGTTGCAGAATCGGTAATACTCGTCCGGATACAGACAAAGTGATGCAAGAACGCGGGCACATCTCCGGATAAAACCAATTGCACCGCCAGCGAGTCACGTTCTTTCCAATGCCAGGCGGCGACGGTCCTGTAGAATTCACTACCGGTGACCACCAGTCCCGGCGCTTTCGGGAACGGAATGTATTTCCGGGACGAACATGCCGCAAAAAAACTTATTGCTATTGCGATATATGCCAGCCAGGCCTTTGCGGACCACCTTGCGGATCGGGTTCGGGACATCGGTAAACAGGCGATCGAATGGTTTTGGCGTGGCATGGGCTTTTCTGCAAAGATATTCATGAGACGCTATTTTACCAGGGAAGCCGCATTGGATGAAGCAGAGGCGATCGATTCGATCCGAATGCATGGCCACCTCCAGAAAAGGGTTTCAATTTTATCGCCGTCGAAGCCTGTCGGCGGCCGGCCTTATAGCAAATCCCCGCATTGAAGCACGATCCCACCCTGCGCAGTAAACTGCCGGAGAAGCTCCGGTAAACGCCCGGCATCCAGCGGACGAGTGGCGTCCTGAACAAAGTACGTTGCGAAACCTTCCCGGAGACTGTCCATTGCCGTTTCAAACACGCAGATATCGCCTGCCAGACCGGTAAGATAGACATCTGCGACATCTTTATCGCGCAGGTAACCGGCCAACCCGGTTGATTTACGTCGATCCTTGTCGTAAAACCCGCTGTAACTGTCGATCAGCGGATCGGTGCCCTTCCGGAAAATGGCTTCGACCGGCTTCCCATCCAGCAAAGCGGGGAAATCAGCGCCCTTCGTACCCTGAATGCAGTGGTCCGGCCAGAGCGTTTGGTGTTCGTCCCCATAGATGATACTGTCAAAAGGTTTTTTCCCGGCATGGCTGGAGGCAAAGCTGCTATGTCCGCGCGGATGCCAGTCCTGGGTGGCTACTATCAGCGAGAATGAACCCATAAGCCGGTTGACTGCGGGAATGATCGCGTCGCCTCCAGGAACTGGCAATGCACCCCCCGGCAAAAAATCGTTTTGTATATCTACCAGTAAAAGGGCTTTCATCTGTCTATCGGCTGTAGGATTCGAGGCTTTCAACCATTTGCAGGCTTTCCTTCACCCATGGCATCAACTTCGAAGCTGTGAAAAGCACACGGCCCATTTTGAGCCGGGCCATCACCAGCGGCTTATGACCTGAAACGTCGATCAGCGTCGCTTCCGTAAAATCCGTTAATTTCCGCTTCAGATAGGCCAGGCTTCTATAATAGCGCTGCTCGACGATCGGGCCGGCGATATCGTGACCCCCTTCCAGCAACCGCGATTTGATCCTGCTTTTATTGATCTCCGCGCTATTGGTGCCGAAGAAAAACAGAACGGTCTCGTACCCTCGCTTGCGCAATGAATCGATCCAGTCATAATCCTCCGCATTCGACAGGTTGCTTTCGATCAGCAGATCGCCTTTTTGCTGTAACAGCGGCAGGTAATCGTCAAGATCGCGTAAGATGAAAACGTCAATATTGATGAAGGGCATTTCCCGGCTTATGGACTCCTTCTCGATACCATAGCGGTACCAGGTGGTTTTACCGGCGCCGGTTGCGCCGCCGAGGACGTACAAGGTGGACATTATCTTATTTTTCAACAGGCTGAATGATCGTCTTTTTGCCAGTGCGGGGGTTCTCTCTGATGATCTTGCCATTCTCCTCATAAATAACAAAGCTGCCGTACTGGACAGCTTTGGAGCGAACGAACGCTCCCATTTCCTTGCCGATGGCGGCCAAATTGAATTTTACTTTTGGCGATTCCATATTAATGTAATGATACGGTCTTATTGACGAGTAGCACAAGAATCGTGCCGCTGCGGTGTGCGGTTAGGCTACCGAAATCGTTTTCCTCCTGGTAAGGAACCCGGCAAAAGCCAGTATGACGATAAGCCCGATGATGCCTTCGCTCAAAACTGTGTAGGGCGCCCCGATACGTTGCGAAACGGCGCCTACCAGCAGGCTTCCCAGCGGCGTCATTCCGAAGATAGCCATGAGCAGGATCCCGATGGCGCGGCCACGCATCTCCGGTGCGGACTCGGATTGAACGATAATATTGCAGACTGTAAACTGCGCGATGGCCCCGAAGCCGGTCAACGCGGCAAAAAACATCGCGACCGGGAAGTTCCTGATCAATGCAAAACAAGCCAGCCCCGCGCAGAGGACGACCGTGCTGAAAAATAGAATCTTCCGCAGATGGGCTCCTGGTTTGCGCGAGGCGAGATAGATCGTGCCCACAACAGCGCCGACGCCAACGAAGCTCTGAATATACCCGAAGGTGGATGCATCGCCATGGAAAACCAGTTTGGCGAAAACGGGAAGTACCGTATTGTACGGAAGGACGATCAGGCTGATGATAGCCAGCAGCAAAATGGTGTTCCCGATCGCCGGCGTTCTCCTGACGTATGCGAAACCTTCGGTCAGTTCCTTCCAGATCTTTTTTGATGTTGGCCGGCGTTGAAAGGGCGGCAGTTTCATCAATAACACGGAAACAAGCACACCTCCGAAGCTCGCTCCATTGATCAGGAAACAGTCCGCCGATCCGAATGATTTCAATACGAGCCCTGCGGCAGCCGGACCGGTCAGCTGCGCCAGACAGGCAGTGGCCGTCGTCAGTGAAATAGCGTTGGCCAGATCGGTCTTGTCGGTCACCACCTCATGGACCAGCGCCTGGCGGGCCGGCACATCGAAGGCATTGATGATGCCCAGGAGCGCGCTTAGTGCAAGTATCGCCCAGATGGCGGCATGATTGGTAAGCACCAGAACGGCCAGCATCACCGATTGGATCATGGAAGCGATCTGCGTGATCTTAATGATGCGGTAGCGGTCATACCGGTCGGCCGCAATGCCGCCGAATAACGAGAAGAGAAAAGACGGAAACTGTTCGGCGAAGACGGTTAGCCCGAGTAAGAAGGCCGATTTCGTGATCGAATAGACCAGCCAGACAACCGCCGTACGCTGCATCCAGGTACCGAACTGCGAAACGGCCCTGCCGACAAAGTAAAGGGTATAATTTCTGCTCCGGAATGCCCTGAATAGATTCGAGCCGCCGATCTTGCCAAGTAATGCCATGGATAGGCAAAAATACTGCTCTTCAGGGCCCCGAAAAAGCTGTAATTTGTTCCTCCATCATGAAAAAATATACTATTGCGGTGCTGGGTATCGGCGGAGTGGGTGGTTACATAGGCGGCAAGCTGGCGGCAGCGCGTCTTCCCGATGTAAAGATCGTTTTTATCGCCAGGGGTCAGACGCTGGATGTGTTGAAACGGGATGGCTTGAAACTGATCGCCGATGAAGGAGATATCCTCGCCCGGCCCGACCTTGTGAGTGACGACCCGATAGAAATCGGACCGATCGATCTGTTGGTTTGTTCGGTTAAGGGATATGATTTGAAAGATAGCCTTCTGAAATATGAAGCATGCTTTACCGGTACAACGGTTATCCTGCCCCTGCTCAACGGCATCGGGATCGCGGAAAAGATCCATGCGATCCTTCCGGGCATTTCCTCCTGGGAGGGGATAATCTATATCGTTGCCCGCCAGGTTGAAAAAGGGGTCGTCAAACAAACCGGCACCTTAAAGGAAGTCATCTTCGGATCGAAAACAGCGGCGAAGGAAAACATGCAGCATGTGGCCACGATCTTCACGTTAGCGGGTATAAAGGCGATCGTCAGCCCCGAAATCGATCTGGAGATCTGGCGGAAATTCCTTTTTATCTCGGTGATGGCCACCCTGACCTCTTATTATCATTCACCCATCGGAGGCATCCGGTCAGACCCTGCAAAAGCGCCCCATATTCAGCGGCTGGTAGAGGAGCTGCAGGCCGTCGCAGTTGCAAATGGGATCCCGATCACCGATCAGACAGCTGCGGCCGTGCTCGGGCGGATAAACGGTCTGCCCGCGGGTACGACCACGTCGATGTATGCCGATTTTCAGCGAGGCGGCAGCACGGAGGTTGAAGAGCTGACCGGTGACGTGGTGCGGCTAGGTCAGCGATTGGGTGTCCCTACGCCTGTCTATGCGGAAATATATCGCGGATTGGTGCGCTGATCACTCGCTGCGCAACGTCCGGACCGGGTTAGACATAGCCGCCGTCATCGTCTTATAAGAGACGGTAAGCGCCGCAATGACAAAAGAAGTACCGATCGAGATCGCGAAGGTCCCCCACCCTATGTCTATCCGGTATGCAAAATCGTTGAGCCAGGAATGCATCGCCAGCCATGCGAGGGGCGCGGAGACGATAAAGGCAAACCCGATCAGCCAGATGAATTCGCGGCCGAAAAGATAAAGTATACTGGGGACAGAGGCGCCCAGCACCTTTCGTATACCCACTTCGCGGGTGCGTTGCAATGTCGCAAAAGCAATGAGCCCGTAGAGTCCGATGCAACCGATAAAAATGGCGATAAACGAGAACATCCTGAACGCGGTATATACCTTTTGCTCCTGCCGGTAAAAGGTGGCAATATGGTCATCGAGGACGTCGTATTCGAACAGCTGATCGGGGTACAGTGCCGACCATAGCCGCCCAATCCGGGCGATCGTGGCATCCATGTTGTGCGGGTTGACGCGCACGCTTGCCGTCCCGAAATTGTTTTCCGCATAGACGATGACACAGGGCCTTCTCTTCTTGTGTTTGCTCTCCTCCTGGAAATCGCCGACCACGCCTGTGATGATGCAGCGGAATTTGCCGAAGAAGATGCTCTGTCCGATCGCCTTCCGGGGATCGGGGATATGCAGGCTTTCGACCATCGTTTCATTGACGACTACGTTCGCAGATGTGTCTCCCCTTTTTATATTCGATCTAACGATGGTATCGCCGGCCAGCATCCTTATCCCGAACATCCGGATGAAATGTTCGTCGACGAATTTTATTTCCGTGACGTTCTCACCGGTGACGCCGAACTGCGGTGCATCATAGCTGCCCGCATTGCCCATATAGCCGGGCGCTCCCGAAGAAAAGCTGATCGCGGACACACCCGGCGTGGCGGAAAGCTGTTGCCATAAAACCTGGCGGTGGGCCGAGTCGGCGATCGGGAACGACACCACGAAATCCTTGTTGAATCCGAGATCCCGGTTCTGAAAGAAATCCATCTGGCGGGCAACGACGATCGTGCCGATGATCATCAGCTGAGAGATACCGAACTGGACGATCACAAGCCCCCTCCGGAGGGTCAGACCGCCGGTGGATACGGCAGGCGTGCCCTTCAGCGATATTGCGGGACGATAGGCCGATTGTACGAACGCCGGGTAGAGACCGGCCAGCGGGATTATGAATGCCACCAGCGCCGCCAGCAAGGCGATCACCAAAGGTTCTGCCACCTCGCCTGCATGAATACCGATATTCAGCCAGACGGCAAGCCTTGGCGCCAGCACTGCGGCCAGGACCAGGCCCACGACCATAGCGGCGATAACCTGGATGGAGGTTTCGCCGATGAACTGGCCGATCAATTGAGGGCGACGAGCACCGAGCATTTTACGGACACCCACTTCCCTGGCGCGGGTGACGGATTGCCCGGTTGCCAGGTTGATGAAATTGATGCAGGCGGTGATGATGATGAACAGCGCTATGCCGGCCAGCGCCCAGTAAGTCTGTTTCGATGTGGTGGGGCTGAGCGGGATGTCGAGATAGCGCTGGTCGAAATGTACTTCGCGCAGGGGTTGCAGGATGAGGGTGGCGTGATCGGCGAGGTCCTTTCCCCAGTTTTTTTCCATAAAGGAATGGATCCTGGCCCTGACGCGCTGAATAGGATAGTGTTCGGGGAGACAGATATAGGTGTAGTTGCCCCCCGGGATGTTGAAATAGCCGGTGGCCATGCTCGCCAGGTCTTTCTTCATTGTAGCCATCGAGACCATGAAATCCAGCGGCATGCTCGTGTTCCCCGGCAGGTCGCTGATGATGCCGGTGACCTTGCAGTCCCATTGGTTTTCCAGGTTGATGGTTCGGCCCATGGCATCCTTCGACCCGAAATATTTTTTCGCCATGCTTTCCGTGAGGACGATGGAATTCGGAGCGGACAGTGCGGTATGCGGATCGCCGGTCAGCCATTGGTAATCGAATACGCGGGGTCCGTTTTCATCCACGAAGGCAAAATGCTTTTCATTGAACCTGTTGCTTCCGATCCTGACCATGCCGTCATCGTAGAAATACTCCGTTACCAGCAGCTCGGGGAAGTCGTTGCGCATTGCGGCGGCGACAGCCGGCGAGGTTCGTGGATTATAATCGACCGAATGATGGTTCACCCGGTAGATACGGCCGGCCTTCGAATTAAAGGCGTCATACCCCAGTTCGTACCGGACTACCAGGAAAATCAGCAGACAGGAAGCGATGCCGAGCGCCAGGCCAAAGACATTTATGAGGGTGAAGCCGAGACGGCGGCGGATATTGCGCAAGGCCGTGATGAAGTAGTTGAGCAGCATGCGTCTTTTGCCCGAAGATAAGCGATTTACGGCCGAAGAATCCTTATATTCGCTTTAAACCAACCTTTGCTCGATGATCAGGACCATTTTGCTCGTCCTCCTGGCGCTATTTATCGTTATTCAGTTTTTCCGGCCTGCCCCGAATAGTTCGGGTGATACGCATCAAAGCATCGCGACCCGGTACGAGGTGCCGCAAGGTATCGACTCGATCCTTCAACGGTCGTGCATGGATTGTCATTCCAACAATACCCACTATCCGTGGTATGACCGGGTCCAGCCGGCAACCTGGTGGGTAACCAGCCATATCAAAAACGGCAAGCGACACCTCAACTTCGACGACTTCACCTCGATGCGGATCGCCATGCAGAAAAAAAGGATGGAGGATTGCCTCGAGCAGCTGAAGAACGACGAGATGCCGCTGACTTCCTATACGCTGATACACCGGAATGCTGTATTGAGCAAATCCGATAAAGATAAGCTCAGCGGTTGGTGTCAGAATATTATCGATCAAATAAAGGCGAAATACCCGCCCGATAGCCTGGTGTTGCCAAAAAGGAAAAGCCAGTGACCTCACGAAGAGAATCGTTCCAGTTTTGCCCGGAGCACGGCTTGTTCCGGCGCAGAACCCGCCAATTTCAGCGCCCGCTCCAAATGCGTTACCGCCTGGCGGTCATCGATGCCCGTGTACAGGTCGCCCAATAACGAATGATAGAATAAGTTCCCGTCCAGGCGGAGACTTTCCGCTTCCGGAATGGCTTTTTCTTTTCCATATACCCTGGAGTAGGCATACGACCTGCTCAGGGCCGCTACGGGTGAGTACTCCAGTACCAAAAGGTGGTTGTAGAGCCGCAGGATGTTCTCCCATTTTTCCTGGGTATCGGTCTGGTTCGTGTGCCACCAGGCGATAGCCGCTTCGAGGTGATAGCGGGACAATTCCCCCTGGCTGGAAGCCTGCACGAAGAATTGGTTACCCCGGTCGATCAGTTGCCGGTCCCACAGGGCGCTATCCTGCTGTTCATAGAGGATCAGTTCCCCGCCGGCTCCGGTCCGCGCATCGAACCGGGAAGCCTGAAAACACATCAGGGCCATCAGGGCTTGAACATTTTGAATGCCGGAGGTAAGCTGGCTCGTCGTAAGCATGTATACCAATCGCATGGCTTCCAGGCAAAAATCCTTTCGCAACACTTTGTCGGGGCTCGCAGAGTAATATCCTTCGTTGAAGAGCAGGTACAGGGTGACCAGCACGGTATTCAGCCGCGAGGGCAGATCCGACACCGGCGGGAAATCCATTTTTATCTTTTCCTTGCGTAACCTTTGTTTGGCCCGGAACAGGCGCTTATTGATATTTTCCCGCGTGGTGAGATAGGCGCTTGCGATCTCATCGATGGTGAACCCGCAAAGGATCCGCAATGCCAGGCTCACCTGCGCTTCGGCGGGTATCGAAGGATGACACACGGTAAACACCATCCGCAGCTGGCTGTCGGTAATCCGTTGTTGCGTCAGGTCGATGTCGTGAGCGGAAGAACCGTCACTTACCGGGGTCTCGCGGATCAGGTGGCCCCGCACTTTCCGGTCAAAGACCCGGCTGCGCCGCAGGCTGTTTAGGGCGTTGTTCCTGGCGACCGTGTATAACCAGGCCGCGGGGTTGGCGGGCACTCCCTTCATCCCCCACGTTTCCGCCGCCGTCAGGAACGTCTCGCTCACGATATCTGCGGCCTCGTCCATAAATCCAATGCCGAACCGGGAGCAGAGCACAGCCACGATCTTGCCGTACTCCGCCCGGTAAAGTTCCGGTATCAGCCTCCGCTCGTCCATCGCCTATTCGTTGTTCTCCGGCGTGACCAGGGGCCTGACTTCCACTTTGCCGCCTCCATAAAGGATGGGACATTCTTTGGCGATCTCGGCGGCTTCTTCAACCGAATTGGCTTTGACGATAATATACCCGTTGATGAATTCCTTTACCTCCGCGTAGGGACCGTCCGTAACCGACCTGTCGGCGCGGACCGTTTTCGATCCCTTTACTCCCAGCCGGCTGCCGCCATTGACGAGTTGGTTCCTTGCGGCAATGCCACCCATCCAGTTGGTCCAGCTGGTCATCCTGTCCTGCATCTGCGCAGGAGTAACCTGGGTGGCGCCGTTCTCGCTCACCCGGAAGATCAATGCAAACTCTTTCATAATAAATGTTTTTAAGGTGAATAATGTATCTTAGTAACACCCGGGCTTTTGGGAACAGGACAAAAAATTACCACTATTTTTTATCATATGCGTATTCCACTATCTGGACCGGTCAGGGTGATCGCCATTGTCTTGCTGGCGGGGTTTCTTTTTTGTGCCGCCAACAGCTGCACCGCACAATCCAAGCCAACACAGGTATTGCTGGCGTTGTCCAAGACCGATCACACGTTGGCGATGGTCGATCCTGTCTCATTGAAAGTGATCGCCAAAATGCCTGTCGGGTCGGACCCGCATGAGGTCATTGCTTCGTCCGATGGACGTACTGCCTACGTTTCCATTTACGGCGGCGGCAGTCTGCACGAACTCGATGTCCTCGATCTCGTCGGCCACAAGGCCCTCGCCGTCATCGACACCCGTCCATTTTTCGGACCGCACGGGATCGTGTTCACCGGCGGTAAGGTCTGGTTCACCGCGGAGGGCTCCAAATGCGTCGCCCGCTATGACCCGGCGAGGCATGTCTTCGATTGGGCAATGGGTACCGGTCAGGACAGGACGCACATGCTCTTTGTGACCGATGATGAGAAAACAATCTTTACCACGAACGTGTCGTCGGGAACGGTGAGCGTGCTGACGGATTCGCTGGTTCGCGGAGGACCGCCCGGAGCGCCGCCGCGCCAGGATTGGAGACAAACCCTGGTTCCCGTGTCCCGGGGATCGGAGGGTTTCGATGTCTCACCCGACGGCCGCCGGCTCTGGACCGTCTCGGCCGAAGACGGGACGATCGCCATTATCGATCCCGGCATGAGGAAGGTCGTCGAAAAGATCGATGCAAAGATCCATGGCGCCAACCGGCTGAAGTTCACCCCGGATGGCAAGCGGGTATTGATCACGAGCCTGCGGGACGGCGACCTGGTCATTTATGACGTGCAAACGCGAAAGGAATTCCGGCGCGTGAAGATCGGACGCGGGGCGGCCGGCATCCTGTTGGCGCCTGACGGTACCCGGGCGTACCTGGGTTGCACGCCCGACAATTATGTCGCCGTCGTGGATCTGAAAACGCTGGAGGTTGTCGCGCGCATCGATGTCGGCGGCGGACCCGACGGTTTGGCCTGGGCTACGCGTCGATGATGCATCACCTGATAGTAAAGTTCGTTTTCGGCAAATAGAAAACGGTGGCTTTGCCGCTGCCGGAAACAAAAGACATTTTGCCATAGGGTCCTGCTATCCCCAGAAAAAGGATCTTATCGCCGGGGCCCATCTGGCCGGTATCGAAAAATGCGCCGAGCGGGCATTGGTAGTTGGCCCGCAGGTTGTCGGCGCTGTTGGAAAAGCAGATCATCTTTTTGGTCGTCGGATTAGGGAATTGATAGCCAAAGACCAGGTATTTGCCGGCCTGATCGGGAGTTATAAAAAATGTCTTTGTTTTTTTATCGACGCGACCGATGTTTTGAGCGGAAACGCCGCCCACAACGAGCAGCAGTGCGGTGAAAAGCAGGGTTTTATACATGTTGATAGAGGGATGGTTAAGCAATAGCTGCAAGGAATATACCAAATTTGCCGATCAGATGCGTTTCCAATACACGATGGTCCCTGTCAAACCGCCATACGGCATCAGTGCATAATCGGGCGCCACGGGGTGCATGAAACCGATGGCCCCCCCGTGGGCGACGGTCTCTATCAACAGCCGGGCCAGCGCATCGACCGTCTCCGGGCGCGAAGTAAGCGGAAGGATCGGATACGCCGGTGTCATAGTTGAAAGAAGGCTTTGATGCCACGCAGCCATTTCAGCCGGAGCATTCGGGGGATGAGCATGGGGGTTTGGCGCCGGTAGTCCGCATAGGCCTGTCCGAACTGCCGAAGCAGCTTGCTTTCTTCCAGGCGGATGCCGATCAGGGTATACAGCGTGATCATTCCGCAGGCGATGAAATTGCCCAGCGATGGAAAGAACAGGAAAAGGGACCAGATCAACAGCAAGGTGCCGAGATACAACGGATGTCTGACGTAGCGGTGGATGCCTTTAGAGATGAAGGCCGGCCCCCGAGATCGTTTATAGAATACTCCTACGCCGCTGTGCAGCAGGAAATAGGTATGGATGCATTTACCCATCAGCACGATTCCCAGGAGTCCTCCGGGCAGGCCGATCAGCCAGCGGAATAAGGGAGGCGGGGCAAATATGATCGCCGGCAGCGAGAATTGCCAAACCAGTACAGCCGCGAGGCTAAGTAGCGCGATACTGGAATAGATCAGACGATAATACACAAAGTAGCGGCCCATTACCGACCGGCAAAGGGAAATGAACCATTCGCGGGCCATCAGGCTGTGCGTGAACCCGAACAGCGCCCAGGCCCCTAGTAATATCCAGTGGTCAGCGGGCACGGGCAAATGTTGGTGTTGCTGACCTGTAATTCAGACCGGCGGTGGTACCGCAGGTGACATCGACCGTCACGCCGGTTTCCAAGGATCCCCCGCCGGCAGAAAGGGCATCGGCCGTCTTCCGGATAGCCTCGGGTCGGTGGCCGGTCAAAAAAACATTGGCGCCGGCGGCGGCGAATGCTTTCGCCACCGAGCTGCCCAGCGAGCCGCCGGCGCCATAGATGACGGCATTTTTATTTTTTAATATCATTTTTGGGAAATAAATAGTTGTTCATCGATCCTCTTTTTCTGTCTCAGGTGGTGCCGCATATGCATTTCGGCGAATTGCAGCCATTCCAGGGTATTGAAAAAAAGAAAGCCCGGATGGCTGGTTTTCCCCGTAGCGCCGGCGACATTCGATGAAGAATACAATCCGTTCACGTCTTCGCGGATGACTGAAAGTTCCCGCGACAGTTGCTGTTTATCCCGCGGTTGCGGAATGACCTTGTCGGTCGACGGACCCTGAATCATCCGGTCCGGAAAAGCATTATTCGCAAGCATGAACCGGGCATTTTCGTGCATGTCCTTGTCGGAATGGGCGCCGCTATCCATCGCTTCCTTCATCTGCCCGACAAACCACCGGGTATCGTCGATGATATGTGTATACACCTGGCCGAGCGACCAGGAACCGGCATGGGGCGGATGCTGCAGCATTTCCAGAGTATAGTCATCGAGGAAACCGATCCATAGCGCAATGGTGTCGCTGAATCGTTGCAGCAGCAAGCGGGCGCGCAGTATTCGCTCCAGCTTCGAGAACGTGCTGCTCCAACCGGCATGATAATCGTGCGCGGATGCGGGATCGAGGTCCTCGTGCCGGAAATTCATTTCCGTTCCATCGCCGTGGGACAGCAACGCGATATCGACATGCGTCTCATGACCCGGCTCGTTCGCCCAGGTCCAGGTGAACGCCAGGTGCCGGGGCTGCCGGATGTCGGTATATGCACCCAGGGCGGTAAACGCGGTTCCGTCGCCATTTTGGAACGTCAAGGCAAAGCGGCCTCCCGGCCGGACCTGGAGATCGGCCTTCACTCCGTGTCCCTGAGGATCGGAACCGATCCATTTCAGCAAAGAGGCCGGATCCGTCCAAGCCTTCCAGACATCTTCCGGCGGGGCGGAGAATACCGTTTCGATATGGACTGCGTTCATACGGCCGAAGTTACAGATTATACGTATTCCCGGTTGTACCGGTTGCGGTATTGTACCGGCGAGAGACCCGTTACTTTTTTGAAGATCATCCGGAAGGCCTTCGGGTCGGAATAACCCACTTTATCCATGGCTTCGTTGACGCCCAGCCGGCTGGATTCGAGACTTTTTTTGACGGCCTCCATCTTGACGCGTTGAACATATTCCATGACGGTATTGCCCGTCGCCTTTTTGAAACGCCGTTCCAGGTTCCGGCGGCTTAGCGCCAGCATAGACGCCAGCCCATCGACGGTCACGCGCGAATCGATGTTCTTTTCGATATATTCCTGTGCTTTTTTGATCGGCAGGTCCTCGTGTTCCTTCTGGCCGCTGAAAATGATAAAGGGCGATTGGGTGCTGCGTTGATAGTCGATCTGGAAGCCCTTGGAGCATGTGACCGCTATCTCGCGGCCGGCATATTTTTCCACCAGGTACAGGATGAGGTTCAGCCAGGAGTAAGCGCCGCCGCTTGTATAAATATTGTCATTGTCCGTAATGATCTTCTCCTCCACAAGGTGGACGGCCGGATACATTTTCCGGAAATCTTCGGCCATTTCCCAATGGGTCGTACAACTGCGCCCGTCGAGAAGTCCGGTTCCCGCCAGCAGGAAGGCGCCGATGCAAAGCGAAGCGACCGCCGCCCCTTTTTCGTATTGTCCGACGATCCAGGACAGGAGCGGACGATTGTCGGCAACGATCTTTTGCTTATCGCCATGGACGGAAGGGACGATAATGAGGTCGGTGTGGCCGATCTCGTGGATCAGCTGATCCGGACAGACCCGGAACAATCCATTCTTCATACTCACCTCTTTCAGATGGCCCACGAGATGGACGTCGAATAGTGCGTCGCGCCCGGCATCGTGGAGGTAGCCATTCACGCGCAACAGGATTTGCTGGGTACCTTCGATATTGGCAAGGCTGCAGTCACCTTCCGGAACGAGGATCGATACGTGTATCATGCCATAAATTTAATAAACCCAACCCACTATTCGATCAGGTGAGGGGCGAACCGGCTCAGGTTGTCCCTGATCAGGGTTCCGACCTCCCGGATGCCGATACCTGCCGGCTGCTGCCCGATGACCCAGCCGATCAAAATCCTTCCAACCATGATGTCGATGTTGGCATTTCGCGGGATAAGATCGGCTTCCGGACGTAGTTGGTCAGCGGGTCTGCGGAGAAATAGGCGGCGGTTTTGGTAAGCAAATGTTAACTTCACCGCATTTTATGAAGTTTACCGCCTCTATTGTCCTGCTGAGCCTGCTGGCAGGATGCACATTCAACCCGTACAAAGCGACCAATAAGGAATACCGGCGGCAGGCCAGGCAGTATGCCCGTATCCTGAGTGAGAGCCCGCTGGAACCGGGGGTCGATTCGGTACCGGTCCCTTCTTTTTGGGTCGGGACAACCAACTTCAACATGCGCAAACCGAATTTCGTGATCATCCATCATACCGCACAAAGCAGCTGTCCCCAGACCCTGCAGACCTTTACGATGCCGCGCACGCAGGTCAGCGCCCATTATGTCATTTGCCATGACGGCACGGTGCATCATATGCTGAATGATTACCTGAGGGCCTGGCAGGCCGGCGTCAGCCGCTGGGGGAATGTCACGGATGTCAATTCCATCTCCATCGGCATCGAGCTGGACAATGATGGCTTCCAGCCGTTCGACAGCGCCCAGATCACCAGCCTGCTTCACCTGCTGCGCCGGCTCAAGACCGGCTATTCGATCCCCGCCGCCAATTTCATCGGTCATGGCGATATCGCTCCTACCCGCAAGAACGATCCCAACCACTGGTTCCCGTGGAAGGAACTCGCCGACAGCGGTTACGGTCTTTGGTATGCCGACACCACGGGCGTATGCGTCCCTGCGGGTTTCAGCAGCGTGACCGCGCTCCGCATCATCGGCTACGACGTTCGGGATAGCAGCGCGGCTGCCCAGGCTTTCAAACGGCATTTCGAAGCGGATACGACGCGCACCTGGGGGATCGCCGATGAAAAGGTCCTCTTCAGTCTTTACCGGAAATATCAATAGGTTCACTGCTTCCGCCTCTCCTGTGCCGCCATGGTTGGCATTCGGCGGCGGGGTATCTGTGTTGTGCCGCCGGCGTTTGGTCAGCGGCGGTGCAGGGTGTGCAAAAATAAATTTGGTTTGTATTGCAAACTACATTTATCTTTGATAGCATATAAACGTTTCTGCTATGGAGATCCAGGACAACGAGCTTACCCCGATACAGGGTTTGCAGATGATCACCGAAGTCATCGCCAAGACAAAGGACAACCTCCGCGAATATAGTTTTCCATTCCTGCTCTGGGGGTGGTTGATCGCCGCGGCCAGCCTGTTGTTCTTTGTGCTGCATGTCTATACATCCTTCCCGCTGTACTTCCTGCCCTTCCCCGTACTGGCGGCGGCAGGTATCGTCATCACGCTCCGTTTTTTTGCCGGCAAGCGGTATGGACCCGAGACCTATCTCAGCTTTTATCTGAAGCGGCTGTGGCTGGTGCTCGGTCTGAGCTTTATCCTGGTGGTGGTGATCAACCTCATCGGCGGGAACCCGCCTTTCACCTATACCCTGCTGATCGCAGGCATCGGTACCATGGTCTCCGGGCTGGTATTGCGTTTCCGGCCGCTGGTGGTCGGCGGCATCGTGTTCCTGCTGTTCTCCATCGTCAGCGTCGTGGTCCCCGACCGGTACAAGCCGCTGCTCCAGGGCATCGCCGTAGTGGTTGGGTACCTGGTCCCGGGCTACCGGCTCAAAAGTTCAACCCATTAGCCCCATGTACAAAGACCTCGATCCGGTGCTCAATACCCCAGTGCGGCTGGCCATCGTTTCTGCGCTGATCAAGCTGAAACAAGCGGACTTCGCTCACCTGATGGAGTTAACCGCTACCACGCAGGGCAACCTGAGCCACCAGATCCGGAAGTTGCAGGAGGCGGACTATATCGAAGTGATCAAAACCTTTAAAGGCAATTATCCGCATACCATCTGCAAGCTGACCGCCAAGGGGCGAAAGGCGTTCGAGAAATATGTCGAGGACATCAAAAAATATTTGCACCTGTAAGGCGGCGGCACACCCCACGGACGCGCCAGGGTAAATAAAATTTTTTACCAATTTGGTTTGCATTACAAACTACATTAATAATTTAAAACAACAGGTATGGAAAACAGTCGATTCAGGGGCCCGCATCTGGGTATCCTCGCGGTGATCTTCACCGTTCTATTCATCCTCGGGCTATCCTTTGTGATCACCTTCACCCCGGGCGCCCCGCATTATCCCAATCCCTATGACGCCCCGGCAAGGGTAACCGCTTATTTTCGCGAGCACCCGCACGACGTCCTGGTTTGCACCTTCTTTCAATTCCTGTCCGCCATTCCGCTTGGGCTGTTTACGGTCACCGCCTTCAATCGCCTGAAATTCCTGGGCGTAAAGGCTGTGGGCCCGTCCATCGCCTTGTTGGGCGGTTTGTTGGTGTCCTCGACCATGGTGGTCTCTTCCATGATCGGCTGGACGATGGTTTTTCCGGGGATAGCGACCGATGACGGAGCCTTGCGTGCATTGTATTATCTGGGTTTTGCGCTCGGCGGGGTCGGTTATTCCGTTCCGATGGGTCTCCTGATCGCCGGGATTGCCGTACCGGCCGGTTTTATGAAACTCCTCCCCCGCTGGATGGTTGTGTTCGGGATCATCCTGGGCGTGATCGGCGAGAGCAGTTGCCTGGCATTACTATCGCCGGTTTTGACGGCGTTGATCCCCCTGACGCGGTTCCCTGGGTTTATCTGGCTGATGCTAGCTGGGTTTATGCTCGCGAAACGGAAAGCACATTCGGCTGTGCCCTCCCCTGCCCTGGGCTAACCGGGATCACGGGACGGAATTATACTTTATCTTGCGTTCGGATCGTTCTATTACAACCTATGACACCGAAAACGCGCAAAAGAATAATCCGTTTCATCCTATTTCCCATCCTCGGCATCCTGCTCCTCGTCGGTATTGCTGTCGGGCTGCTGTATTCCCAGCAGCAGCGTCTCGTAAAACTGGCCGTGGGCGAACTGAATAAGCGTCTGCCGGGTGAGCTGACCGTGGGCGGCAGCGACATCTCGCTTTTCCAGAACTTCCCCTATATCTCGATCGGTCTGAACAAGGTGCAGTTCTACCCGAACAAACTGCCCGGAGCCCGGCCGCTATATGAGGCCGAACGCCTTTATGTCGGATTCAGTCTCCCCGATATCCTCAAACAAAGGTACCGCGTCAGGGCCATTGCGCTGAAGAACGGTTACCTGAACATGGTCCGACAGGATGACGGTCAGCTGAATATCGTCGAGGCCAGCAGGATGGCTCCCGATACGACGGCGACCACGCAAAGCTCCGGAGGCGGCCTGGACCTGGACATCCGGAAACTGGTCTTGAAAAATATGACGGTATCTTACCTGGATCAACTGCAGGGGCGGCGGATGGTCACACATGTCGAACGGATCCAGGCCTCGCTTAGGGACAACGACCGGCAGATAGACGCCGGGCTGGACGGCAAAATGCTGATCGATTATGCCTGGTCCGGCGATACCACGCTCTTCCGGAACAAACGCGTCGAAACGAATATCCGTTTCACGTATGAAAAATCCGATAAGCTGCTGCGTGTTCCGGAAGGCCGTATCCAGCTGGAGGAGGCCGTATTCACGGTGGCCGGCACCGCCGATCTGTTGCACGGCAATACGCTCGACCTGCATTTTTCGGGCGACAAGCCCGATCTACGGCAGCTGTTCGCCTTCGCGCCACAAAGCGTGACCAAAGAACTGGAACATTTCCGTTATGACGGTCACCTTGCGTTTGACGGAAAGATAAAAGGTCCCATCGGCGGCGGAAAGCAGCCGCTGATCGAGCTATCATTCGCTTGCAGCAACGCCTGGATGCACAATACGCGGGCAAAAAAGAACCTGGACTCGCTGGCCTTTAAAGGCTATTATACCAATGGCCCGGGTCATTGTCTGCAAACCTCCGAGCTTAGGCTGCTGGATATGAACGCCCGGCCGGGCAAAGGGCTGTTCCGCGGCAATTTCATCCTACGCGATTTCGCCGATCCCAAGATCATGATGCAGGTGAATTCCGATCTCGAGCTCGGGTTCATCGGCGATTTCCTGGGTATCCGCGATCTCCAGCGGATAACGGGCCATATCCATCTGAAGATGAATTTCAAGGACCTGGTGGACTTCAGCGCGCCGGAAAAGGAAATGAGCGAGCTCACGCAGGGCGTTCAGAGCGAACTGCGGGTGACCAATCTGACCTTCCGCATACCCAACTATCCGTACACCATCCAGCAATTGAATGCGCACGCCGTCATGAAGAACGGCGCCGTCAGACTGGACACGTTATTCTTTCACCTTGGTCACTCCGATTTCCATCTCGATGGATCATTAAGCGATCTGCCTGCTTTGTTCCATCACCAGGAGAAACCGGTAACGCTGAACCTGAGCATCAACAGCGGCAGGATGATCCTCAAAGAACTGTTCGCCTCCGATTCGGCGATGGATACCGCGCTGGCGGATGAAGGCAATGAAGAGATCAGGGACCTGAACCTCGATCTGTCGATGGAAACCTCTGTCGACGAGCTGCGGCATCCCAACCCGCTGCCCAGGGGCGTCTTCCGGATCGGTAATTTCGATGCTTCCTTTAAAAAATATCCGCACGCCTTTCACGATTTCGGCGGGCAGCTGACGATCAATGACACATCGCTTTTATTGCGCAACCTCAGCGGTCAGCTGGACAGCAGCGACATCCGCTTCAGCGGCCGGATCAACAACTACGCCCTGTGGTTTGCGAAGGTGAAGAAAGGAAAAACGCTGATCGCTTTCGATCTGAAATCGAAACGCCTGGCCATGAACGATCTGCTTGGCAGTACGGGATATCATTATGTCCCCCAGGACCTCCAGCAGGAAGTTGCCACCGGTATCTGGCTGCGCTCGAAAACCGAGCTGAGGTACGACTCCGTTTTCCGGTTCGCCAATATCAAAATAGCCAATATTTCCGGGGCTTTGCAGAAGCAGGCCATCCGGATGGACAGCATTAGCGGCAATATCAAATTCGGTACCGATCATTTCATCAAGATCGATACCCTTAGAGGCCGTATCGGGAACAGCGATTTCGACCTGTCTATGCGGCTTTATACCGGCAAGGATACCGTGCGACGAAAAAAATTGAACTATTTGCAGTTCAGCTCCCGCCTGCTGGACCTCGACCAGCTGAACCATTACCTGGCGGAGGTGGAAACGGACCAACAGGAAGAAACGAAGATCATCGAGGCTGATCAGCCGGCGGCGGCGGGACCCACGCCCATCGTCCGGACTGTAGCCGTGTCTCATGATAATGGCTTCAATATCTTCTCGATCCCCTTCATCGATTTCAACGCATCCGTCAACATCGGCCGGCTCCGATACAACCGGCTCGGGATCAAATACCTGGCCACCACCCTCCGGATGCAATCCAACCAGCAGCTGTACCTGGATACGCTGAGTATGGCAATGGCGGGTGGAAATATAACGGCGCGCGCGCATTTCAATGGCGCCGATCCCAACAAAATCTACCTGAGGAGCAGGATCAATGTGGAAGACGTGAACCTCGAAAAGCTGATGCTCAAGGCGGATCACCTTGGACAGGATTTTGTCATCAATAAGAACATCAAGGGGACATTCAGCGGCCAGATAAAAAGTTATATCCGCGTGCACCCCGACCTGACGCCGCTGATCGACGAATCGCAGGCGCAAATGGACGTAGAGATCGTCAACGGGGAACTCGTAAATTTCGCGCCGATGCAAGCGATGTCTTCCTATTTTGGCGGCAAGAACCTGACCCGGATCCGGTTCGACACTCTGCGGAATTCGCTGACACTGAAGAATGGCACCCTTTCCATCCCGGATATGAACATCAATTCCTCGCTAGGTTTCATGGAGGTAGCCGGGAGTCAATCGATGGATATGCACATGGACTACTATATCCGCATCCCGCTGAAACTGGTGACGTCCGCCGGCTGGCACAAGCTGTTCGGCAAAAAACAAGAAGAGGTCAACCCCGACCAGGTGGACGCGATCGAATACCGGGATAAGGACAAGAGGGTCCATTTCATCAATCTGCGGATCAGCGGCACGCCGGATGACTACAAGGTCGGTTTGGGCAAAGCGAAAAAAGCGGAAGGCTGATCCTGGAATTACGGGATGCCGGCGGCCGCCTCGCTTGAAATTTTTATTTGGTCACCGGCACCTCCAGGATGATCGTGACGTCGTCTCCTACCGACCCGCCTTTATTCCCGACGCCGAACTCTTCGCGATTGATGACGAATTGACCTTTGAATACCCCGCTATTCCCGCTCGGACTGAAGGTAAACGGTATTTTCACGGGTTTAGTGACGCCTTTCAACGTCAGCTCTCCCAGTGCCGTATAGCTGCCGGAAGATCGCTCTATCTTCGTCGAATGCCAGGTGATGGATGGGTATTTAGCCGTATTCAGCCATTTTTCCTCGTGTTTCAGATCATGATTCCGGAGCCCGATACCCGTGCTGATGGTATTGGGATCGATGCTTGCGGATATCGATCCGCCTTCGGGACGCCGCTCGTCGAATTGAATGGATGCTTTGAGACCCGTAAAGCTGCCATGCACGGTGCCGAAGGGCCCTTTCACGGAGAACTGCACTTTTGCTTTTGAAGCGTCCGCCTTCCACGTCGCGACAAATCCCGCCAGGAAAAGCCCCGTCAATACGATAGCGCCATTTTTACTCACGTTCATAATTGACTTTTTAAGGCGTTCGTGAACCTTCGGATTACTCACGTTCATAATTGTTCTGTTTTTCATTTAAAACTGAAGTAACGGAAACCCACATACACATCCGCTCCGTGTATATCGCCGACCCCCAGGATAGACCACGGGGCATCGCCGCCGATAAAGAAATAGCCGATCCGCACCGCCACGCCGATCCTGGGTCTCCACGCGCCATAATACAACAGCGACAGGGGTAAACTGACATCCCACCAACGGGTTTCCATCCTCGGCGTAATGGAATACAGATCGGGTTGGATCACCCCCGGGTCGTCTCTATGATGCAGACCCTTGACGATGGTGGCATTCACAAACAGACGGGTCGTCAGCCGGAAGTCGCCCTGCAGGCTGAGGGCGGCAGGCATTCTCATCTTGAAATGGTCCGCGGTCTGCGACTTCGACGAATCGCCGTGATAAAAGATGGCGCTGAGGGTCCTGTCAACAGCCAGGTTGCTGGCCAGGTGCACTTGTCTCCACGCGGCAAAATTCGCGGTATCGGTCTGCAGGTGATAGGCGGCCGCGTTCCGGTTGAAATCGATCGCCCCGATGTCCATAACTGAAATCCCTAAACGGTAATCATAGGGTACGGTCGGATCATGGGGGTCGGCTTTATGCAAGAAAATGATGCCCAGATCGGCGCTGAGTCCCTGTCCGTGGACCAGATCGCCCCTGCGGATCCGGCGGTAGGAGTCGTAATCCGTTCTCCCGTAGTCCACGCTGGAATGTATGAATTGCAGGTTGGCGGTGTCGTTGACGGTGAAGTTGAGGTTGGTGTTCTTTGCATAGGCTGCGACAACGCCCTGCAGGTAGTTTAGACCGATGCCCGCTTTCAGCTGGTTGGTCCCGTCGTCCATCAGGATGGCCGAGTAGTCAAGCCCGTATTGCAACCAGCCCATGCCGTTGAGCCGTGAGCTGTGATCGCTGAGCGGCTTGTTCCACAGGTCAGGCTGCAAGAGGTAGGCGTAGGCGGTCTGCGCAGTAGTCCCGGGCAGATCGCGCATATTTGCATAGCTGCGGGCGGCGACTGTCAGCCCAACGGATTGATCGGTCCCGATGTTCACCCGAACCGACGGACCCAGCACTTCGGTAGACAGGACAAACTGGTACAGCTTCCCCGGGTTCGAAGGATCATAGCGGGTGACGAAATGGCGGTTATCGATGATCCCGCTGTAAATAGATTTGAAACCCAGCACAGGCACCGAGCCGTGGGGGGTATAGAGGAACGTGTTATCGTAAAGTATGCCGGCCGAAACCGCATTGACTTCCCATTGCATGGGACTGCCGGCGGTGATCGCCGGGTTGATCCTTGCGCCCTGGATACCCGAATAATTGCCGTTGCCGATGCCGAAATTGTATTGGGCGCTCAGACAGAAAGGCAAACATACACAGCACCACGCGATAAGCGTCTTTCGCATACAATAAAGTTTGCGATCTTCCGGGAAGACCTTGTTACAGGTGTCGATGTAGAGGCGGGGGGTGAACGCTGGCTGGCAATAGAATATCAGCAGTACAAACGCGCCGATGGAAGGGAGGGTTGCCTAATAAATGGAAGGGATGTCTGCCTATAATTTCAATGCCACTTTTTCACCCGTCCGGGCCGCCATATAAATGGCGTCGATGATCTTCAGGTCTTTGACGGCCTCTTCGCCGTCCACGGGGACCACCGGCTGTTGTCCATTGAAGATGATGCCGGCCATGGCATCCATCTGGACGGTCTGGTGGGTGACGACCGGCTGATCCAGGTGGCCCCTGTTGGTGTGGCCCTGGATAGGACCGTAACCTGTGGCAGGCGCCAATTCGGCATAACCGCCGGTACCGTTGAGAAAGAACCGGTCCAGGTTGTTCATGCTGTAGGTGGAGAGACACGAGGCGACCGCTCCGCCGGGAAAACCTAACTGGAACTGGATGGTCTCATCGATGCCTTCCTTGAATTTCACGGGGTCGGTCTTGGTGGCCTCGGCCGTCACCCAGACAGGGTCCTCGCCGATCATATAGCGCGAGCCGTTGACGGAATAGATGCCGATGTCCATCATTGCTCCGCCGCCGGACAACGTTCTGTTCAGCCGCCATTGCGTTGGGTCGCCGATCGTGAAACCGGACAGGCCCTGGAAGAACAGCACCTTGCCGAACTGCCCGGCCTTGCGTTGCCGGATGATCTCGAGCGTATGGGGTTCGAAATGCATCCGGTATCCTACCAGCAACCGGACTCCTGCCGCTTTGCACGCGTCGACCATTTCCTGACCTTCCTTCGCATTGATGGCCATCGGCTTTTCGCAAATGACGTGTTTGCGGGCCCTGGCGACCCGTATGACCGCGTCATGATGAAGCGCGTTCGGCGTTATGATATATACGGCGTCGATGTCGGGGTTGTCCTTGATGGAGTCGTAATTGGTATAGTCGTAACAGTTCTTTTCCGGGATGGCGTACTTCGATCGCCATGCTTTGATCTTGGAAGGTGTGCCGCTGATGAGGCCAACGAGCTTAGCCCTGGTACAGCTTTGCATAGCTTCCGCCACTCTCGTGCCATAACTGCCCAGGCCCATGATGGCCACGCGAAGAACGCCACCATCGGACCGAAGGGGTGAGGAACAGGCTTGCACCAGACCCGAGGGCAGTGCCAGCCCAATGACCGAGCCGGTCATCTTGTAAAGGAAATCGCGACGGCTTTCCATAATCGATGAGTTGTTTGTGTTGCCCTAAGATACTGAATCCAGATCAAAAACCTGCGCGCGGTACTGCGGCGGCAGCAAGAGGGACTTGATCCCTTTGTCCAGGTGCATCAGACGCGAAACTTTATAGAGCTGTACGATCGGGTACAGAAGAGGCAGGTGGGGCATTCGCAATAACTGCCGGACGTGGTGGGGCACGAGCAACACCTGCGCCTGCAACAATAGCCGGTACCGAACGAAACCCAGGCTCTTCCGGTATCGATGGTAGAGGTCTCCGGAAAATTCGCCGTAAACCATGTTCTCCCGGAGATGCCGCTCGCGCAGCTGCAGATAGTCGTCATAGGTGGAAGGCAGACCCTCCAGAGCCATGCGCCGGCCCACGCGGAAAAAGACCGCGAAGACCTCGGCTTTCTCGTCCGGGGTGAGCTTTCGTTCGATCAACTCGTAGGCACTGATCGAATAGGCGATCAGCATGAACAGGACGTCCAGGTAAGCGGTGGCGGGAATGGAATATCCGCGCGCTTTTTCCACGCCCTTGTGTATACCTGCTATGCGGTCGATGGCGGCCACCGCATCCGCCTGATCGGCAAAAACGATCTGCCGCGCATAGGTCACCGTCGAGAAAAGACGGCCCAATGGATCGGCAGGGAGACGACCTGTGAAATAGAGCCAGTCCACGGATCTATTCAGCGCAAATTCGGCCGAGGCGCCGGCAAAGATGAGCAATATAGTGTCTCCCCTGCCCCATATTGACCGAACGATCGATCCCGGTTGTACAAAAGGTTCCATAGTGTTTGACCAGCTTGCAGCTGAGGCAACCATTCCCGAAGGTTGATTCCAAAGCACTTTGAAAAACAAAGTTGCGTAGAATTTTCCAGATTGTCAAACCCCATCACATAAAATGGCCAAATCGGCAATGTTAAAAAATGATTACCTTTGTCAATTGCCCGGAAAAAGCCGCAACTATGGACAGGATAGACATCTGCTGCATTGGTCATATTACACACGACAAGGTCATTACTCCCAAATCGGTTGTTCACATGGCGGGCGGAACCGCCTTTTATTTTTCCAACGCCCTGTCACGGCTGGACGTCAGCTATCGCCTGGTGACCGCGCTCGCGCCGACCGATATGCCCTTTGTCGGGGATCTCCGGTCCAGGGGTATCGATGTTACTGTACTCCCCAGCGCCGAGACGGTATTCTTCGAAAACAAATATTCCGAAAACCAGGATCACCGGACGCAGCGGGTGCTCGGGCAGGCCGATAGCTTTCGTCCGGAACAACTGGATGGCGTGCAGGCGCGGGTCTTTCATCTCGGCCCACTGCTGGCGGGCGATATCCCTTTGACACTGATCCAAAAGCTGGCCGGCAGAGGGCAGCTTTCGCTGGACGCACAGGGATTCCTTCGCGAGGTCAGGCGGACCAATGTACTGGCCATCGACTGGGCCGGGAAAAAAGAGGGGTTGCAATACATAAATACGCTGAAAGTGAACGAGTCTGAAATGACGGTGCTCACCGGGCAAACGGATGTGGCCCAGGGCGCGAAGATCCTGGCCGGCTGGGGCGTTAGGGAAGTCGTCATCACCCTGGGCAGCACGGGTTCCGTCGTTTACGGCGGCGGTGCCTTTACCACTATCCCGGCCTATATTCCGACCACCTCGGTGGTGGACGCCACCGGTTGCGGCGATACTTACATGGCGGGTTATCTTTATCAACGGGTCAAAGGTGCGCCGATCCGGGAAGCGGGCGAGTTTGCGGCCGCCATGGCTACGCTAAAGATCGAAGGCTCGGGACCCTTCACCGGCACCAGGACCGACGTGCTCACGTTACTGGCCAGCCGCAAACAAAAGGTCTACAGCAAATAACCATACATGGAAGGTCAGCACAAAACACCGGCCGGGGTCGTCGCACACCTACTGGAAAAGGACCGTTTTTCGCAATGGCTTGGTCTTCAGATCGACGAGGTCGGACCGGGGTACTGCCGGCTGCATTACACGGTCAATGACCGGATGGTCAACGGTTTCGACATCATACATGGCGGCGTCCTGTTCTCCGCCGCCGATTCGGCCTTCGCGTTTGCCTGTAATTCCCACGGACAGCTGACCGTCGCGCTGGAGGTCTCTATCAGCTTCACACGTCCTTCCCGACCGGGCGATCTGCTTTATGTCGAAGCAAAGGAAGTATATCGCGGCGACAAGACCGGCGTTTACGAGGTCCGGACGACGAATGTCAAAGGGGAACTGGTCGCGCTCTTCAAAGGGACGGCTTACCGCACGTCGCGGACGGTCGGGTAATGGATTTATTCGGACCGTCGGGCAATGGGGGGACTGCCTGTCTTCTGACATCTATTTAATTGATTTTTAATTCCTCTTTACCCCAAAAAGCCTAATCTTTGGGAACTCCTTCGATTGACCGGTACCTGGGTCATCTCTTCCCCGGACAAAGCATATTGGCACCACGATTGCTGCGCCCGCAGGGTGAGCTTGTCTCGTTTTGTAAATCGTCCCGATGGATATGCGTAAACTCCTTGCACAACAGCTGAAACGGTTTGTCACCGCCGGCCTGGTCCTGTGTTCCGGATCGATTGCGGCCTTTGCGCAGCCCGGGACCCGCCCGGATACCGCACTCGACCTGACGCAGTGCGTGGATTACGCGCTGAAACATCAGCCATTCATCAACCAGGCCGTCCTCAACGTGGCCATCACCCGGACGACCAATTCCATTGCGCTGGCGGGCTGGCTGCCGCAAGTGAACCTTTCGGCCAATCTTACGCATTACATCACCCTTCCGACCAACTTCATCAGGAACGGCACCACCGGTACGACCACCCAGCAGAAAACAGGGGTCATCAACACCTTCGTGCCCGTACTCGGCGTCACCCAGACCATCTTCAATCCCGCGCTGCTGTACGCGAAAAAAAGCGCTCCGCTGTACATAAAAGAAGCCCGGCAGGTCACCGATAGCGTGAAGATCGGGATCGTCGCCGGGGTCAGCAAGACCTTCTACGGCCTCCTGCTGACGCTCGAACAGATAAATGTCCTGAAAGAGGATACGGCCCGGCTGGCCAGGAACATGAACGATACCTATCATCAATATGTCAGCGGCATCGTCGACGAAACCGATTATGACGAAGCCAGGATCTCGCTCAACAATTCCAGGTTCCAGCTGAAACAGGCTATCGAAAACGTCCTGCCGCAATATGCCGTACTCAAACAGGCGATGGGTTATCCACCGCTGTCCGATTTCAACGTCCTCTACGATACGACAAGGATGATGCAGGAGATCGGTTTCGATACGACCTTGCAGCTGCAGTTCGACCGGCGGATCGAATTCCAGACGCTCCAGACACAGAAGCGATTGCAGCAGCAACAGATCGGTTACTATCAAAAAGCCTGGCTGCCGACGGTGGGGGCTTTTTTCGATTATGACTATACCTTTCAGAACAATTCCTTCGGGCAGCTGTTCTCGCAGGCCTATCCCTATTCGTTTCTCGGTCTGTCGCTGAACCTGCCCATCTTTACCGGTCTGTCCCGCGTAAACAATGTCAAACGATCCCGTTTGGAAGCCGATCTGCTGGATTACGGCGAATTTACCCTGAAATCGCAGATATACACCGAATACACAACGGCGCTGGCGACCTACAAAAGCAACCTGTTCAACCTGACCATATCCAGGGACAACGTATCGCTTGCCAGAAGGACCTATGATATCGTATCGCTGCAATACCAGCAGGGGGTGGTGCCCTATCTGAACGTGATCACCGCCGAGTCCAACCTGATCACATCGGAGATCAGCTATCAGACTGCCCTGTACCAGGTGTTGTCGAGCAAGATCGATCTGGAAAAATCCATGGGCTTCATCACCGTGCCGCAATAAACAAAATCAACTATACCTATATGAGCAGACTGGCATCGAAATTGGTTTTTTTCATGGTTTTGGCCTGTTGCTCCTGCCGCCAGAAACCGCCGGCGCCCAATCCCCCTACCCCCGTCAATCTCTATACAGTGACGTCGAGACCCGTCCTGTATTATGACAACTATCCCGCCACTACCGAAGCCCTTAGCCAGGTGGATCTGCATGCCCAGGTGACCGGCTATGTGACGGGCATCTTTTTTACCGAAGGTACGCACGTCCGGAAGGGACAGCGGCTCTATGAAATAGACGAAAGACTATTCAAGGCCGCCTATGACCAGGCAGCCGCCAATGTGAAGGTGGCCGAAGGAAATCAGTTGCAGGCGAAGCAGGATGCGGACCGCTATCAATACCTGATCGAACACAATGCCATCGCCAAACAAACGCTCGACCATGCCGTCATTGCATTGCAGAACGCGAAGAACGAAACCGCCGCGGCGCAGCAGGCGCTGAAGACCGCCGCCACCAATCTCGGCTATTCGGTGATCACGGCTCCCTTCGACGGGACGATCGGGTTCAGCCAGGTCAAATTGGGCAATCTCGTTACGGCGAGTTCGACGATATTGAATACTGTTTCAACCGATAACCCTATGGCGGTGGATTTCCTGATCAATGAATCGCAGCTCGGGCATTATGAGCAGCTGAAACGCGAAAAGCAGCACCAGATCGACTCCCTGTTCACGATTGTGCTTCCCGATCATTCGATCTATCCTCAAACGGGCCAGATCTCGGTAATCGATCGCGCGGTGGACCCCGCTACGGGCACGATCCGCGTTCGACTGACCTTTCCCAACCCCCGGCAGGACCTCCGCGCAGGCATGAGCTGTGTCGTCCGGGTGCACAACCTCGAAACGTCACCGCAGATCGTCATACCGGCCAGGGCTATCGTCGAGCAGATGGGGGAATATTTTGTCTACCTGGCGAAGCGGGACACCGCCGAAAGCGAAGCTGCCTCCGGGGAGAGCGTGTCCTCCGCCGGTGAAAAGAAGGGCGATCCCGAAGGCAAACCCGCAGCAGATTCGGTAAAGAGAAATGGACCGCGGCTGCGGGCAGTACAGGTACGCGTGATGACAGGACAAACGATCGGATCGGATATCATCATCACCTCGGGTCTCAAGGACGGGGAGCGCATCGTGGTCGACGGCGTACAAGCCGTTCATGACGGCTCTCCGATCACCACCGCCAACCGGGCGGGACCCGCCCAGGGAAGGGGCGGCCGATAAAATTTTATTATTCATATGATCGCCAACACTTTCATAAAAAGGCCGGTAACCGCTATCGTGATCTCCATCGTGCTTGTGCTCACCGGCTCGATCTGTATCGCCATCCTGCCGGTCGATCAGTATCCCGACATTACTCCGCCCATCGTGCAGGTGAACGGCCAATTCACGGGCGCGGATGCGCAAACGGTAGAACAGACCTGCGCCACGCCGATAGAGCAGCAGGTGAACGGCACGCCGGGTATGGAATACATGCAGAGCAACAGCACCAACAACGGGCAGATGGCGATCAACGTTACCTTCAATATCGGCACCAACATCGATGTCGCCGCGCTGGACGTTCAGAACAGGGTCAGCATCGCCACTCCTTTATTGCCTGCCGTAGCAAGCAGGCTGGGCATTACGGTACGCGCCGTCAACCCGTCCATGCTGATGATGGTCGCCATCTATGCTCCTCACGGCACCCACAATATCACCTTCCTGGATAACTACGCGAATATCTTCGTGCAGGACGCGCTGTTGCGTGTGAAGGGCGTGGGTACTATACAACGGTTCACCGACGATTTTTCCATGCGCATCTGGATGAACCCCGGGAAGATGGCCGCTTACGGGCTTACTCCGCAGGACATTATCAATGCGCTGAACGCTCAGAATGTACAGGTTGCGGCCGGATCCGCCGGTGTCCCCCCGCAAAACACCGCGCAGGTATTCGAGGTCGGGATTTTGGTAAACGGCCGGTTGAGCAAGGTCAAAGAATTCGAGAACATCATCGTCAAGACCCTGCCCGACAGCTCGACACAAAGTGCCCGGCTGGTCTATTTGAAAGATGTGGCCAGGGTCGAGCTGGGCAAATTCACCTTCGCCAGCAATTCATTTGTAGACGGCAAGCGGGCATCGTACCTCCAGATCTACCAGGCGCCGGGAAGCAACGCGCTCCGCACAGCCGAAGGGGTCTACAAGGAACTGCAGCAACTGAAGCAGTTCTTCCCCAGCGATGTGGAATACAGCGTTCCGTTCGAATCCGTGACGGTCGTGAAGGTATCCATGACGGATGTAGTTTATACGCTGCTGCTTACGCTGGGGCTGGTGGCGCTGGTAGTTTACCTGTTCTTGCAGAACCTCCGGTCGACGCTGATCCCCGTGCTGGCCATCCCCGTATCGATCTTCGGGACCTTCTGTTTTTTTATCCCGCTGGGCTTTACGATCAATACGCTGACGATGTTCGGATTCGTGCTGGCGATCGGGATCGTCGTCGACGATGCTATCATCGTGGTGGAAGCGGTGCAGCATTATATCGATAACAATCACCTGTCGCCAAAGGAAGCCACTTACTACGCCATGAAAGATATCTCGGCGCCGGTGGTGGCGATCGCCCTTATTCTCGCCGCCGTGTTTGTGCCCGTGGGATTTATCCCCGGCATCGTAGGCCGTCTGTATCAGCAATTCGCCATCACTATTGCAATCTCCGTGCTGATCTCGGCATTCATTGCTCTTTCCCTGACGCCCGCCCTGTGCACGCTGCTGCTCAAACCGTCCAAACCCAGGGAAGAAGCGAAGGGTATGGCCAGATTGTTCGTCCGATATAACGATTGGTTCCAACGCCTGACCGACCGTTATTCCGGGGGAGTTGCCCGCTCGATCAGGGGCGCGCGTTATGTCCTCGTTCTGCTGCTCTGTATCTGCGTCTGCGCGTGGTTCATGTTTCGCAGCAAACCCACCGGTTTCATTCCTTCCGAGGATGACGGCAATATCTATGTGACCTTCCAGTTGCCTCCCGCATCTTCCACCAGCCAGTCGGTGGCGCTGATGCAACGGCTGATGAAGGTGGTGGCGGCGACGCCGGGAGTCGCCCACTATGCCGCCCTTTCGGGTCTCAATGTCCTTACCAACGCCAGCAATTCCAACTGCGGTACGATCTATTGCCAGTTGAAACCATGGGACGAACGCAAGAACGATTCGACAAGGGTCCCCGGTATCATTACCGCTATCCAGCAGCGGATCGCCGATGCGGATATCCGGAATGCCAATATCGAGGTCATCCAGCCTTCGCCTATCCCGGGCATCGGGGCAGGGGTCGGGTACAGTTTCCAGATCGAACAGCGCAGCACCAATGACGATCTGCAAAGCTTCGAAAATGTCGTAGGGCGTTTCATCGACTCGGTCAAAAAGCAACCGGCCATCGCCAGCGCCTATAGCTTCTATTCCGCAAGAACACCCGGATATAATCTTACGGTGGACCGTGATAAGTGCGAGAAACTGGGCGTCAATGTGGGGGATGTGTTCACCACCATCCAGGCATTCATGGGCAGCCTTTATATCAACGATTTCACTGCCTATAACCGGACCTTCCACGTCGTCGTGCAGGCGGATACCGTTTTCCGGAGCATGATCTCCGACATGAACAAATATTATGTCCGGAACCAGGCGGGAGAGATGCTGCCGCTGGGGACACTGATCTCCTACCGCCCCACCGAAACGGCGCCGCTGATCTCGCATTTCAATATCTTCCGTTCGGCGGAAGTGGACGGTACGCCGGCGCCCGGACATAGCAGCGCCGAGGCGCTGCAAGTGTTACAGGATGTCGCCGGCCGGTCATTGCCGGATGGCTATACCTATGAATTCTCGGGTATCAGCTACGAAGAGATCAGGGCCGGTTCCACGACGATCTATATCTTCCTGTTCTCGATCACATTCGTATTCCTGTTTCTTGCGGCCTTGTATGAAAGCTGGTCGGTTCCGTTCTCCGTCCTGCTGGCCGTACCCATCGGGGTTTTCGGGGCGATCCTTGCGCTGATGCTCGTCCCCGGCCTGACGAATAATGTCTATGCCCAGATAGGGCTGATCACGCTGATCGGCCTGGCGGCCAAGAACGCCATCCTGATCGTGGAGTTCGCCAAGGTCCGGGTGGACCGGGGAGAAGACCTCGTTCAGAGTACGCTGGAGGCGGTCGGTCTGCGGCTTCGTCCCATCGTCATGACGTCGATGGCCTTTATTCTAGGTGTATTGCCGCTGGTCTTCGCGACCGGGGCCGGGGCCGTAGCCAGGCGTACCATCGGGTTTACCGTTTTGGGGGGAATGCTGGCTGCTACTACCATCGCTATCTTTGTAGTTCCGGTCCTTTTCGTCCTGATCACCCGCGCTTCCTATGGGAAGAAGAGACTGGAATATCTCCGGGCGCATCATGATGACCTGATGGAAAAGGCGAAAAAAGTAGAGGCCCAAAGCATCGACCCCGAGCTCGAATTTGAAATTCAAAAATCGCGCGACCTGCATGGCATGGAGCCGCGCGGAGCCGGGGCCGCCGGAAGCGGCCCAACCGATGGTCCGTCATTAACTAACGCATGATCGCCAATACATTCATAAAAAGGCCGGTCACGGCCATCGTCATAGCGATCGTGCTGATCGTCTCGGGGTTGATCTGCATCTTCAATCTCGCCGTCGACCAATACCCGGATATCTCGCCTCCTTCCGTGTCCGTCAGCGGCCAGTATACGGGCGCGGATGCGCAAACGACGGAACAGACCGTCGCCATTCCCATCGAAGAACAGGTGAACGGATCGCCAGGCATGGAATACATGCAGAGCACCAACACCAATACCGGTAGCATGAACGTCCGGATCACCTTCGGCATCGGCACCAACGTGCATATTGCCGCGCTGAATGTGCAGAACCGGGTGGGTATCGCGGCCCCTCTCCTGCCGTCGGTGGTCAGCAAGCTGGGGCTGACGGTACGCGCGCGCAATCCGGATATGTTGATGATGGTGGCCGTCTATGCGCCGAAGGGAACGCACAACATTACCTTCATCGACAACTACACCAATGTGTTCATCGCGGACGCCATCCTTCGCGTGCCCGGCGTGGGCGACGTCAACGCCCGCACGGACCAGTTCGCCATGCGGGTATGGCTGGACCCGGACAAGATGGCCGCCTATGGCCTGATGCCAAAAGATGTGGTCGCCGCGCTGAATTCGCAGAATGTGTACGTGGCCGCGGGTTCGGTCGGCGCGCCGCCGCAGGACAAGAGCCAGGCCTTCGAGCTTAGCGTATTACCCAACGGTCAGCTGAATAAAGCCGAAGACTATGAAAAGGTAGTGGTCAAAACGATACCCGACAGCAGTCAGCGGGGCGGCCGCCTGATCTATCTGCGCGATGTCGCGCGTGTCGAGCTGGGCAAATTCACCTTCTCCAGCAATTCATTTGTCGACGGCAAACGGGCATCATATCTCATGATCTACCAGGCTCCGGGCAGCAACGCGCTGCAGACCGCGCAAAACGTCTTTGCGGAACTCAACCGGTTGAAGAGGTATTTTCCCCCGGACATCGATTATACCGTTCCCTTCGAATCGATAACGATCATCCGGGTGTCGATCCATGAAGTGCTGCTGACGCTGCTGAAGGCGCTTGGCCTGGTCGCGCTGGTCGTGTTCCTCTTCCTGCAAAGTTTCCGGTCGATGATCATCCCGGTGCTGGCCATACCCGTCTCTCTCTTAGGCACCTTCTGTTTCTTCATCCCCATGGGATTCACGATCAATACACTCACCTTATTCGGTTTCGTGCTGGCCATCGGCATCGTCGTAGACGATGCCATCATTGTGGTGGAGGCCGTGCAGCATTACATCGATGAGAAACATATGTCCCCGAAAGAGGCGACATACCGCGCCATGAAAGAGATCTCGGCGCCCGTCGTGGCTATCGCCCTGATCCTGGCCGCTGTCTTCGTTCCCGTAGGTTTCATACCTGGCATCGTAGGCCGTCTGTACCAGCAATTTGCGATCACCATCGCCATCTCGGTGATCATCTCCGCGTTTACGGCGCTGTCGCTGACCCCGGCGCTGTGTACCTTGCTGTTGCGTCCTTCTCACCTGAAGAAATCGAACGTCTTCGACCGCTTTTTCCTTTGGTTCAACAAAGGTTTTGACCGGATCACCGCCGGTTATTCCATAGGGGTGCAACGCGGCATCAAGAGGTCCCGGTATGCGGTGCTCCTGCTGGTCTGTATCTGTATAGGGACGTTCTTACTTTTCCGGAACAAACCATCCAGCTTTATTCCCTCCGAAGACGAGGGCCGTGTCTATATTACCTACCAGCTGCCGGAAGCCTCTTCCATATCGCAATCCGTTGCCCTGATGCACCGGCTCATGGCCGTTGTAGACAAGGAACCGGCAGTGAAACATTATGCGGCCGTTTCGGGTTTCAATATTCTCACCGGCGGATCCAATTCCAACAATGGCAGCTTCTTCGTCATGCTGAAACCCTGGGAAGAGCGCACAAAACCGGAGGAACAGGTCCCAGGTCTGCTGAACGTGCTGCGGAATAAGATTGCCGCCGCGGGTATCAAAAATGCCAATGTCGTGGTCATCCCCCCGGCTCCCATCCGGGGCATCGGGACGGCTTCGGGTTTTTCCATGCAGATCGAGCAGGGCAATACCAATGACGACATCCACAAATTCGAAGATGTCGTCAAACGCTTCGTAAACGAGTGCCACAAGGTGCCTTCCATTTCCACGGCATTCAGCTATTACGGCGCGCATACCCCCAGCTATGACCTTACCGTTGACCGCGACAAATGTCAGCAACTCGGCGTGAGCATCGGCGATGTATTCAATACGATGCAGGCCTATATGGGAAGCCTGTTCGTCAACAATTTCACCCTGTACCACCGTACCTACCATGTCGTTGTACAGGCGGATACGGCATACAGAGCGCTGATCCAGAATATGAACAAATATTATGTGCGGAACAGCAGGGGACAGATGCTCCCGCTGAGCACGCTGATCAGCTATGTTCCGATAGAGACTGCCCCGCTGATCACGCACTTCAATATCTTCCGCTCCGCGGAAGTCGACGGCAATACACCTCCCGGATACAGCTCGGGCCAGGGTATCGAGGCACTCAGGGCGACGGCCGCCAAATATCTTCCGCAGGGGTATACCTATGAATTTTCGGGACTCAGTTTCGAGGAGATCCGGGCCGGTTCCACTACCGTCTACATCTTCCTGTTTTCCATTGTGTTCGTATTCCTGTTCCTGGCCGCACTATATGAAAGCTGGTCGATACCGTTTGCCGTTCTGCTAGCCGTCCCCATCAGCGCATTCGGCGCAATCCTGGCGCTGACGTGCGTTCCCCGGCTGACCAATAATGTGTATGCGCAGATCGGTTTGATCACGCTGATCGGTCTCTCGGCCAAGAATGCGATCCTCATCGTGGAATTTGCCAAGCTGCGGGTCGACCGGGGCGAAGAAGTGGTGCGGTCGACGCTGGAAGCCGTCCGTCTCCGGATCCGCCCGATCATTATGACCTCGATGTCCTTTATCTTCGGCGTCATGCCGCTGGTGCTGGCTACCGGTGCGGGGGCCGTGGCGCGCAATACCATCGGGTTTACCGTAGTGGGCGGGATGATCGCTTCCTCCACGCTGGCGATCTTTATCGTTCCGGTATTGTATGTGCTCTTTACCCGCCTCTCCTATGGCAAGAAACAGCTGCGGTGGCTGCAGGATCATCATGAAGACCTGATGGAAAAAGCCCGCCGCGTCGAGCAGCAGAATATCGATCCCGAGCTGGAATACGATATCGCGCAGGCACATGCGGAGAACGCGGCAAGCCGGGAAGCCAATCTCCCCCCTACTCCGTCCGCAAACTTTTAACGGGATTGGCGAGTGCCGCCCGCATCGCCAGGATACTTACGGTCGCCAATGCGATTCCCAATGCCAGGACGCCGGCTGCGGCAAAGACCCACAGGCTGACTGGTATCCTGTAAGCATAGTCCTCCAACCAGCGCCGCACGACCAGCCAGGCTATCGGCCAGGCCAGCAGATTGGCCAGCAGCACCAGCAGAAGGAAGTGCCGCGACAGCAATGCGACGACCGTGTTGACGTTGGCGCCCAGCACCTTTCGGATGCCGATCTCCCTGACCCTTCTTTCCGCCGCATAAGAGGCCAGTCCAAAGAGCCCGAGACAGGAAATGAAGATAGCCAGACCCGCCAGTATGCCCACGATCTTGCTGACCTGGGTGTCTGCCTGGTATACCTCGGCAAAATGATCGTCGAGGAATTGATACTCGAGCGGGTGCTCGGGAAAGATCTGTTTCCATGCCGACTGGATGAAAGCGATGGCCTCGCCAGTACTTCCTCCCTTCAGCTTAACCGACATGGTAGTGAACCCCCACTCTTTCTGGTTGAACAGGAATAACGTTTCGATCTTATAATGCAGCGAGTTGAAGTTGAAATTTTTGGCTACACCCACGATGACGCCTGCCGAATCGAACCCGAAATGCCGGCCGATCAGGTTGGACAGCGATTTATCGCGTTGGTCTTTGCTCAGTTCCTCCGCCATGGCCTCGTTGATGATGTATTCCTTGCCGTTGGAGGAAGCGTCGCGCGAAAAATCGCGGCCGGCGACGACGGGTATCTTGTACAGCCGGAGGTAATCCGGGTCGACGATGAGCCTTGTGCCCGTCAGATTGCGCCGCGGGCCATCCCCCTGGAATTCGATGCCCGACTGGTCGAGATGGCTGCCGAGCAGGTCCTGTGCGCCGGTGACGCCTGCGATGGACGCGTGATGGAGAAGGGTTTCTTTCAGCAGATCGTATTTCTTGTAGGTAACGCGGTCCAGCGTGATGTTTAGGACCTGGTCACGCTCGAAACCGGGGTCCTTGTGTTCCATAAAACTCAGCTGCCGGAAGACAAAAATGGTGGTGATGATCAGGAAAATGGCGCTGGTGAATTGTACGACGACCAGCACATTTCGAAGCAGCCCCCTGTTCCTGCCCAGCTGCGGCAGCCCTTTGAGCACTTTCACGGGCTGGAAGGACGAGAGATAGGCAGCCGGGTAGAGTCCCGACAGGAAACCGACCAGCACCGTGCCGATGAGGACTGCGGCGGGTATCCAGGGCTGCTGTTTCAGTACGACGAAGAGGTCCCGCTCACTCAGCCGGTTGACATAGGGTATGGCCACCAGCAACAACAGCACGGCGATGACCAGCGCAAGCAGGGACAGCAGGATCGTTTCGCTGAGGAACTGAACACCAAGCTGTGAACGGCGCGCTCCGATCGATTTGCGAATGCCCACTTCTCTCGCCCGCTCGGCCGACCGCGCCGTGGAGAGATTCATAAAATTGATGCAGGCGATGACCAGCACGATCAGGGCGATGATAGAAAATATATTCGTGTAGCTCCTATCGATTTTTTTGAAATTCAAATAGTCGAGACCGATATCGGAGGCGCCCGCATGAACTTCCTTGAGGGGAAGCAGGAACAGCTCGTAATACTTATAGCCCTCCCCATCCGCCAGGTGTTCTTTAAGATAGGCGGGGAATTTCTTTTCCAGCGCTGCCACATCGGTATGCGGGGCCAGCTCGAAATAGGTGTCCAGCCAGTTGCCGCCCCACATCTTGTCCCAGCGCGGTTTGATCACGGTATTGAAGGATACCAGCGCGTCGAATTGCAGCTGCGAGTTCTCGGGAACATCGGCAGCGACCCCCGTCACTTTGAAAAGCGCGGTATCGGCATCATAGTGCGCCACCGTTTTGCCGATCGGGTCCTCGTTCCCGAATAGTTTGCGGGCTGTCGTTGCCGTTAGCACGATGCTATTGGGTTTCAGCAGCGCGGTGGCCCTGTCGCCTTTCAGCAACGGAAAATCGAACAGGTCGAGGAAACTCGTATCGACGTAGAATACAGCGGGGAGATAGAGCCGGTTGTCCTTATAGGTGGCCTGGTAGCGGTCGTGCCAGTTGACACGGGTGAAGTTGCGCAGCTCGGGAAATTCCTTTACCATCGTCTGTCCCATCGGGAACATCGAGAGGGCGACCTTCTGCGAGGCGACCATCCCGGGGAATTTCTGTACTTCATTCAGGCGGTAGATATTCTTCGTATGCATCCGGTCGAAGCTGTGCTCGTAGGAGACGAACAGCATAATGACGATGCAGGCCGCCATGCCGATGGCCAACCCGAGGACATTGATCGCGGAATAGACCTTTTTCCTCCACAGGTTGCGCCATGCAGTCTTGAGATAATTACGAAGCATGGTAGATATTTTAAGGTTGATTAGAATTGAAACCTCAAAAGCACCCCGTCCACGGCCGTTACCCACGCCTCATGCGCGCCTTTCTCGCCGATCTCCCTGCCGGCCTGCTCATTGATGCCGCCGGGTGTTGTCGCATGTCTGGCCATTTCCCGGAAATCGATAGGGTCGGCATGCTGTGCCAGGTAGGACAGCGATTGAAAGAGATTGGCTACATAGGCGTTCGCCGTCGCGGCCGCCACTCCGTGCGTCATGGTCCATTCGCTCAAACCCGCGAGCAGCTGGTAATAAGGAGCGATGAGACCCGTAAGCGACCATAGCGCGTGGAGCTGCTCTTCGTCGTATACGGGCAGCGGTTCGCCCAGGTGCCCCAACAGTTGTACCACCTGCGCGTTGGCGTGGAAGATCGGGATGGGACAATTGTGGTGTACCACGCTCGGCAGGGGGATCGCCCTGCACGCCTGCGTGGCGGGCCGGACCAGTTCGCGCAGTTCGGAATAATTCAGCAGGGCCACCAGCGAAACGACGATATGGTCTTCGCGGAAGGAAAGGTCTCTCAAAACGCCCTGCGCGATCGCAGGACGCACGGAGATGAAGACGATCTCGCTCCGATCCACCACTTCCTGGTTGCTGCCAAGTCGTTTCACATTGTTGTGGGCGGCCGCCAGCGCCGCCGACCTTGCTGCATTGCGCGGGGAAAGAAAGATATCCAGACCTGCAAAACCCGAGCTGCATAATCCTTCCACGACAGCCGCGGCGATATTGCCGACACCGATAAATCCAATTCGCATGATACAAGAGTTAGACGGCACCAAATATAACCATCTCCGTTCGAACTGCCGCCGGCAATCGGCGCAACGGCATGTGTCTTCATCCGGCGGCTGCCGCCTTTATGATCCGTTGCAGCTGGCGTTCATTGGTAAAACCGCACCGGCAGGCGATCTCGCGCATGGTCAAGCCGGGCGAGTGGCGGAGATTGTCCGCCAGTTCGAGACGCAGCAAAGTCAGGTAGCGGTTGATGGAAATACCCGTCTGTCCCTTGAATGTACGTGTCAGGTTGCGGGGGCTCATGTTCACCAGCTGTGCCATCTCATCGATGGTGATCTTCCGGTCCAGGTGTTCGGTCAGCCAGTCCTGCAGCCGGTGGATGCCCGGATGCAGATGGTTGCGGTAATCCAGGTAGACGCTGGCCTGGGAATGCGTATCGCTGCGCCGGAAATAGACCACCAGCTCGTGCGCCACCTTGTGGGCCAGCAGGGGACCATGCGCGGTCTCGAGCAGATGCAATGCGAGATCGATGCCCGAGCTGATCCCTGCGCTGGTATAGATGGATGAATCCTGCACGAAGAGTACGTCCTCTTTGACATCGGTCCGCGGGAAATGCCGGCGCAGCAGGGGAACGAAAGCCCAGTGCGTCGTACACGATCTGCCATCCAGCAGACCTGCCTTTGCCAGCACGAACGCACCGGTACAGACGGCGCAGATCTTCACCCCGGCGGACGCGGCGGCGCGCAACCACCGGTAGACGCCCTCCCAGGCGGTCCTGTCGTTATCCGACAACAGGAGTGCGCTGCTGAAACCCGGGAGGAAAAGATGATCCTCCGCCGACAGGCCGACCGTTTCGTAATGTGCCAGGGACGTGATATGCAGACCCGTCGAGTCCACGATCTCGTTGCGGAACGAACAATACCGGATCGGGTAGCCCGACAGCAGCTGGCCCGCAGCCAAAAAGGCCTGGCTGGGACCCGACATATCCAGCATATGTACGCCGGGAGGTATGAAGAAGACGATTTTTCCTGTCTCGGACATATTTAGTCAACCAAATATAGGCAATTGCCGGACGATGACGTGGGACAGCTATACGACATATCCGGCCAAAACCAGATGCCGCCGGTCAAAATAGGGTTATTGCGGGAGAATTATGGAAAAGAGGGATTCCGCGTCATGCCGTACATTTAAGCCATAACCACAATATCATGCGTTGTTTTTCTTTCATCATCCCGCTGTCGATTATTTTATTTGTGCAGCATGCTTCGGCCCAGGAAACGGGTAACCTCGCCATCGTTGCCACGGCGACGGGTTCGGGCAGACCCGGGCAGTCGCTGACGACGCTAAACGACGGTGTGACCCCCACCCCGCGCGGCAATCCGAGACGTCCCGCTCCGCCACGCATGGCCGATCAATGGGTAGAATACGATTGGAAGACTCCAGTCACGACGAAACAGGTAGCCGTATACTGGTGGGACTATGGCAATCCGGGCAGGCTACCCGCGGCGTATCATCTCGAATTTTGGGACGGCAATAGTTTTCGCCCCGTCAACCATGCCTCCGGAGCGGGGACTGCCACCGGTGTCTTCAACAATACGACATTCGACGAAGTGACCACGACGCGTCTCCGGCTGGTGATGGATTCTGCCGACCGGTATGTTTCCGTGCTTACTGAATGGAAAGTGGCGGAGTCGGAGCACTCGCGGCCGATCGCTCCGCTCGTCAGTGCCGGCGCCGACCGCGATGTCATGCTGGACGGCAAGACCTATCTTGACGCCCGCATCCGGTCGGTCCACCCGATAAGCCGCGTCCGGTGGGCAAAGGCCGAAGGACCCGGGGAAGTGCATTTCGGCAATGCGAACGATGTCCAAACAACCGCTACGTTTTCCTCGCGCGGCACCTACACGCTTTCCTTTGCCGCCTGGGACGGTGCAGAGCAAAGCAACGGCAGGGTCACCGTAAAGGTTTGCGACCCGCCGCCGGCCAAACGGCTGGACGTGGTCTACACGAAGCGCTACAGCATCGACAGCCGCTTGTGGAACGATCGTTTCAAAGCCATCATCACGCACTGGATCCCATATTGCGTTGCGCAGATCGAACGTACCGATCTGACGACAGGTCAGGGCGGTCTGGACAATTTTATCGAAGCCGCTAAGGCGCTGCGCGGCGAACCGCATGGCAAACACAAGGGATACGTGTTCTCCAATGCATGGGTATATCAAACGGTGGAGGCCATATGTGAAGCGTTGATGGTGGATCCGAAGGGTGACACCGCGATCATCGCCTCGCAGGAAAAGATGAAGTCCACACTGGAAAAATGGATACCCATCATCCTGGCCGCACAGGAGCCCGACGGTTATCTCCAGACAGCCTGGACCTTACGCGATACCAGCCGGTGGCACGAACGCTGGTCCCCTGAAAGCAGGGGGAACCATGAGGGCTATACCGCGGGTTATTTTATCGAGTCGGCTATCAATCACTATACCCTGACGGAAGGCAAGGACCTCCGTTTATACAATGCTGCTAAGAAACTGGCCGATTGCTGGGTAGCGCATATCGGTCCCGGAAAGATCGCCTGGTTCGACGGACACCAGGAAATGGAGCAGGCGCTTGTCAGGTTCGGGCGGTTCGTCAACGATATGGAAGGACACGGTCATGGCGACAGCTATATCCGGCTGGCGAAATTCCTGCTCGACAACCGTCATGGAGGCACCGAATATGACCAGAGCGAAGTCCCCGTACAGGAACAGTATGAAGCCGTCGGGCATGCCGTCCGGGCCACCTATACCTATTCCGGGATGGCGGATGTGGCCGCGGAAATGGGCGATGTGGACTACCAGAGCGCTGTCCTTTCGCTTTGGGACAATATCGTCAACCGGAAATATTATATCACCGGCGGCATCGGCAGCGGCGAGACCTCGGAAGGCTTCGGACCTGACTACTCGCTCCGGAACAACGCTTACTGCGAGTCCTGCAGCAGCTGTGGTCTTATCTTTTTCGAATACAAAATGAACCTTGCTTATCACGACGCGAAATATGCCGATCTCTACGAGGAGACGCTATACAATGCACTGCTGGGGTCGTTGTCGCTCGACGGCGAGGACTACCTGTATACCAACCCGCTGTCGGCAACGGAAGCGCGGTATGCCTGGCATGTCTGCCCCTGCTGTGTCGGCAATATCCCGCGGACCCTGCTGATGATGCCGACATGGACCTATGTCCGCGGCGATGACGGGCTTTATGTGAACCTGTTTGTCGGCGGCCGGATGAAAGTGGAAAAAGTAACCGGAACGGATGTAGAGATGATACAGCAAACCGATTATCCCTGGAGCGGGAAGGTGTCGATAACCGTGAGCCCCGAGGCGTCGAAGACCTTCACCGTGTATGTCCGGGTGCCGAACCGGACGACCAGTGCATTGTATACGCCGGTGCCGGCCGTCAGCGGCCTGGTATCGCTTTCCGTCAATGGTCAGCCGGTGAAGCCGGTTATCGAACACGGCTATGCCGTGATCCGGCGCGTATGGAAAAAAGGTGACCGTATCGGCCTCGAATTGCCGATGGCCGTCCAGCGCGTAACCGCGGATAGCAGGATAGAAGCTGATAGCGGACGTGTGGCGTTGCGATATGGACCCCTGGTATATAACGTTGAAACGGCCGATCACCAGGACGTCACGAAGTCCATAGGATCGGGGCCGCTAAAACTCGAGTGGAAGGGCGATCTCCTTCATGGGGTCATGACGATCACGGGCACCTGGGCGGATGGTTCACCGCTGGTGGCGATACCGGACTATGCGCGGCTCAACCGTGTCCCCGTGACCGCGCTGCCTGATGAAACAGACAGAACCAGACAACCGGTTTCCATCGTCTGGATAAAACAATAACCGTATGCAACCTTTTCGGTGAACTGATCGAATCAATCGATGGCGAAATCGTAGGTGGCGACCGCACCCGCGTTCAACGCCGCATGAAAGGCATGGCCGCGAAAGGTCACCGTGAATGTCTTTTGAGACCCGCTGTTGTTGAGCACGATGAGCGCTGCTCTTCCCTGTGGCGTGCGGAACGCCACATTCGGCAGCGAGTCGTCCGTATTCGACCCTATGCGCGAAGAACCCGGGATCACGAATTTCGCCGCATGCGCGATAATGTAGTATGCGGGATTCCTTCGTACCGAATCGCCATCGATGGTGACGGCTCCAAGACAGCGGTCGCAGCCGCCCCGGTCGGTATGCGGTTGATAATGCGGATCGGAGGCAAGGTTCCATTCGATGACCGTCCTGCACCAGTTGCGCGTCGCTCCGATGATCAATTTGCGGATATGCTCGGGTATATCCCTGCTGAAATTGCCGGGCGCGCCTACCCACTGCTCGGTAAAATAAAGGTTCTTGTCGGGAAAGGAATCATGCACTTTGGATAAGGCGCCGATATCGCCTGCATACAAATGGAAGGCCGATCCATCTACATATCGATTGGCTTCCGGGTCCCTCAGGATGGAATCCGGGTAATCGGGACGATCCGCATTGTGGTCGTAGATGATGATCTTTGTCGCCAGCCTCTCTTTTTCAATGGCGGGACCCAAATATCCCTTTATGAATGCTGCCTCCTGTGCCGCCGGCATGAACATGCTGGGATTGTTCCCGGGGTGCAGGGGCTCGTTCTGTACCGTCACGGCAGTGATAGGGATACCTTCGTTCTGCATGTCCAGGATATAGCGGGTAAAATACCGGGCGTAGGCGGAATAATACTGCGGGAGCAGGCTGCCTCCGCGCGTGTCGTGATTCGTTTTCATCCACGTGGGCGCCGACCAGGGGGAAGCCAGTACCTGCAGCGTCGGGTTTATCCGAAGGATCTCCTGCAAGACAGGGACGACATCCTTCTTATCCGGCCCCAGGTCGAAATGGACCATTGAAGTGTCGGTCTGACCGGCCGGCAGATCGTCATAGGAAAAGACATGGTCGTTCAGATCGGACGCCCCGATGCTGATCCGTATATAGCTGCCGCCGATGTGGTTACTGTCCCGCGTGAACAATTCGCGGAGAAGAGCGGCGCGGGCGCCGGGTGTCATGCGCATCAGCCATTGAGCGCTGCCGCCGGTCAGGGCCCATCCGAATCCATCGATATGCTGGTAGACCTTTTTCTCGTCGATAGCGATCACCGGGTTCGGCCCATTGTCCCTGTCCCACTGCAGATCGGGCTGCTGTTGAAAGAGAATGGCGCGTACTGGATCGGTCAGCCAGACCGTCACGGCAGATTTTTGCGCACACGCGGGACCGGCCACCAAAAAGAGCAATGCAACCCCTGCAAAAAACCTCATCCTTTGATAATTAACGTTGTCATAGAATGCGGCAGGCTTTTGGCTTCCGCCGACTGTCTGCCCAGGATCAGATGATAGGACAATGGCAGATCCGTGGTGTTCATGACTATGACAACGATGCCGCCGTCTTTGTTCACGAAAGCGGTGGTTTGGAGGGCCACCCGGTTGGAAGACGTTGCGATGCACCGTGCTCCGGGCCGGACGAATTTCGAGAAATGACCGATATAGTAGTAGGCGTTGGTATAGATGAGGCGACCGTTACGCGTATCGGCATGTACCGGGGCGAAACAAAAATTGCCCACATGGTTGGGCCCTCCGTTCTCATCCAGCAAAATATTCCAGTCCGTCCATCCTGTCGCGCCGTCATTGAAATCGTTGATCATGGAATAGCCGTATTTTTCCCCCAACGACCAGCTGGACAGGCTGTCGAAATTGAATTTCTCCTTGCAGCCTTCCGTGAAGATGAGGTTCTTTCCCGGGAACCGCTGGTGCACCAGGCGCACGTTATCGAAGAGCATGGGGCCGCCCGTCCAGGTCTCGTACCAGTGAAACCCAATACCCCATACATATTTCGCGGCGGCAGGGTCCTCCAGGATGGTGGAGGCGCGCTGATAGATCAGGTCCCGGTTGTGATCCCAGGCGATCAGCTTTTTATCGCCCATGCCGGCTTTTTGAAGCGTGGGGCCGAGATAGTCGCGGATGAAATCGCGCTCTTCTTCGGCGGTGTAGATGCAGGACTCCCATCTTTGTTTTGCCATCGGCTCGTTCTGTACCGACAGTCCCCAGATGGGCATGCCTTCGGCCTCATAGGTCCGGATGAATTTGATATAGAAATTCGCCCAGGCCTGCGCGTCCTCGCGTTTCAGGTGCCCGCCTTCAATGACACTATTATTGTCCTTCATCCAGGCGGGAGGGCTCCAGGGCGAGGCAAACAGTTTCAGGTGGCCTCCTGCTGCCGCAATAGCCTTTTTTATCAGGGGGATCTTGTACTTTTCGTCATGCGCCACGCTGAAGGTCTTCAGGGATACGTCGTTGTCCGCCACATAGCTGTAGCTCCCGCTGGAGAAATCGCAGCTCTGGATATTGGTCCGGGCAAGCGTATACCCGATACCGCTAGACGGGTTGTAATAGGATTCGAGCAGCCGCTGCTGTTCATCTTTCGGGAGACGGGCGAAGGTTTCCGCCGCCGCGTCCGTCAGCGCGCCGCCGATGCCGACTATCGACTGGAACGGCGCCGATGGGTCTACGAGGATGAAAGGCTCCGTTTCCAGCGGCTGACGCGCCGCTGAAAAATGCAGTTCGCCGTTGGGAGACAGCCGGAGATCGGTATTCTCCGCGGTCGTGTAGACCGCGGCCGTGCGGGATTGCGCCGAAACGATGAACGCGCCCAGCAAAAGCGCCGGTAAGAGGAAAGATTGTTTATACACGTGGTCTGCTATTTGTTTTGTATGGTTAATGGCCCACCCTTAAAGGTAGGGTTTTATCCGCCTTAGAGAGCACAATGCTCGTGATAGTTGACCAGCGTAATCGGTTGCGCTTCGCCGGTGTATCCCCGATAGGCGGCCCCGATCTCCTGCAAAACGGCTTCGACGGCGCCGGCATCCGGCAATCGCACCAGGCGCTGCACAAAACGGGTGATATCCGGAAGTCCACCGAGATAGCGGGCATAACGGCCCCGCATTTCGAAAAGCCCCTGTTTTGGACCGTTCCAGGCCAGTGCACCGGCCAGGTGACGGCGGCAAACCGCCAGCCGTTCGTCGACAGTGGGAGGAGGATGGGGTCGTCCCGTCCGCATCAGGTGTTTTATCTCGCGGAAGATCCAGGGATAGCCGATGGCCGCCCGGCCGATCATGATCCCGTCGACGCCATAGCGGTTCAGGTATTCGAGGGCTTTTTGCGCGCTGTCGATGTCCCCGTTGCCGAAGATGGGGATATGCATCCGCGGATTGTTCTTCACCGCCCCGATCAGCGTCCAGTCGGCCGTTCCTTTATACAGCTGGCAACGCGTACGACCGTGGATGGTCAGTGCCCGGATACCCGCATCCTGCAGCCGCTCGGCCACATCGACGATGTTCTGCGAATTCTCATCCCATCCCAGCCTGGTCTTTACGGTGACCGGCAGCGACGTCGCCCTGACACAGGCCTGTGTCAGCCTGACCATCCGGTCGGGATCCCGTAAGACCGACGCCCCGGCGCCACGTCGCACGACGCCCTTTACCGGGCACCCGAAGTTGATGTCAAGCAGGTTGGGATCCGTCGCTTCGACGATGGCGGCCGCCATGGCCAGGCTGTCTTCGTCGCCTCCATAGAGCTGGATGCCCACGGGCCGCTCGCCTTCGAAGATATCCAGTTTCCTGCGGCTGCTGATCGCGCCCCTGACCAGGCTTTCGCCGGATATGAATTCCGTAAAGGTGAGATCGGCCCCTGCAGACCGGCAGACGTCCCTGAAAGGCGGATCGCTTACGTCCTCCATGGGCGCCAGCAGCAGGGGTCTACCGGGCAGGTTGATCTTTCCGATGGTTACCATTCGTGCGCAAAATTATACGCAAAATACGGCAAAATCCCGCGGATCGGGTGCCGCCGGGTCATGGTCGGTCTTTTGCATTGGCTGTCCTAAATTTTACCAAATGAAAATAAGTAACCCGAAGATCCGGGCTCAGTGGGCCCCAGGGATCTTTTTGCTGCTGCTTACAGCCGCCTGCACGAAATCAAGCCCTACCGCATCATTCGTCAGTAGCATGTCCGCCCAGGTCGGCAGCCATATCTTCAATGCCACGCAGGTCGAAGGGATCTATTCGCGGAGCCTGGGTCTTATCGGGGCTTTTGGCGCAGGAGTAACCGGGAGTGATTCAGCGAAGCTCTTCCTCGAGTTTCCGTTTTCCCTTCAACGCAGCCGCCTGGCCTGGTCCGACACCTCCAGGACGAGTGTCAGCTACTTTTCGGGCAAAGAAGTATTCACTGCATTTCCCAGGTTCGGCAGAGTAGAAGTTAGCCTCTACGCCAATGACACCGTTAATCATATCTTCGAAGGGGCCTTTACCGGTATTCTATACAATCCCCTTAACAGTTCGGATAGCTTGAAAATAAACGGGAAATTCAACAGTACCTATTCGGTACAGCCGTGAGAGGAGGACACCCAGACGTCCGGCGACCGAAATAATGAAAAGGCCGGCTCGCAAATACAGCGAAGCCGGCCTCATTTTTTTTACCGATCGGGAAGTCTAGGAGTTGGCGTTGATGAATACGTAAGAGAGGAACATCACCAAACCAAGGAAGACAATGGCCAAACCAATGGTGGTAGCCGCTTCTCCGAAATGCACATGATGGGTAATCCTTTTCATATGACGGAATTTATAAAGTAAAGAAGATCGATACCTTATACACAATATATGAAAAAATAGCGATATCTGCAAGCCGAAAAGGACACAAAATTGCCGGTAGACAGATCGGTCTAATTATGCTTAGAACTCATATAAAATACCAACTGTCCCCCTTCCATGATCTCCCCGTGCGTGATCCAGAGCCTGCTCAATGTTTGCCCATTTAACGTTATCTTCTTGACATACACGTTCTTATCGCTTTGGTTTTTTGCCTCGATTGAAAAAGTCCGTCCATTTTCCAGGCGGATGACCGCCGCATTGACAGACGGACTACCCAGGGAATAACGGTCCGAACCCGGCGCAACGGGATAGAAGCCCAATGATGTCAGAATATACCAGGCGCTCATCTGGCCGCAATCGTCGTTGCCTCCCAGGCCGTCGGGGGTCGGCTTATATTGTTTTTTCAGGATCATGCGAACGCGTTCCTGAGTCTTCCACGGTTGGTTGGTCCAGTTATAAAGATAGGCGACATGATGAGAAGGCTCGTTGCCATGCACGTATCCACCGATTATACCGTCGCGGGTTATGTCTTCTGTCTCAGCAAAAAATTTATCCGGCAGCTCCATTGTAAACAGCGAATCCAGCCGCTGCACGAACCGCTTGTTGCCGCCCAGCATCGCAATCAGCGAAGCCGGATCGTGCGGAACATAGAACGTATAGTTCCATGAATTCCCCTCGATGAAGCCCTGGCCGTTTGTACTGAGCGCATCGAAGGCAGCCCTGAAACTGCCGTCTTTCAGTCGCGGTCGCATATAACCGATAGAAGGATCGAAGACGTTCCGGTAGTTTTCCGCGCGTTTGCTGTACGTCGTATATACGTCGGTCCGTCCCAGTTTCTTCGCCGCCTGCGCGATGCACCAGTCGTCATAGGCATATTCCAGCGTCGTGGACACCGACGTGCCGTCCTCTTCCGAAGGGATATATCCCTTGTCGATATAGACGCCGATGCCTTCATAGCTGCGGCGGTTCGAGGTGGCGATACAGGCATCCAGAGCCTTGTTCGGATCGAATGGTGTGTTCCCTTTGACAATGGCATCGGCGATGACCGAGACGGCATGATAGCCCGACATGCACCAGTTCTCATTGGCGGAGTTGGACCAGACGGGCAGCATATGCTCGACGCTCTGGTCATAATGCGCGAGCATGCTCCGGATCATGTCGAAATTGCGGGCGGGCTGAAGGATGCTGAAAAGCGGGTGCAAAGCCCTGTGCGTATCCCACAACGAGAAAGTCGTATAGTTGACGAAACCGTCCGCGACATGGTCCTGCTGATCCAGTCCGCGGTAGGAACCATCCACATCCATGTAGACGGTGGGGTTGATGTATGCGTGATACAACGAAGTATAGAAGTTCTCTTTTTCCGTCGCGGACGCATCGATCGATACTTTGCTCATTTCCTTTTCCCAGGCCTCCCGTCCCCGGCGGCGGATGGCTTCGAAATCCCATCCGGGAGCTTCGGCGCGGAGATTGGCAAGAGCTCCCTCCATGCTTACGGGCGACAATGCGAATTTTATCTTGATCTTCTCTCCCGCGGTTGTTTTGAAATCGAAATGGAGACGCAGCTGGCGGCCCGCCAGATCGGGAAAGTCATGGTTCTGATCGAAATGGCCCCAAAATCCGCGGTACACCTGTTTCTTATCGTATTTGCGGCTACCGTACCGTTCGAAGGGCCTGGAGAAAGTCATGGCAAAATAGACCGTGCGGGTCCTGGCCCAGCCGCTGGTTTGGCGATATCCAACGAGCAACGTATCGTTAACTACGCGTATATACGTCCAGACATTTTTCTCCTCATAGTTGTAGATCCCGCTCATGCAATCCAGGATGATATGCGCCTGGTCGCTGGCGGGGAACGTGTACTGATGGAAACCGACGCGCGTCGTAGCCGTCAGCTCGGCCCAGATGTCATAATCATCCAGCCTGACCTTATAGTAATCAGCCTCTGCCGTCTCTGTACCATGGCTGAAGGCCGACCGGTACCCGCTGCGCGGCTGGCTGGCTATACCCGGGTTCAGTCGCAGCTCTCCCACGGTGGGCATCACCAGGAAATCGCCCAGATCGGAATGCCCCGTGCCGCTGAAATGCGTATGGCTGAACCCGACGATGGTCTTATCATCGTACTGATAGCCCGCGCAGTATTTGTAGACATCGGGATTGTACCGGCCATTTTGTTCGTAAGGTATCGTATCCGTATCCGGACTCAGCTGGACCATTCCGAACGGGAAGGTAGCTCCGGGATACGTATGACCCATCCGCTGCGTGCCGATGATCGGCTTTACATATTGCAGCGGGTCGTCTGTAGCCGGCGTTTGCGAACGAGCGCATAGAGAAGAGGAAAGGGAAAGGCAGAGTATAAGAGGTTTGTACATAAATTATTCGGCAGCATTTTGTGACGCGGATCAAAAATAACTCAAAGAGGGTAAGGTTGGCATTTTGGCACCATATTTATGGCTAACAGTCGATAATTTCTCCCATGGGACTATTCTTTCTGTTGTTGATCCGGACTTTTTTGTTTTCGGCTCCTCCCAGCCTCAATGTGCATGACTTCGGCGCCAAAGGCGACGGCGTGACAGATGACACGCAGGCGATCAATCAGGCGTTGCAGGCGGCTCACGATCAGCAGGCGAATGTCTATTTCCCCTCGGGGACCTATCTGTGCAACACGCTCGGCAGCGACGGGAATATTTTAAATCTGCATGCGGACGGTCTCCAGGGCATCACGATCTACGGCGACGGAAGCAATAGCGTCATCACGACCAGTCTCAACCAGGGCTCGGTGCTGCTCTTCGTGCTCGCCTACGGACCCTGCTCGAACCTCACCGTCAAAGACCTTTCGTTCCAGAATACACATGGGTTGATCACCGCGCAGACACGTGCTTTGTTCTTCTTGGGCAAGGCCGATCAATTCATCAGCAATCTCACAGTCAGCGGCTGCTTTTTCAACGGCTTCAGTACGGCTCTCGGGGGACAGGGCATCAACACCTGGATGATCGCCTCCAACTATTTCGGCTCTCCGCGGGGCCACGACAACGCCAAGGACGACACCGACCCTGCCGTATTCCTTTGGTGTTATGATAATCAGAATGGACTGTGCCGCAATGTGTCGATCGTCAACAATACCGCCGACGGATACACCGGCACCGGGCCCATCGATGCGTTGGTGACCAGGCGTCCGATGGACGGTTTTGTATTCGGCCTCGCATACGGGATGACCATCACCAACAACACGACACGGCATTTTGCGGAAGAACATTACAACCTGCAGCCGAAAGCCACCTTTCCCAACGACACCAGCGTTGCGCTCATCTCCAACAACTATCTCGATTGCTCGCTGCCTCCCGGGACGGCCAACACCGATGGCTCACCCCATCGTGCCAATTACGGCATCCGGGACGATATCAGCAATTCCGTTATCACCAACAATACGCTTGTCAACTATACCTACGGCATCATCCTTCGGGCGATCGAATATCCGAATACGCAGTTGCATTCGTATGTGATCACGGGCAACCAGCTTCATGCTGCAACCGACGCCACCAACTATGATGTGACGGCGGGCATCCTGATACAGGGCAATTCCAACCCGGTCACGGATATCCGGATGACCGATAACGATATCTACACCAACCTGCCGGATCTGCCGAACTACTCGCGATCGATCCGGGTGGAAAAGACGCAGAACCTGCACAGGCTGCTCATGACGAACAACAATCTGCATATGATCCAATAGCTCATTCCACCGTCTGCGGCCTGTCCAAAAAATTCCCCAACCAGCTTAATAACCAAAGAAATGGGAAAATATTTACCATTCGTCTATTTTCACTTTAGCAATCCATATCCAGGCCGCCTTTCGTAGCCTCTTTTTCCCCATTTTAGCATCTTGGCATGCTATTCGGACTGGATGCCATACGTCCTACCGTTTTTCAGATTTCCATCCTACTAAAGCAGCCGAGACCTTCCCTATCGATTCGTCAATTCATCCTGTTACTGTATGGCAATTTGCATTGGCCGATGGCCGCGAAAATTGATCGTTTTTAGTAGTCTTTGCTGGGGGTTTTCCTCGTGTGTCAATACCAAAAAGGCAATTTACTTCAGAGACCAGCGAGATGGGACCATACGGTCCGCCAGCGCCATCCCCGAGACCATTATCCAGAGCAACGATATCCTCAGCATACAGGTAAGCAGTCTGAACCAGGACGCTTCTTCCGCCTTCAATGTCGCCAACAGGGAGGATGTAAGCGCCACCACCTTATCCGGCACCCGTAATGAGACCGCGGGCTATCTCGTCAGTCCGGAGGGAACGATCACCTTCCCTATCCTCGGCCAGATCCATGTTGCCGGTCTGTCCAAAACGCAGCTGACCGATACGATCACAAAAATGCTCGCTGACCGGAGGCTGCTGGTGGATCCGATCGTCAGCGTGCGGATGCTGAATTTCAAGGTGACCGTACTCGGCGAGGTAGGCCATCCTTCGGTGATCCCCGTCCCCAGCGAAAAGATCTCGCTGCTCGAGGCCCTTGGTCTGGCGGGGGATCTCACGATCAATGCCCGCCGGGACGACGTAATGATCATCCGCGAAGAATCCGGACGGAAGGTCATCAAGCGCATAAATCTCAATTCCTCCGAACTGTTCACCTCACCCTATTACTATCTCCAGACCAATGACGTGGTTTATGTCGAGCCGAACAAGGCAAAGGTCCGCAGCGGCGCGAATACCGCAACCTGGGTATCTGTCGTACTCGCGGCCCTTTCTTTCGGAATCATCGCAGTCACTAACATAAAATGAAGGCCATGATAAAGTCGAATAAAATGATCCGTGAACAGAAAGACAACAACCTGGTCAGCTTTATCAGGTTCCGTTTCCTGCCATATTGGCCGTTGTTCATTCTGTTGATGATCTTCGCCGCTGCCGGGGCCTTTCTATACCTGAGATGGGCGACGCCCACCTATGAAGCCAGGGCGGATCTCCTGATCAAGGACGCCAACAAGGGTTCCGGCGACGCGCAGATGCTGGCTTCGCTGAATATCTTTTCGACCAAGAAGATCGTGGAGGACGAGATCGAAGTCCTCCAGTCGCAAACACTGATGCGGGAGGTCGTGCGCAATCTAGATCTCTATGCGCCGGTATGGGCGGAAGGACGGGTCAAGCCCCATCTGGCTTATAGCTCGTCTCCTATCGTCGTGGAGGCCATGGGTTTCGACAGCCTGTACAAAGAGCATAGCAAGGTCTTTTTGGGCAAGACACCTTTCCGGTACGACTCCGCCACGGCCTCCGTCGTGACTGCCGCCGGGTCCTTTCCGCTGGGCCGTTGGATTACCTATCCCGGCACATCGCTTCTGCTCCGGTTCAGCCGCAATCCGCGGCTTTCCGAAACCGACAACCGGCACATGTACTTCCTGGTGCTCAATCCCAAACTGGTTGCCAACAATCTTATCGGTAAATTGAATGTCGGCTCGACCAATAAGCTATCCTCGGTCGTCACCCTCACTTTCGGCGACGAAGTGCCCCGCCGGGCGGAAGACATTTTGAATGAGCTGATCACGGTCTATGACCACGCTTCCATCGATGACAAGAACCAACTGGCTATCAACACACTGTCCTTTGTCGAAAACAGGCTGCTTCATGTAAGACGCGAGCTGGATTCGGCGGAGAACAACCTGCAGCGGTATAAGACCCGCAACGGCGGCGCCGATCTCAGCCAGCAGGGGACCGCCTATCTCCAAAACGTCAGCAGCAACGATCAGAAGGCTTCGGATATTTCCATGCAGCTGGCCGTACTCGACGAAGTCGAAAAATATGTGCGTTCCGAGAACGGTAACAACGGTATCGTGCCGTCCACGCTGGGCATCGAAGACGACGGCCTGAACAACCTGCTGCAGAAACTTTACGACGCCCGTACCAATTACGACAAGCTGCACAAGACCGTAGGCGAGAACAACCCCGTCATGCTTTCGCTCGCAAACGAGATCCAGAAGATAAAGCCCAACATCCTGGAGAATATCCGGATACGCAAGCTCAGCCTGCAGGCAGGGCTGGCCAATCTGCAAAGTACCAATGACAAGTATACCAGCCGGTTGCAGGGTCTGCCGGAGAAGGAAAGGACCCTGCTCGAAAGCAGCCGCCAGGAATCCATCCTCAACAACGTCTACTCCTTCCTGCTTCAGAAACGGGAGGAAGCCTCCCTGTCCTATGCATCTACGATATCCGACAGCAGGACCATCGACAGGGCGGAGTCGTCGCTGGACCCCATTTCGCCGAAAAAAACGGTCATATTGGGTATTGCGCTGCTCGCGGCCCTGGTCGTCGGCGGTATGATCGTTTACGCCAGGGAATTCATCAATACGAAGATCCTTTTCCGCCGTGAGATAGAGACCTATACGGCGGCGCCCATCGTAGCTGAGATCGCGGCCGCACGGCGTTCGTCTTCCATCCTGATACCCAAACAATCCCGGCCTGTGGTCCTGACCGAACAATTCCGGCAATTGCGCACGGCGCTGGGATTGCATGCAAAAAGAAATACCACCCGGAAACTGCTGGTGACTTCCAGCATTTCAGGGGAGGGCAAGAGTTTTATCAGCGCCAACCTGGCATATTCGCTGGCTTCGGCGGGAAAAAAGGTGGTCCTGCTCGATTTCGATCTGCGGAATCCGCGGGTAACGGCGGAATTCAACCCGGCAGCGGGAGCCGGTCTGGCCGACTTTCTGCGGGGGGATATCGAACCCTATGAGATCATCAAGAGTACGCCCTATGACAATCTGTTCATCTGCGCGGCCGGTGAAGACGGAGGCGACCCGATCGAGCTGTCCTTCAACAACAGGTTGAACGAGTTGTTCGACTACCTCGACGGTGTGTTCGATTTCATTATCATCGACACTCCGCCCGTCCACCCGGTGAGCGACGCTTATGTACTGACGGAATACTGCGATATTTCGCTGTACGTGGTCCGTCACGATTTCACGCCAAAGGCTTTTATCCAGTTGCTGGATGAGAACAATAAGATCAAACCCCTGAAGAACCTCGTCCTTGTCTTCAATGGCATCAAGTCGAGGGGCATATTCAAAGGGAAATATGGTCTGGATCTTGGATATGGTAACGAGTTTTCGGTCAAACAGCGGAAGACCTCCTCCGTGGTCAGGAAACTGTTACGCACCAGGTCCTGATCTCTTCAAAGCCGCATGCGGCGGCTTGTCCTGAATTTTAACCTACTTCATCGTTGCTCAGGAACGCTCTGTTACTGAGATGGGCGGAGCCTTTCTATCGCGCAAATCATCGATCCTCAAAATTTAGAACTATGAATACGCAATGGTATGCCGTTTACACTAAGCCAAGATGGGAAAAGAAAGTGGCCGAGCATCTCACAAAGAACCAGTTTGAAAGCTATTGTCCGCTGAACAGGGTGCTTCGCCAATGGCATGACAGGAAAAAATTCGTACAGGAGCCCTTATTCGCTTCCTATGTTTTCGTCCGCACCGAAGAATGCCGTCATGTGGAGCTGAGCCGTATCTCCGGCGTCGTCAACCTCGTTTACTGGCTCCGAAAGCCCGCCGTGATCAGGGAAGAGGAGATCGATGCCATAAGAAAGTTCACGGAACAGTATCCGAATGTGCAGCTGGAAAAGACCGCGGTCAATGTGGATGATAAGGTCAGGATCATCAAAGGGCCGTTGATCACCCAGGAAGGGAATGTCATCGCCGTGAAGAGCAGGACCGTGAAGATCGCGCTGCCTTCGCTGGGCTATATCATGGTCGCGGAGGTGGAAAAGCAGAATATCGAGATCATTACCGCTTCGGGCCACTCCTTCGTCTACGAAGGTCAACACGTTACCATCTAAATCTCAATCCAACAAATAGAAGATATGAAGACAGCATTGATAACAGGAATCACGGGTCAGGACGGTTCTTACCTGGCGGGAATGCTTTTGGACAAGGGTTATATGGTCCATGGCGTCAAGCGGAGGTCGTCCCTGATCAATACCGAACGGATCGACCATCTTTATCAGGACCCTCATGAAAAACACGTACGGTTCCGTCTTCACTATGGAGACATGACGGACAGCACCAACCTGATCCGTCTTATCCAGGAGACGCAGCCCGATGAGATCTATAACCTGGCGGCGATGAGCCATGTAAAAGTAAGTTTCGACACGCCCGAATATACCGCCAACGCCGACGGTATCGGCACACTCCGTCTCTTGGAAGCTATTCGCATCCTCCGCCTGCAGGGGAAAACACGCATCTACCAGGCTTCGACATCCGAATTGTACGGCCTGGTACAGGAAATTCCCCAGCGGGAAACCACCCCTTTCTATCCCCGCAGTCCTTACGCCGTAGCCAAATTGTACGCTTACTGGATCACCGTCAATTACAGGGAGGCCTATGGCCTTTATGCCTGTAACGGGATCCTTTTCAATCACGAAAGTCCCCAGCGCGGGGAAACCTTCGTTACCCGGAAGATCACCAGGGCGGTGGCCGCCATCGCCCTGGGCTTGCAGGACTGTCTCTACATGGGTAACCTGGACGCCCGGCGGGACTGGGGTCATGCCCAAGACTACGTGGACGCCATGTGGCGCATTCTTCAACAGGATTCCCCCGACGACTATGTCATCGCTACCGGTGTCACCACATCGGTGCGCGACTTTATCCGGATGGCATTTGGTGAACTCGGTATTTCTATCGAATTCATCGGCAGCGGCCTTGAAGAAAAAGGCGTCATTGCCGCCTGCAGCTCGGAGGAGTACCGGATCCCCGAAGGGACGACCGTAGTGGCCGTCGATCCGGCTTATTTCCGGCCAACCGAAGTAGAACTCCTCATAGGGGATTCTTCAAAGGCGCGCCGCGTCCTGAACTGGGAACCCCGGTATACGCTGCCGATGCTGGTCAAGGAAATGGTGGCCGGCGATGTCGACCGGCTGAAGACCCGCGTCCCGGAATTCACTTTTAGCCTGATGGAACCCTTCTGATCAATCCCGTATTCACTCCCTCTTTATCATGGCAGATTTTCAGGACCTGAAATCAAAAGCGGTCACCGCCTCCCTCTGGGCGATCGTCGAGAAATTCTCGTTACAGATCGTCCAGTTCGTGGTGAGCGTCATTCTTGCCAGGATACTGGAGCCGAAGGACTATGGGCTGATCGCGCTGACAGCTATCTTCACCACTTTGTCGACCGCGATCATCGACGGTGGTTTTGAAAAAACGCTGATCCGGGCGAAAATTCTCCAACCCATCCAGGTGACCAGCGTCTTTTATGTGAACCTTTTCCTTGGTTGTCTGTTGACGGCCATCCTACTGGTGACTGCACGACCGATAGCGCTCTTCTTCCGGGCACCGGCGCTGGCTCCCGTGTTACAGGTGGTATCGCTGGGACTCCCGATCAACGCGCTCACCCAGGTACAACGGGTGCTGCTGATGAAAGAGCTCCGTTTCCGGAAGATATCCATCGCGCAGATCATCAGCTCGCTGGCAGGAGGGGTCACGGGGATCGTAATGGCATGCAGGGGAATGGGCGTGTGGGCGCTTGTCGGTTCGCTGCTTGTTTTCCAGGCGGTGACCCTGGTCATCTTCTGGATACGTTCCGACTGGTATCCCAGCTTCAGCTTTTCCTACTCATCCATTAAAGATATGCTTCCGTACGGGAGCAGGATACTGGTGGTCAGCCTGCTGTTCTTCCTGATGCAGCAGTTCAATACCTTCATCGTGGGCAAGCTGTACAGCAAGACCGATCTGGGCTATTTCAACCGGGGGGGCAGGTTGCCCGATCTCCTCGTCAGTCTCGTGCAGAGCATCGTTCTCAAACTGGCCTTCCCGCTGTTTGCAAAGGTCCGGGATGAGAAAGCCCAGCTGGAAGAACTGCTCAGGAAGACCACGCAGCTGGTGGCCTTCATTTGTTTCCCCCTGCTGGCCCTGATGTTGGTCAATGCCTTCGACATTACGCTGGTGATCTTCACGGCAAAATGGCTCCCCTCGGTTATCTTCCTGGAGCTGTTCTGCTTCATTACGCTGCTCGAACCGTTTGTCGTCATTTACCGCGAGCTGATACTGGCAAAGGGGAATGCCCGGCTGCTGATGCGGATATTCCTGGCTACTTCGGCGTTCGAGATCGCGGTCGTACTGCTGATGGCCAGGTATGGCATCATCTATATCGTGGTCGCCTCCATCATCAGCAAGACGATCCAATACGGCGTCTATCTCGCCGTATCGTCCAGGCAGACGGCGATCTCCTGGAGGCAAATGTTTTCCTGGATCGGGCCTTATGCCGGCGTCTCGGCGGTGATGGGAATGGCGGTCAAAGGCATCGGCTGGATGCTGGCCGGTTCCGGCCTGCCTCCCATAGCGGGGCTATCCATCAAGCTGACGGCAGGCATCCTGATCTATCTCCTCCTCGCACGGTTATTCCGTCTCAACGAACTCGCATTTATAAGAACGCTATACAGTAAGGTTCAAAAAAAAATCCACGCCATGCATTGGAAACAAGACCTCTATAAGGCCGCCGGTCTCGCTATCCGGCAGTCGCGGCTGCATCGCCTGTTCTCGTTGAAAGAGGACGGCCGGCCGGCCTTCCCTCACAAGCTGGTCTATATGTGCGGAAGAGAAGGACAGCGCTATCTAAACGCTTCGCTGACCTCCGTTTATTTGTTCTGGGACAGTCTGCCGGAGGTGATCGTCATTTCCGACGGTACCCCGCTGCGCAACATCGTCCGCTGGCCGCGCAAGCTGGAGGTGGTCTCATGGAAAGACGCCTACCGGCATTTCGCGGAAAACGGCAACAGGGATATTTGCCGGTACGCCGACCGGCTGGTCTACGGGAAGAAATTCGCCGCTTTGGTCTACCTGGCGCGGCAGACACCTATCCTCTATTCGGATACGGACGTCCTTTGGTATTCCACGCCCGATCTTAAGGGCATACGGTCGGAAACCACCTACGTGAAAATGGGCAGCGACGTGGGCGCCGGGTACTATTCCGGATCGCTGCTGGAAGGCCTCGACGAACATCGTTGCACCGAGAACGTACCGTTCAATTCGGGACTGATGTACATTAACGGCGATCTTTCCGCCTACCCCAAATGGGATGAGCTCTGCCGCCGGCTGGCGGACGACCAGCCTCCTCCGGGGGTGTTGGATTTCAGCGAGCAGACGGCATTTGCCATCCTGGCCAATCATTTCAACGCGGCCTCCTACTTCACGCATCGCGAGATCCTCATCCGTACCGACGATACCTATGCGCTCCAGTACACGCTGAAACATTCGCCCGGCATCATTGCACGTCATTATGTGAACACCCGCCGTGTGGCTTTCTGGCGCGACTTTGCCTACATCTGCGTCAACAAGAAACTTTACGCCTGAAACAGATCCCGTATGATCAAGAAATCTCTTCAGATCCTGAAAAGGAATCTGAGCCGGCCGAGGGGCATCGATTTCGAGTCGGTGTATCCCGTCTCCGACTTCTACGGCGACGACCGCGGCACGCCGGTGGACCGGTACTATATCGACGGATTCATCAATGACAACCGCCACCGGATCAGGGGACGCGTCCTGGAAGTCGCGGAAAACACCTACTCCCGGCAATACGGCAGCGGGCTCGATTCCATGGATGTGCTGCACTATGAGCAAGGGACTCCGGGGGCGACCCTTATCGGCGATCTCAGCAGTCCCGGGACATTGCCCGAAGACCGGTTCGATTGCTTCATCTGCACCCAGACCATCCATGTTATTTACAACTACATGGATGCCATCCGCGGAGCCCGGAGGCTGCTGCGTCCCGGCGGCGTCCTGTTGTGCACACTCTCGGGTATCGCCCAGGTCTCGCGGTACGATATGGATCGCTGGGGCGACTACTGGCGCTTTACCACGCTTTCCGCAAAGCGTTCGTTCGGTGAAGTGTTCGGGTTGTCGAACGTCGCCGTAGACTATGGCGGCAACTGCTACGCCGCGATCAATTTCCTGCGGGGCATCGCGCTCGAAGAGCTCGATCGTAAAAAACTGACGGTAAAGGACCCCAATTATCCCATCGTCATCACCATCATCGCTACCAAATGAACATACCCATGAATATCCTCTGGCTTGCGCCGTATCCCATCCGGCCCGACGAACATCCCGCACCCTGGCTGGTCACCCTTGCAGCCGAACTTGCCCGTGATGGTCATCATCTCAGCATCGTGACGCCCAGCCCCAGGGTGCAGCAGCAACACCGCATCCAAACCGATCAGGGCTACCAGTTGATCATCGTTCCCTACAAGGGCGGCATCCGTCATCTGCTCAGCGGTTTCCGAACGCAGATCGGTGCCATGCGCGATTTCCTGAAGGAAGAGGCGGCCTCATTCGATGTCATCCATGTGCATGGAACGGAGATGCAGCTGGCCTCGTCGCTGCAGGAAGCGGCGGTTCGGACGCCCTATATCATTTCCATACAGGGCATCATTTCGCTGTACAAAAACGTCCTGCCGCAAAAATTCTCCAAACGCTTTCTGTACTGGTCGCTGAGCGCCAGGTATGAAAGAAAGGAAGTGCGCCGCTCGCTGCATTTCTTTTGCCGTACCGAGTGGGATCAGCATTTCGTCCGCCACATGAACCCCCGGGCTTCGGTCACGGCCTGCTGGGAAATGCTGCGGCCGGAGTTCTTTCAATACCGGCATCCTTTTTCCGGGAAGGGAATCCTCTTCATGGGCGGCGACAATCCGCTGAAGGCCCTGGCCCTTTGTTTGCGCGTCTTCAGCCGCCTGGTCGTTCGGCATCCGGACCTCCGGCTGCATATTGTCGGATCGGTAAGCGCCGACCACTACCAGCGGCTCGTGCACCGCCTCGACGTCCGCCCCCTCAGCCGCGAAAATGTCGTGTTCCACGGCTCGCTGGACGCCGCGGGCATCTGCCGCGTCTATGCCGATTGTTTTTGTTTGTATCATCCGTCGCTGATCGACAACAGTCCCAATTCCGTTTGCGAAGCGCAGGCCGCCGGACTCCCGGTCGTGGTGACAAGGGTAGGCGGCGTGTCATCACTGGTCGATGACGGCAGGACGGGCCTGCTGGTACGCAAGAACGACGAGGAGGGTCATGTCACCACGATCAAACGGTTGTATCACGACTCCGGTCTCCAGCGATGGCTGAGCCGGAACAGCCACGAAATGGCGTGCCAGCGTCACGACGCGGGTACCATTCTCGAGACGACCCTGAGAACCTACCGGATGCTTGCCGCTACGGCGCCTGTACCGGCGGCTCTCACTGTACCAAATACCACCAGCTATGTCAATACTCAGATTCCTGCTTAGAAGCATGAAGATCGCCAGGCGGGGCGCGTGGGCGGTCTTTACCACCCGCTATACCCGGCTCTATTTGCGGGCGAGCGGCGTCCGTCTGGGAAAAGGATGTCGCAGCAATGGCGTGCCGGAACTCGAGATGAGCCTGTCGGGCAATTTTACGGCCGGCGATGGTCTCGACCTGCAGAACGGCCGGCACTACAACATGATCGGAAGACAACAGCCCTGCTTTTTCATCATCGGGAAACACGCGACCCTGACCATCGGCGATCATGTGGGTCTCAGCGGTACCGCGATCGTATGTCATCAGAGTGTCGCCATCGGAGATCACACCTGTATCGGCATGAACTGCGTCATCTACGACACCGATTTTCACGATCTCGATTACCGCAAGCGGGCAATGATACCCGAGGATTATTCCGATGTCCGCAAAAAACCGGTCCGCATCGGAAGACACGTATTCATCGGCGCCCATTCTACCATCCTGAAGGGGGTGACGATAGGCGATGGAGCCATCGTAGGCGCGGGCGCAGTCGTGACCAGGGACATTCCCGCCGGCGAGATCTGGGGCGGTAACCCGGCCCGCTGCCTGCAAACAAAGCATCATGAGGAAGTTTTCGCTTAATTATCTATTGGGTTTCGTGTTGGTCGCTACGATCTTTTTCGACGACCCGCACCTGTATTATTACAAGCGGATCGTCTACCTGGTCTTCATGTTGCTGTCCCTGTACGAGCTGTACCTGTTCTATTTTAACCGGCAGCCACTGGAGACGGACCTGCCGATGCCGTCCTGGTATCCTGTCTGGGCTTGGCTGTTCCTCATCTTCGCGGGTTACAACCTCGTCGTCGATCTGCGAAACCCGGGTTTTAGCCTCATCACCGAGCTGAATCACCCTCTGGCGGCGCTGATGATCATACCCGTGCTGGCCTTCAAGGTGGGCTATCAGACAGCGGATATCAAGCCATTCGTACGGTTCCTGTTCGGTACCTGTTTGCTATTTTGCTTCTTCTTCATCGTGCCCATACAGGGCACAAACATCTACACCCAGGGGCTCACATGCTGTTATGCAGTATTACCGCTGGCGATCTTCGCCATAGACGGAAAGAAGTACAGGACCTTCATCGTCCTGCTGGTCATACTCAGCGCCGTATACAGCCAGGTATCGGAATCGAGGACGATCATTCTGCGGATCCTGTTGTTCTTCGGTCTGCTGGTAGCCATGAACTTCGTAAAAAGATGGAAGCCGCTGAAGCTGGTCGTCATCGGCATCACCGGCTTTTTCATCTACCAGTTCCTGGCCCATCTGCAGGATTGGCTCGAAATGTTCAAGTCTTTCAGCCATGACAAGAGTTTCGACGACGAGGACACGCGCACCTTTCTTTATAACGAAGTATTCTCCGACTTCAATATCCGCGACATCATCTTCGGCCGTGGGTTTCAGGGTAAATATTTCAGCCCCTATTTCCTGTGGCAACAGGCCATGAATCATGACTTCAGCGGGGATGCCTACTACCGGTTCAGCGTCGAGGTCGGGTTCCTCGAATGTCTGCTCAAGGGAGGGATCGCATTCTTTCTGCTCTTTATCACGCCGATGGTCTCGGCCGTTTACCGCGGTCTTTTTTCCCGGCATAACAGCAAGGTGGTTTACCTGACCGCTATCTATATCCTGTGCGAGCTGCTGATCCTGTTCGTCGAGAACATTCCCTCTTATCACTTCCAGTTCTTTTTGATCTTTTTCCTGGCGGGTTACTGCTGCAGAGAAGCGACCCTCCATCAATCGCCGGTAAATGAAGATTTCCGTTATAACGCCCTCCTTCAACCAGGGCCGCTTTATTGAGGACGCCATCCGCAGCGTCCTGATCCAGGACTACCCGGATTTCGAGCATATCGTCATCGACAACTGTTCCAGCGACAATACGATCGACGTGCTGAAGAGATATCCGCACATCCGGTGGATATCCGAGCCGGATCACGGACAGAGCCATGCCCTGAACAAGGGATTCCATATGGCGACGGGCGATATCCTGGCATGGCTGAACTGCGATGATCTCTACCTCCGCGGCGCTTTTCATACCGCTGCGCGGTACCTGGGTGATCCCCGGATCGATGGGGTATATTCCGATCTGCAATTCTGCGATATCAACTGGAGGGTCATCAAACGCTACCGGTCGCATCGTCCGGTGAAATTCCTCTCCCTGTTTCACAATTTCATTTCGTCCGAGTGTTTCTTTTTCAAACGCCGGATCGTGGACGACAATATCGTGGTGCGCGAGGACCTGAACTACTGCATGGACCAGGAATTCGCCGCCAACCTGCTCTATCGGAACTACCGGCTCCGCTATGTGAAGGACTGTTTCGCGCTTTTCCGCTGGCATGGTGCGAATAAATCGATCGATACACCCTCGGGACGCAGCCAGCGCGCGCGCGAAGGCATCCGCATTTTTAACAGCCATAACGGGCTCATCCGTCTCGACGAGGAGAACGCGCGCCACAGGCAGCTGTATGCCTTGGGCCGCACGCTGCTTAAACCCTACCGTGTTTTTTTGAAAGCAACCAATGACTTCGATGATAAGATACATCACGACAAGCTGGGACGATGGCCATCCTTCGGACGGGAGACTCGCCGGTCTGCTGGAGAAATATGACCTGAAAGGGACCTTCTATGTTCCCAGGGTCAACCCGGGACACCGGGTCATGAGAGACCAGGATATCCAGGACCTGTCGCAGTCTTTCGAGATAGGCGGCCACACCCTGCGGCACGTCTCTCTGAAGAAGGTATCGCCCTATGCGGCATGGGAAGAGATACAAGGCAGTTATGACTGGCTCGGGTCCCTGCTGGGAAAGGGACCGGTCAGCTTCTGCCCCCCTTTCGGCGAGTTTACGGGCCGGCACGTTGCGCTGATCCACGAATGCGGCTTCAAGGTCATCCGCAGCACCGAACTGCTTTCCACCAGGCGCTTTAAGGATGTATTGCCGACCACGCTGCAGGTATACGATCATAGCCGGTTCACTTACTTCAAACACCTGCTGAAACGCAAACGGATCCGGAACCTGGGTCTCTGGTGCGGTTCGGGTTTTTCGGCGGATACCTACCGTTTGCTGGACCACTACCTGCAACATCTCCTCGCCCATGGCGGATGTCTTCATATCTGGGGCCATTCCTGGGAGATCGATCATCACCGTCATTGGCGCAAGCTGGAAAAGATATTTTCCATCATTAGCCGGCTTCCCGGCTTCTCCTATGTCGACAACGGTCAGCTTGAAAAAATAAACAGTCCCGTCATATGAAGGTGCTCGGTATCCATACATACTATATCCAGCGCGGCGGAGAAGACGCCGTTTTTGAAGACGAGCTGCGGATGTTGTCGGCGGCGGGATGCGAGACGCAATCCCTGCTTTTCAGCAACCGCCGGTTTACCTGGCTGAAGTTCCTGTTCTTCTTTTTCAACCCGCTGTCCTTCCGTAAGACCTGTCGAGCCATCCGCCGGTTCCGGCCCGACATCATCCACGTCCATAACTGGTTCTTTGCCGCCAGCCCCGCGGTATTCTTTGCGGCCCGGTGGATGAAGGTGCCCGTCGTGCATACGGTCCATAATTTCAGGATCCTCTGCCCGTCCAGCTTCCTTTTCGTCCGCAACGAACTGTTCACTGACTGCATGACGCGCATGTTCCCGCTGCGGGCGATCAGCCGCAGGATCTATCGCGGATCGGCCTTCTCCACATTCTGGCTTCTCGCAGGCACACGTTTGCATTATTTGTTCCGCACCTGGCAAAAGATCGATCTGCTGATCTGTCTGACGGACCCGGCCCGACAGATGCTTTGTCAAAGCCTGCTCAGGATAGCGCCGCATCGGATTGCCATCAAACCGAATTTTTTCACCTGTGACACGCTGCCGGCGGATCCGTCCGAAAAACCGGTGGGACGAAGCGGTTTTCTTTTCGTCGGGCGGCTTTCGGCCGAAAAAGGGATCCATCTCCTGCTGGACGGTTTCCGGAACAGCCCTTATTCGCTGCGGATCATCGGGGACGGGCCCTTGCGCGGAGAAGTCGAAGCCTGCGCGGCAGAATATACCAACATTCAATACCTGGGGCTCCAGGATAAAGGGGAGATCATCCGGCAGCTGCGATCGGCGGAAGCGCTGGTCTTCACCACGATCGGCTTCGAGCAGTTTGGTCTCGTCATCATCGAAGCATTCTTCAGCGGCACCCCTGTCATCGGGCCGGATACCGGATCGCCCGCCGAACTGATCATCGAAGGGTATAACGGCATGCATTTCAAAACGGGCTCGGTCCCCGATCTGCGGCGCAGGATAAGCTACTGGCATTCGCTGCCTGCGGATGTACGGCAGCATTATTCGCAGAATGCTACGGATACCTATTGGCGTTACTATACGCCCGAAATAAATCTACGCTTATTATCAAACATTTATAAAAGGGTGTTACATGAAAACAATGCAAATCTTCAACTTCCCCATCAGTGTCGGGAAGTACCAGGACTACATTGAATACATAATGGACAGCGCCTCCACGGGAAGGAGCCAGTACATTTATGTTGCCAACGTGCACATGGTCGTGGAAGCCTTTTGGAACAAGTCTTTTTCGGAGAAAGTGAGAAAGGCCGGTCTGGTCACACCCGACGGCAAGCCATTGACCTGGGCGCTGCGATTGCTACATGGCATCAAGCAGGACAGGGTGGCGGGTATGGACGTGCTCCCGGCGCTGCTCAAACAATCCGAGAAGACCCAAACGCCTGTCTATATCTATGGCGGCACCGAGGCCCTGCTTTCGCGGACGAGAAATTATCTCGACCGCAACTATCCCCGTCTTTGCATCAAGGGGCTGTACAGTCCGCCGTTCCGCGCGTTGACGCCGGAAGAAGAAGACAGGATCATCGAGAGGATCAACAACTCCGGCGCCAAGCTGGTATTCGTTGTGCTCGGCTGTCCGAAACAGGAGCAATGGATGGCCTCGATGGCCGGAAGGATCAATGCCGTCATGATCGGTATCGGCGGAGCGCTCCCCGTGATGATCGGCATGCAGAAACGCGCCCCAAGGTGGATGCAGAATATGGGATTGGAATGGCTGTTCCGCCTGTGGCTCGAACCGAAACGCCTGTTCAAAAGGTATTTCGTCACCAATTCCGTCTTTCTCTATCTGCTCAGCCGCGAGCTGGTGAAAAAGACGTTTATCCGCAAATTCGAACAGCATGAAATGAACTAGTACATGAAGACCTTGATCTGCGATCTGAACGTATACGATAACGGGCATCACATCGCCTTCGTGAATTCTATTCTCAGCCATGCCGCGCGCCGTGAGGATCTGCTGTTCCTTTTCAACGGGATGGCGGCCTCGCTTTGCAAAGGCATGGAGAATAGCGAACGGATCTTCTTCGTGCCCGAAGACATCCTGCATCCCGATGAGCTGGGCAGCCTCAGGGACAAAATGCGCGAATACCGGTTCATCCGGAACTTCGCGCTGGAACATCGGGTGGAGCGGGTCATTTTCCTGGAGATAGACTGGTACCAGGTGGCCATAGGACTAAGCAGCCGACCCCCATTCAAGATCACGGGCATCTATTTCCGGCCTTTCCATCTCATACCGACACGCGGCGAGAGCCTGAGGAGCTCGTTCAAAAGCCTCGTATATCATTTGAAGAAACGGCTGCTTTTTCATATCCTCCGGATCAACAGGAAGGTGGAACCGCTGTTCCTCCTGAACGACCGGATGGCGGGCGTCCGATACCCATCGTGGTTCCGCTACCTGCCGGATCCCGTATTCGACGCCGGCGGCGGAGCCGCCATGGAGCGATCGGCGTCCATCCGTGGACAGTTTGGCATCCCTCCCGGCGCACATATCATCCTTGCCTTCGGGGCCATGGGGGCCAGAAAGAACATCGGCAACATCGTCGCAGCTTATCAGCAGGCAGCATTCGACGGGGAAACCATCCTGCTCATCGCCGGAAAGGTCAGGGCCGACTACCGGGCCGCCTTCGATCGCGCCATTGACAGCTTTGCCGGTAACAGGGACGACGGCAAGCGGGTCATCGTATTCGACTCCTTTGTGGATGAAGAGCATATCGACCTCTATTTCGCCGAGGCGGGTACCATCCTGCTCTGTTACAGCAAATTCTATGGTTCCAGCGGGCTGATGGGCAAGGCGGCACAACACCGGAAGACCTGCATTGTCCCTGACTGCGGGTTGCTGTACGAGTTGAACAGGGAATACCGGCTGGGCTATAGCGTTGATCCGGAAGATGTCCGGAATATTGCGGACGCATTGGCCCTCGCGCAGCGCGAACCCGTACCGGATGAGGGTTTCCAGCGATTCGTCCGCGATCATCATGAAAGCGCCTTTCTTCGCACTTTGCTTACCGTATAGATCATCACTGGCGGATTGCTGTCCGCCACACAAAAACGATCCTTTATGAACAACAGGTTCCTGAGTCATCTCCAGATTACCCTGATCGTGCTGGACCTGGCCGTCATCAATTTCATCTTTTTCTTCTCGCAATTCCTTTTCCGTCATACCCTCGCCATCACGGCCGTATTGGAATACGACTATTTCCTTTATTTCATGAACATCTGCTGGATACTGACCACATCGATCAGCGGGGTTTACAACAGCAAGACCATCGTCAATTTCGAGACGTTCTCGCGCCGGTCGATGAACGCGTTCCTGTATTTTACCGGTTTTGTCACGTTGTATCTCTATTTTTTTCACCAGATCGTCATCAGCAGGACCTTTATCGTAGCTCAGCTGGTGGGTATCGCCATCCTGCTGCTGGGCAACCGGTTCCTCTTCCTGCTCATCTACCAGTATTTCAAAAAGAAAGACCACCTGCTGCGGAAGATCGTCGTCATCGGCTATAACAACGTGGCCAAAAAGCTGGTGCAATACCTGGAGAACCAGCCGTTCAATTCGAAGGTGATCGGGTTTTGCGAAGACCAGGAGAACGTCCGGGAAGTGACGCACTACCCTATCCTGACCGACATCAGGGGCGTGCTGGATGAATGCGAACGCCAGGGCGTCACCGAGATCTATTCCACCATTGCCCCGGAACAGAACGCTTACCTGTACGAGTTGATACGGGGTGCGGAGCAACATTGTATCCGGTTTCGCTTCGTGCCGGATCTCGGGGTATTCATGCTAAAGAAACAAGTGTATATCGATTATCTCGAAGATATGCCGGTGCTGTCGCTCCGCCGCGAGCCGCTGGAGGACCTGGGCAACCAGATACGCCGCCGCATTTTCGATGTCGTCGTCAGCCTGCTGGTGGTCGTCTTCGTCCTTTCATGGATGGTGCCGCTGGTCGGACTGGCCATCCTGCTGGAGTCCCGCGGCCCTGTCTTTTTCGTTCAGGCCCGGTCGGGTAAGAACAACCGGTCCTTCCCCTGTCTCAAATTCCGCAGCATGGTGAAGAACAATTCGGCCGAACACCGGCAGGCCACGCGCAACGACAGCCGTGTCACCCGGGTAGGCCGTTTCCTGCGCCGGACGAGTATCGACGAATTCCCGCAGTTCCTCAATGTGCTGAAGGGCGACATGAGCATCGTCGGCCCGCGGCCCCACATGCTGAAACATACCAGCGATTATTCCGAATTGCTCGACCAGTTCATGATCCGGCAGTTCGTCAAACCCGGCATCACCGGCTGGGCGCAGGTGAATGGATACCGGGGCGAGACCCGCGATCTGATACAGATGCAACGGCGGATCGAACACGATATCTGGTATCTCGAGAACTGGTCGCTGTGGCTTGACGTACGCATCGTCTTTATGACCGTTTTCAATCTTTTCCGCCGCGAAGCTAACGCCTACTGACCCGGTGCCTGCCTCCCGCCTGCATCCGTGAAGCCAACACCTGCCGACAGGCTTACCGACATTTCCCCCATCTCCGCCGCTTTTTGGCTGATTTCCGCGAAAGCCCTTCGCACGGTTTCCCCATTTTCATACCTTTGGAATCTTCGTTATGAAAAAAAGGAACCAACCGGCGGCGCCCACGGGCCCGCGCCTATTTTCGCTGTTGAAGCCGTACCGGCGTCTCATTTTCCTGCTGGTCGCGTTATCGCTGACAAGCAATGGCATCAACCTGCTGATCCCCAAGATCATCGCGCGCGGCATCGACGCTTTCGTGGGTAAGCACTACGATATCCACCTCATAGTATGGGAATTCATGGCCGCCGCCACGGGCGTTTTCCTTTTTGCCTATGGGGTCAGCTTCGCACAGACCTATGTCTCCGAGAAAGTGGCCCGCGATCTACGCACCAAACTGGCCGATCGCATCTCCAGGCAGACCTATAGTTTCCTCCAGCAGACCAGTTCCGCCCGGTTACTCACCAATCTGACCTCGGACGTGGACTCCATCAAGATGTTCGTCTCGCAGGCTATCGTCTCCATCTTTTCTTCCATCTTCATCATCGTCGGCGCCAGCGCCTTTTTGCTAAGCATCCAGTGGCAGCTGGCCCTGTGCGTCATAGCCATAATCCCTATCATCGGCATCACCTTTTACGTCGTACTCAAAAAAGTGCGCGTGCTTTTCAAAGCGGCCAGGGAGGTGATCGATACCCTGAACAAAGTGATCAATGAAAGTGTCCTGGGAGCAGCGATCATCCGGGTCATCAACTCGCAGCAGATGGAATATGCCAAATTCCTGGCGGCCAACAGCAAGGCCCTGGGCATCGGTCTGCGCATCCTGAAATTGTTCGCATCGCTGATCCCCGTGATCATCTTTACCGCCAATATGGCTACGCTGACCATTCTGGCGCTGGGCGGCCACTATGTGATCATCGGTCACATGAGCCTCGGTAATTTTTCCGCCTTCACCAACTACCTGAACATGCTCATCTTTCCCATCCTCGTTATCGGGTTCATGAGCAATGTCATCGCACAGGCCCAGGCCTCTTATGCCAGGATAAGCGGCGTGCTGAATACGCCCGACCCGGTGGAGACCGGCACGCTGGTCAAAGAACTCGACGGACAGATCGGGTTGAAAGACGTCTCCGTGAGTTTCGGGGAGCGGGCCGCGCTGAAGGACATCAGCATTACCGTCGATGCCGGTTCTAAAACGGCGGTCATCGGGCCGACGGCCGCAGGCAAGACACAGCTGCTCTACCTGCTTACCGGGCTGAACCGCCCGGGAACCGGAACCGTCGAATTCGACGGACAGCCGCTGGACAACTATAAAAAAGAAGATTTCCACCGCCAGGTCGGATTCGTTTTCCAGGACAGCATCATCTTCAACATGAGCATCCGCGAGAACATTGCCTTTGGGGACATGGTCACCGACGAATCGATGCAAAAGGCCATCGCGACGGCGGAGCTCAGCGATTTTATCGAATCGTTGCCGGAAAAATGGGATACCGTAGTTTCGGAAAGAGGGACCAGCCTGTCGGGTGGTCAGAAGCAGCGGATCATGCTGGCCCGCGCGCTGGCCATCGAACCCAGGATCCTGTTGCTGGATGATTTCACTGCCCGCGTAGACTCGGCGACCGAACAGAAGATACTGGCGAACGTCCGGCAGAACTATCCGGGCATCACCCTGCTGTCCGTCACGCAGAAGATCGCCGCGATCGAAGACTATGACCAGGTGATCCTGTTGATGGAGGGCGAGATGATCGCATCGGGGACGCATTCCCAGCTTATGCAGACCTGCCCGGAATACGTACAAATTTATCAATCTCAAAGAAGCACCAGCCACTATGAGCAGCCGGAACTACAATCTTAATGTCGCCGCGGACGGACAGGCAAAAAGCAGCACCTGGTCGGCTCTGCGCACGCTGGTCGCATTGCTTCCCGAGCAAAGGGGCAAGCTGATCCTCGCCCTTTTCATCATGGTGGCGCTGGCGATCCTGAGCATGCTGCCGCCCGCGCTGATCGGGTACACCATCAACAATATTCTCAGCGGCAAAGGCTATCATCCCGTGCTGGTCGTTTGCGGCTGGCTGCTGGTCATCTATGTGCTGAACCTCGTCGCCGTTTACCTGCGCACCATCATCATGGGCGGGTTCGGGCAGCACCTGCTGTTCACGCTCCGCAATAGGATATTCAACAAGCTGCAGGAACTGCCGGTCGCCTTTTTCGCACAAAATAAAGCAGGCGACCTGATATCGCGCATCAACAATGACACGGACAAACTTAATCAGTTCTTTTCCCAGTCGCTGATGCAGTTCGTTTCGAGCATGTTCATCATTACCGGCGCCGGGGTCGCGCTGCTGGTCATCAACTGGAGACTGGGTCTGGCGACCTTATCCCCGGCCGTCGGCATGTGGCTGTTCACCAAATTCGTCTCACCCTGGGTAAAAAAGAAGAATGCACTGAACCTGAAAAGCGTCGGAGGGCTCAGCGCCGAGATACAGGAGAGCCTGGACAACTTCAAGGTCGTGCTGGCCTTCAACCGCCGGGATTATTTTCGCAAGCGTTTCGATAAAGCTAACCGTACCAATTATTCTACTGCCGTGGGTGCGGGCATCGCCAACAACGTCTTCACGCCGGTGTACGGCTTTTTGACGTCGATGGGCCAGATGGTCGTATTGGTGTATGGCATCTATCTGATCACCGTCGGTCAGTTTACGGCCGGATTCCTGATCAGCTATTTTATTTATGTGTCCAGCTTCTACGACCCGCTGCGCCAGCTGGCGGCCCTTTGGGCTGGATTCCAGGTGGCTATCGCCGGGTGGGACCGCATCTCGCGTATCATTTCGATGGAATCCGACCTGGTCACGATTCCCGTGGAGGGCGGTCTGTCTGCCGTCAATGGCGACGGCAGGGATGCCAATGGCACCAGACCCGACAGCAACGCTGCGCTGCTCGAGTTCAGGGACGTCAGCTTCCACTATCCCAACGGAAAGGAGGTCCTCCGGCACAACAGCTTCCGGATGGAGAAAGGCAAGACGTACGCACTCGTAGGCCCAACCGGCGGCGGCAAAACGACGACGGCATCGCTGCTGGCGCGGTTGTACGATCCTACGGCGGGGGCCGTGCTGCTCGACGGACGGGATATCCGGACCTTCACGCCGGCGGAACGCGCGGGAAAGATCGGCTTTATCCTGCAGGAGCCCTTTTTGTTCACCGGGACTGTACGCGACAATATCCTTTACGGGAATGCCCGGTACGAACACTATTCCAATGAAGAGCTGGCGGCCGTCCTGCAACGTTCGGGTCTCGAAACGCTGCTCAGCCGTTTTGACGAAGGGTTGGACACGAAAGTGGTGACCACCGGGGACTCGATCAGTCTGGGTCAGAAGCAGCTGATCGCCTTCATCCGCGCCGTCCTTCGCGATCCCGAGCTGCTCATCCTCGACGAGGCGACCGCAAATATCGACACGGTCACCGAAAAGATGCTCGAGGATATACTGCGCCACCTGCCGGCCGCCACGACGCGGGTCATCATTGCCCACCGGCTCAATACGATCGCGGGCGCGGACGAGATCTTTTTCGTGAATGCGGGTGAGATCACCAGGGCAGGCAGCCTCGACCAGGCGGTCGATATGCTGATGGAAGGTAAAAGAGTCAGCTGATCCTCCAACATCCCGTCAGAATCAGTGCCTAGCTTCCTGCTTAAAACAATTCTTATGCAACGCTTGCTGATCGGTTCTTTTGCTTTACTGGCCCTCTGCCTGGCCGCTACCACCGGGAATGCACAGGGCGGCAGCGGTTTCGCCGTTACCAAAACGTTTAAGATCGGTAGTCCCGGCGGCTGGGATTATATATCCGTGGGACCGGATAAGAAGGTCTATGTCTCGCATGGGACGCAGGTCAATATCCTGGACGAAAAAACCGGCGACTCGGTAGGAGTAATTCCCAATACCACCGGCGTCCATGGCATCGCCTTTGACGAGCGGGCGGGGAAAGGCTATACGAGCAACGGGCGGCTGAACAATGTCACGGTCTTCAATATCAAGACAAGCGCGGTAGAGGGTCAGATAGCTACAGGTCAGAACCCTGATGCCATTATGTATGAGCCCTTCACGAAGACTATCATAACCTGCAATGGAAGAAGCCGGAGTCTTTCGATTATAGATTGTTCCTCGGGCAGAGTGACCGACTCGATCGCGCTCGACGGCAAACCGGAAACGGCTGTGTCCGACGGGGAAGGCCTGATCTATGTGAACATCGAAGACAAGAACGAGATATCGGAAGTGGATATGAGTAAAAAGGCGGTCATCGCCAGCTGGCCACTGGGAGCCGAAGGCCCTACCGGTCTGGCCATCGATTTGAAAACCAAACGGCTTTTCGCCGGTTGCGACAAGCAGCTGGTCGTTATGGATGCCACCAATGGCACAGTGGTCGCCAAACTGCCTATCGGCAATGGGTGTGACGGCGTGGGATTCGATGAAGGGTTGAAGTTGGTATTCGCCTCCTGCGGCGAAGGTGTGCTCACCGTCATCAGGGAAGCCTCTGCCTCTTTTTTTTCCGTTATCGAGAATGTACCTACCAAGCGCAGCGCCCGCACCTGCGCCGTTGACAGCAGGACGCATTCAGTGTATTTGCCGGCGGCCGATACCGAACCTGCCCAGGCCGGCCAGCGACCGAGGATGATACCCGGCACCTTCCAGGTATTGGTGGTGAGCAGGAAATAGGGTAAATTGGCCGGGTGAAATACGGCCAACTGAAAAATTTTATCAACGGAGGCTTCACCGGTGGGTCATCCGGCAGGAGCCTCCCTGTATTTTCCCCCCTCGACGGCACCCTGTTGACCGAGCTATACTGCGCGGATAGGGCCGATTTGGACGCCGCCGTTCAGGCCGCGCGCGGCGCATTTACCGGTTGGAGCCGCACACCGGTGAAGGAACGGGCGCAGGTTTTTTTCCGGTATCGGGAGCTGCTCGTACAACATTTGGACGAGCTGGCGAGGCTGGTCAGCGAAGAGAACGGCAAAACGATGCCGGAAGCCATCGCCGAAATGGAGAAATGTCTCGAGCTGACGGAATTCGCCACTGCCCTGCCGCAGCTGATCGGCGGTGAGGTGCTCGAAGTCAGTAAAGGCGTGGAATGCCGGCTGGATCACGTTCCGCTGGGCGTCGTCGCATCCATCGTCCCCTTCAATTTCCCTGCGATGGTGCCGCACTGGACCATTCCCAATGCGCTGGCACTCGGAAATTGCATGGTCATCAAACCATCCGAAAAAGTACCGCTCACGCTGTCGCGTGTGGCCGGATTGCTGCGCCAGGCCGGTCTGCCGGATGGGGTGTTCAATATCGTCAATGGCGAAAGCGACATCGTGGAGGGCATCTGCGATCATCCGGGGATCGACGCCGTTAGTTTTGTCGGGTCCACGAAAATCGCCAGGCTGGTCTACCGGCGTGCCACCGGACAGCTCAAACGATGTCTCGCCTTGGGCGGCGCCAAGAATCATCTGCTGGTGATGCCCGATGCGCAGCCTGAGATGACAGCGGCCAATGTCGCCGCATCGATGAGCGGTTGTGCGGGTCAGCGCTGCATGGCGGCTTCCGCGATGGTGGCGGTGGGGAATGTGGATGGGATCATCGCGCGCATCTGCGACGAAGCGCGGCGCATCGTTCCCGGAGTGAACCTGGGCGCGGTGATCGACAAGGCGGCGAAACAACGGATCGAGCGCTATATTACCGAGGCGGAGCAGCAGGGAGCGAACCTACTCGTCGACGGCCGCGGGTACACGGTCCCGGGGAAGGAAGGCGGCACCTATGTAGGTCCCACCGTGATCGATCGCGTCCGGCCGGACATGGCGATCGCCAGCGAAGAGGTCTTCGGCCCGGTGGTCTGTATCCTGCGTGTCGATACGCTCGACGAGGCGCTGGCGATCGAGAACTCCAATCCCTATGGGAATGCAGCCTCGGTCTTTACTCAGAACGGCGCCTGGGCGCGATCGGTGATCGAACGCGCCAGTGCGGGAATGATCGGAGTGAATGTAGGCGTGCCGGTACCCCGCGAACCTTTCTCCTTCGGCGGCTGGAACGAAAGCAAATTCGGCGTAGGCGATATCACGGGTAAGAGCTCCATCGAATTCTGGACGCGCCTGAAGAAGAGCACCGTCAAGTGGAACCTATAAACTTTCTATATGCCCGCACCAGACACGTTATCCGAGACGCAGGAGATCGTACAGGACAACCTCGACTATACCCTTTTTTCCTGGAGCAAGCAAAAGGGAATCAACCCCATCGCCATCCAGCGGGCCGAGGGCGTCTATCTCTACGATTACGACGGGAAACGCTATCTCGACTTTTCCTCGGGTCTGATGAATGTCAACATCGGACATGGGAACCAACGCGTGACCGACGCCGTCATGCGGCAGATGCAGGAGGTCAGCTATGTCACGCCCTCGTTTGTAACCCGGGCCAGGGGTGAATTGGGCAAAAAGCTCTCGGAGATCACGCCGGGGCAGGGTCAGCTGAAGAAGACGCTGTTCACGGTCTGCGGCGCGACCGCGGTCGAGAACGCCATCAAGCTGGCGCGGTTGTACACGGGCCGGCATAAGATCATCGCGCGCTACCGGGCCTATCACGGCAGCACCTATGGCGCTATGTCAGCAGGCGGCGATCCGCGCAAACTGCCGGCAGACGATCAGCAGGCGCCGGGTATGGTCCATGTGGAAGACCCGTATTGCTATCGCTGTCCCTGGAACCAGGAGCTGGCTACCTGTCACCGCGAATGCGTATCCCATATCGAAAGAATCATCCGGTTCGAAGGCCCGGAAAGCATTGCCGCCATCCTGATGGAAGGAGAAAGCGGATCTTCGGGTTGCATCAAATATCCGCCCGACTACCTGCAGAAAGTAAGGGCATTGTGCGACCGCTATGGCATCCTGCTCATCGCCGACGAGGTGATGAGCGGCTTCGGCCGGACAGGGAAATGGTTCGCCTGCGAATTGCATGGCGTCGTTCCCGATATGATCGCCACCGCCAAAGGCATTACTGCCGGCTATCTGCCCATGGGCGCATTAATGGTAAGTGATGCTATTGCAAAACATTTCGACGACAGGGTGCTTTGGTTAGGCCTGACTTATTCGGCGCATCCGGTGGCCTGTGCAGCAGGCGTGGAAGTACTGAAGATATATGAAGATGAAGGGCTCATCGAAAATGCCGCGCGCATGGGCCGGTATCTTGACGAACGGGCGGAGCAGCTGCTCATGAAACATCCCTGTATCGGCGACTATAGAAATACGGGGTTGCTGGGCTGTCTGGAGTTGGTTAAAGACCGGCGGACTAAGGAACCCATGGCCCCTTTCAACGGAAAACCCGAAGAGATGGCCGTCATGAACAAGGTGGCCGCGAGGTTGAAGGAGCTCGGCATGCATACCTTTGTACGCTGGAACTATGTGTTCATCGCGCCCCCGCTGTGCATTACGCGCGAGCAGATCGACGAAGGACTGGCCATGATCAGCGACGCCCTGGCGATCGCGGATGGGTACGTAACCGAATGACATGCGTATATTTCTACTGTTGCTAATTCTTCTCCCGATGACAGCAGCTGCACAACGGGCGCGCGACTACGGCGTCCCTTTCGATGGCCAACCCGGTCCGATCAATGCGATAACCGACGTGCCGGGAGTCACGGTCGGACAGACCACCCTCATCAGGGGTGATGGACCGTTGGTAAAAGGCGAAGGACCCGTACGCACGGGCGTAACGGCCATCCTGCCCCGCGGGCCCCATTTCGACCCCGTGTATGCCAACTGGTACACGCTCAACGGCAACGGGGATATGACGGGCACCCATTGGATCACGGAATCCGGATTTCTGGAGACGCCGATCCTCGTCACGAATACCGGCAGCGTCGGTACCGTCCGCGATGCTGCATGGCAGTGGATGGATCAGCGCCACTACTATACTCCCTTTTATAAAGACTACTGGTATGCCTATCCTGTGGTGGCAGAGACCTATGACGGGTTATTCAACGATATCAACGGCCAGCATGTGACGAAGGCCGATGTCTTTCATGCGCTGGACAGCGCCCGGTCCGGAGCCGTTCAGGAAGGCGGCGTCGGCGGCGGTACGGGAATGATGTGTTACAATTTCAAGGGCGGCATCGGGACGGCCTCGCGGGTGCTGGATAAAAAAGACGGCGGCTATACGGTCGGCGTGCTCGTGCAATGCAATCATGGCAGTCGCGGGCAGCTGACGATCGCCGGCGTACCCGTCGGACGGGAATTACAGGACACGCTGCCCTATATCATCGAAGGGCAGTCTTTCGGTGTGACGGATGCGCTGCCGCGCGAGGAAACGGGCTCCATCATCGTCGTGCTCGCGACAGACGCCCCGTTGCTGCCCGGGCAGCTCAAACGGCTGGCACAGCGAATACCCTTGGGGGTTACCCGTACTGGCGGCATCGGCGGCAATGGTTCGGGCGACATCTTTATCGCGTTCTCCACGGCCAATCCACAGGCCTTCAGCAACACCGAGAACCGGCAGGTGACCACGCTTCCCAATGACCGCATCAATCCGCTTTTCGAGGCCACGATCGAAGCGACCGAAGAAGCCATTATCAACGCCCTGTTCGCCGGCCGCACCCTGACGGGCATCAACGGGAATACCGTTCCCGGCCTGCCTAAGGAGGCGGTGATCCGCATTCTTCGCCGATACAACCGCATTGCGGCGGGGCACCGGTAAGGGAGGCGGGATATTGAGAAGCGCGAACAGCCTATTTCGTGCCGAATGCGTAGACGGTCGTGGAGTGATATTGTTCTCCCGGCTTCAACACCGTCGAGGGAAAGTTCGGCTGGTTCGGACTGTTCGGAAAATGCTGTGTTTCGAGGCAGAACGCTGTGCGGTAGCCGTCGGTCTTTCCGTTTTTGAGCGGGTTGGTCCCATTCATGAAATTGCCGGAATAGAACTGGATACCGGGCTGATCGGTGTAGACCGTCATGACAATGCCGCTGCTATCTCCCTGGACCCTTGCAGCGACCGCGGCAATCCCGGGTTTGTTCAGCACGAAATTGTGATCGTAACCCTTGCCATATTTTATCTGCCGGTTGCCCGTATCGTTGATGTGGCTGCCGATCGTCGTGGGTTGCCTGAAATCGAGCGGCGTTCCCGCTACCGGTTCGATCTTACCTGTTGGGATCAGCGTCGGATCCACTGGGGTATAATTGTCGGCATTCAGCTGCAGCAGGTGATTGTAGATCGATCCGCTGCCCTGTCCGTTGAGGTTGAAATAAGCGTGGTTGGTCAGGTTCACTACCGTGGGTTTGTCGGTGGTTGCCAGATAGGTTATGGTCAATGCGCTATCGGTCATCCTATAGGTCACCCGGACATCCAGGTTCCCCGGATAGCCTTCTTCCCCGTCCTTCGCCTTGTAATTCAGCATGATCCCATTGCTGTCAGCGTGTTCCACAGTCCATACCACATCGGCGAAACCTTTTTTCCCTCCATGCAGCGCGTTGGGTGGATTATTGATGGCCAGCGTATAGGTCTTGCCATCGAGCTTGAATTTCCCTTTGGCGATACGATTACCGTAGCGGCCGACGATCGCACCGAAAAAGGTTTCAGGCTGGTGGAGATAGTTCCCGATGTTGTCATAACCGTCGACAACGTCCGTGAGGACGCCGTGCTTATCGGGGACCAGGAGGCTGACCAGACGCGCGCCGTAATTGGTAATGGCGGCGGTCATCCCATTCCTGCCTTTGAGGATATAGAGCCCGGTCGGTTTTCCGTCGACGCTATCCCGGAAAGCCGCGGGATTGGGAAGGCCGGCAGATCCGGTTTTGGCCGAAACAGTGCTGTCGGCAGCCGGGGTCGGCGAAGAAGAATTATTCCCGCAGGAGGCCAGCAGGCCGGCGAAGGCGAATACGAAGAGAAAGGAGGTTTTGTTCATATAGCAACGATTGATTTTATACGATGGAAGTGCCGTTCTCGATCTGCCCGATATAGACCTTCAGTTCCTTGTTCATCGCTCTGCGGTACATCGGCTCCAGGCGCTGTAACAGGTCATCGATCGCATTTTCCTTCACCAGGTTGATCGTGCACCCGCCGAAACCGCCGCCCATCATACGTGCACCGATGACACCCGGTTCCTCGCGGACCTGGTCGACGAGAAAATCCAACTCGGGACAGCTGACCTCGTATTTCGCGCTGAGCCCGTCATGCGAGCCGAACATCCGCTGTCCGAAGGAAACAAGGTCTCCCTGTTGCAGGTCCTCGGTTGCGGCCTGCAGCCGCTCATTTTCCTCAACCACATAAGAGCAGCGACGAAAAATAAGCTCATCCAGGGGAGCGACAGCCTCCAGCAACATTTCCGCGGTGACATCGCGCAGGCTTCTTACGGAAGGACGGAATTTTTGCACCATCCTGACCCCCGACTCGCATTGCTGCCGGCGGATATTGTATTGAGAGGAGGCCAGCGAATGTTTGACGCGCGTATCCAGCAGCACGATCCGGATCCCATCCATCCGGAAAGGGAAATAGGTATAGGCCAGCGATTGACAATCCAGGCGGATAACATGGTCTTTCTTGCCGAACATGCTTGCAAATTGATCCATGATCCCGCATTTGACACCCACGAACTCATTCTCGGCTGCCAGTGACAGCTTGACCATCGTCAATGGGTCGAGCGCGAGTCCGAACAGCTCGTTCAGCGAATAGGCGGTTGCACATTCCAGCGCAGCGGAGGAAGACAGCCCCGCACCCGGCGGGATATCGCCGCCAAAGGCCAGATCGAAGCCGCCGGTCTCGCAACCCATGCTCTGCAGCTGTTCGACGACACCCAAAATATAATCGGGCCAATGCATACCGGAGGGGGCTATATGACGAACGGATCCTGAAAAAGTTTGGTGAAGATCGAGCGAAACGATGTGCACTTCTTCATCGGAGCGGCGGCCTACGGCCATGCAGATAGCCTTATCGATGGCTGCCGGTAATACAAAACCGTTGTTGTAATCGGTATGCTCCCCGATGAGGTTGACACGGCCCGGTGAGCGGACGGTCAGGAAATCTCCGTGGCCGAAAGCCTGTTCGAATGTATCCGTTACCCGGGAGGCAAGGGACGGGACTGTTTTTCCTGTCATGGTCATATGGACTGGCGGAGCGCCTGTAAATGTCAAACTTACATCTATTTAGCCAAATTAGATCCGCTGGAGACGGATTTGTCCGCGGGCTTCAGCATTCTTCTGCTGCTTCCTTCGAAAAAAGCCCCTTGAACGAAATGCCCAGACCGGGGCCGCGCGGGATAGTGACGGCGCCTTGCCGAAAGGTCAGCCCCGTAGCAAGGTCTTCGGTCAGCAGCAGTGGCCCGTCCATGTCCACGTGATCGATGGCCGGCAGCAGATGCGCGATGGCCGCACTGCCCACGGTGCTTTCATTCATGCTGCCCACCATGACCTGCATGCCCAGTTGCCGCGCTTTAGCGATCATTCGCCGGGCAGGCGTGAGACCGCTGCATTTGGTCAGCTTGATATTGATGCCATGGAAATGTCCATGACAGCGTTCGACATCCTCTTCCCGTACGCAGGACTCATCGGCAAACAGCGGCAAAACAGATTCCCGGTACAGGACTTCCATCCCTGCCCAGTCGTCTTTGCCCAGCGGCTGCTCGACGAATTCGACACCGAGCTGTGCCAGCCGGGGTATCTTCCGCAGGGCTTCTTCGACCGTCCATCCGGCATTGGCATCGACCCGGAAGACAGCATCGGTGTGCTGCCGCAGCGCCTCCATGATCGCAATGTCATCGGCCACACCCAGTTTGATCTTATAGATGGGCCAGGGTTTCTCTTTCATCTTTTCCACCATCTTCTCCACGGTATCTATCCCGATCGTAAAATCGGTCAGTGGCGCGCGGGAAGGATCAAGCCCCCACAGCGCATACAAGGGCTTACCCATGATCTGTCCATAGAGATCCCAGGCCGCCATATCCAGCGCGCATACCAAAAAGGGGTTATCCGGGAGCAAATGGTGTAAATAGTGCCAGTACCGTTGCGGATCGGTAAGCGCGAAACGTTCGATCATCGGCCGCTTTGCCTCCAGATCGGCGATCATTTTTTCAACGGGAATATGATAATAGGTGATCGCAGGCGCTTCGCCATAACCGGCCAGGCCGTCTTTTTCCAGCCGGACGATCAGGGTCGGCTGATGGGTTTTGGAGGCTCTTGAGATGGTAAAGGGATGTTTGAATGGGAGACTGTAAGAGTAATATGTACAAATCATGGGCGGTAAAGATACGGGATAGCGGCATCGGATGACGGGATACACCATAATTATAGGGTGCCATCCGCGGTTCCGGAGCCTGCGGAAAATACCATCGGGGCTAGGACTTCCACGAACAATTTTGCAGATTTGAGAAATTTTTTCCCGTCCTGGGAAGGGGTTGGCCAAAGATTTTCTTGTAAGTTACTGCTTGCCAAACAGTTGTATTTTGGCATTCTTTTGCTTACATACTCAGCGTTCACGTAATCCTTACCAGTATGAAAATGATCGCTACCCAATCTAAGAATCTCCGCCTGTTTGTCTTTTCTGCCATTCTTTTTGTTGCCGCCGGTCAGCAAGCCAACGCACAGCAAACGCAATCCAATGCCGTTGTCACTCCTGCTCTTTTGTTGAGCTTTGACGGCCAGGTAGAGAATAACTGCGCCAATCTGACCTGGGTTATGGAAAATGAAACCAACTGTAAATGGTTCGTGATCGAAAGGGCTGGCGAAAAGGGTGGTTATGACTCCATCGACGTAGTTGCCGGTCTGAATAACAATAACCAAACGAGCTATACCTTCGAAGACGAGCACATGGTTATCGGTAATAACTACTACCGTCTGCGTCAGGTGGACCGCGATGGCAACGTTCGTTACTCCAAGGTAGTTACCCTTTACAAGAACGCTCCCGTTGCCACCGGCAATTCAATGGGTGTTTATCCCAATCCCGCGACGTCGACGATCAGCTACAGCGTCGCTTCCACCACTTCCACTCAGGTGATAGTCCAGGTATATAATATGTCCGGTGTCGTTCTGCTGACCACGCAGCAACAGCTGAATGCCGGTAACAACCAGCAGACTGTCGCTCTTTCCGGTCTTGGAAATGGTAATTATTTCCTGCGGGTAACGAACCGGGAAGGATCCTGCCAATATGTACAGCCCTTCGTCAAGATAATGTAGAAGCCTGAAAAATTTAACCCCTTCTCCCGCAGCCGGTTGTTGCTTTATAGCGCGCCGGCTGTAACTATTCCGGCCGGTGTCAATGCCGGTCTCATCGGCGGTTTCGGCGCGGGTCAGCGGCCGCTGTTCTCCACCTCTTGTTTGAATTCCGCATTGAATGCTTTCTCTTTCAGCAGCTCTTCCAAAGTCAGGTGCATCCGGTATCGCCAGTAGTAATGCGGGTTGGCCGGCACGTTGATCCGTTCGTCGTGCGGGTTTTCGCGGCGGAATTCTCCGCTCATGCCCATGATATCCTGCAGCTGGAAGATCGCCCATTGGGCCGGCGAATGCAGATGTTGCAATACGATTGCCTTGTTGATCCAGGGCTCGCAAAAGACAGGGGCCTCGCCCCATTGGCCAAGCTCGTTATTGAAGAACTGCTGGGTCTTGACCCTGTCCTCCTCCCACCATCCCCGGATGGTGCTCATATCATGCGTGGAAGGTGTGACGACCGAAAGATAGGGAGCCGCCGCAGGATGCGAAAACTCCTGAGCGGTATTCTTGGGCATGCGTTGGACCTCCAGGCTTAGGATTCCCAGCTGGCGCATGACATCGGGTACGCTGCGCGGGACCATGCCCAGGTCCTCTCCGAAAACGAGCATGTTGGTGGCCCGTTTCAGCGCAGGTAACTTGCGCATGGCCTGCCGTTGCCAGAAATCGTCCTGGCGCTGATAAAAATAGTTAATGTAAAGGTCTTTCAGCTGCTGCTGCGTATGCCATTCGAGGTACCGGAAAGACGAGGTCCGTTCCATCGAGATGCGGAAATGATATTCCTGGCCGAACGTGCCTTCGACCGCCAGCAGGATGACATTCGATACCAGGTCGTATAACCCATTCCTGAGCCGCTCATTGCAGCCGCCGGGCGGCTGACTCCCGATCCACTCTTCGATCTTCCGTTGCGTGTCGAACGACTCCCGGAGGACATAAAAGCCATTTCCCGCCGGATGCAGGAACCGGTCCTTCACCTGGTCGGCATCATTCCCGAACAGTTCCGACAGCACGGCGTCGTTGATAAACGGCCGCGTATACCGGTCGTGATCGAACCAGATGTTCCGCTGATCGAATTCCATCCGGTAAACCGGGATGGCGGGTACGAAGTGTCCCAATATACCTTCGACGACGTCCATGGGAATGCTCCAGATGCGGAAGAAACCCAGGATATGATCGATCCGGAAACCGTCGAAATAATTGCTCATATGGGAGAAACGGCGTTTCCACCAGGCGTATCCGTCCTGCCGCATTTCTTCCCAGTTGTAGGTCGGGAAACCCCAATTTTGCCCTTTGATGGCGAAATTGTCTGGCGGCGCGCCCGCCTGCATGTCCATATGATAAAGCCGCGGGTCGACCCACGCATCGCAGCTATAGCGATAGATGCCGATGGGGATATCACCTTTCAGGATGATGCCTTGTTCGTGCGCATAATCGACGGCGTCCCTTAGCTGTATGTGCAGATGGTACTGGATGAAATAGTGCAGCGCGATCGAATCGTAATGCCGGGTACCGGGCGTCGTATAGCGGAGGATGGCAGCTTCGTCATAATGGCTGTGCAGCTTCCACCGCGTGAAATCGGAAGTTCCGTGTTTATCCCGGAGATGACAGAAAGCGGCATAAGGCACCAGCCATTTACTGTGCTGACTGAAGAACTCCCGGAAATCGGGGTCTTGCTCAAATTCTACTTTCTGTAACTCGTATAGTTCTTTGAGAGCTAGCAGTTTAATTTTCATCACCTGCTCGTAGTCCACCTCGGGAAGCGCGTTCAGCTCTTTCTGTTTTTTGTGCAGCGGTTTGATGAGCGCGGCATATTTTTTCCCGGCGCATTGTTCCAGGTTGAGATACAGCGGATGCAGAGCGAACGCGGAGATGGCCGCATAGGGATAGGAATCCATCCAGGTGTGGCTGGCGGTAGTATCCTGGACGGGGAGTATCTGTACCAGACGGAGACCGCATTTAACGGCCCACTCGATGAGGCCCTTCAGGTCGGGGAACTCCCCCACGCCCATGGATCGTTTCCCTCGAAGACTAAAAACTGGTACAGACACACCGGCGCCCTTCCAGACGGCGTTGGGCAAACGGACAAAACCATCGTGCAGGATGCTCACCTTATTCGGTCTGGCGTCGCCGGGAAGGCGGCGGTTAGGTCCCTCCTCGAACCGGATCAGCCGGCGGTCCTTTTTGTGATATACCGCATATTTGTATTCGATCGGGAACGATTCGGGGGGGATCGGTAAGGGCAGCGACCACCAATCGCCTTCGTGCGAAAGCAGCAAGGGATCAGGATCGTCGGATGCCCAGTCGTGAAGCGCCGCGGCGTTTCCCAACAGACCGATGGCCTCCTCGTGTTCCAGGAGGGGAGCCTTCACCCGGAAGATATGCGTAGCGCCTTTCTGTTTCTGTTTCTTTCCTGCTTTGTGCCGCGGCAACAGTACCCGTTGAAAGGGAGCCGCGAAGAAGACATTCTCGTACTCGCCGGCATGGTTCCAGGTATCGATCACCTGCAGCTCTTCGACACCGGCGGCCGGCGCCGAGATGAATTTGTCGTCTCCCCACTCCTCGGTAAGGGTGCCATCGGGATTCTTCAGGATATAATGATAATGGATCGGTTCGGAAGGGATCTTGTCCAGCAACAGGCTGCGGTGCCAGAATTCGCCGTTTACGTATTCCAGCGGAATGGCAGCAGCGATCTCACCGCTACCCAATTCGGGAAGGTTTCCCAATATAAGGATCGATTGGCCGGGATGAGTATAAAAGCGTAGGTAAAAATCGAGTTTGAGCGTAGTCATCTGTTGATCATTTGCAATTTGCTGGCCTCCGGACGGCCCCGGTCAGGACCGTCCTTAATGTGTATTTATTACATTATTGAGAAAGATAGGCCAAAATTCAATTCCTTGTCGATTTAAATTCAATTTTGCGCTAAATTCGCACAAATTTTTCTCATGGAACAGCAAAAGAAGAATACCGGCGCTTATTGGTTATTGTTTTTTATCTCTACCGCTGCCTTCATCTGGGCCGTTGCTTCGCATTTTTCCTATCTGACCTTCATTCTTCCTTTCGTCTGCACTTCGTTCGTTAAAGCGATGGACATCATGTAATGTCGCTCCACTCCTACTATCAGGACCAGGTCGTCGCCTGTCGGAAGGAGATTCGTCGGCTGCAAAACATGCTCAATGGCCTGGCCATTCTGAGGGTTCTCCTTTTTGTGGATTTCGCCTGGTCGGTCGATGTTTTGATCCACGGGTATTCGGCGGGATGGCTCTTTTCGGCCATTGCATCGGTCGCGGTCTTCGTCGTTTGCGTCAATATCTATCTTCGCTGGAAGCAACAGCGGCGTTTGCAGGAAAAGCTCAAATTCGTCTGCGAAAACGAGCTGGCCCAGCTGGGAGGCGCCGGGAATGGGTTTCCCGACGGGGTTTCCTGGCTCGATAGCGCCAACTACCTCGACGACCTCGATATCTTCGGTCCCCGATCGCTGTATCACTCGTTGAACCGGACCACGACCGAACGGGGTGCCGTAGAACTCGCGGCTCGGCTGCGGCAGCCTTTTATGACCGCCGGAACGATCGAACGACAGCAACAGGCTGTCCGTGTCCTGACGCCACAGACCGTTTTCCGGCAGCTTCTCACGGCGACAGGACTGGTCAATAAAGAAGACGCCCAGCGCTCCGGGCAACCCGGCGGACCGGCCGGCAGGGAAAGCATGGGTGAATGGCTCGATACACCGCCTCGTCTGAGCAACCGCGCCTGGATTTGGATAGCCATCATCGTCCTTCCGTTGTTCAATCTGTACGGGCTGTACCGGTATTTCGACGACGGCAATTATACCCTCGTCATTGCGGGTATCGTCATTTCCCGTTTGTTGATCGGGGTCTGGTCCCCTTACGTCAACGCGCAGCATCGGCTCATCGGTCATCAACATGCGCTACTCGACCAGTATGCCGGCATCCTTGCCGTGTTCAACCAGACCGCGACCACCGGTTCCGATCTGTTGGAGCAATTGCAGGAAAGCACGGGAAAGGCCCATGCGGCCCTCCGGCGGCTGTCGCGCCTATCCTCCTATTTCGATCAACGGCTGAACCTCCTGGTCAACCTGATCCTGAACACCTTCTTTTTCTATGATCTGTTTTGTATGATCGCGCTCGAGCGGTGGAAGGCCGCCAACCATGTGGATTTCCCGGCATGGATCGACGCCGTCGGCACGGTCGAGACCTTGAATTCACTGGCCGCGTTCGCATTCAACCATCCCGATTACACTTATCCGTTGCCGGTTTCCGCGGCGCCAGGCCACCTTTTCATCGAAGCTACCCATCTGGCGCATCCGATGATCCCATCAGCGCGCCGCGTTGCCAACGATCTTTCCATCGGAGGGACCCAGCGGCTGATCCTCGTCACGGGCTCCAATATGTCGGGCAAAACGACATTCCTGCGGACGGTGGGCGTCAACCTCCTGATGGCCGAATGCGGGTTGCCGGTTTGCGCCGCGTCGTTCACGTTCACGCCGATGCAGCTGCTTACCTCGCTGCGGATCACCGATTCGCTGCAGGAGCAGACCTCCTATTTTATGGCCGAGCTGAACAAGCTGCAAATGATCATTCGCCGCCTTTCAACGGGCGAGCCTGCGTTGGTCCTCATCGACGAGATCCTCCGCGGTACGAATTCCGAAGACAAGACCTATGGTTCGGAACACTTCATCCGCCGGCTGCTGCGCTATCCCTGTCTTTCCTTCTTCGCGACGCACGATCTGACCCTGGGACAGCTGGAGCAGGAAATGCCCGGCGCGATCAGCAATTATTGTTTTGAAAGCGTCATCGAAGACGATAGCCTCCATTTCGATTATCATCTGCGCCGGGGTGTGGCGTGCAACCGCAACGCGTCCTTCCTCATGCGGAAGATGGATATCATATAAAAAAACCCCGCTTGCGCGGGGTTTCCTATTGTGGAGAACGCTGTTATTTCACTTCTTCAAATTCTGCGTCGGTCACATTCTCACCGCCAGTGTTGGCCTGTCCGCCACCGTTCGGCGCGCCACCTGGCTGTCCGCCCTGTTGCTGCTGCGTAGCCTTGTACAACTCTTCCGATGCTGCCGTCCATGCATTGTTCATCGCGGCGACTGCGGCATCGATAGCGGCAACGTCCTGCGATTTGTGGGCGTCCTTCAGTTGTCCAAGCGCTGTTTCGATCGGCGCCTTTTTATCGGCCGGCAGCTTGTCACCGAACTCTTTCAGCTGTTTTTCCGTCTGGAAGATAAGGCTGTCGGCCTGGTTGACCTTGTCGACCTTCTCACGGGCCGCCTTGTCGCTGCTTTCATTGGCCCTGGCTTCCGCCTTCATTTTTTCGACCTCTTCCTTGCTCAGACCGCTGCCGGCTTCGACGCGGATCTTCTGTTCCTTGCCGGTGCCCTTGTCCTTTGCCGTGACATGCAGGATGCCGTTGGCATCGATATCGAAGATCACTTCGATCTGCGGAACGCCGCGCGGGGCGGGCGGAATACCATCGAGATTGAAGGTGCCCAGGCTCTTGTTCTGCGAAGCCATGGGGCGCTCGCCTTGCAGCACATGGATCTGCACGCCGGGCTGGTTATCGCTCGCGGTGGAGAACACCTCCGATTTCTTGGTCGGGATGGTCGTATTCGAATCGATCAGTCTCGTCATCACGCCGCCCATGGTCTCGATACCAAGCGACAGCGGGGTTACGTCCAGGAGCAATACGTCCTTTACCTCACCCGTGAGCACGGCACCCTGGATGGCGGCGCCTACGGCAACCACTTCGTCCGGATTAACGCCCCTGTTGGGTTTTTTACCGAAAAACTTTTCGACCAGGTCCTGCACTTTCGGGATACGGGTACTGCCGCCGACGAGGATGACCTCATCGATCTGCGACGCCGAGATACCGGCATCCTTCAGCGCCTGTTCGCAGGGCTTGAGACATCTTTCGAACAGTTTGTCGGAAAGCTGCTCGAATTTTGCGCGGGTGAGCTTCTTTACCAGGTGTTTGGGAACGCCGTCCACCGCAGTAATATAGGGAAGGTTGATCTCCGTTTCGCTGGAAGAAGACAACTCTATCTTGGCTTTTTCGGCAGCTTCTTTCAAACGCTGCAATGCCATCGGGTCCTTCCGGAGATCGACATTATCATCTTTCTTGAATTCGTCGGCAAGCCAGTCCATGACCACCTTGTCAAAATCGTCGCCGCCAAGGTGGGTGTCCCCATTGGTGGATTTCACCTCGAATACGCCGTCTCCCAATTCTAATATGGAAATATCGAAGGTACCGCCACCAAGATCGAATACCGCGATCTTCTCGTCTTTTCCGGCCTTGTCCAGTCCGTATGCCAGAGCCGCAGCAGTAGGCTCGTTAACAATACGCCTTACCGTCAGACCGGCGATCTCTCCAGCTTCCTTGGTAGCCTGGCGCTGGGCGTCATTGAAATAGGCTGGCACGGTGATCACCGCTTCCGTAACTTCCTGACCCAGGTAGTCTTCGGCAGTCTTTTTCATCTTCTGAAGGATCATGGCCGAAATTTCCTGGGGGGTGTAGAGGCGGCCGTCGATGTCGATCCGGCATGTATTGTTGTCTCCTCTGACCACTTTATAGCTCCAGTGCGTGATTTCATTGGTCACCTCGTCAAACCTGCGACCCATGAACCGCTTCACGGACATGATCGTATTCACGGGATTGGTAATGGCCTGGCGCTTGGCAGGATCTCCCACTTTTCTTTCCCCATTCTTGAGGAAAGCCACGATGGAAGGAGTGGTGCGATGCCCTTCATCATTGGCGATCACCACGGGTTCATTACCTTCCATGACAGCCACACAACTGTTGGTCGTGCCGAGGTCAATTCCTATAATTTTTCCCATATAGTTTATCTGATTTTAAAGGTTTTGTAAGTAATTCCGGGCTACTATGACAACTATAATGCCACGCCCGAAAAGATGAAAAAATGTCAGACCTTTTGTCAGGTATGCTAGCGGACCACTTCCAGGACGGGTTTTAGCGAATTCCCGCGGAGAACATAGTCGGCCACCTCGTCCAGGACGGGGGTGGTGGAATTGAAGGAGATACCTGTACCCGCCATTTTGACCATGCAGACATCGTTTTCTCCGTCCCCGACTGCCACGGAATCTGCCAGACTGATGCCAAAACGGTGCAGGATATACTGAAACATATTTGATTTACAATGATCATGATCGCACTGGCTGAACCGGTCGCGGAGCAGCTGAGATGGTATTTTGACCTCCCCGGTGGCTACGCTTCTGCGGAATTCCAGCTCATTGCCCAGGGTAAAGTCGAGCCCCAGCAGATTTTTGATATGGTTGGCGATGGCATGATAGCTATCGCTGATGATCCCGCAGACATAACCGCGAACCTGCAGTTCCCGGATCACCTGGACCGCATCCCCGATAAGGGGAATGGATTCTACAACATTGATCAGCTCGGCAAAGGTCCTTCCTTCCAGCAGCCGCGCGATCTTCTGGGTCTTGATATAGTTGCTTTTTTGCTGACTGAGGATATCGGCCAGCTCGCGGGTGAAGCCGAAACGCACAGCCGCCGTCTGGATAAAGCTGCCCTGCAGAAGAGTGTGATCCATATCGAACACGATCATCTTTTTCGGTTGCCGCACCAGCTCTTTCAGCGCGAATTCCACCTGCTCGCGCATGGCGGAAGGGGCATCGTCCTCCTGACGCTTGTTATCGAATATATTCACCCGCTTGAAGATGGCATTGGCGATCTGTTTGGCCATCCGGCTCAGGACATGCAGCGGCTGGCGGTCGTTCTCCACCTCGCCGATACAGACTTCCGCGATACGCGCCTGTACCTGGTGCATATCGATGAGCAGACCGATGTCCACCCCATAGTCGTTGTCGAATTCTACTTTTTGAAGGACGGATTTTTTGCCCGCGATCATCCCGCTCAGCGGCTGTTTGAATTTCAAAAGGTGGGGAAAAAAGAATTCGAGCAGGGGTTTGGCGAGTATCTCGGCCACCCGGCCCCCGGGCCTCTCGAAAAAGGATTTCACGAAATCGGCTTCGTCGCGGATAAGCGGCTCCGTTAGCTTGCCTACGATATCCTCCTCATAATTCGGGATATCGGCCTCGAGGAAGACGACGATATCGTTCTTCGCCATCAACAGTCCTTCCCGCATCGAATCTCCTTTTCCTACATGCGTGCTGGTGATTACCCGCACATCCTCTTTCCTGGCCTCGGCGATCGTGTCATCCGTGGACATGTCATCCACGACTATGATCTCGTCGACCTGCTGGTTTCGCTTGGCCTGACGGATGACCTGGCGGATCGTCTTTTCTTCGTTGAGTGCGGGTATCACGACTGTTACCATAGGCGTCTAATTTTGAACAAAAGCAGATAAAGTTACGAATAGTTGAGGGGTAAGACTACCAAATATCGTACCGGCAATTTCTTGTAAAGATTTGAAAAACAAGAATTAAATTTAGGGCTGTCAATTTTAATCCGCTCATGCCGATCGCGCCGGATATATACAGGAGGATCATTACGGCCAAGCTCTACATCGACGGAAATTTCCGCGAGCCCATCGACCTGGACCGGCTCGCCCGCGAGGCCTGTATCTCGCGCTTTCACTTTCATCGGCTTTTTACCCGTATTTACCGGGTGACTCCTCACCAATACCTTACCCGAAAACGGATCGAAGCGGCTCAGCTGGGCCTGGCAGGGAAAGCGATGACGGTAACCGAAATATGCAATGAGGTGGGTTTCGAGAGCGTCGGTTCTTTTAGTAGTCTCTTTAAAAAGGCGAGCGGCCATGCCCCTACAGATTATCGTCTGCTCGCCCGGGAAAGAAGCCGGCAGGTAACGGAACAGCCCCGTTCCTTCATCCCCCATTGCTTTATCGAGACCCTTGTCGAAGGCGGCTCCCCGAAAGGCTTCGCAACAAGAGCTGCGTTCGGCCATACGAAAAGCAATTCTCAAGAAGCTGTTTCCGGCCCCAAGCCCTAACTTACAAGAAAAAATCATAGCATGATCACACGAGTTTCACACGTTACCTATTTCGTGACGGACCAGGAAAAAGCCCATCAATTCTATGTAGGAAAATTAGGGTTCAAGGTCAACACCGACGCCACCATGGACAACGGGTTCCGCTGGCTTACCGTCAGTCCGCCCGACCAGCCCGATCTGGAGATCGCTTTGATCTCGCCTCTCAAAGGGGGCATGGGCTACGACGAAGAAACCGTGCAGGCGTTCAGGGTCCTGCTTGGGAAAGGTGCTTTGGGCGCCGGCGTAATGGATACTACGGACTGCCGGGCAACGTATGAAGAGCTGCGTTCGAAAGGGGTCGAGTTCAAAGGCGAACCCAAAGACCAGTTCTATGGGACCGAAGCGATATTATACGACGGCCTGGGCAATTGGTTCAGCATGAACCAGCGTAAATGAAGCGGGCCTGTACCGGCCGCACCGCATGACCCCGCGCATAGCAAGGGGCCTATTTTGTCTGCTCTATCTTAAAGGTGAAGTTCTTTTGGGTCACATAGCTGAAGCAAACCACGATCACGGTCGTCAATACTTTGGCAATCGTCGGGTAGATATGGCACTGCTCTACGAACAGCTTGATGAAGACGATGTTCAGCCCGATACAAATGATGACGAGCATGAAGTACCTGAACAGCTGGATACGGCCATGCAAAGTGCTTCCCGGAAAGGAGATATGCCGGTTCAGGAAAAACCCGGTGGGAAAGCTGAAACAAAAGGCAATGAATACGGAGGCGACATAGGCCGAGATCGTCACGAAGCCTAAATGGACGTTGTTCTTGTGCAGGATGAAATTGAAGCTGAACCAATACATGACGATATCCAGCGCGGTGCTCGCGCCCCCGCAGGCGGCATAACGAAAAGTCTGCACGGGCATGATCCTGCTGAACGGAGGATAAAAAAAATCTATGAAGGATATGATCCGCTGTTTCGCTATCTGTCTCATCCGATAATGCTTCGGGGGGTGTGCTGATTAGGCTGTCGGGTTGGCAAAGATACTGACTATGACCCTACCCGCCAAACAATTGGCCGATTGACGGCTCGTTTGCAGCCAACCTGCGTCTGATTTGAAGCCAACCTGCGTCTGATTTGCAGCCAACTTGCATTACATTTGCAGCCAATCTGTAAAAGAATGGAAATTATCAGGGAGATCAGGGAGGCCGCGCTTCGGGTATTGCAACGCGATTATGCATTCAGCGGAGGGACTATCCTCATCAATGCTACCAAACCCGAATTCGAAGGCGACTATACGGTAGTGTTGTTCTCCTTCGTCAAGGAGTTGAAGAAAAAGCCCGAAGAGCTTGGCAATGAATTGGGTGCGGCATTGCTTCGGGAGAACTCCGCCCTTTTTTCCGCATTCAATGTCATCAAGGGTTTTCTCAATCTCACGGTCGCCGACCGGTTCTGGCTCGATTTCATACAGCGCGAAAGCGACAACCAGGATTTTGGACGCCGTTCGCGCCGGGGCAGCCGCGTCATGATCGAGTATTCCTCACCAAATACCAACAAGCCGCTGCATCTCGGTCATCTCCGTAACAATTTCCTGGGCTGGAGCATCGCCGAGATCTACAAAGCCAACGGCTACGACATCGTCAAGACCTGTATCGCCAATGACCGAGGCATCCATATCTGCAAGAGCATGATCGCGTGGCAGCTGTTTGCGGATGGCGCCACACCGGAAAGTACGGGTATCAAGGGCGATCACCTCGTAGGCGATTACTATGTGTTATTCGGTAGCGAACACAAGAAGCAGGTGGCCGCGCTGATGGCAGACGGCATGGACGCGGAGACCGCGGAAAGAGAAGCGCCGATCATGAAAGCCGCACAGCAGATGCTGGTCGACTGGGAGGCGGGCAAACCCGATGTCATCGCGCTTTGGAAAAAAATGAACGGCTGGGTGTATGCCGGTTTTGACGAGACCTACCGGAGGATCGGCAGCGATTTCGACAAGATCTATTATGAAAGCAATACCTACCTGCTGGGCAAAGAGCTCGTGGAACAGGGATTGGAAAAGGGTGTCTTTGAAAAAGAAGCGGACGGCAGCGTCTGGATCGATCTGACCGCCGACGGCCTGGATCGCAAGATCGTCCGGCGCAAGGATGGTACCGCGGTCTATATCACGCAGGACATCGGTCTGGCCGTAAAAAAGTACGAGGAATTCCATGCAGGTCTCAGCATCTATGTGGTGGGCGACGAGCAGAACTATCACTTCAAGGTGCTGAAGCTCATCTGTCAGAAACTGCGACTTCCATCCGCGGACGGCATCTTCCATCTCAGCTACGGGATGGTCGAGCTGCCTACGGGCCGGATGAAAACGCGCGAAGGCACGGTCGTCGATGCGGACGATCTGCTGGATGAGATGATCGCGGAGGCGACACGCAAAACAAAGGAGCTCGGCAAGACCGGCGATTTTTCCGTCGATGAGCTTGAAGAGCTGTATGCGACCATCGGTCTCGGCGGGTTGAAATTCTTTTTGCTGCGCGTGGACCCGAAAAAACGGATGGTCTTCAACCCGGAAGAATCGATCGATCTGCACGGGTATACCGCCACCTTTATTCAATATGCCTATGCCCGTATCCGCAGTATTCTGCGGAAAGAAGCGGGCGCCACGCCGATCCCCCTGTCGGCCCCTCTCCTTCCCCTCGAAAAGACATTGGCCATCGGGCTCGAAAAATTCCCGACGATCCTTGGGCAAGCCTGCGAGGAGATGAACCCGTCGGTCGTGGCGGCCTATTTGTTCGAGGTGGCAAAGGCTTTCAACTCTTTCTATGCGGAACACAGCGTCTCGGGCGCTGAAACGCCGGAAAAGAAAGGACTCCGCCTGCAACTGTGCCAACTAACGGCATCGGTGCTGCGCAACGGCATGAATGTGTTGGGTATCCGCGTGCCGGAAAGGATGTGAGCCTGGCGTAGCGCGACCGGAGCAGGCCGGCTATTTGAGGACCAGGGCGCCCAGCGGCGGCAGATGGACCGTCAGCTCATACCACCCGTCGTCTTTCGTCGGCGTCACGGGAATCGATGGATTATTGGTATCTCCGGTCCCCCAGTATTTCCGATCGTCGCTGTTGAAGATTTCTTTCCATTGGGACTTGCCATGCGTGTAGACCTTCCAGTCGCGGCGTACTACCGGCGTAAAATTGAGGATAACCAGCACATCGTCTTTCGGGTCGCGGCCTTTCCGACGATAGGACGCCACGCTTTCCTGGCGATGACGAAGATCGACCCATTCGAAACCATCGGTATTGAACTGGTTCTGGTACAATCCCGGCTCGCCGCGTAACAGGCCATTCAGATCGCGCACGCAATCCCGTAACAACCGATGCGAATCATATTGCAACAAGTGCCAGGGCAGCTCGGTCTTGTAGTTCCATTCCGTCGTAGCGCCGAATTCGTTCCCCATGAACAGCAGCTTTCCTCCCGGATGCGTGAACATGTACGTATAGAGGAGACGCAGGTTGGCGAATTTCTGCCAATCGTCACCCGGCATCTTATAGATCATCGGTGATTTGCCGTGGACGACCTCGTCATGGCTGAGCGGCAGCACGAAGTTTTCGTCATAATAATACATCAGGCTAAAGGTGAATTTGTCCTGGTGATGCTGGCGAAACACGGGGTCCAGCCGGAAGAAATCAAGCGTGTCGTGCATCCATCCCATCATCCATTTCATGCCGAAACCAAGCCCGCCCGTATGGGTCGGCCGGCTCACACCCGGCCAGTCGGTTGCTTCCTCTGCGATGGTCTGCACATCGGGGAAATCCCGGTAGATCGTTCGGTTGAGATCCTTGATGAAAGCAATGGCCTCGAGGTTCCCGTCCCCGCCGTATTCGTTGGGCTCCCATTCCCCCTCCTGTCGCGAATAATTCAGCTTCAGCATCGAGCTCACCGCATCTACCCTGATCCCGTCCGCATGGAATTTGTCCAGCCAGAACCGGGCATTGCTGATGAGGAACGACTTTACCTCTCCCCTTTTGTAATTGAAGATATAGCTGTTCCAGTCCGGATGGAACCCCTTCCGCATATCCGCATATTCGTAGGTATTGGCTCCGTCGAAGAGATAGAGTCCATGATAATCGTAGGGAAAATGGGAAGGTACCCAGTCGAGGATCACGCCGATCCCTTCCCGATGAAAAGCTTCCACCAGCATCATGAAACCCTGCGGATCACCGAAACGCGAGGTGGGCGCATAATAACCCGTACCCTGGTACCCCCAGCTGCCGTCGAAGGGATGTTCCATCACCGGCATCAGCTCCACATGGGTAAAGCCCATCTGTTTCACATAGGGAACGAGCAGCTCTCTGATCTGGTCATAGGTATTATACCGTTCCTCGTTGAAAGGGTCGGGCCGCATCCAGCTGGCCAGGTGTACTTCGTAGATGCTCCAGGGTGCGTTCAGCGAGTTATTCGCCGCGCGGTTCCTCATCCAGTCACCATCGCTCCACGCGTGGTCCAGCTCCCACGTGATCGAGGCCGTCCGGGGCCGCATTTCCCAAAAATAAGAATAGGGGTCGCCCTTGTCCAGCGTTCCGCCGTTGAAGCCCCTGATATGGTATTTGTACACTTCTCCAACCGGCACGTCCGGTATGAACCCTTCCCAGATACCCGAACGCTCCAACCGTACAAACAGCGGATGCCGGTCGGTCTGCCAGTCATTGAAATTTCCGATGACCGAGACGGCTGTGGCATTGGGCGCCCACACCGCGAAATAGTATCCCGTGGTTCCGAGAACGGTCACGCGGTGCGAGCCGAACAGCTCATAGACGCGATAATGCGTGCCCGCCTGGAAATTTCGGATGTCCTCGTCCGTGAACAGCGAATAGTTCCAGACCGGTTTGGTGGAATCGACGAAATGCACTTCTTCGTATCGCTGACGGGTCGAAGTTTCCATTGTATTCTCTTTAACGTAAATTTAAGCTTTAACCGTTGCATATCCCTCTTTTTGATCCTAATTTCAGACAGCTAATTGCTGATGATCCATGCCTAAGCTGCCCCTTCTCTTATCCTGCTGTCTCTCTTTTTGCGTACCTGTCATGGCGCAATCTTCGCATATTTCCGGAACAGTCGCCGATACGCTCGAAAAAAAAGAGCTCATGAATGCCTCCATTCTCCTGCTGCGTCCCGCCGACAGCATCCTGATCCGTCACTCCCGCAGCGATGCGGCCGGGCATTTTTCTTTCCAGCGCGTTCCATCCGGACACTACCTGTTGCTGGTCACCTATCCCTCCTATGCCGACTATGTGGATGACATAGAAGTTAAGGATAGTGGTAGCCTGCAGCTGGCAACGATCCCGATGGTCCTAAAAAGCACGCTGCTGGCGGAAGTGGTCGTCAGGGGTACCGGGGCCGTGCGGATAAAAGGCGACACCACCGAATTCAACGCCGACAGCTTCCGCACCGAAGCCGGCGCATCGGTAGAAGACCTGCTCAAGAAACTTCCCGGGATACAGGTAGACCGCAACGGCAAGATCACTGCCCAGGGAGAGGCCGTTAAAAAAGTTCTGGTCGACGGCGAAGAATTCTTTGGAGACGATCCTACGCTCGTGACCCAAAACCTCCGGGCGGACATGATCGACAAGGTGCAGGTCTTCGACAAGAAAAGCGACCAGGCCACCTTCACCGGTATCGACGACGGTCAGCGTGAAAAGACGATCAATCTGAAATTGAAGGACAGCAAAAAGAACGGCTATTTCGGACGGGCCACCGCGAGCGCCGCCACAGATGGCTATTATGACGAACAACTCATGGCCAATTATTTCCGCAGGAAGGTGAAGATCGCCGGTTATGGCATCATCTCCAACACCGGCAAGACGGGTCTCAACTGGTCGGAAAGGGATAGCTATGGACAGAGCATCCTGGGATCGGCGGACATCGATGCATCCACCGGGTTCATCAGCATCCAGGGCAACGGGGACGATCTGGACAACTGGTCGGGACAATACCAGGGACAGGGCCTGCCGGCGGTAAAAACGGGAGGACTTCACTACAACGACAAATGGGATGACGATAATCAATCCCTCAACGGGAATTACAAATATATGAACCTCGGAGTGACGGGCACCAATACAACGAACTCGCAATACATCCTGCCCGACACCCTCTATTACAACACCCAGCGCCAGCTGTTCAACAACAATATTATCCGGCAGACCCTGGATGGCACGTATGAGGCGAAATTCGATTCCACGACTTCGCTCAAGATCATGGCCAACGGAGGAACCGATCATAAGACTACTTTCAACGGCTTCCATTCCGTTTATCTCGCCAGGGACAGCAGCCTCGTCAACTCGAACGACAGGACCACGACGACCACGGGAGACAACCGCGTTATGAACAGCAACCTGCTTTTCCGGAAACGGATGGCGAAGTTGGGCCGGACCTTTTCACTCAACGTCCGGGAGAACTATACCGACAACGCCTCATCGGGATATCTCAATTCCGAGACAAAGCTGTATAGCCATGGCGGCAGCCCCTATTCCGACAGCCTGATCGACCAGTTCAAGGACTATCACACCACCACCCTGCTGATCGATTCCCGGGCCACCTATACAGAGCCGCTTTCTAAGACGTCATTCCTGGTGGCCAATTATGGCATCGAAGTGAACAACAACCGCTCTAACCGCGACTCCTATAACCGGTCGCTGGGCGGCAAATACACGGCCCTGGACTCGCTCTACAGCAACGACTACCAATACGACGTCCTCACCCAACGGGCGGGATTGGCGTATCGTTTCTCCGGCAAGAAACTGCGGTTCTCCGCAGGCACCGATCTCGGCGTTTCGCATTTCGACCAGCACGATCTGCATGCCGACACCATGGCTACCCGCCGGTTTGTCAATTGGTATCCGACCGCCACTCTCGCTTACTCCTTTACGTCCATGCGGCGGATCAGCCTGCAATACAATGGCGGGACCGTACAGCCATCGGTCACACAGATACAACCGATTTTCACCAATGAGGATCCCCTGAACATCTATATCGGCAATCCGGCGCTGAAACCCCGGTTCGGCAACCGGCTCAGCCTTTTCTTCGACGACTTCAAGGTTTTGACCGACCGGGGCATCTGGGCCAACATCTGGTCGAATTATACAGCCAATGACATCAGCACCAGCGTCAATGTCGATTCCGCCGGCCGGAGCGTACATCAATACGTCAACGTAAAGGGGACCTGGACCTTAAACGGTTACCTGTCCTATTCCTTCAAATGGAAAAAGCCGGACATCCGGTTCAATTTTCACGCCAACGGCAATGAAAGCAGCAATTCCAGTATCGTCAACGGTCTGAATAACGACACCCGAAGCGGCACCGGCTCGCTGGGCACCGGCATATACAAATCCAAAGAAAAGAAATATGTCATCGGCGTCGATCTCAACGCCAGCTATACCACCAGCAGCAGCAGCATCAATGCCGGCGTCGTCACACGATACTGGACCTATCAGATCCAGCCCAGCGCCGACCTTTATCTGCCTTTAAAGGTCCAGGTCCACGCCGACGCAGATGTCAACCTCCGCCAAAAGACCATTACGTTCCCCAACAACAACAACGTCGTACTGGTCAATGCCTGGATAGGAAAAAAACTGTTGGCCCGCGATGCGTTGCTGATCAAGTTGTCGGTGAACGATCTGCTGAATCAGAATGTCGGTTTCAATCGTACCGTAAACAGCAATTTTATCTCTCAAAATACCTATACGACGATCAGGCGTTTTGCTATGCTGTCTGTCGTATGGAATTTCACGAAGGCGGGAACGACGGCGCCGAAAAGCGCGATCGAAATGCAATAAATCAGACAAGATGAAAAAGCCAGTGTGGCCGATACTCTTTTTTCTCCTGCTTCTCGCAGCCGCCCGGCAGACCGCCGCGCAGACCGCCGTTTTCCTCTCATCAGGGAAGATCGAGTTCGAAAGAAGGATCAATGTCTTCGCCCGGATCGGCAACGGGGACGACCAGTGGACAGAGCTCGAAAAAAAAATGTCCAATCATTTCAAGACCAGTTATTTCGACTTGCTGTTTACGCATGAAAAAAGTCTGTACAAGCCCGGCCGGGAAAGCGACGATAAGAACGCCTTCTTTTTCTTTCAGGCCCCTGCCCAGGACAATACCGTCTGGTGCGATCTTGCCCATGAAAAGGCCGTCAGCGTGAAAAATGTCTTCGAGCAGACCTTCCTGGTACAGGACAGTCTCCGCCGCATCCGGTGGAAGATCACCGATGAGATAAAGAAGATCGCGGGTTTCAACTGCCGGCGGGCCAACGCCATCATCATGGACACCATCTACGTGGTTGCCTTTTATACCGACGAGATCCTGACCACCGGTGGTCCGGAGTCGTTCAGCGGGCTACCCGGTATGATCCTGGGCGTCTCGCTTCCGCATCAGCACATCAGCTGGTTTGCCACCAAAGTGGAGGCCATCCCGGTCGCCGAATCGCAGGTAATTGCACCGGTAAAAGGGAAAAAGGTGGACAATGCAACGTTGAAAGAGACCATCCGCAGCAGCCTGAAGGACTGGGGCAAGACGGGTCAGCAGTATATGGAAGCCGTCTTCCTGTGATCCGGCGCCTGGCCGTCTTCTACGGTGCCTTCATTGTGTATCCGTTCATTTTTCCAATTCGAGCACCCACATCGTTCGTCCGGGAATCTGCGCAGGTTGCGCCAGCGGATGATGTTCCCCCGTGAGCACATCGACCCCCTGCGAGAAGCCCGCCGTCCGTTCGAGAAATCGACCGAAATCGATCGTGACCGGCCGGTTCCCGGTATTCATCGCGCAAAGGACGGTCTCCCGGTCGTCGTACCGGAAATAGACATACAGTGTTTTTTCGGGAATATACTGCATCATTTTGCCCGTGCGCAATGCCGTGGAATGCAGTCTGTACTGCCCCAGCGTCCGTACGATCTGCTGGATATCCTTTTCATCGCCTGTCAGCCCTTCCCCGGTGAACGCATTCTTTTTATCGCCGGGCCAGCCGCCGGGAAAATCGAGACGCACCCAACCGTCCGGGTTGTCGATGCCTTTCATATCGACCTCGGTCCCGTAGTAGAGTTGGGGGATGCCGCGCTCGGTCAGGAGCCATTCGATACCCATCTTCTGGGCGGCCACGTCTTCGCCGTTCTCGGAGAACCAGCGGGTCATGTCATGGTTGTCGAGCAGGATGACATTGCGGGACGGGTCCTGGTAGAGAAAGTCGTTGCTCAGCGTATTGTAGAGTTCCCCTATTCCCATGTCCCAGCCGCCGCTGGTATCCTTAATGGCAGGCCGGATACCGGAGAACAATAATTGAAAATCGACGGCGCCCATGAGATTGCTTTTGAACGGGACGTCGAGGTTGTTGCGAACGAAATAGGCCTGGTTGGCGGTGCCATGCACCCAGCATTCCCCGAACATGGTCATATGCGGGTATTCGGCGATCAGTGCCGAATTGCATTTATTCATGAACGGCAGACTGCAATACATATACGTATCGATGCGCCAGCCGTCGACGCCAAAAGTCTCCACGCACCAAATGGCGTGCTCGATTAGAAATTCGGCAAGGTCGGGATTGTCCTGGTTGAGATCGGGCATATTGTGGCTGAACCAGCCGTCGGACATGCGTTTTTTGTCGATCTCGCTGCCGTGGGGGTCGAACAACGGCTGGTCGTGGAAGTTGGACGAGGTATACCGGGGCCACTGATGAAGCCAGGACTTTTCGGGCAGGTCCTGGACGAACCAGTTGTAAAGGCCGACATGATTGTAGACGGCATCCTGTATCAACTTCATTCCTCTTCGGTGGAGCGAGTCGGCCAGGCGCTTGTACAGGGCTGCCCCGCCGAGGCGGGGCTCGATCGCATAGTGGTCGGTGAAGGCGTATCCGTGTTCGGTACGGTTGGGCATATCGTTCTCGATGACTGGGGTCATCCAGAGGGTAGTGACGCCGAGGGACTGGAGATAGTCGAGATGGTTAAGGATGCCCTGGAAATCGCCCCCATGTCTTAAAAAGATAGAATCACGATTCAGCGCCTGGTCGCGCATTCCGGCGATACGGTCGTTGGAGGGATCGCCGTTGCTGAACCGGTCGGGCATGAGCAGGTAGATGAAGTCTTTCGACGTGACGCCCTGCGCATATTCGGTGCCGTTACCGCGCCGGCGGGGAAGGAGCCGATACCGTAACCGGATCGGGCGTTCGACGGATGCGGATGGAACATGGACCCTGATGAAAATCGTACCGGGTTTGGCCGCAGGCGTGATATTCAGATGCATGAAGAGATAGTTGGTATTTTGCACGCGATGCCAGTCGGCAAGGGTGACGCCCGGATACGAGACCGCGACCGAGGTGGCGGTTCCTATATCAGTCCCATGTAACATCAGTTCGGGTTTGGAATAATGCATCCCGACCCACCAATTCGTTGGATAAATGGACACCCGCGGCGAGTCGGGATCGATGGTAGTTTCGGTAATGGTAATGTTTTCGACGATCGGTTTGCGGCCGGCCCTGTTCGAGTCCTGCGCGGTGGCGGAAAGGAAGAGGAGGACGGCGAAAAAGAATACGGAGAGTCGTTGCATATTGATCATGAATTTGAAGAGGCTACCCGTTCTGCATAGAACCCGGCTTTTTCCTGTTGTATACGTATCGAGCCGCCGTCATAGACGAACAGCGTTGAGATCGCAGCAGCAATAAGACAGAACCCGGCCAATACAATTGAATAGATAGGCTGATTGCCGTAGATATGGTTTTCGATCCACCCTCCGCAAATACCGTTGACGATCTGCGGAAAGGTGATGAAGAAGTTGAAGATACCCATATAAATTCCCATTTTGCCGGCCGGGATACAGCCGCTGAGAATGACATACGGCATGGCGAGGATGCTGGCCCATGCAAGGCCTACCCCGACCATGGAAGAATAAAGGCCCCATTCGCCGCGGACAAAGAATATGGATATCAGGCCCACCCCTCCTGCCAGCAGGGAGACGGCGTGCGTCGTCTTGCGGCCCAGTCTCCGCGACATGGGAGTCAGACAAAGGGCATAGAGGGCGCCGACCCCATTGTAAACCCCGAAGGCATTGGCAACGATATTGCCCGCATCGTTACCGGCCCTGCTGTGGACATAGTCTCCGGTGAGACCGTATACATGCGAAGCAACAGCCGGACCGGCAAAGGCCCACATGCTGAACATCGCAAACCAGCTGAAGAACTGCACCAGGCCGAGTTGTCGCATGGTACGCGGCATTTTGCGAAAGTCCTGGAAGATCTGCCCCAGACCTGGCTTTGCAGGCTCGGCATTGGCCTGACCATGATATCGTGCGTATTCGTCCGGCGGGTATTCCCTCGAAAAGATCATGGTCACCAGGATGGCGATGATAAAAATGGCGGAGCCGATATAGTAGGCGTATTTGATGTTGTCTGCGACCCCATTGTGCCCCGATTCCTGGCTGAAACCCAGCCGGGCGAGAATCCAGGTCATGTAAGAACCGGCCACGGCGCCGATGCCGATAAGACAGGCCTGGATGGCGAAGCCCTTGGCGCGCTGGCGGTCAGGAAGATTGTCGGCCACCAGTGCCCGGAAGGGTTCCATCGCGACATTGAAAGAGGCGTCCATCACCATGACGAAACCTCCCCCGATCCAAAGCGCAGGAATGAAACCGGCCATATTACCCGAATTCGGGAGCAGTATCAGCGCCAGCGCGGATAGCAGGGCGCCCGTCAGAAAATAGGGTTTCCGCCGGCCGAGACGGTTCCAGGTGCGGTCGCTGTAATGTCCGATCAGGGGCTGAACGATCATCCCCATGATAGGGGCCACAAGCCAGAAGGCAGGCAGTTGATCTATATCAGCCCCGAACGATTGCAGGATGCGGCTGGTATTGGCATTCTGGAGCGCAAAGCCGCACTGGATCCCCAGGAACCCAAAGCTCATGGTGACGATCTGTCCGGTCGTCAGAAGAGGTTTAACGTTGGCAGCGAGGTCGTCACGCGGAGCGCCGCCCGGGGCTGATGGATTGGCCATATTTGCAATCGTTTTAAATCACGAAGCCATTGGGCAGCACGGCCCCCTTTTTGATCACGACCACGCCTTCCTTAACGGTATACAGCGAATGGTCGGAATTCTCGAGATGGTGACCGCCGTTGATGCGCACATCGTCGCCGATGCGGCAGTTCTTGTCCACGATGGCATTGCGGATATAACAGCGGTGGCCGATGCCGACCGTGGGAAGACCATGCGACCGGGCGAGATCGATCTCTTCGATCGTTTCATAATAGTCTACCCCCATCAGGTAGCTGCTGACGATGGTGGTGCCGGTACCGATGCGGGTCCGGATGCCGATGATGCTGTTCTCGATGCGCGAGGCATTGATGATACAACCTTCGGCTATGATGGTTTTCTCCAGGGTGGTGCCGCTGATCTTTGCCGGCGGGAGCATCCGCGCACGGGTATAGATGGATTTTTCGTTGTCGAACAGGTTGAAGTCCGGGATGTCCTTGGTCAGACCCAGATTGGCCTCGAAAAAGGAAGGGATGTTCCCGATATCGGTCCAGTAGCCTTCGTATTGATAGCTGACGACCTTGTATTTTTCCAGCGACTGCGGGATGATCTCCTTCCCAAAGTCCGTAGATTCGGCAAATTCGTTCTGCAGCAGATCGGACAGGAGCTGGCGGTTGAAGATATAGATACCCATCGAAGCAAGATAGAGCCGGCCCTGCGCCCGCATGGCGTCGCCGGTGTCGCTTACCCAGGGCGGCAGCATATCTCTCTTGGGTTTTTCGGTAAAGGAGGTGATAAAACCGCTCTCGTCCATTTTCATGATGCCGAAATCGGAGGCTTCCCGGTCGTTCACCGGGATCGTGGCGATGGAAATATCCGCCCCGGTCTTTTTATGGTGTTCCAGCATCTCCATGAAATCCATCTGGTAGAGCTGGTCACCCGACAGGATCAGCACATAATCGCTGTCGAAGGGGCCGAGATGGCGGAGGCATTGCCGCACGGCGTCGGCAGTTCCCTGGTACCAGGTCGGGTTATCGGGCGTCTGCTCCGCGGCCAGGATGTCTACGAAGGCCGAGCTGAAGGCGCTGAAGTGATAGGTATTTTTGATATGGCGATTCAGCGATGCTGAATTGAACTGCGTGAGGACGAACATACGGGAGATGCCCGAATTCAGACAATTGGAAATGGGGATGTCGACCAACCTGTACTTTCCTGCGATCGGCACGGCGGGTTTCGAACGGCTGGCGGTAAGAGGATACAGGCGCGTTCCGGCTCCTCCTCCCAATATCACGGACAAAATTTCCTTTGACATATGGTAACATTTAAAGTAAGGCTATCGCATACTTTCATATAGGTCGATATAGGACCGGACACTGGATTCCCAGCTGAAATCCAGCTGCATCATTCTACGGCGGATATCCCTGAGCATCTCCTGCTGGTGAAAGAGCTCCACCGACCGCCAGATCCCATGGGTCATATCCTGCACAGACGCATGCAGAAAACGGATACCGTAACCGTCCTTGTCCCCATAGTCGATCACGGTGTCATGAAGGCCTCCCGTATTGCGAACCACAGGAACTGTGCCATAACGGAGCGCATAGAGTTGGTTCAGACCGCAGGGCTCCACTCTCGAAGGCATCAGCACAAAATCCGCGCCCGCATAGAGCAGATGGCTGAGGCCCTCATCGTATCCAATGTACGTGTTGTAATCCCCCCTCGACAGGTCCCTTATTTGCTGCAACCGGCCCTCTATCTCCGGCAGACCGCTGCCCAGGATGAAAAAATTCATTTTCCGCCCGATGTAATAAAAGGAGTCCTCGATCGCCTGCGGAAGCAGATCGGCGCCCTTGTCTGCGACCAGTCTCCCGATGAAGGTGATCAGCGGCTTCCTGGGGTCCAGCCCGTACCGCCCGCACAGCTCTGCCTTGTTACGCCGCTTGCCTTCTTCGGCCGTATCCTCGTCATAATGGTCCTGGATATACTTATCGGAGGCCGGATTCCAGACCACGGGGTCGATCCCGTTCAGGATGCCGCTGCACTTTCCCTTTTCATATTCCAGCAGCGCTTCGAGACCGGCCGCGGAATGCCGCATCTCCTCCAGGTAGGTAGGGCTTACAGTCGTCACCTTCCACGCGCACCGTATCCCGCAGGCAAGCGGGTTGAGTGCGCCGGCCCATTCGAGCATTCCCCGTTTCCAGAGGTCCCAGTCCGGGAGATACACGGTCTTATCCATGCCTGTCTGTCCCTGGTACTGTGCGTTGTGGATAGTCAGGACCGTGGCTACACCCTGCATGCGCTGGTAGGCGTAACAGTATTTGACCATGAAGGGGATCAGTGCGGTATGGTGATCGTGAACGTGTATGACGTCCGGCAGATGTGCCCATGCCGCTATCCAGTCGACCACGGCTATTTGAAAGGAAGTGAACCGCTCCGTATCGTCCCCGTATCCATAGATCTTTTCGCGGTCGAGCAGACCGTAGATGTCCACGAGGTAAAGATCGAAACCCAGCTTATTGGTCTTTTCCTTGATGACGGTGTAATTGAACCAGTAATTGTGAAGGTGCGCATAGCCTTTGTGTACAACTTCCCACTCGTTGTCGCGGAGAAACTTCGTCCGGTACATGGGCATGACCACTTTTGCCACGTGTCCGAGGTCGCTCTGGTATTTGGGTAGTGCCCCGACCACATCGCCCAGACCGCCGGCCTTAGCCACGGGATAACATTCCGCCGATACGTGAATGATCTCCATTAACGTTCAATTTACCAAGGTTTTCGATTAAACGGACTAACGAAGATGAAAAAATTTTTCGCTTCGTAAAAACTTGGTATTTTGGACTTTTATTCCCATTAACCGCTTAACCGCGTCGCGACATGAACAATTCAAAACAACCAACTAACGCCGGAGCGCTAGCCACATTAGTCCTCGTCTTTTTCTTTTGGGGATTCATAGCCGCCTCACAAAGCATCTTTATTCCTTTCTGCAAACATAATTTCAGTCTGACCCAATTCGAATCGCAATTGCTCGGATCTGCGTTTTATGGAGCATATTTCATCGGGTCGCTCGCGCTTTATCTCATATCAAGTCTTCTCAAATACGATATTTTGAACCGTATCGGCTATAAAAAAGGGATCATATACGGGATATGGATCTCCGTTGCAGGCGCTTTACTGATCATTCCTTCTGCCAATGCCCATTCATTTGCCGGATTGCTGGGCGCATATTTTGTTGTGGCACTTGGATTCTCGCTCCAGCAGACGGCCGCGCAACCCTTTGCCATCATCCTCGGGGACCCGGCGACCGGCAGTCACCGCCTGAACCTTGCGGGGGGCATTAACTCGCTCGGAACGACGCTGGGGCCGATCATTTTTGCATTTTTCCTGTTCGGGAGCGTGACAGGCGACGCCAGCAAGGCAACGGTGACGAATATCAACAATCTCTTCCTGATCGTGGCCGCCGTATTTGCAGCCGTGGCATTGTTCTTTACATTCTCCAGGCTTCCCGCCGGAAAGGATGACGACAAATTCGAAGGTTCCTATAAGGCATCGCGATCGTTGGTCCTGATGACCCTGCTGATCGGGGTGATCATCGTTGTAGGTCAGCTGACCACGATCGAAAAGCTGCCGTTGCTCATCGTGACGCTGATAGTGGTCGTGGGCATTCTTTTCCTGTCGAACAGCAGCGCCATGAAAAATGCCACCGGCTGGGGCGCCATGCGTTATCCGCAGCTGATCTATGGCATGCTGGGGATATTCCTATATGTGGGCGTGGAAGTCACGATCGACAACAATTTCGGTGCGCTGTTGCGTGAACCGGGCTATCTCACCCTGTCCGGGTTGGACGAAAGCAAGATCTCCAAATACGTTAGCCTCTATTGGGCAAGCCTGATGATCGGCCGCTGGACCGGGGCGATCGGGGTATTCAATCTTTCGGAGATCGGCAAACGGATCGCCACCATCGTCGTTCCATTTATAGCATTTGGCATTGCGCTCTTCGTCAACCATCTTTACAGCGGCGATGTCAGCGACCTTTATCCCTATGCCGGCTTCATCGCCGTGGCTATAGCCGCTTTCTTTTTCGGACAGCAAAAGCCTGTCAAGACCCTGCTGACGCTGGCCTGTCTGGCCGGTCTTTTTATCCTGGTAGGCGTGTTGTCCAGCGGGATCTTTTCGGTCTATTGCATCATGGCCGCGGGGCTTTGCAACTCGATCATGTGGCCGTGTATCTTCTCGCTGGGTATTGCCGGCCTCGGAAAATTCACCAGTCAGGGTTCGGCCTTCCTGATCATGATGATCCTTGGTGGCGCGACGATCCCACCCTTCCAGGGCGCCGTGGGGGACGTGCTGGGCTCGGCTACCGGTATGCACTACAGCTATCTCGTCGCGGTAGGTTGCTATGTGTTACTTGCCTGGCTGGCATTGCAGCTGAGAAGCACGCTCAAGTCGCAGGGATTGAACTTCGACGAACAGATCGGCGGCGGACATTAGGAGGACATTAAAAGCCTATCTTTGCAACCCGAAAAGCCGCCTAAGGCGGCATAAAGAAAACAACACACACTTTTCATGGCTAAAGCCAGCTCTTTTCTTTCATTTGACCCATTGGCTATCGGCATCGACATCGGGGGTACCGGCACGAAATTCGGCATCGTCGATCGCAACGGCAATGTCCTCTTTTCCAGCGAGATCTCTACCCGAGGTCATAGCCACGTAGAAGGATTTATCGAAGAATTGCACGGCCATCTGTCCCTCCTGATCGAAAAAGCCGGCGGTATCGGCAGGATGAGAGGCATCGGCGTGGGCGCTCCCAACGGCAATTATTACAGCGGCACGGTTGAATATGCTCCCAACCTTCCCTGGCGCGGCATTATTCCGCTGGCCGAGCTGATCCGGAATAAATTCCAGCTTCCGGCCGTACTCACCAACGACGCCAATGCTGCCGCCATCGGCGAGCAGATGTACGGCGCCGCCAAGGGGATGAAGGATTTTATCATGATCACGCTTGGGACGGGCGTCGGAAGCGGCATCGTCGCCAACGGACGCCTCATCTACGGTCACGACGGTTTTGCCGGCGAGCTCGGACATACCATCATCATCCCGAATGGCCGCTATCATGAGGGCACCGGCAAAAAGGGATCGCTTGAAAGCTACGCCTCCGCCACCGGGGTCAAGCTCACGGCCATTGAAATGCTCGAGAACAGCAAAGAAGCCAGCCTCCTGCGCAAAGTGCCGAAAGACAAACTGGATTCCCGGCAGGTATATGACGCGGCCATCCAGGGAGACCGGCTGGCCAAAGATATCTTCGACTTCACGGGATCGGTGCTGGGTCTGGCGCTGGCCAATTTCGTCATGTTCAGCAGCCCGGAAGCGATCATCCTGTTCGGCGGTCTCACCAAGGCGGGCGATCTGATCCTGAAACCTACCCGGGAAAACATGGAAAGCAATCTCATCCAGGTCTTTCAGAACAAAGTGAAGATACTCGTCAGCCATCTGAAAGAATCCGACGCCGCCATCCTGGGCGCCAGCGCGCTGGTATGGGATATGAAGAATTAGAAGACGACGGTTGAAGCAGGCCCTAGCGCCGCGACCCGATCACAAAAACGGCCGGCACCGGGCGTTGCCCCTCCCTGTCAGATGGCCGGATGGTCTCTTTGCCGTTCACCAGCAGACAAGTGCTGCCTCCGCCATCCAGGTTCAAGGCCTCATAACAACCCAGACCAAGCAGGATCTGCGCTTCCTGTTGCAGCGTACCGCCCGCGGCAATGCCCGGCGTCCTTCCCTGGATGACCAGCACGATCAGATGCCCGTCGCGTGTATAACCCATAGCGGTTCGGGGGGCATATTCGCCGTCGCGCCGGCTGTCGGGGAACAGCTGTTCTTCGCGATCGGTGATACGGATCCTGCCGTCATGGATAAGGACGGGACCCCCGCCGACGGCCGTCCGCATCTTCCACCACTTCCATTCGATATCATTCAGCTCGTATATCGACGGCACCGTATCCGAGCCTTTCGCCACGACCGGCACGTCCTCGAATGCATAAGGCCAGCGACGTGAGCTGTCCGTAAAGGTCCAGGCGACATCCGCGCGCCGTTTGCGGTCGATGCCGATCGCTCCCCGTGTGGGATAATAATATAGAAGAGAATCCCTGCCCGTTCCGCGGAGCGAAGTCACATTGTAGGCGAGCAGCCGGCCACCTTCCACCACCAGGCTGAGGTTTTGGTTGGTGACCATTGAAAAATAGGTGCAGTTGACCACCAGGTAGGGTGCCTGTTCCAGCTGGTAATACTGGTCAGGCGTAAATCGTTTGCCCTGTCCCGTTGCCGCGGTAAACAGGAGCCGTTTGTCTTTCAGCCGCGCTGAGACATAAAAGGCTATGGAGGGAAGACCGCCAAGACTGTCGGACGACCGGTAAACGTGTATCGACGAAGGCAGCGGGCCATATGCCGAGTCCACCCTGGTCCAATGCAGTTGTGCCAGCCCGTAGCAGGCGGGCAGCAGCAGGAAAAAAGAAAGTACGAGGGTTCTTCGCATCGCGGCGGCTGGTTTATGCGGTAGCTTGCTTTTCCCGCAGCCATTCTCCACGTCCATAACCGGCGATGACATGACGTTCGGAGTGATAGGAAGACCGCACCAGGGGGCCGCTTTCCACATAGTCAAGGCCCAAACTATAACCGATCTCGCGGAGTTCTGCGAATTCATCGGGATGGACAAATCGAATGACCGGTAGATGTTTTTTGGTCGGCTGCAGGTATTGGCCAAGCGTGATGACGTCGACGCCGCTGTTCCGCAGATCGGTCATGGTCTGCACCACTTCTTCCTTGCGTTCGCCGAGTCCCAGCATGATGCCGCTTTTAGTCCGCATGCCGCCCTCCTTTAGTATCTTCAGGGTCTCCATGCTGCGCCAGTACCTGGCCTGGATACGGACCTGCCGCGTGAGCCGCTCGACCGTTTCGATATTGTGCGACACGACCTCGGGGGCCGCTTCGACGATGCGGGCGATATTTTCTTTTTCAGCTTTGAAATCGGGGATCAGGGTCTCCAGGGTGGTGCCCGGGTTCAGCGCCTTTACGGCGCGGATGGTATTTTGCCAGACAATGCTGCCGCCATCTTTCAATTCGTCGCGGTCTACGGACGTGATCACGGCATGTTTTACTTTCATGAGATGGATGGCTTCGGCTACCCGCTGCGGTTCATCCCAGTCCACGGGATCGGGCCGGCCGGTGGCCACGGCGCAGAATCCGCAGCTGCGGGTACAAACATTCCCCAGGATCATAAAGGTGGCTGTGCCTTCCCCCCAGCATTCCCCCATATTCGGGCAATTGCCGCTTTCACAGATGGTGTGCAGCTTATGGGTGTCTACGAGGCCGCGGACATGCTTGTACTTCTCGCCGATCGGCAGTTTGACCCTTAACCAGTTGGGTTTCTGCATTTTAGAGGTCTCGGATGAAGCACACGGCGTCGGAGTTGCAGGTAATTCCATTGCACAAAAATAAGTCATTTTCGACTGCCGAAAAGAATGCTCACATAGGCATTGAAGAAAAAGGAGTGCTGTTTGACCAGGTAAACGAGCGGTATCTTGCTGAAATAATATTCTTCCGTCAGACCGCATTCGATGGCCGTGATCGTTTGGTTCAGCCGGCCGTAATCGAAACGCAGCGCCTGTTTGGCATTGACCGCGGGTTTGATGCTCAGCTGGTCCCATCCTACGGTAAAACCGGAGGCGCCGGTGATATAATCGCCCTGGGTCGTATCCACCGCCATTTGCGCAAAGGTCTTTCGCGTAGTGGAGCCGGTTATCTGGTTCTGGATATCCAGCAGGTAGGGTTTCAGTAAGCCGATGGTCACGCCGCCTGCATAGACATACGTTACCGCGACACCGTTCTTATTCCCCTTGCCGCCGATGAGATGTTGCTGGCCGAGGGCCATTTTGAATTCGTAGAGATTATTGAGCTTGTAGGGCACCACCGATGAGAAATTGATCCCGTCCGAGGTCGCCGAGATATGGTGTTCCTTGGGATCGTGTTTCTCGTTTAGCTCGAATTCATAAAGAACCGAGCGGGTAGGCGTCTTGAATTTACCCCTTTCATAGGAAATGCCGTACCCGTCCGTGGCCAGGCGAATGCCGAAGATGCTATGTTTGTTAAAGATGAGATCGCCTTCCTCTTCCATCCGGAGCATATTGTTCATCCGCTGGCGCCTGGCATTCTGCTTGTTGAGCTTGGACATCATATTGGCGCTGTCCGCATTGTTTTGGGCAAAGAGTTGCAGGACCAGGGTCGATGCCAGAATAGTAAGTGCGATACGCCCGATCAGGGATTTTGGCCGATGATTGTCCGTCTGACGAGCCCCTTGCAGGGGCTTTTGTCTACTCACAGCTGATGATTTAATTTAACTGGCGTAAATTTAGGCAAAATTTGTTGCACAATGACGTCCACAATTATTTACGAAGGGGATTTACGAACGGTTGCCCGCCACCTCCAGTCCGGTACAGAAATAGAGACCGACGCCCCCACCGATAACCAGGGAAAAGGGGAACGTTTCTCCCCCACCGACCTGGTCGCCACCGCCCTCGGGGCCTGTATGGCCACGACCATGGGGATCAAGTCCCGGGATATGCAGGTAGACCTCCGGGGTATGAAGCTGTCCATTCAAAAGATCATGAAACCCGATCCGAGACGGATCGCCGGGGTCCATATCATATTCGATTTTCCTGCGGGTCTGCAGGTGGACGAAAAACAAAGGACGATATTGGAGCGGACCGCGCACACCTGCCCCGTCATGTACAGCATACACCCCGACATGGAAGTGAAAGTGGAATTCAACTGGAAAGTGGGTGCTCCGGCGCACTGACGAGGGCTCTTCCGATAGCGCAATCCAGGCACCGCCGGGCGTCGCAATATTCTTTTTTCAATTGCAACAGGGCCTGGGATCCGGATGCATTTTCGGCCGGCATCCCCAGCCATTGCCAACGGGAAAGCACGGCATTCTTTTCCGCGCCCGTTTCCCCGAGCCAGCGCAGCGCTTTCCCCCGACAGCCGGGTTCATCCCGTAACCAGCCATAGGCGAACAGCAAAGGGATAAATGCATTGATGAGCAGACCCCGCCGCATGCCGGGCCCCAGTCCTTTATGTCCTTCCAGGTGTTTCATCACATCCCGGACCGAGACTGTTTCGCGAAGCAGGGCAAACCACCGGGTACCGATCAGACCGGCCAGCTGTACAAGGCGGGCCGAAGGGAAATGCCCGGGACGCATCCGGAAGAACGACAGCGGTATGGAAGGCCGCGTCAAACCGTGTTTGGTCTTCAAAAAGCGATACTCCCTCCCGAGCACAACCGAAAATTCGGAAGGATCGTCCAACAATCCTGCCTGGCCCAGCAACAACGCCTCCAGCGCCGTGCGTTGTAGCCGGTAACGGGTCAGCAGGCGAATCGGCAGGCTCTGCGCAATGGCTTCGAATGCGCCGGCATTGACAGGTTGACCCATGCTTCGGGCCATCCAGACCCACGTTGTTTCTTCCCAGTCCTGGCGGTTTTTTTCCAAAAATGCATGGATGCGCCTGGTCCGTTGCTGCAGTCTTTCGAAAGCCAGCTGTTGCAGCCAGCCCGCGCGGATAGCGGAGTCCACCTGGTTCAACTGGCGCTCGCAGGGTACGAAGAGGGAGCTTTTCATCCAGCTGTCATAGCGGTCGAGCAGGAGCTTGGGTACGCGTTGGTGCGGCGCGAGTATCGGGATGCCTCCGGGCCCGGGCTCATCCTGTATCGGCCAGTCGTTTTCCCAAACGACATGAAGGATGGTATCCCGGTAGTGCGGATCTCCGTCGTGTGCATGACGGCCCCAGTCGGAAGTATGGATGTGGAGTTCGACGGGACCTTCGGCGATGCGGTCCCCGATGCGTATCCGGGCATCCCTGAAATCCGGTCCCTGATCCCTGTTCCACCGGCCCGGCGACAGGATCTCCAGCGCATGTCCCGACTCGGTAGCCAGCCGCTGGTGATTGAAGTAGCGAAACTGCCAGATGTACTGTAAAAAATCCTCGCGCATAACCCCTCCTCTTCCGGGCAAAGTTAAGTTCTTCCCCGGCTCGCGCGGATTTTTCATCGCATTACACCACCCCCCATGCGCGCAACGCCTGCACTACCCTGCTCACCGGCAGCCCCATCACATTGTAGAAATCGCCCTCGATGCGCGCGATGCCGACGACGCCGATCCATTCCTGGATGGCATAGGCGCCCGCTTTGTCATACGGCTGATAGCGGTCGACATACCCTTCGATATCCGACCGGCTGAGCGGGTGGAACCAAACGGAAGTGATATCGGCGAAGGCCTGTTCTTCGCGGCCCCGCAGCAGGACCACCCCCGTGATCACCTCGTGCCGCTGCCCGGCAAGACGGCATAGGATGCCGATCGCATCGGCCCTGTCGCGCGGTTTGCCGATGATCTCCTCTCCCATGACCACCACCGTGTCGGCCGCAAGGATGATCCTCTCCGGCTCCCCGATCTCGCGGCTCACGGCCATCGCTTTGTTACGCGCGATATGGACGGGTACCTCTGCGACGGCCAGACCCGAAGGCCAGGTTTCGGGCGTTTCACGGATGATGATCTCGAAATCCACTTCTGCCCATTCCAGCAATTGTTTGCGCCGGGGCGAGCCGGAAGCCAGCACGATGGTCGACATACAGGTTATACTAATTTTAAGAGAATCATGGAAAGGATGCCGGCGAGCATCACCCATTTGATGCTATTGCTCAGGAACCGGTAATCTATTTTTGTCTGCGCTTCATACAGCTTGCGCAGGATCCACAGCAGCGGGAGATCGATCAGGACCGCGCCATAGGCGATCAGCGGCCATTTGGCTTTTTGCAGCACGTAGAATTCCAGGATAACGAGGGCGCCGACCAGCACGAAAAGCCAGGTTCCGGCAAACACTTTCGCGACATTCACGCCCCAGACGATCGGCATCGTCCTGCAGCCGTATTTCATATCCCCTTCCATGTCTTCCAGATCCTTTACCACTTCTCTGACCAGGGAAATGATGAAGGCGAAACCCGCATATACGATGGCGAATTTGAAAAGCCGGATCGTATAGGCATGATAGATGGCGTCGGCCCTGACACGGACCTCGGCTACATACAGCACGAGGATGACCCAGGCCGTCAGCAGCGATATGATGATATTGCCGATCAGTAGTTTTCGTTTGAACGTGGTGCTGTACACCCAGAGCAGGAAGACGCAACCCACATTGGCCAGGGCCACCACAGGGTTTCGCAGGACCCAGCTGACGTAGATGCTGAGCAGGGCGCCGACCCCGGAAAGCAGCCAATGCCAGAGTATGGTCGACCGCCGGCGGATCAGCCGGTCCACCACCAGCCGGTTGGGTTTGTTCACGCGGTCGATATTCAGATCGAAATAATCGTTGATGATATAGCCGGCCGCCGCGATCAGCACGGAAGAGGCGGATAGCAGATAGAACAACAGGGGGACCAGCTTGTGGTAAGCGGGATGCGCATCGTTGAAACCCGGCAGCAGGATGAGGTAATAGAATAGCAACTGGGTGAGAAAGATGAACACCAGATTAGGCCATCTGACCAGTCGGAAAAAAGCTCCTAGCAATTGAAACATACCCATTGAAATTATTTCGAGGCCAGAGATTGATCCAGCTCCCAGTGACCGTTCAGCTTAAGTACCTTTTCGATAACGTCCCGGACGCAACCCTGTCCTCCCCCATAGGAAGAGATATAACCTGCGATATGTCTTATTTCCGGTGCGGCATCCGACGGGGCGCAGCCCAGCCCAACATATTGCATGGCCGCATAATCGGGGATGTCGTCTCCCATATAAAGCATATCCTTTTCTTCCAGCCGGTTTTCCCGGGCAAACTGCCGCAGGACATCCATCTTGTCGTGAACGCTCAGAAAGATATCCCGTATGCCCAGGTATTGCAGACGCAACCGGACGCCTTCCGCACTGGCGCCGGAGATCACCACCACCCGGTAACCCTTTTTGAGGGCCAGTTGCAGCGAATACCCGTCCCTCGTGCTCATCCGGCGGACCTGCTCGCCTGTTTCGAATACCTGTACGCTGCCGTCGGTCATGACCCCGTCCACGTCGAATACAAATGTCCGGATCGATTTGAATTTTTCCAATACGCTCATAATGGGATAAATTTACCTTAATTACTCCAAAGGCGGCCGCCGCCCCCGGACCGGCGAAAATTGCCCCGATCGGTAATACGCTTCGATTAAAATAGTGAATAAACGGTATATTTCGTCGATATCCGGATAGCCGGCTACGATCTCCAGATGTTTTTGCAGGCTGACGGTGTCGCCGCGAAGCGCCGGACCCGTTTGTACTTCCTGCGGAGGAGAGGTCTCTATCCTCCGGGCAGTCTCCCGGATCAGCGGCATCAGCAGCGAAAAATCGATCTTTTCCTGGCGACAGAAGTCCGAGGCGAGGGTATACAGATGGTTGGTAAAATTATTGACGAGGACAGCCGCAACATGCAGCTTTAACCGGGCGTGGTCGTCGGCATGGACCACCTGGCGGGTCAGCGTCTCCGCGAATTCCCGGATGAGGGGAACATCCCCCGGCCGGACTGCATCGATCAGCAAAGGGAACCCGGCGGGAGGGTCGATCCCGGCGCGGAAGGATTGCAGGGGATACAGCACGCCTGCCCTATCGGTGACTTCGCCCAGCGTGCCGGCCGGCAGGGCGCCCGCCGTATGCAAGACCAGTTTGCCGGGCAGGGACAATCGCCGTCCAAGGCCTTGTATCGCGCTGTCGGTCAGCGCCACGATATAGAGATCCGCGGTCCTGTCGATGGTGTTCCATTCGGTCGTATGAGCGGAATGCCATTCGTCCGCAAGCCGCATCACCGTCTGCCCATTCCTTCCCGCCACCTGTGACACGACATGTCCGGCCGCAACGATGCGCCGCCCCAAGGCAGTAGCGACATTCCCCGATCCCAGCATGACTACCTTCATACCCTGTTTTTAACTATTCTTTCCTTCGATCATCGGCACGAAGGAAAAATTGTCATATAATTCCTGCGTGGTTGCACCGTCCTCCTGTTTGGTCAGCCGCAGCATACGCTGGACCTGCCCTTCTCCGACGGGTATCACCATTCTGCCGCCGGGCTTCAGCTGTTCGACCAGTCTGGGTGGAATAAATGGCGCCGCCGCAGTGACGATGACCTTATCGAAAGGCGCATAGGTAGGCAGTCCCTCGTAACCATCTCCGTAAAAAAACTTGAGACCCGGGTATTTCTTCAGGAAAGCGAATTGTTTGTTGCTGTCGAATAATTTTTTTTGCCGCTCGATCGAGTATACCTGCGCTCCCATTTCTGCGAGTACGCAGGCCTGGTAGGCGCTGCCCGTGCCGATCTCCAGCACCTTCTCGAACGGTTTTACTTCCAGGAGCTGGGATTGATAGGCCACGGTATAAGGTTGCGAGATGGTTTGTCCTTCGCCGATCGGGAAGGCCCGGTCTTCATAAGCTATCTTGTCGAATGCCGAATCCATGAAAAAATGCCTGGGGATATGCAGGATTGCGTCCAGCACGCGTTCGTCCGTAATGCCTTTCTCCCGGATAACGTGTACCAGCTGTCTTCGCAGACCTTTATGCCGGTAACTGTCTTCGAATGTTCTCATCGGATGCAATTTAATACCTATATTCGATCCACCTAATTCACCAGTAAAATGAAATTTAAGACCGGTAGCCAGCTGGCGTTCATGATGTTCGTCGAATATTTTATCTGGGGCGCGTGGTATGTGACGATGGGGACCTATATGGGTGAGAACCTGCATTCTACCGGATTGCAGGTCGGCGCGGCTTACAGCGCGCTCGCCATTGCTACCATGATCTCTCCTTTTTTCGTCGGACTGGTGGCGGACCGCTATTTTCCGGCTCAGCGGATCATGGGCTTGTTGCACCTGCTGGGCGGTATATTGCTTTTCTACGCTACCAGGGTTACGGGCAACGTACTCTTCTATTGGATCATCCTGGCGTATTCACTTTTGTATATGCCGACGATCGCGCTATCCAACAGCGTTGCATTTTACCAGATGAATGATCCGGGAAGACAGTTTCCCTGGGTACGGGTATTCGGCACGTTGGGGTGGATCATCGCGGGTATCCTGATCGGAAAGCTGAAGCTCGAAAAAACGGTAACGACCTTTCAGCTGGCGGCCGCGGCATCGATCCTGCTGGGTTTCGTCAGCTTCACCCTTCCCAACACGCCGCCCAAAGGCGCCCAATCGAAGGTCGCCGGCAAAGAGGCGTTCGTTCTGTTCAGGAGCAAGGCGTATCTCATTTTCTTTATCGCCGCCATACTGGTTTGTATTCCGCTGTCCTTTTACTATGGTTTCGCCAACCCCTTTCTCAATGAGCTCGGTATGACGGATGCAGCCGCCAAGATGACCCTGGGGCAGTTCTCCGAAGGTTTGTTCATTCTGGCCATTCCGTTCCTGTTCAACCAGATCGGTGTGAAGAAAATGCTGCTCATGGGGATGATAGCCTGGCTGCTGCGGTATGTCTGTTTTGCCTACGGTGGTTTGGGCGTCCACGCCTGGATGTTGTATGCTGGCATTCTCCTGCATGGGGTCTGTTATGACTTTTTCTTCGTGACGGGGTATATGTATACAGAGAAAAAAGCGGGTGAAAAGATCAAGAACGCGGCCCAGCAGCTGTTCACTTTTGCCACCTACGGTCTCGGCATGTTCATGGGGACCTGGTTCTCCGGCATCGTCGTCGACAAATATGCCTTCAGCCCGACCTCCCACGACTGGAAAGGCATCTGGCTCGTGCCGGCTTACATTGCCGCAGGCGTGCTCGTCTATTTCATCCTGTTCTTCCGCGAAAAGAAACATCTCACTGCTAACGTTTAAAACTCATGTCTATGGCTAACATTGCTATGCTCGGGTCCGGCTTTATCGGACGCTTTTATGCCGACTCCATTTTGGGACAACGGAGCCGCGACTCCATCGTCAGTATTTATTCACGCCGAAAGGAAAGCGCGGAGAAATTTGCGAAGGACTATCGCTGCAAATATGTGACCACCGATATGGAAGAGGCTATCGCGCATCGTGAAGTCGACCTGGTTTGTATCAGTCTCCCCAACAATCTCCACGAGATAGCTGTGCTTTTGTGCTGCAAACATAAAAAGGCGGTGATGACCACCAAACCGCTGGGCCGGAACGCTACGGAAGCGCGGCGGATGCTGGAGGCGGTGGAAGATGCCGGGATTTTCAATGCATACCTCGAAGACCTGGTGTATACTCCGAAGTTCCTGAAGGCGCATGCCAGTGTGCAGAACGGGGCGCTGGGCCGTATCTTATGGGCAAAATCGCGCGAGACCCATCCCGGACCTCACAGCGAATGGTTCTGGGATATCGAGCAAGCGGGGGGCGGGTGTATCCTCGATCTGGGCTGTCATTGCGTGGAGATAGCGCGCAGCTTTATCGGTAAGGACATCCGGCCCGTCGAGGTCATGTGCTGGGCGGACACGCAGGTGAAACCCATCGAAGCCGAAGACCATGCCATCGGCCTGGTGAAATACGAGAACGGCGCCATCGGCCAGTTCGAAGTGAGCTGGACCTTCCGCGGCGGAATGGACCTCCGCGATGAGGTCATGGGCACCGAAGGGACTATCTGGATCAACAATTTCCTTCGGACGGGTTTGGAAATGTTCACCACGGGGAAGGGTGCGGATTATGTGGCGGAAAAAGCGGAAAGCAATACCGGCTGGCTTTTCCCGGTGGGCGACGAGGTCAACGATCTCGGCTATAACCACATGTTCACCGATGTCTTCAACGCGTTGGAAAAAGGAGCGGCGCCCAAAGAAACCTTCTATGACGGCTATGTGGTCAATGCCATTCTCGACGCGGCCTATCGCTCCGCAAAAACCAGGCTCTGGGAACCGGTGCGGCTGGATATCTGGCGCGGACGCATTGGCGTTAGCAAGGAAAGCCATTTGACCGAATACGATGCGGATAACTACCTGATCAAGGAAGAGACGACGCATTATGGAGCGCGCAAGTTGATCCTGAAAAGCAAGGGGGACGGGAAGATCACGGAAAAGATCATACAGTAAGCGGCGCTTCAGCCTCGAAACCCGCGATCCGCGCGCGTCTCCAATCGGCGCGGAAAAGTATTGCACATACAGTGGATAAACAGGCCCCGGCAATCTCCGGGGCTATGTTATTTTTGACGTCCCATGCAAAACAGCAGTGAAATCTTATTGAAGGAGAACAAGGACCGCTTCGTCATCCTTCCGATCAATTTTCCCAGGGTCTGGGAGATGTATAAGAAACATGAGGCCAGCTTCTGGACGGCCGAAGAGATCGATCTGGGCGGGGATCTGCAGGATTGGCAGCGGCTTAATGACGGGGAACGCCATTTCATTTCGCATGTGCTGGCCTTTTTTGCCGCCAGCGACGGCATCGTCAACGAGAACCTGGCCGTCAATTTCATGAGTGAGGTGCAGCTCCCGGAAGCCCGCTGTTTTTATGGCTTCCAGATCATGATGGAAAATATCCATTCCGAAACGTATGCCCTGCTCATCGACACCTACATAAAGGACCCGCACGAGAAGCACCGGCTTTTCCACGCGATAGACACCGTGCCCGCGGTTAAGAAAAAAGCGGAATGGGCCCTGCGATGGATACTGAACGGTAGTTTCCCCGAGCGGCTGGTGGCCTTTGCCGCGGTGGAAGGCATATTTTTCAGCGGCAGCTTTTGTTCCATCTTCTGGATGAAAAAGAGGGGACTGATGCCCGGTCTCACGTTCAGCAACGAGCTCATCAGCCGTGACGAAGGGCTGCATTGCGAATTTGCGTGCCTGTTGTATTCGATGCTGGACAACAGGCTGTCGCACGAAGAGGTGGCCACGATCATCGGGGACGCCGTGCAGATCGAAAAAGAATTCATCACCGAAGCGCTGCCCGTCGATCTCATCGGGATGAACGCCCGGCTGATGCAGCAGTACATAGAGTTTGTCGCAGATCGTTGGATGAGCGAGCTGGGATATCCGAAACTGTTCCATTCCGCGAATCCCTTCGATTTCATGGAGATGATCTCCCTTCAGGGTAAGACGAATTTCTTCGAAAAGCGCGTGGGGGATTATCAGAAATCAGGCGTCATGTCCGGAAAGGATGCGCAAACATTCAGCCTGGAAGAGGATTTTTAAGAAGACCCGGGATACCCATAAAATTCTACCTATATGTTCGTCATCAAGAGGAACGGAAAACGGGAATCCGTGAAATTCGACAAGATCACGGCCCGTATCGAAAAGCTATGCTATGGACTGGACCGCCGCTTCGTCAATTCCATCGATGTCGCCAAAAAGGTGATCGAAGGTCTCTATGACGGTGTATCCACGACCGAGCTGGACAACCTGGCTGCGGAAACGGCGGCCTCGCTTACGGTAAAACATCCCGACTATGCCCTGCTCGCCAGCCGCATTGCAGTAAGCAATCTGCACAAGAACACCACGAAGAGCTTTTCGGGGACCATGCGGCTGCTTTATGAATGCGGGGACCCAAAGATATCCAAAGCCACGCCGCTCCTCTCGGAAGAGGTCTGGCAGATCATCTGCGACCATGCAGAGCTGCTCGACTCGACCATCATTTATGACCGTGATTATGGATTCGACTATTTCGGTTTCAAGACGCTGGAAAGGTCGTATCTCCTGAAAGTGGACGGCAAGGTGGTGGAACGCCCCCAGCACATGTATATGCGCGTGGCAATTGGTATCCATCATAACGATATCGACAGCGTCATCCGGACCTATCATCTGATGAGCGAACGCTGGTTCACGCATGCCACCCCTACTCTTTTCAATGCGGGGACGCCCAAACCGCAGATGAGCTCGTGTTTCCTGCTGACGATGAAAGACGACAGCATCGATGGTATTTACGATACGCTCAAACAGACGGCCAAGATCTCGCAAAGCGCGGGAGGCATCGGCCTGTCGATCCATAACATCCGCGCCACCGGCACGTACATCGGAGGCACCAATGGGACCAGCAATGGTATCATACCCATGCTCAGGGTCTTCAACGATACGGCACGTTACGTCGACCAGGGCGGCGGCAAACGCAAAGGGGCCTTCGCCATCTATCTCGAACCCTGGCATGCCGATGTCTTCGAGTTCCTCGATCTGCGCAAGAACCATGGCAAGGACGAGCTGCGCGCCCGCGATCTTTTTTATGCCTTATGGATTCCCGATCTGTTCATGCAGCGGGTGGAAGCCGGCGGCAGCTGGAGCCTGTTCTGTCCGCATGAAGCGCCCGGTCTGCACGAGACCTGGGGCGCCGAATTCGAGAGCCTGTATTCCCGTTATGAGACCGAAGGCCGCGCGCGCCGCACGGTGAAGGCGCAGGACCTCTGGTTTGCCATCCTGGATGCCCAAATCGAAACCGGCACTCCCTATCTCCTGTATAAGGACTCGGCCAACCGAAAGAGCAATCAGCAGAATCTCGGTACTATCCGAAGCTCGAATCTCTGTACCGAGATCATCGAGTATACCTCGCCTGATGAGGTGGCCGTTTGCAACCTGGCCTCGCTCGCCCTGCCGCGTTTTGTCGCTAACGGCGCCTTCGATCACCAGAAGCTGTACGAGGTAACCTACGAGGTCACAAAGAACCTCAACAAGATCATCGATCATAACTTCTATCCTGTCGAAGAGGCGAGAAATTCCAATCTCCGTCATCGCCCCATCGGGCTCGGCGTTCAGGGACTGGCCGACACCTTCATCCTGCTGCGGCTGCCGTTCGAAAGCGAAATGGCGCGCAGGCTGAACAGGGAGATCTTCGAGACCATTTATTTCGCCGCCATGACCGCCTCCAAGGACCTGGCCAAAACGGAAGGCCCCTATGCCAGCTTTGCCGGCTCACCGACCTCGAGAGGAGAATTCCAGTTCGATCTCTGGGGAGTCGAGCCCACGCTGCGCTGGGACTGGTACCGGCTGAAAAGCGAGGTGATCAAATACGGGGTGCGCAACTCGCTGCTCGTGGCGCCCATGCCGACGGCGTCCACCTCGCAGATCCTGGGAAATAATGAATGTTTCGAGCCCTATACGTCCAATATCTACGTCCGGAGGGTGCTCAGTGGTGAATTCGTAGTGGTCAACAAACACCTCCTGAAAGACCTGGTCGACCTCGGCCTTTGGAACGATGATATGAAAAATAAGATCATCTTCCATAACGGTTCGGTCCAGGCCATCGCGGAGATCCCGCAGGAAATAAAAGACATCTATAAGACCGTCTGGGAGATCAAACAGCGCACCATTATCGATATGGCCGCCGATCGCGGAGCCTATATATGCCAGTCCCAGTCACTTAATCTTTTTGTTGATACTCCGTCATCTAACAAATTGACTTCTATGCACTTTTATGCCTGGAAAAAGGGGCTGAAAACCGGCATGTACTATCTGCGGACCCAAGCGGCCTCTCAGGCCGTGCAGTTTACGGTCGAGCGTCAGGGCGGCAAGATGGTGGAACCCATGACCGCAACCGCACCGGTTCAGTCCGCTGCGGAAGACCTGGCCGGCCCTGCCTGCAGCATGCAGGACGGCTGTGTGACCTGTAGTGCCTAAAAGACGAAGGTCCCGGCGCAGCCGGGGCCTTCCGCAAAAGATTTCCGCACCCTCTAAGGGTTTCTCCTATTGCAAACCCCGCGATTCCTTCCTATCTTGAACCGGTTGATCATTAATTAATCCAAACCCTAAAATTAAAAGCCATGTTTAACCGAACCAATCTTCTTTCCGCCAGCCTGTTCCTTATTGTTGCCATTATCCAAATGGCCTCCTAGCTGCCAGATCGCCTCCTGGCTGCGGTTATTTAAGCTGCATGTCCCTGATGATCCCATTTATGCGCTCCGCCAGCTCGGCGTTCGCCTTGTCGTATTCGGCTGCGTTTGCTATTGGACTATGTACGCTGAAATAGAATTTGATCTTCGGCTCCGTTCCGGAAGGCCGTGCTGATATCTTGCTGCCGTCCTCGAGGACGAACTGCAATACGTTGGACTCCGGCAACTCGAGCGTCCATTCTTCGCCCGTCTGCAGGTTCCTGCCTTTGCGCAGCTGGTAGTCCAGCAATTGAACGACGGGGGACCCGTTGATCGTGACCGGCGGTTGGCGACGGTAGGCACTCATCATTTCGGCGATCTCTTTCTGTCCGTTCATGCCCTTTTTGGTGATGGAGATCAGGCTCTCTTTGTAGAAGCCATATTCGACATACAGATCGATCAGCTTGTCATACAAGCTACGCCCTTTGTCTTTCTCGTATGCCGCCATTTCGCAGAGCAGGGCCACGGCGCTGACCGCATCCTTGTCCCGTATCTGGCTGCCGATCATCAGCCCATAGCTTTCTTCGCCGCCGATGACATAGTTTTCGCGGCCTTCCTTTTCCTTGATCAGCTCGGCGATATATTTGAAGCCGGTCAGTACATTGTAGCAGCTGATATTACTGCGCCAGGCAATCTCGTCGATCAGATCGGTCGTTACGATCGTCTTTACGACCATATCGTTCGGGGCAGCGATCCCTTTTGCCTTGCGCGCTTCGATCATATAGTTGAACGCCAACGTCGCGGTTTGGTTGCCATTCATCAGCACCCATTGCCCCTTTCTGTCCTTTACGCCGATGCCTACCCTATCGGCGTCGGGGTCCGTGCCCAACAGGATGTCCGCGTCGATCTGCTGCGCTTTGCGCAGACCGATGCTCATGGCTTCGCTTTCCTCCGGATTGGGATAGATCACCGTCGGGAAATTTCCGTCGGGCGTCGCCTGTTCGTCCACTACGTGGACGTTGGAAAAACCGAACCGCTGCAATACCTCGGGCACCAGTTTTATTCCTGTGCCGTGAATAGGCGTGTAAACGATCCTTAGATTGTGCTGGCGTTCGATGACTTCCGGATATACGCTCAGGTTGCGGACCATGCCGATATAGGCTTCGTCGATGGCTGCGCCGATCATGGAGATATTCGACTCCCCTCCTCCCCACCTGACCGCATCGATGCCCGCGATCTTTTCCACCTCCCGGATGACGTTCTTATCGTGTGGCGGCACGAGCTGCCCTCCATCATCCCAGTAAGCCTTGTAGCCATTGTATTCCTTTGGGTTATGTGAGGCAGTACAAACCACCCCGCCCTGGCAATGCAGGTGGCGGATGGCAAAGCTCAATTCCGGGGTTGGTCTCAGCGATTGGAAAAGAAATACCTTTATCCCATTGGCTGCGAAGATGTTAGCGGTGGTTTCCGCAAAGAAGCGGCTGTTGTTTCGGCTGTCGTGGGCAATAGCGACACGAACTTCTTTGTCCGGGAAGGATGCTTTCAGGTAGTTGGCAAATCCCTGGGTGGCCATACCGAGAGTGTATTTGTTCATGCGGTTGGTGCCTACGCCCATGATCCCGCGCAAACCCCCCGTGCCGAATTCCAGGTTGCGGTAGAAACTTTCCGTCAATTCGTTAGGGTTCTCTTTTTGCAGGCGGAGTATCTCGTCCTTTGTCGCCTGATCGTAATTGCCTTTTAACCATTTGTCTACTTTTTCCTGTATTGCAGCATCCATTTTTGGTTCCATTGTTGGTTTAGGGCCGAATTTCGGAAAAAAATAGTACATTCGTAATGCTTCTTTCTCACCCAGGCCGCTCGGGCGGCTAGTCCTATGGACGATCGTTAGCCGAAGCAGCGAAGCTTTCGCGGAATGCCCTAAATTTCTGTTAACTGCACTGGAAGCAAAAAAACAGGTGAAATATTTGCTGCTGATTTCTGTACCACTTGATCAATGACCTCATAACCGGAACACGGATGACGACGTATCTGCTCCTTCGTAATAACAAGCAAAGCGGTCCTTATTCTTTCGACGAATTGAAGAATATGGGCCTGAAGGCCTATGACCTCGTATGGCTGGAAGGTAAGAGCGCCGCGTGGAGATATCCCAGTGAGATAGACGAGCTCCGGGAATTCGCACCTGCGGTGGAAGAACAACCGTTCGACCGCTTTTTCAAGAGGCCCGGCCAAAGTGCTCCTGCCGTCGCTGCCGGGTCCCACGGATCGCAGATCGCTACCGGTCCCGCTGGCGAATCGGTATTGACGGGCAAACGCATCATCTATGTCAATCTGCCCGCCGGCCGGCCCGCTTCAATGCCTTTGCGGGATACGCCCGTCCGCGAGGTCCCCGTCGAAAAACAGCGCGTTCCGGCCGCGGAGGCCAGGACGCCTATCGGCATTCCTGCGTTTGAGGATTATCCTTCCCCCAGGGACCGGGCAGCGGCCTCTTCTGTGGAATTTGCACCCCGCAACGAAATACGCCTGTCCCGCAACAGGAACGACCGGCTGTTCCGCATCCTGGCCGTCGGTGTTTGCATACTGGCCTTGCTGGCAGCTGGCATGTTCATCGGCCTTTCGCTGAATAAGGAGAACCTGGGTTTGCAGCATCGGGGTGTGGCGAAGACCGCTCCCGCCCGGGTGACGCATGCTGTCGTTCAAACGCAATCGACGGTACAGCCGCCGGTCACACCTGCCTCCAATTCCCCCGCTCCGGCGAATACCGCGGAGAGACCGGCTATGGGTCCGAGGGGCAATGCCGGTGCTTCGACTGCCGATGCGACTGCCGGGCATGCCGTCGGAAAAGGGAGCAAGACCAGGCGACAAAGGGAAAACGACGGGACCGCACGGCTGACGATGCCTATAGTTACAAAGGATTCCAACCTGAATATGCCCGTTATACCGCGGGAATCGGTTCATCGGACAGATGCCCGGAATGCTCCCGCGAATGAGAACGAGGTTGCAAAGACGGCTATCGCAAACCAGGTCTCGGTGGGCGCCAATGGCTATTCTGTCGGCACCTTCGGTGGCATCAACGGTCTTCAGCTTACCGTGACCAACAGATCGTCTTATCCCCTCGATCTTGTCGTCGTGCAAGTCCAATATATCCAGGCCAATAAGAAGATATACAAAACGGAGAACCTGAATTTTCGCGATATCGGTCCGGGCTCCGCGCTGATTCAGGAAGCCCCTAAGAGCTCGCGGGGTATCCGGGTGCAATGCAAAATCACGTCGATCAGTTCGAAAGAGCTGGGCCTTTCTTATTCGGGGATCTGATTTGCTCGTTAACCATTTGACCACTAAGAATTTCTCGTTGTATTTTTTGTTTGGCACAGTAGTTGGGAATAGTTGCCTACCTCGAACCCCCGCAGTTCAGTTTCACTATTAGAAGCCAGTTAACACCATCCATGCGTTTGCCGGTCGGTGTGCGTGCCAACGGCGATCCCTGGACGTCCATTAATCTGTCGAATCTTTTAAACTTGAACCGGTATGAGAAGCGCGATCGTACAATTGTTTTTAGTGATAGTAGGCGTTTCCGGCATTCATGCGGTAAGATTGTTGCAAACTTCTTCTTTCCACGTCAGGATGCTTCCTTTCAACGGCGCCGACAAGGTCTGGGCCATACAGGGAAAAGATTCCGTTCAAATGACGAACGTCAACGGAGAATATATCGTCCGCTCGGTGAAACCCGGCTCGTGGCAGGTGTCAGTGGAAGCCAATGAACCCTATCGGAATGCTTCTTATCACGCAGGCGATATCAAGCCCGGCATGGATCTCGATCTGGGAGAGATTCGTCTCCTAAAATAAGGCTATCTTGTGGCGGACAACGTTCCTCCATGAAGAAAATCCTCCTCTTCGGCGCCGGTAAGTCGGCGACCAGCCTGATACATTACCTGATCTATATTTGTGTCGCCCGCGACTGGCGGCTCACCGTGGCGGAAACCAATTTGGAGCTTGCTTTATCGAAGATCGGACATGCTCCGCAGGCGACGGCCGTTCGTCTGGATGCAGACGATGAAACCGCGCGCGACGCGCTGGTCGCCGGAGCCGATATCGTCATATCGCTGCTGCCTCCTTCGCTCCACTACCAGGTTGCTCTCACCTGTCTGAAAAATAACAAACACCTTCTGACGGCCTCCTATCTGGACGCGGCTATCCGCGCTCTGGAACCTGCGATCCGTCAGAAAGGCCTGTTGTTCCTGGGCGAGATGGGTCTCGATCCGGGCCTCGACCACATGAGCGCGCTGCAGCTCATCAGGCAGATCAGGAGCGAAGGCGGGGTCATCCGCAGCTTCCATTCCCATACCGGCGGGCTCGTCGCCCCGGAAAGCGACGATAACCCCTGGCATTACAAGATCAGCTGGAACCCCCGCAACGTTGTGCTGGCAGGAGCCGCGGGCGCCACGTATCGCGAGCGCAACAAGGTTGTCACCCGCAGTTACCCGGAATTGTTCAACGAGCCGGGGACGGTCTGGCTGCCGGGTATCGGTATGCTTGCCTGGTATCCCAACCGGGATTCGCTGTCGTACATCCCGTTGTATGACCTGGAAGAAGCGGAGACCTTTGTCCGGACTACCCTTCGTCATCCCGCTTATTGCCGGGCCTGGTCGGCGATCGTGCGCGCCGGTCTCACCGATGATAAGACGCCGGTTCACACGCCGGGTCTCAGCTATGCCGACTGGTCTGCTCCGCTGCGTCCGCTGATCGACAAGGACAACCGCGAACAATTGGAATTCCTTGGCCTCTTCGACAGGACACCTGTTCCCGTTACCGCGACGACATCGGCCGATATCCTGCAGGGCCTGCTTGAAACGCGTTTGGCCATGCAGCCGGCAGACAAGGATATGATCGTCATGATACACGAAATAGGATTCGATTGCGAAGGCAGGACCTCCATGGCGCGAAGCATACTTGTCGTAAAAGGTGAAGACAGCCTCCATACCGCCATGGCCCGTACGGTCGGCCTGCCGCTGGGCATAGCCGCTGTCCTGGTGCTGGACGGCCGTATCCCGCTGACGGGTCTTCATATTCCCATCCTTCCGGAGATCTATGAACCGGTGCTGGAAGCATTGGGCCGCCAGGATATCCGTTTCGGTCACGTGGTTTCGCCCGCTTAATTCACCTCGATGCTTAGAGTGTCGAGGATCCTGTAATTGATATCCCGGAAGAAGATCTTGTATTTCCCTTTTCGCAGATAGAGCAGGTACCGCACATTGCCGGTCGGAGTCTTGCCGCCGGGAGAATAGGTCTGATCTGCTGGTACCAGCTGCCAGGAGGTGTTGTCGTTCCTGTCTATTTCATTTTGATAATAGGCCTGTACGAAAAAGACGTCTTTCGAAGGCGCCTTGATATAGGTAGGCTGGCGCAATCCGCCGAGACTTTGCCAGGTAGGCCTGCCATCGAGCCACGTCGTCGGCGGATGGATCACGCAGAGATCATAGAGGTCTTTGTCTGTGACGTTAACCGGCGCGTTGTTGATCAGCGCGATCGAAGGTTCCGTCAAATGGAACTTGGTGGTATAGGCCTGGTAGATGGCCCGCCCATATGCGAAATTGCTTTCCTCCGTCATATCGGTCTGATCGATGGTCAGGGGCTCGATGCCCGAGATGCGCCAAAAGGCAAGCGCCATTGGGATATGTCCCCCGTCCAGCGGTTTTTTGGCGATATGCATCAGGGAAGCATGCACCAGGATCTTGGCCTTCGGATCTTTTTCAAGGATGGCATGAAGGTTGGCAGCCTGGACCGAGTCCCGCTGATCGGCCGTGTGTATCGCTGCGGCGGTGTCCTCATATGGCACCAGCTTAAATCCCATTGAAATCGCGGTCCTCATCAACTCGCCCGCCACCGGCTCACATACATAGTAACCCGAATGCATACCGACCGACGTCAGCCGGCGATTGGAGAAATTGTCCAGCATTTCCATCGCGAGATAGCGGAATCCCATCCGGTAAAAATCCGCCAGCAGCGATAACGTGAAAGCGCGGTGCAGCGGCTTGGAGAACGATTCATTGATCATGACCACCTGCCGGTCCCTGGCCGCCAGATGGATATAACGGCGGGCATCCACGTGAACGATGGTTGGGAGTCCGGCCGCGGTGCGGTAGATCTTTCGGCGGGTCGCCTGATCGATCGTGTCATAGCTCCTGACGAGGTATTGCAATGCGGTTCGGTAGTCTTCGGCGAATGCGAAATACTGGCTCACCTCGTCATAAAAACCCTTGTCTGTGTAGATACGTCGGAACTTCTCTTCGTCTTTCAACGCATGATAAAGCGGGAAAAGATAGTGTATATTTCCTCCCGGCGTCAAGGTCATGACCTTGAGATTCGGGCTGTATCCGGCGGGGGTCGTGTCGCGGCAGTAGTTCTGCAACTTTACCACCGGTGCGGAGAGTTCATCCTGCGCCGGAACGCGGGAGGCGGTAAAGAAAAGGCCCGCCAGTAAGATCGTTCGCAGCCCTGCTTTCGGAAAAGATCGAATGGATCCCGTCATTTCGCCGCAAAATAGGACAACTCTTGTTAAAAGAACCCGAAAATGAGGCATTGCGCCGGCCGCGCCGGCAGGATCGGTTACGAACCTGTCTCATAGAGTCGCCAGGTTCTTCTGACGCAGTCGCTTTTTATAGCCCGCGAGGTTCACCCAGTAGGCGATCCAGCACGCGATGGAGCCGAGAGAGATGATTGCGATAATGCCGCGGGTCCCCTGCGCATCTGTCGCATCGAGGGTATTCATGACGATCGTAATGACATTGAGCGAGCAATACGTAATACCGATGCCGAGTGTCGGCCGGTTGTTGCCCTGTGCTATTGCCAGCGCCTCGGTGCCCAGGATCGAATCGTTGTCCCACGAGGCGATCTCATTCCGTATCGAACCGGCGATCCGGGTGACGACGACGAATTGCCAGATCTGGCCGAAGATGGGGATCAGCTGCAGCCATACTTGTCCCGGCGGGATCTGCCTGTTCTCTGTCTTTATCGTTCTCAGGGTATTTTGTTCGGTAAGCAGAAAGAGGATGGCGATAATGACGAAGACCCCGAACAGGATGAGCTGGAGCGATCCGCCGCCCGGATTAACGCTTGTTTCCACGGTAATAGTTTGACTAAATATAACAGATTTTAGATCAATTCGACCAGCAGCCGCCGCAATTCTTTCACGCCCGAAGAGGCCGGCTGTTCGATATTGACGAGATTCCGGATAGGAGACGTATACGGTATCTTTTTATCCACAATGAATTTGGGGACGTCCATTCTTGCGAGGTCCACGAGACCGGCCGCAGGATAGACTACCAGGGATGTTCCGACGATGACAAAGATATCCGCCGCCCTCACCAGCGGTACCGCATATTCGATCATCGGCACGGGCTCCTCGAACCAGACGATATGCGGCCGCAGCTGTCCGCCGTCTTCCGCGCGTTGCCCCAGCACCATGTCTTCGCGGATATCGTAGACGGGCGTTTCGCTTTTCTCGCTGCGCATCTGGAAGATCGAACCGTGAAGATGCAGCACGCGCGTAGAGCCTGCGCGTTCGTGCAGATCGTCGATATTCTGGGTAATGATATGAACGTCGAAATCTTTTTCCAGCGCCGCCAGACCGGCATGTCCCTCATTCGGCTCTGCTTTCAGCACATCCCTGCGCCGCATGTTATAAAAATCCAGGACCAGTTTCGGGTCCCGTCTCCACGCCCGCGGGGTAGCCACTTCCGTCACATCGTATCCTTCCCAAAGACCGTCCGAATCGCGGAAGGTCTTGAGGCCGCTCTCGGCGCTGATGCCGGCGCCGGTGAGGACCACCAGTTTCTTCTTTGCCATGACACAATGTAATTAGAATTTCTCCCCAGCGAGCTCCATCACCACCTTCCATTCCTCGTCCGTCACCGGCTGCACTGAAAGCCGGCCGATCCGAACCAGCGCCATCTGGGAGAGCCGCCGGTCGGCCTTGATCGTGTCGAGACTAACGGGGTGCTTCAAACGCCGCATCGGTTTCAGGTCCACCGCGACCCAGCGGTCGTCATCGGTCGTCGGGTCCTGGTAGGCTTCCTTTACCACTTTCGCGATACCGACGATGTCAGTGCCTTCGTTGCTGTGGTAATACAATACCTCATCGCCTTTTTTCATGCCGCGCAGGTGCAAACGCGCGGCATAGTTCCGGACCCCGGTCCAGTTGGTCCCCTTGTCCTTTACGAACTGGTCCCAGCCGTAGACGGAGGGTTCTGATTTGACGAGCCAATATCCCATCTCCGAAATTACAAAAAGCTAAAACATTAACAATCAATCTTGTACAATTTTTTTGAAAAAAACCGGGTTTTGGGGAAATCCAAAAGGTACCGTGGCTCGTATATATAACCTGAGGCCTGGTTTTAACCCTATTTAACGCTTGCGACAGGTTGTTTTAAGGGTCAAGACCATCCGATTACCAAGGTAATATGGGTGGTCTTATTTTTTTGGGCGCTGCCGGTCCGACGGCAGGCGTCAGTCAAAAAACGGTTGGCGTCAGTCAAAAATTTGCGAGAACGTCCGCAATATGCATCGTGCGGATGGGGTCACCCTTCCGGCGGATGTAGCCATCCAGGTGCATCAGGCAGGAAAGATCGGTTGAAATGATGAAGTCGGCGCCGGTCTGGAGGGCGTTGTTGACCTTCTGGTCGGCCATGGCGACCGAGATCGTTTCGAATTTGACAGCAAAGCTGCCCCCGAAACCGCAACAAGTTTCCACATCATTCATCTCTAGCAGCTGGAGGCCTTTCACATTAGACAGCAGGCGGCGGGGTTCCTCTTTGATACGGCATTCCCGCAAACCCGCGCAACTGTCGTGATACGTTGCTTTTCCATAAAGCGTGGCGCCCAGGTCCTCCACTCCCAGCACATGGATCAGAAAGGCGGAAAATTCGAAGATCCGCTTTTGCATATCGCGAACTTCGTTGTGCAGGGAGGAATTGTCGAAAAGGGTGGAATAATAGTTCCGTACAAAACCTACACAGCTGGCGCTGGGAGCCACGATATAATCGGAACCCTCGAAATCCTTCAGGAATTTGGCACAGACATCCCGTGCTTCATCCCGGAAACCCGCGTTATACGCAGGCTGGCCGCAGCAGGTCTGTTCCGTATTGTAGGCAACCTCCGCACCGGCCTTCTCCAGCACCTTCACCATATTGAAAGCCGTCTGTGGATACAGCTGGTCGACGAAACAAGGTATGAACAGTTGAACGGTCACTACAACATTTTTTTCAGGGCGATCATCTTGAGTGCGGTCATGCCGGCCTCTTCTCCTTTGTGACCATGCTTACCGCCGATGCGCTCATCGGCCTGTTGATGGTTATCCACGGTCAGGATACCGAAAATAGTCGGCAATGGCAATGTAAGGTTCAGTTGTAGCACCCCATCGGTCACCGCGCGGCAGACGTATTCGAAATGCGGGGTATCGCCCCTCAGCACGCAGCCAAGCGCGATAAAGGCTTTTGGCCGGTCGTCCTTGTACTTATGCGCGTCCCAGTAGGCCCTGATCCCGAACGGGATCTCGAACGCGCCCGGAACGGTCAGCACACGGCAAGATACGCCGGCTCTTTCCACTACCCTCCGGCATCCTGCTTCGAGGGCGTCTACGATGGTGGCGTTCCAATCGGTACGGACAATAACTACACAGGCACCCCGGGGGATGCCTGTGGCAGTCTCTTGCAATAAGGTGCTGTCGGTAACTTCAGCCATAGTATAATTATTCTACTGCACCCAGCCTTGCCAGGTACTTATCGATATCGCGGCCGCGCTGGGATGCCGGATACTTGTCTTTGATCATTTTGTAAAGTGCGATGGCATCCTGCGTCTTTCCCATGCTTTCGTACAGGTAGCCGCTACGGAACAGGTATTCCGGGGAAAGCAGCTCATCCTTTTCGAAATAGGTCCCCGCCTTTTTGTATTGTTCCGCAGCTTCTTCCTTTTTATTCTGCTCGGAATAGGCGTCTCCCAACAACCCGTAGGCTCTCTCCTGCAGCATCTTCACCGGCGTGGAAAAGTCCTTGAGGTATTTGACGGCGTTGTTGAAGTCGCCCATCTTGAGATAGCAGCTGCCGGCATAAAAGGAAGCGAGATTGGCCGCCTTTGTGCCGCCATACCGCGAAATGATCTTCAGGAACCCGGCATTGATGTTGTCCCCGTTAAGGGCGAGTCTGGTCGAATCCATCCGGTAATAATCTTCTGCACGGAACATGGCTTCCGTAGCCGCTTTTTCTTTGGGCTCGGTGATAAAGTTCCGATAGCCGAAATATCCTCCCACCAGGATGACGATCACCAGCAGTGCATAGGACGTCAGTTTGCCATAGCGTTCCCAGAATTCCTGCAGATCGGCAATCGGATTTTTTTCTTCTTCCAGACGGGCGGGGCGTTTAATCTCTGACATTTTATAAGTAAATAGAATTTTTTGTTTCGGTTAAAAAGAGGTTTAATCCACGATAAAAGGGTAATGCGCATCCATGTAGACATCTTTCAACACTTCCGAATCATCCGGCCAGGGCGATTCTTCGGCAAACGTTACGGAAGCGGCCACGGTATCGTTGACCCTTTTGTTAATAGCATCGATCTCTTCCTGTGAAGCGTATTTTTTGGTGAGGATGGTCTGCAGCACCTGCTGTATCGGGTCGCGCTGCTTGTATTCGTCCACCTCTTCTTTGGTCCGGTATTTCTGCGGGTCGGAAATGGAGTGACCTTTATACCGGTAGGTCTTGATCTCCAGCAAGGTAGGTCCATCTCCCTGCCGGGCACGTTTGACGGCGCGGGCCACGGCCTCATGAACCGCCTCGGCGCTCATCCCATCGATCGAATCGGCCGGCATCTCGTAGGCATCCGCCAGTTTGTAGATATCGACGACATTCGAGGTACGTTCGACCGACGTGCCCATTGCGTAGTTGTTGTTCTCGCAAATAAAGACCACCGGCAATTTCCAAAGCATGGCCAGATTGAAGACCTCGTGCAGCATTCCCTGACGGGCTGCACCGTCGCCGAAGAACGTCAGGACGACATTATCGGTCCCTTTGTATTTTTCGGCAAAGGCCAGACCTGCGCCGGTGCCGATCTGTGCGCCGACGATGCCGTGTCCCCCGAAGAATTTCACGTCCACCCCGAAAAAGTGCATGCTGCCGCCCTTCCCTTTGGCTGCCCCGGTCGCCTTTCCGTACAACTCGGCCATACAGGCATTGGCGCTGACCCCTTTGGAGAGGGCCAAACCGTGGTCCCGGTACGCGGTAATGAACGGATCATCCGGTTTGGTAGCCGTCATACATCCCGCCGCGATGGCCTCCTGTCCGATGTAGGCATGGAAAAATCCCCGGATCTTTCCTTCCATTTTGTATTTTTCTTCCGCCGTGAGCTCGAACTGACGGATCAGCTGCATCAGCTCATACCAGTACAGATAAGTCTCCTTTGAGAATTTTGTAGCCAAGTTTGATCGTTTAAGATTTGCACGGCCCGGGGCTTGCCTGACAGGCCCGATCGAGCGGACGCAAATATACGTCAAGGGATTAAATCGTCGAAAATGAATTTCTCCGGCTTGCCCAGCGGTTTTCGGGGTAGCATGTCCGGTCGCATAGCGGCGAAATAAACGAAAGCAGCCTCGATGACCGCCGCCTGCCGGAGATCGTCCAGGTTCAGATGATCATAATTATCCTCGTTGCTGTGATGCGTACGTGTCTCGTAGTCCAGCGGGTCCTGGATGAATTGGAAGCCAGGAATGCCTACCGCATCGAAGCTCAGGTGATCGGTGGAGCCGGTGTTATGCAGGGTGACGGTGGAGGCGCCCATGTCTTTGAAGGGCGCGAGCCATTGCCGGAAGATCGCCGCCGCCTGCTCATTGCCCTGTGCGAAGATACCCCGGATCTTTCCGCTGCCGTTGTCGAGGTTGAAATAGACGGATATTTTCTGTTGTTCCGGTTTCAGCTTCATATCGGCTGGGTCTCCGAAATGGTTCTTAACGTAATGGAAGGACCCCAGCAGCCCTTCTTCCTCGCCGTCCCACAGGGCTATCCGGATCGTCCGCTTCGGTTTGACGCCCAGGGCTTTCAGCAGCCGCACCGCTTCGATAGCGACGATGCAGCCTGCGCCGTTGTCCGTTGCGCCGGTGCCTGCTGTCCAGGAATCGAGGTGCCCTCCCAGCATGACCACCTGCGAGGCAAGCGTGGGGTCGGTACCCGGGATCTCGGCGATCACATTATGTCCCTGAAGGTCCTGGTCGAACAATTTCGTTTCGCTTTGGATCTCCAGCATGGGCGCCTGCCCTTCCTCGGCCAGCCGCATTATGCGCAGGAAGTCTTCTTTAGCCACCTGCACATCCGGCAGCATCGGCTGGTCCTTTTTCCTGTAACCGGTCAGGCTCTGTACGAATACGGTGCCGTCCCTGCCTCCTCCCGTGCCCAACATGGCAACCGCTCCGCTGTTTTCGAGCATTTTGGAAACCCGCATCATCTTCGTGAAGATGGGTAAATACATGCTCAGCATCGTCCTGGATATCATATACGTGTCTCCGATGGCGGCGAGTGCGCTGTCCGTATACCGCTCGGCGTCGGGCTTGAACCGCGCGGAAACCGTCGTGTCCTGCGGCATCACCAGCAAGATCTTTCCTTTCATCCGGGAAAGATGTCCGGCGATCCATGCGGAATCCATTTTCTGAATGACGAACACAGGCGCCGTGAACGACCCGTGGGTACTGCCGCTCCAGGGCACGGCATAGGCGATCAGGGGACTGTAGTAGGGCGTTCTGAGCGCGAGCGTAGTTTTTTCGGCCGACCACCCATAGCCATATTCTCCCCAGGCCTCTTTCTGGGCCCTGGCCAGGCCCCACTCCTTCAGCGTCTGAACGATCCAGTCGGCGGCATGATGCCAGCCCGGCGAATTGGTCAACCGGGGCCCGGCTACGTCGGTCAGCTGACGCGAGATATCTGTTATCCGGCTGTTCATCGCCTCTTCCTGGCGGAAACGGTTAACCATGGACGTGTCCACCCGCTCGTCCTGCGCGCTGAGCAGCACGGGCATAAAAAATCCCGCCGACAGCAGGACCAGGGAAAGTTTAATCATAACAGCGTAGTTTAAGTTTAACCGAAAGGTAATATTTTACACCCGAATTCCGCAAATTGCCGCGTCTAAAAGAAATATCGCTGACCCAGTTCAAAAACTATGCGCAGAACTCCTTTCGGTTCGGCAAACGGATCGTCGGCATATGCGGCAACAACGGTGTCGGCAAGACCAACCTGCTCGACGCCATTTATTATCTATGTTTCACCAAAAGTTATTTTTCCCGCAGCGATCAGTCCGGCGTTCATCGGGGGGCCGCGGGTTTTCGGATCGACGGGTTATTCGACCAGGACGGGGAGGAGACCGACGTCGTTTGCATCCTACGGCCCACCGGCAAAAAGGAATTCCTGGCCGACGGAGTGCCTTATGAGAAATTCTCGCAGCACATCGGCCGGTTCCCATGTGTGATCATCGCACCCGACGATATTCAGATCATCACCGGCGGCAGCGAAGAACGACGGCGCTTTCTCGACGCCCTCCTCTCGCAACTCGAACCCACGTACCTGCAGGATCTGATCGAGTACAACAAGGTCCTGCAGCAGCGCAACGGGTTTCTTAAAGCCCTGACCGAACGGCGCCTGGCCGATAAAGGGCTGCTGGAAGTTTATGACCAACAGTTGGTGGTTCGGGGCAACCGTCTGTTCGATCGCCGCGTTGTCTTTCTGAAGGAGCTGCTACCCCTGGCCGGCAGTTTCTATTCCCGGATCGCTGGCGCGGAAGAGCCGCTGACGCTGGCCTATGACAGTCAGCTGTTCCATCATCCCTTTTGCGAGCTGTTGCGGCAGGGACTGGAAAAAGATCTCTATCTGCAGCGAACCGGCAGCGGGATCCACCGGGACGATATCGATATCAGCTTTGCCGGTGTGCCGTTCAAGACCATGGCTTCGCAGGGACAGCGCAAGAGCCTTTTGTTCGCCCTTCGTCTGGCGGAATACGAGATACTGAAAAGGGAAAAGGGTTTTCCGCCAATATTGTTGCTGGATGACGTATTCGAAAAACTGGACGAACAGCGGATGCACAATCTGCTCGACAGGGTCTGTCTGCAGGACGACGGACAGCTATTCATTACCGATACCCACCCCGAGCGCATCAGCAGGGAGATGGAAAGGATAGCGGCGGATTGGCAGCTGATCATCCTTGGTACGGATGTACTTCCCATTGGGGGAATCCCTTAATTTTTTTACGTTGATCATCGGATGGGCACTAAAAATTAGTTATATTTATCCTCCGAATTCAACGCCGTATAACGACCGTAAAACGATTGCTATGTCTTCCCCCGAACTGGAATCTTCAATTCATTATTTAGAAGAGACGAATGATCCCGCGGATGCCTTTTTTTCCTACACGGTAGACGACACCGGTGAATATGGTCTGATCAAGGCCAATAAGGAAGGTCTTCGTTTATATGCCGCCGAGATACTTAAAACATCGCAGGAGCTCGAAAAGGGCGAAGAGGTGGAACAACCGCTGTTCTTTTCACCCCGTCAATGGATGTTCAGCGAAACCGGCTACGACCTGATCGCCGGCGTGCTCCCTCAATATCGCAGCCGCCGCGAGATCCTTACCGGTGATCCCGGTTTCCGGAGGCGTTCGGGAGGCCATCGCCGGCAACCCGTGCTGCTTTTTGTCCTGATGTGCATAACCGGCGCCCTCATTATGCTGGTCACATTGAAAGCATTCCCTAACTTGCGCTTATGGGTGAATATTCGATAGGTGACGCCATGCGTAAATTCCTTCAGGGAAGTCAATTGAAAGGTTCTATTCAAGCCCTTCAGATCGAAGAGGTTTGGGAGCAGCTGATGGGGAAGACCGTGGCGCGTTACACGGACCGTATCCGGATCCACGGGCAGACCCTTTATATCGAAACCGCAATTGCTCCGCTCCGCCAGGAGCTGCTGTATCAGAAAGATATCATCGTCCAGCGCGTCAATGAAGCGTTGGGGGAAAAGGTCGTCAGGGAGGTCGTTATCAGGTGACCAACCTTACCCGCGGATCGATCAATCCATACAGCAGGTCGGACAGGATCCCAACGAGCACAAAGAAAAAAGAAGAAACCAGCACCGACCCCATCACCACCGGAAAATCCAGCTTCTCCAGGGCATCGACGGTCACTTTCCCGATGCCTTTCCAGCCAAAGATGGTCTCGACGAAAAAAGCGCCCGCCAGCAGCTCGGCAAACCACCCCGTTATTGCCGTGATCACGGGGTTCAGCGCATTGCGCAATCCGTGTTTCCAGACGACGGTACGGGCAGACAATCCTTTTGCATACGCCGTGCGGATATAGTCCTGATCAAGGGTATCGAGCAACGAGCCCCGCGTCAGCTGCGCAATGATCGCCAACGGCCGTATGCCCAGCGTCAATGCAGGCAGGATCAGGTTCCGGAGTTGAAGCTGCCGCCCCAGGAAGGGATCGGTATCGAACAGGCTGCCGGTCATATGCAGACCCGTCACCCCGCTGAATACAAACCCGAAGAGGTAGGCGATGACGATCCCCATAAAAAAAGAAGGCGCGGAAATACCCAGTACGCTGACGAAGATCGCCGAAGTGTCCATCCACGTATTTTTCCGGATGGCGGCCAGCACGCCCAATGCGATACCAAGGATTGTAGCGAGCACCATGGCTGCGGTTGCCAAAACGAGCGTCCCCGGCAGCGCTTCCATCAGGACATCCCATACCTCCCTTTTGGACTGATAAGACCGTCGCAGATAGGGCAATTTCAAGGCAAGGGTGGTATTCCCGCCGATGAAGACACCCCGCAGACCCTTTTGATTGATCTCGCTGCGGGTTTGGATACTTATGGGGGAGATATCATTGAGATATAAGACGAATTGCTTCCATCTCGGTTGATCGAGATACATCTCTTTCCTGATGTTTTCCTGCGTGGCCTCGTCGGCACGCTGTCCGATGACCAGGCGCGACGGGTCGCCAAAGCCCTGGAAGAGGAAAAAAACTGTGACGACCACTCCCAGCATGACCAGCAGTCCGTATAAGCATCGGCGTATGAGATAGCGTACCATGGCAGGTTATTGTTCAGGAAGCTCGTTCACGACCGGAAGAGCGGCGTCGAGATCGGCATAGCTCCACTTGTTCAGGACAGTGCCCCGTTTGAGCAGATAGAGGGTCGGGTTGGCCCGCGCTGCGGTCTTTATCGCAGTGGCATCGCACTTCAGCACCGTTACGTAAGCAGCGATCCCCTGCCGGGCCGTCCAGGGTTCGACATTGTCATAGTCGGCCGTGATGATGAACAGGGGGATCTTTTTGGATCTGGACATGGTCAGGATTACGCTGAATGCTTTGTTCCAGGAAGGCGACTCGTCCTGCAACTCCTTTAGGAAAAGGAACAATTTGTATCCCTTCGACGTCAGCACGTCCTGCGTAGTATCGGCCCCGCTGCCTGCAAACAGGTTGAAATCTTTGATCGGCGGTTCGGCATTGCCTTTCCGGACCAGCTTGTCATAGCGGCTCACGAAATGATAAGTGCTGTCGAAATCGGATGGGAAGGCGCTTGACCCGAACTCCACCTGTTTCCCGTTCCTTTCGTAGACCAGGGTGATGACCGAGCTGTCGGGCACCGAGCCGGGCGGGGCCTTCATTTTTTCGGGAAGGTTGTTCCCTGCCTTGTAGGGCAGGCAGTCCACTGCCGGCAAATGGATCAGCACATACCATTGAAAAGCTACGGAGAACAGGACGGTGAGTGTCAGCACCGCCGCGCTGACGGCTGGCGTAAGGATCGGTTTGATGTGCCTCCTCATTGCGAACAGGAACAGGATAAGCGCCAGCAGCACCAGGTCTTTGGAGAACGATTGGCCTGCCGTCATCGGGATACAATCTCCGAAACAACCACACTCCCGCACTTTTCCGGAGAGAAAGGCATAACCGGTGAGAAAGGTGAAAAACAGGATCAGCAGCAGCAACAGCCAGCTGAACAGCCGCATCCGCCATCCGAGCAGGATCGCCACGCCGGCGACGATCTCGAAGACGATCATGAGAATGGAAAAGACCAGCGTCAGGTGATCCAGCCAGTGGAAGTTCCAAACCTCGAAGAATTCCTGCATCTTGTAGCTGAGACCCAGCGGATCGTTGGCTTTTACCAAACCGCTGAAGATGAACAGGACGCCTACGATGGTCCGGGTAACAGAGAGGATTGTCTTCATGAAACCGCGTTTATTGCGTGTGTTTGCCCTCTGTGATAAGGATGAGGGCAAAAAGCGAATAGTTGATGATATCGATATAGTTTGAATCGATTCCCTCGCTGATCAGGGTCTTTCCGTCATTGGCTATGATCTGCCGGATCCGCAGCAGTTTCATCAGGATCAGATCGGCAAAGCTTTCCTGGCTCATATCCCTCCAGGCCTCGCCATAGTCATGGTTTTTTGCGCGCATCGTTTCGCGCGCAACGGCGATCATTTCATCGTAACGTTTTCCGGCTTCTTCAACGGACAGCTCTTCGGCCGCGCCCGGGTCGATCGACAGCTGGATGAGACCGATGACCCCATAATTGACCATTGCCATGAACTCCCCTGCCTTATCCTCCCCTACCTTTCCTTCACCCGACTCCTGCAGCGTCCGTATGCGCCTGGCCTTTATATAGAGCTGATCGGCGATGGATATGGTCCGCAGTACCCGCCATGAGGTGCCGTAATCCCGGGTCTTTTGCAAAAAAATGTCTTTGCATTTCTGCACTTCCGTGTCATATTGTTCTTCCGTGCTGCTCATCACCATGATTTTCTCCATAATTTTATCAGCGCGAGCCGCCTCGGGCGGCTCCCCGGATGCAATGATAACTATTTATGTTCATTTTGAATAGCAAAGGCCGGCTGCTCCCTATCGACCGGCCGATGATCATGGGGATCCTGAACAGGACGCCCGATTCCTTTTACAGCGGCAGTCGTGTCGGAGGGGACGACGCGTTGCTGGAGCATGCCGGTCGCATGATCGGTGAAGGCGCAGACTGGCTGGACATCGGCGGGCAAAGCACCCGGCCGGGAGCGGCAACTGTAGGGGAAGAAGAAGAATTGCAGCGTACCGTCGGGGCGATCACGCTGTTGCACCGGAAATGGCCGGACGTCCCGCTTTCTGTGGATACCTGGCGGGCCAGGGTAGCGCAGGAGGCTGTGGCTGCGGGCGCCTCGATCGTCAACGACATCAGCGGCGGTCGTCTCGATCCGGATATGCTGGTCACGGTTGCAAGGCTAAAAGTCCCGTACATCTGTATGCACATGAAAGGGGACCCTTCCACTATGAACCGGGAGGCGGTGTATGAAGATGTGGTCCCCGAAGTGCTGGATTATTTCATCCGGAGGATCGAAGCGTGCCGGCAGGCGGGCATCAATGATGTCATTGTGGATCCGGGATTCGGTTTTGCCAAGACAGCGGATCATAACTGGCGGCTGTTGCGCCGGCTGGCCGTTTTTCGCATCACCGGCCGGCCGCTGATGCTCGGCATTTCGCGCAAATCGACCATTTACCGGACGCTCGGCGTGACACCTGAAGAAGCGCTCAATGGGACGACGGTCCTGCATACCATCGGTCTGCTCAACGGTGCGGATATCCTCCGTGTCCACGATCCTGCGGCCGCGAAAGAGGCAGCGGTACTGGTGGGTGCTTATAAAGAAAAAGGGACCTGACGGTCCCTTCGAAATTCCTGCGGATGTAAATTATTTGTGTTGTTGGGGGGGCGTTCCGCGTTGTTGTTGCATCGGCAAGTTCGGCCGGCCGGGCATAGCGACGGGCTTCGGCGCATCGGTGACGCTGTCGACTTCCACATCGAAGATGAGATTCTCGAAGGCCGATCCTCCAGGTCCGCGCTGCTGGTCATAAGCCAGGTAGGCAGGGATATAGAGCGTGCCCTTACCGCCCTGTTTGAACTTCCGCAGGGCATCATCCCATCCCGGAATGATCTGGCCCTCGCCGACGACAAACTTCAACGGTGCATTGCCGGGCCCGGTCATATTCGATTGCAGGACCTTCCCCGACGGCATCGCTTTCAGGGTATAGTGAACGGCTATCTCTTTCCCGGAATCCACCTGCGGGCCGGTGCCCTCGGTCTGGATAACATAAAAGGTGCCCTTTTCCGTTTTCTGCGCCTGGATATTGTTCTTGCTCAGGTAGCTCTCGACCGCGGAAATCTCTCTGTCCTTTTGTTTGGCCATTTCGCGGTCCCTGTCTGCTTTCAACAGGTCTTCGCTGGCGAAAATATCCATCACCTTGAAGCCGAAGGTCATCTTATCTTTCTTTTTCAGGAAAGGAGGCAGCTGTCCCTGGCCAAATTTGCGTTGCATGGAGTCGACCAGCATGACCACGACGGCGCTGTCACCTTTGCGCAGCAGCGATAGGATCTCGATCGGGTTGTAGATGGGTCGCGGGCTGTCCACAGGAAGGTAGAGCGGCACACCTCCTTCGGTGGTCGCCAGCACGGAGTCCCGTACCTTCTGGACAAAGTTCAGTTTGATGAACTCGCCTTTTTTGGCCACGGGCCCTTTCTCGTCGGAGTAGATTTTATACAGCAGGCCGCTCTTAGTCTTCTTAAAACCTGAGTTCGTGCAGGCAACTGCCCCCAGTGCGAGACCAAACAGCAAATAACCGATCTTTTTCATGCTTTGGTTGTTATTGTAATAATGAGGAATTTTCGTTTAATGCATTGATGAACCGTTGAACCGTTACCTCCAGGCTATCGGTGCTGCGTCCGCCCGCGGCATTGAAGTGACCGCCCCCTTCAAAATAGTTCCTGGCAAACGTGTTGACATCGAAATCGCCCTTGCTGCGGAAAGAACATTTCACTTCTTCATCGCGATCGATGATCAGCGCGGCCATTTTTATCCCTTGTATGGACAACGGATAATTCACCAGGCCTTCGGTGTCGCCTGTTTTTATCTCGTACCGGACAAGATCCTTCCAGGGCACGGCGATCAGCGCCGCATTGTATTCATAGAAGATCTCCATCCGGTTCATCAGCACGAACCCTATAAAACGGAGACGGTTCTCCAGGAAGTTGTCGAACAGCTCTTCGTGGATCTTCGTATGGTTGATACCCGTATCTTTCAGCGCCGCTACCATCCGGTGAACCGCGGCACTCGCACCCTGGAAACGGAAAGAACCGGTATCCGACATCACCCCGGCATACAGACATGCGGCGATATTCCCGTCGATCTTGTCGGCATGCCCCGATCCGACGATCAGGTCGTAGACCATTTCGCTGGTAGAGCTTTTCTCCGTATCACTGATGCCGTAGGCAAAGACCTCCGCTTCGGGTTGCTGATGATGGTCGATCAGCAGTTTTGGCGCTGCCAGTTTTCTCAGCCGGGCTGCCATATGCCTTGTCCGGTTCAGCGTATTGAAATCCAGGCAGAACACCCATTCCGCTTCATCCAGCGCCGTTACCGCCTTCTCGGTCGAGAACTCATAGTCGATCACCTCGGCGCATCCGGGCATCCATTTCAGCCATTCAGCCCAGTTAGTGGGCGAAATGACGGTTGTCCGGTGATTCAGCAGACGCAGAAAGTGCGATAGTCCAAGCGTGGAACCCATCGCGTCCGCATCCGGTTTCTGATGCATGATGATCACGACCCGGCGGGGTTCCCTGAGCAAGGGGTATATTTCGGCTATTGGTCTCAAAATGCTTGCAAAGGTGCACTATTTCCCAAACATTACCTAGATTTGCGGGCCAAAAAAGATACTTTCATCAGTCAAAAAGAAGGGAATATGAGCAATCGAACATTCACTATGATCAAACCGGACGCCTTCTCCAAAGGGCATGCAGGCGCCATCATCGATAAGATCCTTAACAGCGGCTTTCGTATCGTAGCGTTGAAACTGACCCGTCTGACCAAAGAGACGGCGGGCGAATTCTATGCCATCCACAAGGCTCGTCCTTTCTACGGCGAACTCGTTGAATTCATGAGCAGCGCACCCATCGTGGCGGCCATCCTGGAAAAGGACAATGCCGTAGCCGATTTCCGGAAGCTGATCGGCGCGACCGATCCCGCAAAGGCTGACCCAGGCACGATCCGTAAACTATATGCGGCCTCCGTCGGAGAGAATGCCATCCATGGCAGCGACAGCGACGAAAACGCGCGCATCGAAGGGGATTTTTTCTTTAACGCATTCGAGCGGGTGTGATCTGACCGGAAGAGCCGGACATAGCAGAGGGCCGGCTCGCTGCAGCGGCGACACTTTGCTCCCTGTTAGATACCTTGTTCTCCACCGGCTGCACGGTATATCCCTCTTTCCGCAACAGGTCGATCACTCCCCCTTTCCCCGGGAGGTGAGCGGCGCCTACGGCGATCAGCATCGATCGTTTCCGCAGCATTCCATCGAGCATCTTCGCCCATTTCCGGTTGCGCCCGTACAGCAGCAGGTCCATGTAACCGCTCATACCCGGGTCTTCCTTCCGGCTCAGCTCATCGATGCCATCGAGGTCCTGTTTGTTGTACAGGTCTACCAGCTGGCGGGTCATCTTTTTGTTCTGATCCGTGCTGTCGATGGACTTGACCAGCTCTTTCGCCTGCTCCTCATAGGGAATGCTGTCGAAGAGACTGGCCTGGAACGCCGCCGTTTCCAGACCGTTGATCGGTTTGTGCCAGGTCTTCGACTCTTTCATGATCGTGAGCTCCATGCCGTCGGTCGTCTCGCAATCCAGCTCCTGTTCTTCGATGAGCCCGCTGATCAGCATAGGTTTGAAACGTTCCAGCATGCTGAACGGAAGCATCGACGCATGCTGCGTGAAGTATTGCTTCACCCGGGCATATTCGTCCGGCTTCAGCAGGTCGGATAGTTTTTTGTCGTCGCTCATCCGCATGTATTGCAGGCTGCTGAACATGCCGGCCATATCGCTCAGGTCGATCTCGAACCAGATCTCATCGACCTTTTTTATCGCAGACCGGAGACTGTCGCTCAGCAACGCGTCTTTCGAGCAGAGGACGTGCATGGTCCCGAAGAGATAGGAGGGACGGGTGATGCCCTTGCCCGAAATTTTCCATAACAAGGTGTGCGGGGTCTGTGTATAGCCCAGCAGAGTCAGCAGCATGCCTGCTGACAGCAGTAAATATTTTCGAATCATGAAACTACGGCCTCCCCGCCGTATAATTGATCCCTGAATTTCAATGAAGGAGAGGGAACGAAAGCACCCAGGCCCAATTCGCCCCATTTCCGGTCGACTGCACCGATAGTCGCGTCGTCCGCTACGATGATATTGGGCCATTCCCGCTGAAAATTGTCCAGATGCCGCGTCTTTCGGGTACCGTCCAACCCGAGGCAGGCCATTTTCTTATTTTTATCGATACCGGAGGCTTTTTCGGCCAGGATATGGTCGCGCCGCGGGTCAAGGTTGTTGCAAAAGCGCCATAACGCCACCGGCAGATCGCAGGCATCGACGGTGTGCTCGACGTACAGGATCATTTTAACGCCTTCCACCTTCTCCATTTCGGAGACGGCATGGTGGAGCTCGCGGATATGTCCGGGCCGCTCTTTTCGCACGGCAAGGACCAGACACGGTATATGCAGTCGCAACAGCGATAGGTTGACCCCTGTGATCTCCGGCCACCGGTCAGTGAATGCCGACTCGCTGAGACTTCCAATGGCTGGCGTCGTCAGCGCATATTGTTCCGTGTCCTGTTCTTCTTCGGTCTTGCGCGTACCGTCGATACACATCTTTCCCCCGAATCCAAGGCGGCTGCAGCTGTGATCCAGCACATCCATCGGGCCCTGTGAGAAATAGATATCCGTCGCGGGGTTCAGGTGGCTGAATACCGTCGCGGCCAGCCGCGCGTAATCGCGGATGTTTGCCGTTTCGTCCGCGAGGACGAGTATCTTGTTGAACATCATCTGCCCCGCGCCCCACATGGCGTTCATCACCTTTTGCCCCTGTCCGGCGTATTCTTTTCTGATCTGCGCGATGACAAGATTGTGAAACACGCCTTCCACCGGCATATCCATGTCGATGATCTCAGGTACGAGCGTCATTTTGATCGGGGCAAGGAAGATACGTTCCGTTGCCTTTCCGAGCCAGGCGTCTTCCTGCGGCGGAATACCTACGATGGTGGCGGGGTATACGGCATTCTTCCGATGCGTGATGGCGGTAATATGGAAACGCGGATACCAGTCCGGCAGCGAATAATAGCCGGTATGGTCGCCGAAGGGGCCTTCCCAGATGAGCTCCTCTGTCGGGTCTACATATCCTTCAATGATGAAGTCTGCATCTGCCGGTACTTCCAGTTCCGGCTGGGTAATGCAGGAAACCAGCTGAACCTTTTTTTTGCGGAGGAAGCCCGCCAGCATGTATTCGTCGACATTTTCCGGCAGGGGCGCCGTAGCGCTGTAGGCGTACACCGGGTCGCCGCCCAGGGCGACCGCCACCGGCATCCTTTTTCCCGTTTTTTTATATTCGGCGAAGTGCCGGGCGCTGACCTTGTGTTTATGCCAGTGCATGCCGGTCAGCGCGGGCCCGAAGACCTGCATGCGGTACATACCGACATTGCGGATGCCGGTCGTCGGGTCTTTGGTATGGATGATGGGGAGGGTGATGAAAGGTCCGCCGTCTCTCGGCCAGCAGGTGATCACGGGCAGCCGGCTGATATCGGGGGTGGTGAGGATGACCTCCTGGCATTCTCCCCTGCCGCTTTTAACGACAGGCATCCACCCTGCGAACTGCCCGAGTTTGGGCAGCAGCTTCAGCTTATCGAGCAAACCTTCTCTGGGAGAGGACAGCAGCCTGAACAATGCTTCGATCTCGCCGGTAACATCGTCGAGATGTTCGACGCCAAGGGCCATGCACATGCGTCTTTCGCTGCCATAGGCGTTCATCAGCACGGGAAAATCGGTGCCGGTATTTTCGAACAGCAGGGCTTTGCCGCCATTGCCGCTTTTACTGATCCTGTCGGTGATCTCGGCTATCTCCAGTTTTGGGTCGACGAAAGAGCGAATACGCACCAATTCACCCGCCTTTTCCAATGCTTGTATGAAATCCTGCTGGTTCCTGTACGCCATGGGGTAAAGGTACAATGTGCCGGGGACTCGCTCCCCGAAAATTCGGCCGGTGTATTCCCTCCCTAATAAACTTTTTTGGGACAGTCAATGACGCCATTATGGCGGTGGTGCATCGATTGGCTCTGGTGGTTATTGAGGGCGATGGTCACCCGCAGGCCGGACATATAATACCAGTCCTTCCATTTATGGCCGCCGCGGATGGTTCCGTCGGGCGGATAGGTGCCGCCGTTTTTGATCTCATTGCCGCGATAGGCCATTTCCACCGCTTCCGGTCCGCGTGCAGCCAGCAATGTCGCCTGATCGACATAAGTGGTGCTGAGGTCGTCGAGGTAGTCCGTGAACGTCTTGCGCATTCCAATCTCATAGGCGAGGGTCACTCCGTCCGATATCCTGAACTTGATGCCTCCGCCGAAAGGGATCGCCAGCTGGGTGAGAGCGTATGGACGACGGCCGGGATATTGCGTCAGCCCCTCTCCTTCCGTGCTGAGCGGCCTCAGGTAAACTTTTTTGCCCGTGGTATCGTAGGAGTACGGGTTGAAATGAAAAATCGCCACGCCGGCGAAAAGATAAGGAGTCAGCTTGTGTTCGCTGAGATCGAGCAGGTTGTATTCGGCGAGCAGATTCCACTCGGTTATGTGCGACTCGAAGTTCAGATTGCGCGCCCTGAGATCGGCCTGGCTGCTATAGCCGTCCGCCGCGGAGATCCGGCCATAGGTCAGGTTGGTCAGCAGCGAAAAATGCCTGGTGAGATCGTATTGGATGCCGGCCCCGAAAGAGCCGTTGGATTGTTTTGTCGTATAAGGGCTGGTTTGCATGTCTCCGATGTAATTGGAAAACCCCCCGTAGAGATTCACATTCCATTGGGCATGGACGATCAGCGGCAACAGCATCCCCGCTAAAAGGATCCTTTTCATTAGTGCAGAATTTGTTAGGTAAAGTGGTTAGGCTAATGCAGGCTTCCGCCTTTGCAGGTTTAACGCAGGGAATGTGGATTACATGCTACGACTGGGGGAGGTTTTACCGCATACAATTATACGGTTAGAGAGTTACTGGAGTTGCTGCTGTAACGCAACTATTGCGCCAATTATTTTGGAAACCCCAGCATATCAAAAAAAGTTGCCCGCTTTTTCGGCTTCAGAAAGCCTTTTCCCCTACCTTTGCACCCCACCGTCCGGGGCGGCTCACGCCGCTTCGGGTTTCGGGACGTAGCGCAGCCCGGTAGCGCACTTGCATGGGGTGCAAGGGGTCGCTGGTTCGAATCCAGTCGTCCCGACGAACAAGAGGCCCGCAGCGATAGCTGCGGGTTTTGCTTTTCCGGAAGCGGCGAAAGTTCACTTTCGCAAGCGAACGGGAAAGCAAAATGGCGACGACGTAGTCGGCGCGGGGCCTCTTGGGTAAGAAGGAGGGCAATCTGGATCACCGGAGGCCGATAGGCCGGAGGTAATCCAGTCGTCCCGACCATAATTCAAAACCCGCCACCACGGCGGGTTTATATTTTCACAGTCCTGCTTTATTTTTGTTTCTAATTGATCTGCAAGATTTTCGGGATTCGAATCCTGTCAGGACATTCATGGAGAAGCACTTGCATCACTTCTTCATTACGTAAAACACTGTATCGATAAAGAACAACAGGTCATTCTTAGCGATCACATTTTCATCGTGCATATCTTCCAACACCAAGCCAAACTCACCGTTATAATAATCCTGTCGCTTCGTATTTTCAAAGCCGTTATAGCTTAAAAACTCCTTTATATCGTCTAGTCTTGCCTGACCCCTTCGATAAAGGGTTGTTGCAAGACAGCAGACAAGCCGTTATCAATTTCTATAAAGCCGATCAATAAATGCGCGGTATTGGGAAATAATAAATTGTGGAACAAGAGACTGTTTAGATATTCATCCCATGTAGCGTAGTAGATGGCATCATTTACCTTTATGACGTTCAGCCCATCAGCAGCCAAATATACTTTAGATTCTCCTCCCTTCGTAAGATACGCGCTCCGTTCAGGTAAGTCATCAAACAATGACCCTGTAGATTCAGCCCATGCTTTTAGGAAATTGGCCTGTTCTTCTTTGATAATTGCCCGACTTTCGAATTCGCTTTTAACAGTTGAACCTGTTCCAAAGCTTTCGACAAGGAGATTTCTGAGCGTTGTGCAACGATCTGCTGACCCCTCAAGGCGAGTTCCGTCAACGATATTCTGAAGTCTTTCCCGGATTTCATTGGGAATCATTTAGAAAGTATAAAGAGACAAAAGTGGCTACCCCAAAGTTAATAAATTTGGCCGATGTTTTAAAATGCTGATAGTGACGTCCTTATGAAGCTGTTAGTGCATTGATTTTCATTAGGTCATGGCGAAACCGGTTCGAAGTAAGTACAGCCAGGTCGACGAACAAGAGGCCCGCAGCGATAGCTGCGGGTTTTGCTTTTCCGGAAGCGGCGAAAGTTTACTTTCGCAAGCGAACGGGAAAGCAAAATGGCGACGACGTAGTCGGCGGGGGCCTCTTGGGTAAGAAGGAGTGCAATATGGATCACCGGAGGCCGATAGGCCGGAGGTAATCCAGTCGTCCTGGCGATTATTGACATCAAATTCGATCTAAGGCTGTAAGTAGCCGCATCACATCCGAAGCGGACAAGCTATAAATTATTTGACAAGCATTGACAGCAAAATGATGATGAGAAAACTGTTGTAAAAGACGACCAAAGCAATATTAGCCTTGACCCGAAGTTTCTTTTCTTTCGCGTCTCCATTTCTGGTGCTTAGTGGGAACAAATCCTCTATGCCATACTTTTTAAAAGCGAGAATTGAAAATATCGACTCATTTTTCTCTGGTTCCATTATTTTCGAATCGAGGCTGACTTTATACAGAAATGAGATTATCAGCAAAATGCAGAAGGGGGCAAAATATAGCGGCATTTCTTTCATTTTAATTATGTTAGCACCGGAAAATACATAACATTGGAACTGTTATCCGCTAGACATTAAACCAAGGGGCAGCACGTATCCTCCGGCTAGATTCGCCCCGATACTCAAAGATAACTCGATTCCAATACCCAGTGCTAATTTTTAAAGCGACGTAGTTTTTGTCCCATCGAGTGCAAAGTCAACACTTGGCTTATAGGATCGCGTGGATTTGTCTTGACCTTATATCCAAAGGTATTTATTCCTGGGTTTAACTGGAAAAAAAAGGGAAATTTATTGGGTGACGACATGGCAGCCACTTTATATTCCCATAACAATGTTGTACAATAAGTCGGGATTAATGCTTGAGCCATTCTGTGGAATCATAGCCAGTAAGAAGACTGCGTGATTTCTACGCAATAACATCAAGTTCATGGAGACGGAGCCTTGAATAAAGGGCAAGTAGACATGCCCGTCGATTAGAACATCGGCTGGAGTTCCTTGTAAATATTTGACAGCAAAATTGCGAGTTATCAAATGACAGCTTATGATCGTGTCATTTTCCACCCTGCTTGTTAAATCACCGCTATACGAAATAAAAATTTTGCGAACCGGGGGAAATGGGGCCACGTGGCATTCGAAAGTAAAATTGTTGAATTTAACTGGCATATACGATACGCTCACGGTTTGCGTGCCGCTTTCTTTTGAGAAATTTATAAGGTTTCTCAGCCCCGAATCTCCTAATAAATCAATCCTATAAACAATAATTTCCTCTTTCTTTTCAAAAGAAAAAAGGGATATCGGGCCTCGCCCAGATATATGCGCAATCTCATCAACCTCTATTTTATTCAAATATTTTTTTGCGAACAAAGTAGAGTCTTCCGGAGGAAATGAGTGGGTAAATGGACACAATTCCGCATTTGAATTCTGTGCGTTCATAATTCCGCTAACCACTTTCATTCCTACATAAATAACAAAAATAATTGCAAGCAAAAAAAATATAACTCTAGCAAATCGTTTTTTCACTTTCATAAAATCGAATGCGTTTTATCGTTAAAATAGAGATGCCGCATCTGCTGGAATCAAAAATGCTAGCTCCAAGGAAACAGGTCCTGGCCGTATTGTCGCTTCCCCCACTTCCGGCGTTATCTTTATTCTTGTGGCTGAACCCGCCGCCAAATTGGCCGCGTCTTACACGAAAGCCAGTCGTTGTGGGCAACTGATACGGGCCGTTATTCACTCCGGGAGACAAAGATCCCTCCCGATTAAATCCAAGATTATAATGACCGGCTGTCACAAACCCTCCATCAACCCTACCATTATCCGTTGATACGTCTAGGTCGCAATCCTGCCTTCTGTGCCTTTTGTTTACTTTCGCACTAGTTTTCTTACCGATAAGTGGCTGGTCAGCAATTGGTCATGCAAAAAAAAGTCCTATAGTCACCTAGCAATCCGGTTTTCAGCTTTCAGCGGCATTGCAATTGTGCCACATTCCATAATGGTCTTTCTGGCTTGGGCAAGTCCTTTTCCCCCACCAAATGCCTCGATAAATTGGCGTTTTCCAAACTTGGTTGTATAATACCTTTCTACCATTTTCGCTCTTACCAAATTTAAATCCTTGGAGACTGACTGCGCTCTAAAAGTCAATCCTCTGAATTGAAGTTCCCCTTCATTTTGAACGATAATTGTGTCAACCGAAATGACAGCGAAATACTGATCTGTCTTAACCGACTCAATCTTCCCTGTTTTATTGTTTGGAACCAAATATGCGTCGTGCGCATTATCGTACTTGGCTTTTGCTCTGCCTTGCAGCAAAAGTAGAGGTCCGCCATCTGCTTTTCTGAATATCCAATGACCAACATAATCTAACCTGTTACACCCACAGCTATCAACCAGCTCAAAGGACGAATCATCTGCAAATTTTAGATCCATTTGCCGTTCCTTCCATGGCTCGACTGCTACATATGTTCTGCTAGTAAACTTATAAACGCATGAAGATACCAGCGATGCACAACAAATTATTGGTAAGAGAATTCTCGTAAGACCCCAATATAGTGGTTTGCCAATTGCGCCACCAGCTCGCCCGTAAATCCACCTAAAGTTTTCATTGTGGCTTTAGTGGGACCCAGCAGCGGTGTCTGAAAATCCGGACATAATCCGCAATTTTTCCCGTCGTCACTTTATACTCATGTGTAATTTCGTGTAGTGCGATGCCGACATCTCCATCTGTATAATTTATTGTCACGCGTTTTAGGTTTTCCGCCGGCGGCATTGGACTTAGACTTCCTTTAAGCCGATATTTCTTCGCTGGCGTTCAATGAATAATGGATGTAGCCGCTGATTCTTGCAAATTTCTTGAACAAGCTGAATATTTCTTTTTTCCATTACTCAATCTAATTTCATTTAATGTCTGCTAAATGAACAACTTCAATTTCCTGTCAGTCCATCCAGCATTTGTGAAAATTGCGTTTTTAACAATGGAAGATCGTTCTGTACTATCTGCCAGACGATTTGAAAATTGACACCAAAATATTCATGGATGGAAATGTTGCGGAACCCAATTATGTTATTCCATTCTACCTCGGGATACTTTTCCTTCGTAGTGGGAGATATGCGTGCGCACGCCTCGCCAATAATTTCAAGCTGCTTAATTGTCGCAAACCGTTTTTCTGAGTTAGATAGGAACTGTTGGAGCGAAACATTTTCAAGATACGTATCGATCTCCGCGATGGCGTCTAAAACATGCCGAACCCGCAACTCGTCACTCAGGGGTTGCTTCATAGATCAAGATCTTATCTTTTTCAATATAGGGAAGCACGTACTTGGAAATGCCATCACTCGTCACCACATCTACTTTATTATGCAGGAGGTCCTGGAGTTCTCGCTGGTAGCTGAAAATTTTCATTCCAATTGGTTTGGAATAATCCAATTCCAATAAAATATCAATGTCGCTGGCGCCCTTCACTTGCGTATTTCGAGCGTAAGATCCGAATAGGTAGGCACGCTTCACCGGTTTGTCGGAAAAGTATCTCTGAATAAGTCCAGTTTCTTGTTTGGAAAGCGCCATATGGCAAATATAATCAACATTTTGTTGTGATGCAAAGGAAGAATTAGGATCGGTTTGGGACATTCCGCCGTCATTTCGGGAATTGCGGCCTCAGCGTGGGAAGATCATTCTGCGCCATTTGCCAGACGATCTGAAAATTGACGCCAAAATATTCATGGATGGAAATATTTTTTAAGCCGACGATATTCTTCCGATGATCTCAATTTGCTTAATGGTGGCGAAACGATTTTCGAAACCCATCGCGGGAGGCATCTCATAGCTCTTATATTCCACTTGTGCTGGTTTCACCGATGACTCCAATCAACCAAGCGAGTCTGTGCGATGTTTTTCGACCCGCCAAAAATTCCTACCTTTAGAAAAGGTCTGCCTCAAATCGCTCTAAATCAATTGCCAATGTCCTGTGTTTGTTTGCTTGCCCGAATGCCTGCTACCCTGATCCGATTTTGCAGGTAAACAGTACGTTTGCAGGCTCTCGCTCCGTTGCGGTAGCTTTTTAAGAATTTGAAAATTTGAAATTATATGGGTAAGGTAAAGGTCAGCAATTTCTCAATTTCTATTGATGGATTCGGATCTGGGAAAAATCAGGACTTAGAAAATCCTTTGGGAACCGGAGGAATGGACTTGCATAAATGGATATTTGCAACAAGAACTTTTCAGAAAATGGTCGGGAGTGAAGGCGGGGCAGATGGGGTGGACAATACATTTATGGAAAAATCTTTTGAAAATGTGGGGTGCTGGATAATGGGCAGAAATATGTTCGGCCCTATTCGTGGAGACTGGACGGGCGAAAAATGGGTAGGCTGGTGGGGGTCAAATCCGCCATTTCACGCTCCGGTTTTTGTGCTTACCCATCATAAAAGGGAGCCACTGGTAATGGAGGGAGGAACCACATTTTATTTTGTTACAGAGGGAATTCAGCACATTTTCGAAGAAGCGAAGACGGCGGCAAACGGAAAAGAAATCCGAATTAGCGGCGGCGTTTCAACTATCAAACAATTTTTAAAGGCCGGTTATATTGATGAAATGCATCTTGCCGTGTCACCGGTATTTCTTGGCACCGGCGAAGATTTATTTGCAGATATAGATATTTCCGAATTGGGTTTTAATAAAATTGAAAAAATTGAAGGAGAAAATGCGACTCATTTTATTGTGATGAAGGATAAGTGATTTTTATAGCCAGTTTGCCAGAAAAGTATAGGTTCTCCCTGCTTGCGTCGGAATATCATAAAGCAAGGTGGGTTTCAGGTCCGCCGCTGTCAGCTTCACCTCCGGCGAGATAACCGGTGCGGGTATTTCTTCTGTTCGGCAAAATGGATTTCGATTGATCCCTGTCGCGACCCTCACGCCGCCGCCTGGAGACCGCAATGCATTGGGCACGCGCAATCGCAGATTGCCGCCTAACCGGGATTTGATCACGAGTTTTGTCAGCCTGCCCTCTTTCCATTCCATATCCTCGATCTCGAAGCCTCCTCTGGCCCGCAACCCCCGAAGCCTCCCGCTCTGCCATGCATCCGGAAGCGCGGGAAGCAAATGAACCGCCCCATCGCCGCTTTGCATCAACATTTCCGCAATCCCCGAAGTACATCCAAAATTTCCGTCGATCTGGAACGGCGGGTGTGCATCGAACAAATTGTTGTAGGGCTGGTACCATTGCTCCCGGTATTCTACGATCGACTGGTGATTCGTCCAACATCCTGTGGGAGATTCATCCATAATGACTCCCTTAACTGTGAAAGGACCCATAGGGTTGCTGGCCGTGGCGTATTCCAGGCATTCGGTTTTATTCCGGACATGCGGATAGGTGAGATAATAGATACCGTTCCTTTCGAACAGAAACGGTCCTTCTTTCAATCCTTTCACGGGAAGTTGCTGCAATATAACCGGCTGCGACGACAGCTCCGTCATGTTCTCTTTCAGCTTTGCGGCATAGATATTTCCTTGCGCCCAATACAGGTAGGCCTGGCTGTCCTTATCGATAAAGACGTTTGGATCGACGCCATGCACTCCCTGGATAGGCCGTGTCTGCGGGATGAAAGGCCCTCCCGGCTTATCGGCAACCAACCGACCCGTCCCCTCCCCTCTCTTGCCAGGATATCATGCGAGGGATACAGATATACCTTTCCATCGAATACTCTTGCAGTCGGATCGGCGCTATACTGCGTCCGGATAATAGGATTTTGGGCATGTAGCGCATTGCAGACAAATATCAGGACGATTTGGAACGGGATTCTCATCGATTTATCATTTAAATTACTTCGGCGAGCAGCTGATCAGTTTCCTTACACCCGACCGAAAGTCCAGCCGGGCAAGATGGTACGTCGTGAAGACGCTATCCCCTTCGATGATCTTCACATTCGTATCGATCGGCACGTCCCGGAATACCTGCGTTTTCCGCGTCACCGGCCAGTTTATCTCCACCCTTTCGATCGCCGTCGCCTGTCCGATGCCCACATGCTGACGCAATGGGTTGGAACCAAAGCTGCCGCCTGAGTTTACATCTCTATAAACAGACCTTTGTTTACCGTTTTCGTTGAAGGTGACCTTAATTCTCGCCCCGATGGCCGCCTTATTGGACATAGTACCCTGAAGTAACAGGTCTATCCAGTGGTTGCCATTCTGGCCCGGATTCAGGTAAAAACAATTCTCGAATGCGTCGCCCGTATATGCTCCGCCCATTTTTATATAAATGTCTTCATTACCGTCATTGTCGAGGTCTGCAAAAGATACTCCATGCCCCTTTTGTATGTTCCCTACGCGTGCTGAGGTCGTGACGTCCAAAAAGCGTTCGCCTCCGAGGTTCTTGAACAGCTTGTTGGGAACGGCCGACTTCAGTTGCGGGTTGCCGGTACCGAGGTAAAAATCCAGGTATCCATCGTTGTCGATATCGCCAAAATTCGCTCCCATAGCGAAAGCGGTGCTGTTCAACCCTACCTTCTCGGAAACGTCTTCGAAGGTGCCGTCGTGCTTGTTCCGGAACAAAAACACTTTTCCCGCATTTCCGATCGGTAATTGAACGGCCTCAGCTCCCGCATAATAGGACAGCGACCGGTTAAACTCATAGCCGCACACGAGGATATCGAGCCAGCCGTCATTGTCATAATCCCAGAACCATGTCGGGAAGGTCCGGGTGAGATTATGCGTAAGCCCGGCCTGTTCGCTTACGTCCCTGAATTTAACCTCACCGTTCCTGGCCGTTTCGTTCCGCAGAAGGATCTTGTTCCCATTCAATGTAGAAAGAAAAATGTCCGGCAGACCGTCATTGTCATAGTCGCCCGACGTGACGCCCTTTACGAATTGCGTGACCGCGCAGCCCGCTTTTGCCGCTATCTCCGTAAAGGTCCCGTTCTTGTTATTAATGAACAACTGACAAGGGTGCGGCTCCTCGTTAGGTGTCGTCTCATTACCTATAAACACGTCGAGCCAGCCGTCATTGTTGAAGTCGGCCCAGGTGGCCGTTTGAGACGGGTGGAACGACAGCAGGCCACTGGCTTTCGTGACGTCCGTGAATGTCCCGTCGCCGTTGTTCCGGAGCAGCGAATTCGGATTCTTGCCGAACTTACCCTTCCAGCCTCCCCTTAATACAAAAATATCCTTATAGCCGTCATTGTTATAGTCCATTTGCATCATGTTGAGTCCGCCGGTGAGATAGCCGAGACCGGAGGAATCCGAAACATCCGTGAAACTGCCGTCTGCATTATTCCGGTAATAGCGCATTGGCTCGGAGAGTGACCAGCTGCTGAGAATAATGTCGTCATAGCCATCGTTGTTGAAATCATCGACGATGGAGCCGCCCGCGATGCATTTGTAATCCAGGCCGGCATTCATCGCCACGTTTATGAAGGGCTTAACCAGGTGCATACTGTCATCGTTGCGTACCTTCAACAGGAATTGCGGTGGCACCTCGGAGGGATAACCGCCGGCTGTCATGTAGGCGATGTTCAGGAGCCACCTGGATTCGAGATCGGAAGGATTTTCCCTCAATATCGCCTTGTAAAGATCGATGGCCTTTTCAGCCCCGGTCTTATCGCGATGAACTCCATTCCCTGAAATGGGGTAGATACACGATTCGGCGGTGTGGTTGTTGATACAATTGACCCTATCGCCGAGGCGCAACCAGGCGAGCGCCAGGTCCTTTAGGAGAGCCTGTCTTCGATCGAATTCGCCCGGTGAAACCTTGTCCAGCAGTCCTTCCAGGATGGCTATGGCTTTCTGCTCTTCCCCTAATTCCAACAATGCGCCGGCTTTCCGGCTAAGCGCATCCCGCTGCGCATCTTCGCTCGGATGGCGGCTCAGGATCGAATCGCAATATTCTACCACAGCTTCCGGAGAGAACACATTCTCATGGTTGTGGTCGAACTTCGCCGATTGCTTCAACAAGTCGATCATCGCCTGGTTGGGAAGCGGCCTATCCTTGCACGACGCCAGGGCAAGAAGGACCAGGAAGAAAGGCAAACGACAGGACATACGACTATTATTTCAAATGTTGTTCATTGATGCGGAATGCCCGCAAACTATCGTCATTGATGGCGGAAAGAAGGATCTGCTGGCCGTTGCCAAGTCGGATAAGCGACATATCCTTTACATCGCCTTTCAAAACGAACCCGCTCTGCGAGGCAGGCACGGCGGTGAATGCTTTCTTACCATTGCCGCGTAGGAGGCATCCAAAGGACGCGTCATATCTTCCGGTGATGACATCGGTCTGATAGTCATTTCCCGCCAGTAGCAAATCCTTAAATCCGTCATGGTCGACATCCGCGCATACGATAGCGTTTACCGGAGCAAATTGCGATTCCATCGGCAGGACATGCTTAACGAATTTTCCTTTCCCCAGGTTTTCAAACCAACAACTCCTCGTCTCATCACAATAGAAATTCAGCATGTCCGCCTTTTCCTTCCCGGGAAACAGTTCGCTAAACCCCGCCTTCGCATAGTCCTCGTTGAGCAGAAACCGTTTTTTTACGGCTGGTACCTGGGCAGCGAGCTGACTTCTGCTGTAAGCCGGATAGGGGCGCCTGACGCCGTCAGCATCCCTGATATAATAAAATAATACGGGGTCTATCCTGCCATTGCCATCCATGTCCCCGGCAAACAGTTCCATCGGCGTGGCCGGGCTGACATGGTAGTCGCAGTTCAGCCCAAGATTACCTGCAACCAGGTCCAGGTCGCCGTCATTGTCAATGTCGGCAGCAATCAGGCTCCGCCACATACCATGGGTATTCGGGAGGCCTGCGGAATCCGTCACTTCATGCAACGTCCCGTGAATGTTCATAAAAAACCGGATCGGCATCCATTCCCCAGCCACTACCAGGTCCGGCTGTTTATCATCGTTCATATCCATCCAGACCGCGGCAGTCACCATACCCGGTTTTTCGAGGGCCGGGCATACTTGCGCCGTGACGTCGGTAAAGACCCCTTTGTCGTTCCGCAAGATATAACTTCGCGGAGACAATGGATATTCTTTCGACACCCGACCTCCGATGAATACGTCCAGGTCCCCATCGCCGTCGATATCCGCAACCGCAACGCAGCCGGCGATAGTCCTGACATTGTCCGGTATGGCATTCTTATCGAAGGTGAAATTTCCCTTTCCGTCGTTGATATACAACCGGGGCTTATAATAGACGGAACCTTCCTCGTATTGATTACCACCCCCGGTGACCAGCAGGTCCAGATCGCCATCACCATCCGCATCGAAAAGGACAGATGCCACGTCCTCCTCCATCTTGATGCTGTCGACAAGCGTCCTTGATACAAACGACCCATTCTTTTGCTGTATAAAAACCTTCCCTGAAAAATTGTACGCGCCGCCGACAAAAAAATCGGTGGCGCCATCGCCGGTGATATCCCCGGTGGCGAGCGACGGTCCCAATTGCGAATACTTATGCGGGAGCAGCCGTTGCAAAGCAAAATCATCGAAAGGGTTCTCCTGATGCCGGTAGACGATCCCGGAGGAAGTCGGGACTGTTGAAAAAACGGGCGGGGCAAGGATAGTCGATGCCGGCCGGGATTTGCCGGCATTTTTCCAGGATAAGGTTAAAAACGTATCAGCAGGGATGTTGTTCATTGTTTGAATTCTACTGTCAGGCCATATCACCCTGACGGAATCGATTAGACGGTTTGTTCCAAGCCCAAATAGCAATTGCCGGTCAACCGATGAGAAGTATCCCCGCACCGGGTTCTCCTCCTGCATTTGCATCTGGCCGCCGGCGTATACACAGACCTTCGCGCCGAAACCGGCCTGGTTCAGCGTGTCGCCGATTAAATGAAAGCTTAAAAAATGCGCCCCGGGTGTTTCCCCCTTTTGCACCGTATTATTGATGAATACAAAAGCTTCTTTGTCGATATTGTTCACCACGAGATCGAGATCCCCGTCATTGTCCAGGTCGACATATGCGGCGCCATTTGACATGGAAGGCTCATCGATACCCGCTTCGGCGGAGACATCGGAAAAGGTATAGTTGTGCTGATTGATGAAAAGGTAATTGGGCAGATTGACGTGATCCAGCTCAGCCAGCCGTTTGCGGATCTGGGCTTCCTGCTCGGTTCTCGACTTATTGCTGCCAAATATCCTGCTGCTGAATTCCAGGAAATCCGTATTGATAAAATCCCTTCCGATGCCATTGGTCACGTGGATGTCTTTCCATCCGTCGTTGTTGAAATCCGCGATTAAGACGCTCCAGCTCCAGTCCGTCGCCTCTATGCCCGCCAGCTGTCCGATCTCGCTAAAATAGGGAATACTCGTATCGCCCGCCCGGAAGCATCCGTTATTCAGCTGGAGCATGTTTCGCATGAATTCGGGTTCGTAACCCATCTGCCTTTCCGCCTGGTACCGGTCGTAGTTCATAAACGAAAAGGATTCTTTTCGTCGCCGGTTGTATTCAGGCAGCATATCCAGGGTCACGATGTCCGCCCGTCCGTCATTGTTGACGTCGGCCGCATCTGCCCCCATACTGGAATAGCTTTGATGCTGCAGGGCCTTGCCAATGACGTTCGTAAACGTTCCGTTGCGGCAATTCAGCCATAGATCGTCGTTGGAAAGGAAATCATTGGCAACATAGATATCCGGCCAGCCATCGTTGTTGAAGTCGCTGACCGTAACGCCTAGTCCATAACCATCCTCCCGGATGCCGGCCTGTAAAGTCACATCTTTGAATACCGGATGTCCTAATTCCTTTGAATAACCCTCATTTCGAAACAGCCGGTCGTTGGCCGGCGAGCCGCCGCTCCGGTTAATGGGAACGATCGCATTGGTATGGGTCCCCAGCAGGTAATTGACCAGGTACATATCCAGGTCTCCATCCCGGTCGTAGTCGACAAATACCGCCTGCGTGCAATAGCCGGAGAACGCCAGGCCATACTCTTCGGCCTCTTCTTTAAACGTGCCATCGTGCTGGTTGATGAATAACAGATTTTTGGCGGGATGCGACAGGTCCTTTCCCAGCACGCATACATAGATATCGTCATAGCCGTCGTTGTTGATATCGACAACACTGACGCCGGTGGCCCAAACATTTGTGGTCAATCCTGCCTTTTCGGTGACATCCTCGAATCGGTTATTGCCTTTATTCATATATAACCTGCAGCTCACCTGGTTGCCAGTGAAGAAGATATCCTTGAGTCCGTCGTTGTTGAAATCACCGATCCCGACTCCTCCCCCCATGTATCCGAATTCGTTTATGAAAGACGCAGAAGAATCAACGTCATTCAGATCGTTTCGGAAATGGATACCGGACTCATCGGGCTGCAGTTGTGTAAACAGCTTCTTCTTCGGTTTGCCGCGACAGGCGCTGCAATAGATCGCCACCATACAGAGCAACCACAACGAGCTATATGGACAAGCGGATTTTAACATGAGGCGGGTAAATTACAAAAAAAGGGGCTGGCAGGCAGCCCCTTTTTCAATGCGGACACGCGCAATTATCTGATCAGGGGGTTGGCTGATGTTTCGCTCGCCGGGATGGGAAACAAAGCCACCTGCGCCGGTTTTGGATCGGGTCGCAGCGACGGGTAATATCCTTTCTTTCTCCATCTCAGCATATCGATATTGTTCACCTCCTCACCGGCCAATTCCACCGCCCGCTCATGCATGACTGCCTGCATGGCATTGTCGTGGCTGGTTAACGTGACAGGCGGCATGTTTACGCCAGGCCGGGCGCGAACCTGATTGATATAGACCGCCGCCTGGGCCGGAGTCCCAACCTCTGCCTCGCATTCAGCAAGCATCAGGAGCAACTCGTCATAACGCATGATCCGCCAGTTAATACCGTCCGGGTGAAATCCGTCGTTAGTCCAGTCCAGGACCGAATACTTCCGGTACACCCTTTTCTTGACCACGCCATTATGATTGCTGGCGGCTACGTTCATCCCCGCGTCTGTCAATGGGGTGCCAGCCTGGGTGCCGCCGAAGGTAAGGATATTATCACCGGACTCATAAAAAGTGAACTTGTATCTCGGATCTCCGGCTTCGAATTCATTCAAAATCGCATCGGACGGAACGACATTTCCCCAAACGATGCCATACTCCTGGCTGCGCATGGTGCTGCCGTCAGCGGTGGCGCCTTCGCCGGTATAGCCCCAATTGAAATTGTCGTCGCCCTTGTCTACGAAGACCATCTCAAAAATGGACTCTGAATTGAACTCATGCCCCGTGGCCAGGGCGCTGCCGGCAAGCGTCACATCGCCGTCATAATTATAAAGGAAATTGGGTACAAGTGTGTATTTGCCGTAAACTTTCAGCAGCGCAGTTTTTGCACCCGCGTAATCGCCATTTTGCATAAGCACCTTTCCCAGCAGGAAATTGGCTGCGTCCTGGGTAGCCCGGCCATCGGTAGAGTGAGCATTGGGTAGCTTCGTCGCAGCATCGGTAAGGTCGCTGACGATCAGGGCGTATACATCGGCGGCCGGAGACTTGCCCAGGTATCCGGTGGCGGAAGTGACCGGTGCCTTGTATAAGGGAACGTCACCCCACATCGTGACCAGCTCGAAATAAGCCCATGCCCTCAAAAATTCGGCCTCACCGACGATGACATCCCTTGCGGCAGTATTGTCCGTGACACCGGGCGCCTTGGAGATAACGAGATTGGCCCTGTTGATCATTTCATAAACCCCATTCCAGACACTCGTCATCACTGCATTCGATGGCGACGGCGACGGCTGCGTCAGCAATTCCGCCCTGGGAGCTTCGAGCTGGGCCCCGCCCGAATTCGTCTCGCTTCCCCGCATGTCGTGGGTGAAGAACCATTCGCGGCCGATGAGATTCCCGCTACGCATGCTGGAGTATACGGCATTCACGCCGGTCCGGAGCTCGGCCGCCGTTTTAAAGTAGCTTTCCGTCGTCGGATTGTTCTGATCGAATTGATTCAATCTTTTGTTACAGGCAATTATAGCGGCCGTCGCCAGGATAATTGCTAAGAGTAGTACTTTGATATATCGGCTCATAATCTTTGATTTTCGAGGTTTTGAATAGGTTTAAAAATTTGCCTGGATACCGACCTGGTATGCGTGTGGCTGAGGATATACGGCGGCATCTATCCCATTGGTCAATGAAGAAGTGTTGACCTGTCTGTTACCGACTTCAGGGTCGAAACCTGAATATTTGGTGAACGTCAGGACATTTTGCGCGGAAACATAAATCCTGAACCCTTTCACGACCCCGTTTGTCATGGATTGCAGACGCACGTCGGGGATGTTATATCCCAGCATTACGTTTTTGAGCCGTAGATAGGAACCGTCCTCGACAAAGCGGGTTGAAGGGCGCGCGTTCTGATTTGGATCAGAAGAAACGGCGCGGGGCACATCAGTATTGGTATGGCTGGGCGTCCAGGCATCCAGCACCCTGGTGCTCGCATTGAAGAAGCGGATCATGCCTTCCGAGATCACACGTGTGGCGTTGAAGATCTTATTTCCCTGTACGCCCTGGAAGAATACCGACGCATCGAAATTCTTATAGTTCGCTCCCAGGTTGAACGAATAGTTGAAATTGGGTATGAAGCTGCCGAGGAAGGCCCGGTCCTTATTGTCGATGATCCCGTCGCCGTTGTTGTCCTTGAATTTAAGGTCCCCGGGTCCGGTGCCGGCGGTTTGGGTAGCGTGTTTCTGCACATCCTGCGCATTCTGGAAGATCCCTTCCACCTGCCAGCCATAGAAGGATTGGATAGCGTGGCCCACGGCCGTATTGGTGACGTTGTAGCCTTCACTGAGGTCTGCGTCGGAACCTGCTTCGATGTTGGTGACCCCGGGAGCCAGTCTCGTTACCTTGTTGGTAATAACGCTGATCAGTCCGCTCGCGTTCCATCTGAAGTCTCCGGTCCTCCTGGTGTATCCTGCCTGAAGTTCGAAACCATTGTTGGTCATACCCGCCACGTTCTCCGGCACCGTGGTCGCAAGATAACCCATCGACGGTGCGAGGGGCACGGCCAGGATGAGGTTGTCCGTCGTACGCCGGAAGTATTCGGCAGACAAGGTGAAGGTATTGTTCAACAATCCCAGGTCCAGGCCGAAGTTCAGTTGCTTGGTCGTCTCCCAATTCAGGGCCGGGTTCGCCAGTGCCTGCAGAGAAGATGCCGGACCATTGGAGAATACATTTCCAAAAGGATAGTATGCGCTGTTGGCACTGACGCTGGCTTGCCAGGGAGTGTAACCTAATGCAAACCCGTCCAGGCCGGTGAGACCATAACCGGCCCTGATCTTGAGCTCGGAGATATTCGTCTGGTTCTGCATGAAGGATTCCTGGTCGATCCGCCAGCCGACGCTGCCCGAAGGGAAGACCTTATATTTTTTTCCGGGAGCCCATACGGAGAGACCATCCTGGCGAATAGCACCGCTGATCAGGTACTTGCCTTTGTAGTCATAGCTAAGACGACCGACATAGGAGATCAGATCGCCTTCGTATTGCAATGTCTGAACGGATACGTTGGAGGCGTTGTTCAGCGTTTTGAGATTGTTGGATCCCTGGTTGCCGCTGGCATTTTCATTGCTCGCTTTTTTCTGCAGATATTCGTATACGGCCACGACATTGAAATGATGGCTGCCGCCAAAGGTCTTGTCGAACGTCAGTTGCTGAGTATAGACCTTCACGTTGGAGATCGAGCGGTTGTTGCCGATGCCGGCAAGCAACGAACTGCTGCCCGCAACTGTTCCGCTGTCGTTGAAAATGGGATAAAAATGATAGTCCAGGCCGTTGGCATAATCGATGCCGAAGGTCGAACGGAATTTCAACCATTTGGTGAAGCTCACTTCCGCATAGGCCGTACCGAGTATCTTCAACGTCGTCCGGGTACCCGGATTCTTCACCGTCGCGTCCTCTACAGGATTGGTGGGGTCGCCGCCGTCCAGAACGGAATTAACGCCCCTGAATCCGTCGCTCGTGGTAGGATCATAGACCGGCATATGCGGCATGATGCGGATGACATTGATCAGATTGGACCTCGAACCCGTCTCGTTACCGTCATAGGCCTGCTGCCCGGAAGCGAGATATAAATTCTCGCCGACCGTAAAGACCTTGCTGATGTTGTGTTCCGAATTGATACGAAAATTAAACCGCTTGTAAGCCACGGTGGGCGCAATCCCGGTCTGATCGAAGTAGCCGAATGACGAATAGAAGCGTGAAACATCGTTGCCGCCGCTGAGTCCGATGTTGTGCTGCGTCATGACGCCGCTTTTGAAATAGGCATCCTGCCAGTCGGTATTGGTCTGCGCATAGGTTTGCGATGTCCCCTGGTAGATGGGTGTGCTGGCCCATGGCGGCAGGAGTCTCGGCACATTGCTGCCCCTGTAGGCAATGGCATATTGCTGGAACTGTTGCGTGTTGAGCAGGCTCAGTCTTTTCGTGATATTCTGGGTGCCCACATAGGAATCGAGCGTGACCCGCAGCTTGCCATTCCTGTTGCCTTTTTTAGTGGTGATCATAATCACCCCGTTAGTGGCCCGCGACCCGTAGATGGCGGCGGCCGATGCGTCCTTGAGCACATCGACCGTCTCGATATCCCTAGTGTCGATGGTCGACAAGTCGCCGGTCGGCAGTCCGTCGATCACATATAGCGGGTTGGAGGCATAAGAAATGGAGCTGATGCCCCGGATACGAACAATAGGATCCGTACCGGGACTGCCATTGTTGGTAACCTGGACCCCGGGCACCCTGCCTTGCAATGCCTGCGACACACTGGCTACCGGCAATTCCCTTACTGTTTTGCCGTTCACACTCGAGATGGCGCCGGTGACGGAAGCCCGCCGCTGCGTGCCATAACCGATGACGATTATTTCCTCGGCAGTGGAAGTCCTGGCAGGAAGACGCAAAGAGATTTCACCGGTGTTCCGATCCACTTTCACCGTCTGCGTCTGGTACCCTACCATCGAGAATTCCAACACCTCACCGGGGTTGGCGTTAATGGTAAATTCGCCTAACGTGTTAGTGCTCGTTCCTCGTCCGGTTCCCCTGATGACAACAGAAGCCCCGCTCAGGGGTGTGCCATCGCTGTCAAAAACCTTTCCCTTGACCGGTGTCTGTGCGAACAAGCCGGGGGAAAAGAACAGGAATGCCAATAGGAAAAGGTAGCTCTTTGCCTTTGGCGCAATCGCAATTTTGCAATTTTTCATAAGCAGACAATTGAAGAATGATTAGTATTAGTTTGGAAAAAAGATGCTCCGTTCTGTTTGTCGAAAGACTCCGTTAAGGTAAACAGTAAATTTCAATCGATTGCATAACTATTTACGAAAATTCAAAAATTTAGAAATTATCAAAAGCCACCTCACTATAATAATATATGTTTACACTTATCATTCAAGCGGCAACATGTTTTAATTCAATGCCATATCCTGCTAAACCATGCAAAAGTTTATGCAACCGAATGCAACAACATTTCCCTAAATTCACTATTTTCGATAAAAATGGTCAACTTCCGGTCATTTGCTGGTATTCTTTTGGCGTGACACCGTACTGCTTCATGAATGCCCTGCCAAAATTGCTCCTGGAATGAAATCCAACCATTTTGACGATCTCAAAAACTTTGTACCCTCCGAAGGATAACAACTCCGCGGCTTTATTTAGCCTGATGATATTTATCAGTCCGTTAGGTGTAGTTTCGGAGACGGATTTGATCTTTCGGTATAGCGTAGGCAAGCTGATGTTCATCAGCCTTGCCAGCCCATCGACATTCAATGCGGTGTCGGACAAACGCTCGATGATGATGCTGTTCAGCCTGTTCAGGAACGCGCTGTCGTCTTTTTTGCCCGGCTTGAGATAATGGCTCAACGGGAGCGAACTTCTGAAGTGGCTGTGGACGCGCCGCCTGTTGGCCAGGAGATTCCTGATCTGGGCCCGCAAATAATCGCGGGAAACCGGCTTTGCCATCCAGGCATCTGCGCCGCATTGCAGACAACAGATCCTTGTTTCGGCATTATTGGGCGGGGTCAGGAGGATCACCGGAAGATGGGCGAAGGGCGTTGAGGATTTAAGGCGGGAACAACTTTCCATGCCGTCCTTACCTTTTCCCTGCTCCCTGTTGATAATCACCAGATCGATTGGCTGGTTTTCCAGGACATCGAAAAATTGCCATTCGGTCTTCACCGGGAATAGATGATAAATACTACCCAGGTACCCTTCCAAACGGTGGATCTCGGCCTTATCGCAATAGGCCAATAAGACATTTTGCATCGCTGACAACCCTGTCTGGCGGATGGCAGGAGAATCGATCTTTCCCGGAACGGCGGCTTCAAACATTTGTTACAAAACTATAACCGACAATCATTTGGATATGTCCTATTTGTTGAAATGTCTGCCACAAATGTTCAATTCAACTTTTATCGAGTATATTGTTGAAAGCAATCGGCAAGTGACCAAAAAGAAACCCATAGTATTCGTCGCGATATTGCTGGTGGCGTTGGGAAGCCACGCCCAGCCGGCGCATATCAAGTTCACTTCATTGACGGCAAAGGACGGCCTCCTTTCCAATACCGTAAATGCCATCCTTAAGGACAAATATGGATGGATGTGGTTTGGCACGGATGACGGCCTCAACAAGTTCGACGGGACGAATTTCACCATCTACCGGCATATTCCGGGCGACAGCACCAGTCTTCGCGCCAACGAGATCCTCGCTCTTCACGAGGACCACCAGGGGAATCTATGGATAGGGACCAGCGGTGGCGCAGTCAGCTTATATGACAGGAAAAAGGACAGGTTCGTCCAGTACCCCGCATCGGGCGACTCATCCGGACTGGTACCCAACGCTGTAGTGCGGGGTATTTGCAGTGATCGGGATGGAAAGATCTGGATAGCCGAATTCAAGTCCCCCTATATGCTGGACCCCGCTTCAGGCAAGCTGACCCAAATGAAGTTGGGTTACAAATCCGGCGGACCGGCCCCCGAAGTTAGCCTCCAATGCATTTTCGCCGACACTTGGAAGAGGGTCTGGGTGGGCACCGATAATGGGCTATTCCTTTACCAGTCGGCCACCCATTCATTCAAACGATTCGGACACGATGCTTCCGCCAAAAACAGTCTGGTTGACGACCATATTAAGGCACTGGCAGAGGATGCATCCGGTCGTCTTTGGATAGGTACCGAGCACGGCCTGTGCGTCATGACTTCCCTGAGCAAGTTTATCAGCTGTGGGGAGATGGATCCCGCTAATAAGGTCCTGGCTGAAAAGGCCATTAACGCCATCGTGCCTGACGCGGAGGGAAAATTATGGGTGGGGACGATGGAGGGACTGCAAATCCTTGACCCGAAGACCTGGCGGAGTGTAGCCTATTTGCCCGATGGGTACGCGCACAGTCTGACAAGCAAAGCAATCCAAAGTATCTTCATCGATAAGGAGGGCATTTATTGGTTGGGCACGGTTCGGGGCGGGATCAATAAGTTCGATCGGAATCTAAACCTGTTCGACGTCAGGCTCGCCGACGCTTTTCGGCAGAATGCAGCCGGGAATCCCATTGTCACATCATTCGCCATACGTTCGGATAGCGTGGTCTGGGTCGGCACGGACGGGGCTGGTCTCTATAGCTTTGATAGGGCAACGGGCAAACTAATGCCTTTCCGGTTGCGGACGGATGACGGCAAAAGTGAGCTACCGGCCGTGCTCGCTTTGAAGAACGCAGGCAATGGACGGCTATATATCGGCACACGTGAGACCGGGCTGATGGTGCTCGATACGGCGACGCGAAGGTTCAGCCACGTTTCAACAGGGCCGCGAAGCCTTGACTACGATGGCAATGACATCTACAGTATCCTCGAGGATAGAAAAGGTCAGATCTGGGTCGGTACCAACGGCCAGGGAGTGACCGTATTGAAAGGGAATAGGGTAATGGCAAGATATACACCGGCGCCTGGTCGGCCCAATGACGTCTTGTTGCCCATCAATGGATATATAAGGGCACTCGAAGAGGACCATGATGGCAATATCTGGATCGGCACACATGGAGGAGGGCTGGCCGTTCTCCGGCCCGGAGACAACCATTTTACGCTGTATAACCAGAACAATAGCCGGTTGCCATTCGACAAGGTTCATGCCTTGTTTTGTGATAGCCGCGGCAACATGTGGGTGGGCACTTACGGAGGAGGCCTGAGCGAATTCGATCAAAACACCGGACAATTCCTTAATTATACCGAGAAAGACGGCCTGCAGAATTCGACGATCTATCAAATTGAAGAGGACGTCCAGGGACATATCTGGGTGAGCACGAACGCCGGTCTCAGCTGTTTTGCTCCCGGGACAAAGCATTTTCAAAATTTCACCAGGCTTAACGGCCTTCAAAATAACAACTTTGTACACGGCGCGGGCTTGCGTTTATCCGACGGTGAACTATTCTTCGGCGGCTTACAGGGATTCAATTATTTTTTCCCTTCCCATCTGCGGGTGAACCGGAATGTACCGGCCGTTGTATTGACGGACCTGCAAATAGCCAACAGATCGGTCCAACCCGGACCCTCCTCTCCTATCCGGGAACAAATATCGGTTGCGGGTGAGATCCGGCTGGATTACGGGCAAAATTTCGCCCTCAGCTTTGTAGCCCTTAACTACACGCTGCCTAAACAAAATCAATACGCCTACAAACTGGAAGGGGTCGACAGGGATTGGAATACCGGCGGTATGAACACGGCCAGGTATACTAATCTCGATCCGGGCGAGTACCTGTTCCGCGTAAAGGCTAGCAACAACGACGGTCTCTGGAACACCGAAGAGACTACCATAAAAATCTATGTAAAACCGCCGTTCTGGCGCACCGCGTACGCCTATATTTTTTATGTACTGGCCATTGGCGGACTTTTAGGCTACAGCCGGCATCGGGGACTTTCAAGAGTCCGGAAAAAATTCCTGCTGGAGCGCGAGCGGGCGGAGACGGCACGGACCCGGGAGCTGGACCGCCTGAAGCTTAAGTTCCTCACCAACCTTAGCCACGAGTTCAGGACCCCCATCTCTCTCATTATGGCGCCGGTGAGCGAGCTGCTTTCACGACACCAGGAAGATAGCTCGAAGGACAAGCTGAACATGATCCGGCGGAATGCAAGAAGGCTCCTTAACCTCGTCAACCAGTTGCTGGATTTCAGAAAGATGGAAGAGCAGGAGCTCAGACTCGTGGTGACCGAAGGCGACCTGGTTGCTTTTGTAGATGACGTGGTACACTCGTTTTCCGACATCTCCGGGAGAAAGCATATCCAGCTGATCTTTACCTTCAATACCCCGCGTCTTCACGTGCTCTTCGATCACGATAAGATCGAACGCATCCTGTTCAATCTTCTCTCGAATGCTTTTAAGTTCACGTTGGAGGAGGGAACCATTTCCGTGGTGATGAAGGCGGAGGACGACCCTGACCCGGACGGAAGGTTATGGGTCTCTATCCGGGTCATTGATTCGGGTATCGGGATACCGGCTGACAAATTGGACCGGATATTCGAACGATTCTTTCAACATGCGTCCGGCAATGCGGTGTTGAACCAGGGCACCGGCATCGGCCTGTCCATTGCAAAAGAGTTCGCGGAAATGCATGGCGGGACCATCGGAGCGGAAAGCGAGCCCGGCCGTGGCACCACCTTCATTTTACGGCTCCCGTTACAGGTGGTGACAGGAGTGGAAACGCCGGGGATGGCCGAACTATCCAGCCTCCAATGGGAATCAAAGTCCGAAGAAGAAACGGTCAATAGTGCAGAAAAGCCCTCGGTCCTCCTCGTTGAAGACAATGACGACTTCCGTTTTTACTTAAAAGACAATTTGAAGGGTAATTACCGGATAATCGAGGCGACCAACGGTAATGAAGGCTGGCAAAAAGCATTAGCGCTGCATCCTCAGCTGATCGTCAGTGATATCAGCATGCCGCATATGGATGGCATTGTACTTTCCAGGAAGCTGAAGGCCGACAAGCGTACCTGTCACATACCGATCATTCTGCTAACGGCGCTGACCGGGGAGGTGCAGCAACTGCAGGGTCTTGAGACGGGGGCCAGCGATTACATTACCAAACCGTTCAATTTCGAAGTATTGCATGCAAAGATCAGGAGCCTGCTTGCGCTGCGGCGTGATCTCGTTACAACCTATCGCCGGCAGATCAAGGTGTTGCAGCCTGAAATAAAAATCGAGACGGAGGACGAACGGCTGTTGCAGGCCGTTGTCCAATGCCTGGAAGAAAACATCATGAGCTGCCAACTTTCCGTTGATTTTCTCAGCAGACAGGTTGGCCTGAGCAGAAGCTCACTCTACACCAAGCTGCTGGAGATCACCGGCGAAACGCCTGTGGAATATATTCGCTCCTTCAAGCTCGAAAAAGCAGCCACACTATTGGAAAAAAGCGATCTCACCATTTCCGAAATAGCTTACCAAACCGGATTCTCCAAGCCAAGCTATTTCGCCAGATCGTTCAAGGTCAAATTCAACATGCTGCCCTCTGACTATATTGCGCAAAAGCGGACAAGAGGCCAAAACAAGCCCATAAATTGACGCTTTTTTATCAACGCTGCTCAAAATTTCTCAATGTTCACCGAAATCGCCTTGGGGACCACAAATTTCAAAAGCAAACGGGTAAATTGGACCAAAAACAAGCATCAAATAAAAGATCGATATGAAGGTACCAATAGCAACCGTCACCATCCTGGTATCGCTCGCATGCGGCACCCGCGCTATTGCACAGAACGCCGACCCTGGCCCTCTCGTTGTCAATGATTCGGGGTATTTCGAAAAGCCGGGAGTGAATGTTCTGGTGTTCAGCAGTCAATATAACGGGATGTTCTTCGATGAGAAGACGGCGGGTATCGAGATCATCCACCATGGTGTGAGGACGGCGACAGGTGGCGCGATCCGGCTTCAAAATACGCCGGAGCAGTGGGACCTGATCCCGGTCATGGTTAGCCGGCAAGTGAAAAAAGAGGCCGGCACGATCGAGACCGTGCTAAAATACAAAGAATACAATTTCACTTCCAGGATCCAGGTCACCGCGAAGGATAAGGGTGTCGAGATCAGCGTTTACCTGGATGAACCGTTGCCGGCGAAGTTGGTGGGCAATGCGGGTCTCAACCTGGAATTCCTGCCGGCCGCTTATTTTGAAAAGACTTATTTTGCCGACGGCCACCCGGGTAATTTTCCCTTATACCCGTCCAGCAGTACGAAGATGGAATCCGCGGACAAAAAGATCCCTCAATTTGCGGGACATACGACCTTCGATGACAGGGGACGCCATGAATTCATCATCCCTTCGCCGTTGGCTTCCGGCCGGACCCTGATACTGGCGCCCGAAGATCCGGAACGGAAAGTATTGATCCGGGCGTCGGATGCCGATCTGCAATTATTCGACGGCAGGAACCTCGGTCAGAATGGCTGGTTCATCGTTCGCAGTTTGCTGCCGGCCGGGAAGACCGGAAAGGTACTCAGCTGGTACCTCGAGCCCAATGCCATACCCGGTTGGATACGGAAACCCGTGATCGGGTTCTCCCAGGTAGGTTACACTCCGCGGCAGAACAAGACGGCCGTCATCGAATTGGATAAGTCCGACGTGCCGTTGCACGAAGCAACGCTATACCAGGTAACGGAAGACGGCAGGCAGGTAGAGAAGCTGCGCGGTCCGCTTCATTCCTGGGGTCGGTACCTGCGTTACAATTACCTGACGTTTGATTTCAGTGCAGTAAAAGATTCCGGCGTCTATTTTTTGCAATATGGCAGCCAACGAACGAACAGCTTTCGGATAAGTCCCGACGTCTATGCGGATATCTGGCATCCGACATTGGACATATGGTTTCCCGTGCAAATGGACCACATGGAGGTGAATGAAGCCTATCGTGTGTGGCATGGCGCATCGTTCCTGGACGATGCCCTGCAGGCGCCGGTAAACCATCAGCATTTTGACGGCTATCGTATGGGACCGTCCACGCAAACAAAATACAAGCCACTCGAACGAATACCCGGCATGGCCGTTGGCGGCTGGTACGACGCCGGCGATTTCGATATCCAAACCGGTTCACATTGCGACGCGGTGCTGGCTTTCGTCGACGCGTGGGAGAAATTCAAACCGACCCGCGACGAGACGTTCGTCGATTATCCGACAAGATACGTCGATATTCACCGGCCGGACGGCAAGCCCGATTTACTGCAACAGATCCGGCATGGCACGCTGAATATGGTGGCGCAGGTGGAGAATATCGGTCATCCCGTGCGCGGGATCGTCGTCCCCAACCTGCACCAGTACCATCACCTGGGCGACGGGTCCATGGAAACGGACAACCTGCCTTACAATCCGCAGCTAAAGCCCTATGAGACGGATGGTAGATCCAGTGGAACGATGGATGACCGGTGGGCCTTCACCGAAAGGTCGGTCTTCCTGGATTATTATACCGCCGCTGCATTGGCCGCCGCCAGCCGCGCGTTGAAAGGTTTCGACGACACCCTTGCGGAACGGAGCCTGGCAGGCGCCCGGAAACTTTGGAAGGAAGACGATAGTTTGGGCCGGCAGGACACTTCGCAGATCCCGGCCGTTTTCAGAAGGAGCCTGAAGGCTGGTGCGGCGCTGCAACTGTATATCACGACCAGGGAGGAGCCGTTTGCTGAAGCATTCCGGGCGGGCATCTGGCCAATGCTGGATCGCGGCCTGCAATTCGGCATGCTCACCGCATTGCAGGCGGGCCCGTATATGGACCAGGCCTACCGTGACCGCCTGCGGGAATATGTCGCGCGGTACAAGGTGCTGTGTGACGACTATTCCCGGCAAAACCCCTATGGCGTGCCCATGGCAACCGGCGGCTGGGGCGGCAACAGCGGCATCGTCAACTGGGCGATCACCTGCTATTATGCGCACCGGTATTACCCGGACATTATGCCGGCGGACTATATCTACAAGGGGCTCAACTATCTCTTTGGGTGTCACCCTTACTCCAATATTTCCTTCGTTTCGGCAGTGGGCACCCGTTCGAAGAAGATAACCTACGGCAACAACCGCGCAGATTTCAGCTATATCGCGGGCGGCGTCGTCCCCGGTATCCTCATCCTGAAACCGGACTTCCCCGAGAATAAAGAGGACTGGCCGTTCTTCTGGGGCGAGAACGAGGTGACGGTGGGCATCTGCGCCAACTATATCCTTTTGTCGGTGGCTGTGAATACCCTCCAATAAAATTCTTTTAAAAATGAGAAAAACGATACTCTCCTGCTGTTTAATCGCAACACTTTCCCTCGGCGCGCATGCGCAGTCCGCCACCATAAAAATTGACGTCGATCGCGTCATTGCGGATATAGATCCGAAGATCTATGGCGTATTCATGGAGCCGATCCATTTTAATGGAAGGCGGATGGGACTGCCGGACACGGTTAACTTCAACACCCTTTATGGCACCCTTTATGATCCGAAATCTCCGCTTGCAGACGAGAATGGTTTCAGAAAAGATTATATAGATGCCATGCGCGAACTGAAAATCACCAACATGCGGTGGCCCGGCGGCAACTTTCTAATGGGCTATGACTGGAAAGATGGTATTGGCCCGAAAGAACAACGTCCAACGCGCATCAACCTGGCGTGGGGCGGGCCGGAGACCAACCATGTTGGCACCGATGAGTGGATGGCTTTAAATAAAGCCATTGGCAGCGAAAATATCGTCTGCGTGAACCTCGGTCTTGGTTCCATATGGGATGCAGCGTATTGGGTGGAATATTGCAATTACAAAAAAGGGACTTACTATTCCGATCTGCGTGCAAAGAACGGCCACCCCGAACCTTATCACGTGAAGATCTGGGATCTGGGTAACGAAGTGGACGGGCTGCCCTGGGAGCTGGGCCATAAGAATGCGGAGGATTATGTGGAGACGGCGAGAGAAGCCGCAAAGGCGATGAGATCGGTGGATCCAACCATCAAATTTGTCGCATCCGGTTCATCGTACTATGAACCAACCAATAAATGGTTCGATTGGAACCGCAAAGTGTTGGAAGGTGTCGGCGATAAGATCGATTACCTGTCGATACACCGTTATTGGGAGGGTGGTTCGCCGGATAATTATTATAACTATATGGGTGACGGCGCCATGGACTTCGATGAAAAGATAAGTTTGGTAGCCGCCCAGATCCGCGAGGCAAGGGCAAAGATGGGGTTCAAAAATCCAATCTATCTTTCTGTCGACGAGTATGGCGCCTTTGCAAGGAATTTCATGTCCGTCCTGCCCGTCGCACAGTGTCTCAATTCCTTTATCCGGCATGCCGATGTAGTCAGGATGGCCAACTTCACCATGCTCACTTCTTTGCTGTCGAACGACCCCCGCAACGGCACGTTCAAGTCGCCGGTGTTCTACACGTTCAAACTATTCTCCAATAACTGTCTCGGCTCATCCGTCGATGCCTATGTTGCCTGCGATACATTTGGAACGGAAAAATACAAGGGCATTCCTTACCTCGACGTTACCGCGGTATTTAGCAGGGCGAACGGCGTCCTGTACATTAATGTGGTCAACCGTCACCAATCCCGGCCCATTGCTGCGGACATATTGGCCGCCTCGGGTGATTTTTCAGGAAAGGCGGAAGCGAGCACCATCAACAGCGACGATCTGAAAGCGGCTTTCACCTATGACCATCGGTCACAGTACATGCCCCTCTCGGCGACGGTGAACGTGAACGGCAACAAACTACGATACACATTTCCCCCTCATTCCTTCACACAAATAAAAGTGATCATCAGCCAACCCAAATGACCCACAAATTTCACCGGTTCATCTCACCGTAACATCGATCTTTTTCAGGTCGCGGTCCGCCGAACTGCTCCCATACCATACCTCGTAGTCTCCGGGAGTGACCATGAGCTGCAATTGTCGATCGTTGTAGAATTCAAACGAGCTGTAGGGAAGTCTGATCTCCGCTGTCACCGTCTTTCCTGCCGACACGGTCACCCGCCTGAAACTGCGCAGGGTCTTCAACAACCCGCTGCTGTCATCCGTCTTCCGCACATACACCTGGAGGACTTCCGTGCCCGTTCGTCTGCCCATATTGGTTATCGGGACGGCAAGCGACAGACCACTCTCCTTCGTTACCACCCTATTGCCGGCATTCGCATCGCCGATGGAAAAGCTGGTATAGCTGAGCCCGAATCCAAACGGGAATAGCGCATCGTCCATATAGCGATAAGTCCGGCCGTGCATCGAATAGCTTTCAAAATCCTTCAACTGGTCGGAACTTTTGTAAAAGGTCACCGGCAGTTTGCCCGAGGGATCGTAGTCGCCGAACAGCACATCGGCCACGGCCTGACCGCCGGATTCGCCTCCGTACCAGGCCTGGAGGATCGCGTCGCAGTCGTCCAGCACAGGTGTTAATGCAATTGCCGACCCGGAACAATTCACGAAGATCACCTTTTTACCGGCAGCCTTTAATGCTTTCAGGCAATTGCGCTGGACTTCGGGCAGCTCGATATCCGTTCTGTCGCCGCCCTTGAAGCCGGGATAGTGCACGGGCATCTCCTCCCCTTCCAGCAAAGTCGAAAGGCCGCCCGCAAAGATCACCACATCCACTCCTTTCAGGTTGTCGATCAGCGACGAGTAATCGATGTCCACTTCTTTCCCAAAATCGAATTCTACATTTGCCTGCCAGTTATTCAACTGCGCGTACCGAACCTCGATGGTATATTTCTTTCCTTTTTCGACCTTAAACGTAACCCTCGACGGGAGCGTCCGGAAGTTGTTGGATCTCGCCAGCGAAACGCCGTCTACGAACAGCTCAAAATGACCGGTGGCGCCGTATTTGAAGGCGATCTCCTCCGTCTCGGGCGCCACGAATTCCGTCTCATAGCTGGCGGAGAAGCCCTCGAGCTTGACGCCCGATGCAAATTCATGGTCGCCGGCGGTGGTCAGTTTCAACGGATTGGTGATCCTGCCCGTAGCGGCCACGTCGCCTTTCATATCCCTGTTGTTCCAATACCTCGCTTTAAACCCGGCCTTCCCTTCCATCGAAGTTTTTGAAAAATAACTTAGCGTCACTTTATTCTCCACGAGGTCACAGGCCTTGTCATACACCACCGCACGCGCATTGACCTTGGACCGGATGCCGTCCAGGATGGTAATCGTCCGCAGCGGTTTGCCGTTGTAGTTGCCCCAAAGCATCTGCTCGTTGTCCGCATTGGGACCGATCACCGCTACCCGGTGTATCGACCGGTTCAAAGGCAGGGTATTATCCTTGTTCTGCAGCAAGGTCATCGACTCGCGCGCCATGGTAGCGGCCAGCTCCCGGTGTTGCGGACTGTTGATCACCGAAGCAGGTATTTTTGTCCAGGGAACCAGGGAATCGTCGTCGAAATCGCCCAGGTCGATACGGCCTATCAATATGCGTTGCAAGTGCTTGTCGATCTCCTTCTCCGTGATCAGGCCTCTTTTCACCGCCTCCGGGAGATGGGCGAACGCGTATCCCGCCCAGACGCATTCCACGTCTGTACCTGCGGAAACCGCTTTTGCCGACGCATGAACGGCGTCGGAAGAAACTTTATGGCTGGTATAAAAATCCGTGACGGCGCCGCAATCCGAGACGACAAGGTATTTAAAGCCCCAGTCTTCCCGGAGGATGGTTTGCAAAAGCCGGTTGCTTCCACAACAGGGTTCGTCGTCAATCCGCTGATACGCGCACATCACTTCGCGCACGTCTGCATCCTGTACGAGCGATTTGAAGGCGGGAAGATAGGTCTCCCACAGGTCGCGGGGACCCACGTCGGTCACATTCAGCACATGCCGGCTCCATTCGGGCCCCGAATGCACCGCAAAGTGTTTGGCGCAGGCGAGGAGCTTGCGATACCGGGCATCGGCGGGTCCCTGCAATCCTTTTACCACGGACACGCCCATGCGTGAAGTAAGATAAGGGTCTTCACCATATGTCTCCTGGCCGCGTCCCCACCGGGGGTCCCGGAAGATGTTGATATTGGGCGTCCATACGGAAAGGCTTAGAAAACGCCGGTTCTCGTGGCCCCTTTTCATCGCCTGGTTGTATTTGGCTCGCGTCTCGTCCGAAACAGCGTCGAATATCCGGTAGACCAGGCTATCATCGAACGATGCCGCCATGCCTATCGGCTCGGGGAACACGGTGACGCTGTCGTTGTTGGCGAGCCCATGCAACGCCTCACTCCACCAATTGAATTTCTTAATTCCAAGACGCGGGATGGCGGGAGACTGGTCCTGCATCAATAATGCCTTTTCTTTGAGCGTCAACCGGGAGATCAGGTCCCTTGCCCTTTCTTCGGAGCTCAATGCCGGATCCTGGTAGGGCAGCTTTTGCCCAAATCCGCTTACGGAAAATAACAACCCGGCCAGCAATAGTAGTTTCATTGAAAATTAGTTAAAAAGTAATCATTTGAAAATATTCATGTTGAGGTCCAGGGGCGTCAGCGTCGCGACAAACCCACCGCGGCGCAGCATTTTTACCGGGACCTCGCTCGTACGATCTACTACCTGATAAGAGGTCGCAAGCGCTTTGTCGTGTTCCCCATCGGCGATCAGTGTCAGCTTATATTTTGCACCGCCGGGTAAGTCGGGTAAGAACCCAAAGGTGAGCCTTTGCGTTTTTTCCCGTAATGTTCCGTTGATGCCGCCCAACCACCATCCAAAACCCTTTCTTCTGGCGATCACGACCTCCTGGCCCGGGTAGCCATCCAGCAGCCGCGTATCGTCCCAGGCATTGGGTACCGTCATCAAAAACTGCCTGGCGGCATCCGGCAACCCATCATACCCTTCCGGCCTGTCCGCAAAATGTTGGAAGCCGGATTCGAAGACGACACTCAGCGCCAACTCATGGCCATAGGAAGTCACATGTGGAAATTGTGAGTTGGTAAAGGTTACGGGCGTGTAATCCATCGGCCCAACCACATTTCGCGTAAAAGGGAGCGTACAATTGTGCTCGGGCGCCGTCATTGTAAAATCCGGCCCGTTGTTATACCATTCTGCACCGCGCACCGCCTCGCAGGTCATCAGGTTCGGCCAGGTACGCGACCAGCCCCTGGGTACAAGGCAACCATGAAAATAAACCATCATTTCCGCTTTGGCGGCGTCCTCGAGGATGTCGAGATAATACCGGATCATGTCCTGTTTCTCGCTTTCGAAAAAGTCCACTTTTACGCCGGCAAATCCAAGCTGTTTGAGTTTCCGGAACTCCTCCACACGGTTCGCGTGGGTCAGCATCCGGTCGCGCGGCGTAGCCGTCACATAGGTATGCGGTCCGCCCGAGTTATACCAGATCAGGGGCCGCACGCCTTTCGAGAGAGCATATTTCGCCGCATCCTCGAGGTTGCCGCCATTTCCCATCGCATCCCATTCCCAGTCGAACAAGGTATAGGGCCAGTTCATTCTCGCCGCCAGATCGGTGAAGGAGCATACTATCTTATAATCTCTGGTCCCGTGGTTGTGCGACCAGTAATTCCACGAAACAAGTCCCGGCTTGATCCAATCGGTATTCTCCAGGACGGAAGGCCGCGAAACGTCCTCCACCAGCGTGGACCCAACGATGTCCGCGAGGGTCCCGGCAATGATCACCCGCCACGGTGATTGCCAGGGCAGACGGATCGAAGGCGTCGAAGCGCCAAGCCCCCGTCCATCCCTTTGATCGGGGAAAGTGATTTTATAGGTATCCCCGGCGACGACGTTGCTTAGCTTGGAGCCGCAATAGCTCCTGTCTAAATCCGCTTCATGAAGGAGAAACCAGTTCCCGGTCCCCGGAACATTGAACAGCGCGGGGTAACACCAATCCTGCCGGATACTATCGTCTTTCATCGCCTTATAGAGGCCTTCGTTCGCCGGATTCCATTTTTCCAGCCATCGAACGGTACCAGGTAGCACGGTATAAGCCGTCAGCTCTTCGTCGACAACGAGCGAATCGCTGCCCTCCGGGAACCGGTAGCGAAAAGCGAGTCCGTCGTCATAAGCGCGGATGATCAGTTCCAGCTTCGACCGCTGCGCATTCTCGAAAAGGACGGTAACTTCATTGGCGGTGTTCCGGCAATGAGACCGTTTCCCATGCAACGCCGTATATCGCTCGTCGATGCGAACGGGCTTGCCTGCTTTGACGAAGCGAAGATCGTTCGAGAAGGATTGGTCGCTGCGCACCAGGCCGAGCGAGATTTTTCGGATCATGCCGGGCAATTCCAGGTACCATTCGCCCCGGTCGCCCTCCTGTGTACAGTACAACCCCGCGGTGATCCGGTGATTAGGCGATTCGACCCGCAGCCGCTGAGTGGTAGCCGGTAAGCAGGCCAGCAGGAAAACGAACAGGTAGATCGGAGTTCTCATTTGTCGTCATTCATTCGATAAAAAGGTATAGGTCTTGCCCGCCTGTGTGGCTATATCGTAAAGCAACGTCGGTTTCAATTCGGGCGCGCTCAGATTCGCCTCCGGCGAGACCACCGGTGCGGGTGTCTCTTCCGTTTGGTAAAATGGGTTTTTGTTGACCCCCGACACTGCTATGAGCGCTCCGCCGGCGGAGCGCAAAGCATTGGGCACGCGCAGCCGCAGGTTCCCGCCCAATCTGGATCGCACCACGACTTTTGTGATCCGGCCATCCTTCCACTCCATATCCTCGATCTCGAAGCCGCCTCTCGCGCGAAGACCGCGGATGCTCCCCCGGGGCCAGGCATCCGGCAATGCCGGTAGCAGGAACAGCGCGCCATCGGCGCTTTGCATAAGCATTTCGGTAATGCCCGAAGTGCAGCCAAAATTGCCATCGATCTGGAAAGGCGGGTGGGCATCGAACAGGTTGGTATACGTTCCCCCGCCCCCGGGATTCACCCCAAGCGGCGAAAGCTGCGTCTGGATCAGTTTATAGGCATGATTACCGTCCATCATCCGCGCCCACCAGTTTACTTTCCAGCCCATGCTCCAGCCGGTCGAGACGTCGCCCCGCTGGATCAGCGTGTTCCTGGCCGCCGCAAACAGCTTCGGGGTGCGATAGGGTGAGATCTGGTTGGATGGGAAGAGACCGTAGAGGTGAGAAATATGCCGGTGATGATCGTTGGGATCGTCGACATCGTCCAGCCATTCCTGCAACTGGCCGTATCTGCCGATATGCATCGGCGGAAGCCTGCTGCGCATCATCCGGAGGGTATCGATAAAAGCGTCGTGCCGGTGCAGGATGTTCGCCGCCCGGATCACCGTGCTGAAGATATCGAAGACCATCTGGTTGTCCATCGTGGTGCCGGCATCGAGAGATGAACCCCCATGCGCCTTCGGCGCATTCTCCGGGGAAGTCCCGGGGTTGATCACGAGCCAGTGGTTTCGGGTATCCTCCACCAGATCATCCACATAAAACATCGCCGCCCCTTTCAGGACGGGATACACGGAGGCCAAATACGCTTTATCGCCGTTGTATAAATAATGCTCCCACAGATGCTGGCTCGTCCAGGCGCCGCCATCACTCCAGATTCCCCAGAAGATCCCATCTACCGGCCCGGTGATCCGCCAGATGTCCGTATTGTGGTGCGCCATCCATCCCCGGGCGCCGTACATGACCCGGGCCGTCTCGCGGCCGGTGACCGACAGCTCCCGTACCATCTGCAGGAAAGGCTCATGCATCTCCGCAAGATTGGTCTTCTCCGCAGGCCAGTAATTCATTTCGGCGTTGATGTTCAGGGTGTACTTGCTGTCCCAGGGCGGAAATAATTTATCGTTCCAGATCCCCTGCAGGTTGGCAGGCTGTCCGCCCGGCTGAGACGAGGAGATCAGCAGGTAGCGGCCGTATTGATAATAAAGCTCAACGAAGGAAGGATCGTCCGCATTGCGGAAATTGCCGAGCCGCTCGTCCGTAGGCAGGCTGTCATTCGCAGAGCTTCCCAGGTCGAGCCGCACGCGGTCGAAATAATGCCTGAAGGCCGCCGTATGCGCCTTTTCCATTTCATCGAAAGATTTGGCGTACGCTTTTGCAAGATACCCGGCCGCACGGTTGTGCGCGTCTCCGCTCAGATCATGGTAATTGACGAAGTTGGTAGCGATGGATATATAGATAGTGGCCGCATCGGCGCCCGTTACTACCACCGAGGTATCATTATGGCTCACCACGCCGCCTTCCGTCCTGATCCTGGTGATCCCCTCGAACCGAACCCTGCCTTCCACGCCCTCATGGTCCATGGTAGTACCCGTGATGATCAGTTCGCCCGCCGCCGCTGCCTTTCGCGCGGCGTTCTTTTCGGGGGTAGTATACGACGCCCTGAACGATACGCTCCCCGGCCTGCCGGCCGTGAGCCGCATCACGATCACCCTGTCCGGCAGCGAGGCGAAGATCTCACGTGAATACCGAACGGCTCCTACAGAATAGGTCGTTTTCGCCACGCCCCTGCTGATATCCAGCTCCCGGCGGTAATCCGTATAATTGGACTGGCCGTCGAAGGCCAGCCGCAGACTGCCCACGGGCTCGAACATTTGGCCGCTGGACTTGCTAAGCTTCACCGACCGTTCTAAAAATTGCTGCGCCTCGGCCTGCTTTCCTTCGAAAATGAGCTTTCTGGCTACCGGCAATGCTGCAAGCATTTCCGGATAGTCGTTCCTGTTAGGGCTGCCGCTCCACACCGTCTCTTCATTGAGCTGGATATTCTCCAGTTCCACATTGCCATAGACCATGGCGCCCAGCCGGCCATTGCCGATCGGCAGGGCATTTTCCCAGCGTGTCCCCGCCGGCTGCCGGTACCAAAGCCTCAGGTCCTTGTCCTGTTGCGCATGCGCAATCGATACGATACCTGCCAATGCAGCGGATAGTATTGCCTTCATCGAAAAATAGTATGATGTTAACGAATGATCGGTGTCATTGCATGGCGGCCGGCCAACCCACTTCTATCAGCTGCCGTTCCCGCAACGCCCGCCAGAATCCCGGAGGCAATAGCTGGTTCGCCAGCTCCAGGTTCTCCCCCACCCGATCCGAATCGGAAGCCTGCAAGGCAATGCTGGCGATACCCGGTACCATGAGCGCGAACTGGACACAGGCGGCCGCCGGCGTCACCCTGAACTCATCGCAAACGGCAAAGAAGTCTTCCCGCCATCGGAATAAAGGGGCGGAGCCGGGATCCGACCGATGTACCGGTCGATAGTCGAAATAATCGGACCCAACCAGGAAGCCGGAATGAAAAACAGCCGAATTGATTACCGTAACGCCCTCGTCCGCTAGCTTTCGGATCAACTGCGCCAGCTCAACGGGATGTTTCTTCACCGTCATGCTGCCCGCGAACATGACCCAATCGAGCGGCACGTCTTCCACGATCCTTTTGATGATCCGCCAATCTTTCGCCCCGACGCCGACCGCCGCTACCCGTCCATCCCGCTTCAGACCGAAGAGCGCCTCATAAGCGTCAAGGATATCCCGGTAACGGCGACGTTCCAGGTCCTCGCGTCCGGCTGCCGCCGCCATATATTCATCCGGATCGTGCACAGACACCATATCCGGCGTATATCCTCCCAACAGTTCATTACCCTGCTCGAAACATTCCATAATGCCGTCATAACCGATCTTCAGTACGGCATCATGCTGCAGGTCTTTCCAAACCCCCGGCTCGAACGTCGGTTCCTTACCTTCCAGCGGACATCGCACCCACCCCAGCTTATTGCTGATCACAACATCCTGCGGAGCGATGTTCAGCCGGCGCAACGCACGTCCGAGCACCTCCAGCGCCAACCCGGCCCCATATTTCCCAGCTGAATCGAATACCGCCCGCCCCCCCGTCAGCAGGATATACGTCTCGACGATCTTCATCTTTACTTCCTCGTCCAGGGTCACAAAAAGGTTTCCCAATCCGCTGGTGCCGAAGATCACCGGCGGCAACTTTATTTCCATGAAGCTCCGTTTCAAAATTAAAGCTCAAAATACCAAATTGAATTCAATCGATTGAAATTTTTGTCCTGCCGCCGCCATTGTCGTACATTCAACATTATTTCAAGTTGAAAATGTTGAAATGAATAGCCGAAAACGGGCGACGATCTATGATGTAGCCAAAGAACTTGATATCTCTCCATCATATGTGTCCAAGGCCCTGAACAACCACGAGTCCGTAGGAGAGGCCATCCGGCAGCGCGTCCGGGAAAAGGCCGAACAGCTCAACTATAAACATAATTCCCGCGCCGCCAATCTTCGAAGGGGCCGCTCCCGGACCATTGGCGTGGTCGTCCCGCATATCAACCAAAGTTTCTTCTCCGACGCCATATCCGGCATCGAGGAAGTTTGTTTCGCGCATAAACACAGCCTCGTCATTTGTCAGTCGCATGAGTCGTACGAAATAGAAGGAAAGGTCATCGAGACCCTTATCCATCAAAACGTCGACTGTATCCTGATCTCCATTGCCGAAGAAACGACCGATACCCATCATCTCCGGCAAATAGCAAAGAACAAGATCCCCGTCATTCAATTCGACCGTTGCCTGGATTCCTTCGACAGTTTCAAGGTCATCAACGACAACAAAGCGGCATCGTATGAAGCCGTCAGGAGCCTTATCCGCGAAGGCTACAGGAACATTGCGTTTCTCGGCGGCCCCGTCCAGGTCAAGGCCTTCCAGGATCGTAAGGAAGGCTTCATTGCGGCCATTGCGGAAGCCAACCTGTCCATCCCGTACAATTTCATCGTCGACAATGCGCTCACCCGCGAGCGGGGAAAGCAGGTGGCATTGCCCTTGCTGAAGCTCCCCAACCGCCCGGACGCGATCTTTACCGTATCCGACCACCAATCCCTGGGCGTAATGGATGCTGCCGCGGCCCTCGGCGTTCCCATCCCCGCGGAATTGGGTGTCTTCGGTTTTGCCGACGAGACCTTTTCCCAGCTCGTGACCCCTTCTCTTTCTACAATCGACCAGCATAGCGTAACGCTGGGGAGGAAAGCCGCCGAGCTTTACTTCGAGCGGATCTACCAGCAGGACGAGCTGCCGGCGACCGAAACGATCGTGATCCCATCTGAGATACGTATCCGGCAAAGCTCGCGTCGGCAATGACCGCTTTCCACCGATCGCCCCGCCCCCATTCCTACTGCCAGCCCGGCGACTGGGATACATTCGGGTCGCGTTTGATCTCCGCCCTTTCGATCGGCAAAAGATTCATCGCGCTGGTATAAGGGATCTTCTGCAGCCAGGTCACCGGTGTATAGGTGGTTTGTCCCGTTTGCAGATTCTTGACGATCTTCATTCCTCTCAGCGGCCGGTTCTCAATATCGCCGGCGATCAGCCATCTCCGTTCATCAAAGAAACGGTGTCCTTCGAACGCAAGCTCGATCCGCCGCTCATTATAAAGCCGGTCCCGCAAGGCAGTACCCGTATAGGTTACAGGGATAGGTGGCATGCCCACCCTCGCGCGCACCATATCGATATACTGCCGGCAGACGTCCTCATGACCGAGATTGAATTGTGCTTCTGCATAGTTGAGATAGATCTCCGCCAGACGGAAGAAGGGCCACGGCGTCGTATAGGTCGTCTGCCAGTTCAAGGGCTGATTGTCCGGCATGAATTTTTTGAGGATATAGCCACCCTCCGGATTGTCACTGCTTTGTTTATACGAGTCAAAACCCCAGGAATTGCCGTCCGAGGATATCCATGTAGCCAGCGTATCCCCGTGATAAACGCCCGAATCACACCAGACGGTCGCCTGGAAACGAGGGTCCCGGTTCCAATAAGGATGGTTGGGATCGTATCCCGAGGCGGGGTTGGGCACCTGCGTAGCCGCCGTCATGGCGCCGGGACCGCCCCCTACCCAGGTAAATGGCGGCTCGCCAGTGGCGGCCATGTCATAGTCGTCTACCAGGTTCTGTGAGGGCCCATTGCTAGCCCACCATCCCCCGTAGGCTCCATAACGCCGGCCCAGGTTGTGCATCGGATACTGGGTGCCGTTGGCCGTCGTGAACTCGCGGGCGAAGATGTACTCGTTCTCGGCACTACCGCTTGGCTGGTTGAACAAGGTGCGGTAATCGGGATATAGCGAATAACCGCGGTTGAGCAGCGAATCCGCGGCATCGGATGCCGCCTGCCATTTGGCCATGTCATTGGTCGTATTGAACAAGGGAGATGCGGCATACAGCGTGACCCTCGACCATAACGCCAGACAGGCGTCCTGCGTGGCCCGACCGAAATTCGGGTCCGTCGCATCGTACCGACGGGGAAGGAAAGGCTTCGCCGCATCGAGGTCCGCCTTTATGAACGTCACACACTCGTCGAACGTGTTGCGTTTGAAATTTGCACTGTCGCCGAGGTTATAGGCCGTATCGACGATGGGCACGCCGCCGTGTCTTTCGATGAGCTCGAAATACATAAAAGCCCGCAAGAAATGTACTTCCGCTACAAATTGCTGCTTTTGGGTGAAATTGATCGAACCCGCGGCCCTCATCTTCTCGAGAAAAAGATTGGCTTCGCGGATATATCGGTACCCCTGCGTCCAGTAATACATATAGCCGCCCCAGAAATCGCCCGAGTTGACCTGCGAAATGTTATCCGGATTGTAAGTATTTTGCGCGAAGAGATTGGCGCCGCAGCACGGCGCGGTATTGATGGCTTCGTCGCTGTATTTCGAATACATGTGCAGATAAAATCCGTGCGGAATGCCGTTGTAAAGGTTGTTCTCGTAAGCGGTAACCAGATTCACATCCGTCCACACGACTGTCTCTGCGATCCTGTCCTGCGGGGGAATATCGAGCACGTTCCTGCGGCAGGCCAGCAGGCTGCCGGAGATGATCAGTATAGCAAAAATCTTTTTCATACAGTTTGACAATTTTAAAACTTGACCGTACAACCGAAATTGATGATCCGTTGGGGCGGATAAGTAGTCGAGTTCCCGTTGATCTCGGGATCGGCATATTTGATCGCCTTGGCCCAGGTGAGCACATTGAAACCGCTTACGTAAAAACGAACGTCGGTGAATGTCCGGGTCCTGGCCACCAGGTTGCGGGGAAGACTATATCCTATTTCCGCCGTCTTCAGCCGGATAAAGGTGGCGTCCTTGAAGTACAGAGTGGTTGCACCGGGTGTCCATTCGCCAGACCTGGGCAGCGATCCATTCGGATTGCTCACCGTCCAACGGTTGGTAGCCCTGGCCACCATCGCGTTCGAAAAATCCGTATTGCCCAGGTTCGCATACACCTGGTCGTAGTTGTAGACTTTTGTCTGGCCGTAGAAGAACAGATTCAGATCCCAGGATTTATATCGAAAGACAGTGGTAAGGCCAAAAGTCTCCATGGGGATGGCGGAATAATCGATCCGTACCTGGTCGTTGGCCGTGATCTGCTTGCCGCCGCTGAGGTTGGCAAACTTCTGGTCACCCACCTGCGAACCGCTGCCGGCCTCGTTGGCATTCTTCGTCAGATCGTTTTGATCGGTGAAGATGCCGATGGTTTTATAGTAAAGCCCGGAACCGATCGGGTGGCCGGTCTGGTTCTGCCAGGGCTCCGGATGAGGCACTTCATCCATATAGATGATCTTACTCCTGGCGTAAGCGATGTTACCGGAGATCGAGTAAGACCAATTCGTGAACGTTTGCTTATGCGTGAGCACCAACTCATATCCGTGGTTGTTGACACGGCCGATGTTCTCGCTTGGCAGGCTGGGATAGCCATAGATGTTGCTCACGGAAAGATTGGGCTGCACCAGAATATTCGAACGATGCTCCAGGAAATAGGTAGCGTCGATCCCCAGCAGGCCGTTCCACAGCGTGGCCACCAGGCCGACGTCCGTCTTCTTGCTCACCTCCCAAGTGATATTCGGATTCGGCACCGTGTTCGGATAGATCCCGGGCGCATCGTTTGAGCCGAAAACGTAGTTGTTTCCAAAGGAATAGGACTGCAGATACTGATAGGGATACACCCGGTCATTGCCCAGCTCGCCGTAAGAGGCCCTTATCTTCAGATAGCTTACGGCAGTGATGTTATGCATGAACTTCTCTTCGGAAAGCACCCATCCTGCTGAACCACCGGGGAAAAAGCCATAACGCTTGCCCGCGGGAAAGATCTGCGAGCCGTTGTCCCGGAACGAGAATTCCAGCAGGTATTTGGATGAGAAATCATAGTTGAGACGACCAAAAAAGTTGTTATATGCTCCCGCGGAAGCGCTGCCCGAGACACTTTGATCCGCCGCAGCCGTGCTGCCCACATTGAGTTGGGGCACAGCGGAGCTCACAAAATTCTTGCGGCCCGCATTGGTCCAGGAATTGGTATTGTATTGCTGCTCCGCACCGACAAGGGCCACCACATGATGCTTACCGGCAAAGATCCGGTCATAGGTCAGCCGCGCATTGGTCAGCTGCGTAGTCCATTTGTTATAGATATCGTTCAGCTGGATAGCTGTATTCTGGAGCAGCTTATCATAATTCCCCGTATTGACATTATACGAGTAAAAATAGGCCGGTATCTGCCAGAGTTTCTCGAACTGGTTGGCGAAGTCGTAGTTATAGGATACATCCACCTGTAACCCTTTGATAAAGGGGACCCGGTAGGTGCCCGTAAACGTAGTAAAGACGGACTGATTGCTGACTTTGTAAAACCCCTCCTGATCCAGCAGCAGCGGGTTCTGGTTCAACCGGCCCGGCGCGATCAATCCATTGGGATAGGTGGCGACCAGGGTAGGGTTCGACTGAAGGATATTGACGAAGTTAACACCCGTGCCTGCTCCTGGCTGCCCTGTGACGGAAGAATAGGTAGCATCCCTGAAAATACCCGAAATGTTTGCGCCGACGGTCAGGTTGGGGGCCAGATCCGCATCCAGCTTCAGACGCATATTGTATTGCTGGAAATCATCCGGGCTGTGTTTGAAATCGCCATCCTGTGTCGTCGAGCCGAAAGAAAGCAGGTACCGGACGGCATCCGAGCCGCCGCTGGCCTGAATGCCGACCCGCTGGACGTGTGAGGATTTGAGCACCGCTTTTACCCAATCGGTATTGGGATAATTGACGGGGTCGGACCCGTTCTTGAATTTCTGGATCGCCGAATCCGAATAGAATGGCGTAAAGTTCGCAGGGCGCCCTTCGCGGTAGAACAACCCTTCGTTATAGACCTGCGCAAAAGTGGGCGCATCCAACATCTTGGGGATCTTCGTCACCGTCTGGATACCGTAATTATAATTGAAGTCGAAGACTGTCTTGCCCTTGTGCCCCGATTTCGTCGTCACGAGAATGACGCCATTGGCCGCCCGGGCACCATAGATGGCAGCGGACGCATCTTTCAACACAGAGATACTTTCGATATCGTCAGGGTCGAGCCGGGTGATCAGGCTACGCTCCACCCCATCGATGATGATAAGCGGGCCGCTATTCACCGGGGCATTGGGGTCAGAGGGCGGTATCGTAGCCATGCCCCGGATAAGGATATTCGGATCATCCCTTCCCGGTTCGCCATTAGTCTGGTTAACGATGAGGCCCGGCAGCTTGCCCGCCATCGATGCGCCGACGTTGGGCGAAGGGCTCACGGCGATTTCCGACCCGGCCACTTGTGAAATAGATCCCGTCAAGGTCGCCTTTTTCTGCACGCCGTAGCCGACGACGATGACCTCACTGCCTTGCTGGACGGCTTGATTGAGTTGAACCACCATAAACGTCGGGCTCGCGGCGATTTCCTGCGGTGCATAACCCACATTCGTGATGACGAGCCTCGAGCCCTTCGGCACATTGATCGAAAACCGTCCGTCGGGAGCCGTCTGCACGGCTTCTTTACTCCCCTTCACCTGAACAGTGGCTCCGGCGACGGCGCTGTCGGCAGCCATCACTCTGCCCGTAACAGTGATCCGTTGCTGGGCGAAAGCCGGGAGTGCGTAAAAGATGAACAGAAGGAAAAATCCATGAAGATAACCGCCTTTTGACAGGCGTCCGGGGGAATGAGAGGGATGCCCCCATGGCAAACATCGTTTCATACAGCAGTTTTTTTGGTTTGAGAATTTTTTCCCCGCAACAACTACTCGAAATGCAATCGATTTCAAATATAGAACTATTCAATCGATTGAATAAAATTTATTCGATTTTTTTATTTTTAACTACTATAAATTGTGAATCAATTGATTATAATAATATATTGCCTCCAAAAGGTAAATGCAATCCATTGAAAACGACTGCGGGGTCTTCGCCGGACGGCGGTCAGCCAAAAGCAAAAGGATTGCCTGCAGCCACTCCTGGAGAGTTGGCCCGGAACTTCTCGAAACAAAAAGGGATGAAAAAAGTCGCTTGGTTAGTTTTGCTTCATCAGCATTTGAAGTATAGTCACGGAATACGCCGGAAAGCTGTGCCGAAAACGCTTGCCGACCCCTTTCAGGGAGCCGGACACCGGCACGACCTTCTGCGGCTCGCTTATGGTATTGGTAGCTTCCGGATCATCCGACCCGATGGTGAATGTCTTACCCTCCTGGACCACCTTCTCTTTTCCCGTCAGCTCCAATTGCACATTCTGCGCGACACCAGTCGCATTCACCACTTTGAGATAGATGGCTCCGGTATGGCTGTCCCTGGTCGCGGAAAAGAACATGGCCGGGATCGTCCTGGCCGCCACGCCCCTCGCCGAGTCGCGCGAATTCGGTTTTTTCACCTGTGTCGGCAGATCGCGCGCATCGAGCGGAACCACCTCATCGCCGAGATACTGGCTGAACAGCTTCTGTACATAATAGGACGGAGAGCCATAGCTGCTTAACGCGTCATAGCCGATCAGATCCGATTTCCACTGCATCCCGCCCGGGTTGACGTTCACGAACAGCGGGGCATAGCACGACATGATCACCAGGTCGGAATTCCGTTCGAGTCCCGTTAGGAATGCCGCATCGCCAAGCGCCGCATGCAGATTGGTCGTTGGAAAGCCCTCCCGGCTGGCCCACTCGCCGACGAATATTTTCGGGCCGTTGCGGTCAGCGCTATCGTATAGTGTCGCCATATCCTGCATTTCGATCGAGTTACGATAAAAATGTTCATCGATAACATCCGGGCGGGCATTCGGCGATGGAGACTGTCCCGAAAGCCAGTCTTTTTGCCCCCCTACCGTAGAGATGAGCTTTAACTGAGGATACTTTGCGCGGATGGCCGCAGCAAACTGCCCGAAACGTTTTCCATAGCTGCCGCTACGGTCGAATCCGTCTTCGTTGCCGATCTCGATATAGTGGAGCGGGAAAGGCGCGGGATGGCCATCCCGTGCGCGTAGGGCTCCCCATTTGGTGGAGCGATCACCGATGACATATTCGATCTCGTCAAGCGCTTCGTCGACAAACGGTTTTAAGAAACCAGGTTCTTCAAAATAGTCTCCCTTCAATGTATAACCGGCAAAGACGGCCAACAATGGTTCCATATGCAGGTCTTCGCACCACATCAGGTATTCGTACAACCCCATTCCATCGGTTGACCGATATCCCCACGGTGACGGATGACCGGGACGCTGGCCGATCGGTCCGATCGTTCTTTTCCAGTCGAACCGCGTTTGAAAATAATCCCCTTCCAGGTAGTTGCCCCCGGGAAACCGTAAAAAACCCGGTTTCATGTCCGCCAACAGCTGCATGATATCGGGACGGTTGCCGTTGGGTGTATGGTTGTAGGTCGGCGGAAACAAGGATACAAGATTGAACCAATAGGTGCCTGTATCTGAAGTCGAGATAACGAACCGGGCGTCCGCGTCCGGCGAGATACCCGCGGCGGTAGTCAGCGTTAGCCGGTATTGCTGCCAGTTCGCGCCGATAGCCGGGCTTTGCGCCCTGGCGTATACGGTCTTGCCGTCATTGCTTTCGATACTGACCGACAGCGGTACGGACCGGCTGCCCTTTGCGTAGAAGGATGCGGCATAGGTCGTAGCCGGTCGCACGGGTATTCCCCAATATCCGCTGTCCGCGACCCCGATCCTGGACCCTGCCGATTGCACTTCGAGACGCAGACATACGGGCAAGGCTTCATTTACAGGGTCCCGGCGATCAAGCGCAATAGAACCTCTCGCATCTCCCCCCAGTACCATTTCCCAATGAGCCGGGTATCTTGGGTTATCCCTGAAATTGCGATTCCGGATCAGCTCCGCATACAAGCCGCCATCGTACGAATAATTGATCTCCTCGGTCATCAGCCCGTACAACCCGGGGGGCACCGCATGGCCCTTCCGGTCGAGACGCAGCGTGACAACCGGTGATGCAGGCTGCGCCCGCAGCATTTGGCCGAAGACAATGAGGACGACTATAGCGACAGAGCGCAAAACTCTTTGATGCATGGTGCTAAACTGTTATTTGGTAAACCGTAACGATCGAATAAAGATCTTCCCTTCCCCTCCTCCCGGGTATTTGACGAACACGTCATGATGACCCCCGAACTTCTCCACCTTTGCGGAGACCGTCTTCCATTCATCGCCTGTCGCGTCAACAGGCACCTTGGCCACCAGTTTTCCGTTCTGCAGATCGTCCAGCCAGATCTGGATATCGCCCGCCGCCGTAGCCGCTACGCTCAATTCGATGCCGCCGGCAGCGTCTTCACCCGTCTCCACCCCGGAAAGCATGAACCATCCGCCATTCGACGAAGTGTTCATCACCACCTTTTCGCCGTCGCGATCGACGGTCCTTATCCCATACTCGTTGGCATAACCGGCCGCCACCAGCGGAGAGAACGCATCCTTGCACCGGAACCAATCGAAATCCGCCGGCTTTCCTTCAGCAAACATACCGAGACTCGTACCCACCCAGGAATTCCAGTTCGGCTGCGTTCTATCCAGCTCAACTGCGCTGATCGGCGCGCCCAGCGAAACCCAGTCCTTACCGTCTTTGCTATAATATCCGGTGAGTTCGTGCCATCTCCTTTCCAGCCGTAGCCAAACGACCTTCCCTGCTCCATTCGCCACGCTGCGCACCGCCGTATCCAACCGGAAAATAATGCGGCGCCCATTGTCATAACCCGTATACAACCGCGCCGCCACCTGCTGATTACCATTGGTCAAATAAATGCCCGCTTTGGCCGCCGTATCGGCAGCGTCGAAGTCTACCCTCGTCACTGCAGAATAGTAATGATCGGTCTCCTTCTGCACGAGATGCGTACGCCCGCCGGCCGGCGTCAGTCGTAACCAACCCTTTCTGGCCGTTAGCGAATAATTTTCCGCGGCCTTGCGGGACAGAAAATGCCATTGCAGTCCCAATATTTTCCTACTGAATTCGTCGCCCCTTGCGCTTGCCCATAAGATTCCCGACTGCGGAAGGTCCGGCCTTACGATCGGTAGCGTAGTCGGCGCCATTCCCCAGGGACGATCGTCCTTCCAGATCACCCGGTATAACGAGGTTTGCCGGCCCATGCCGGACCAATCATCATGATCGTATTTCTCATAGCTATGACCCAATGTCCACCAGGTGCCGTCTGCCAGCTGGATCGGCGCCCCAATATGGTTCGGTCGCGCCAACCCTACACCATCCTCGGTAACGGGTTCGAAGAAATCACCCAACCTTTCCCAGGCCGTCGAATCGCTGGTCAACCGTCTGGTCCGCAACACGTACTGCCCGCCGGATACGTCCCCCGCCGGAAAATAATAGTAATAACCGTTCCGCTTGCACATCACCGGTCCCTCCGCCCAGCTGTATTGCAACCGGGCATTGATCCAGTCGAGGTTGATGACCGTATCGGTCAGCTGCCCGTCCGTACCAAGGGCTTGGATGCGGTTGATCTTTTGACCGTTCTTGATCAGCATATAAGGCTTGCCGTCGTCATCGACGAATATCGAATTGTCATAACCCAGATTGCCCGTCGTCCGATTGGTAAGGACCCGCATCGGCGCCGACCAGGGCCCCGCGGGCGAGCTGGCCTTGCAAAACCATTGCCCGTTCGCGGAGAAATAGATCCAGTACGATCCATAGAACCAGGTGATCGCACCCTGCCAGATACCGCCGGAAGGCCTATCCGTTACGAAAGAGTCCGCCACAGAAGGCGAAACCACCCGTCCGACCACTTCCCAATGCACGAGGTCCTTCGAATGATAGATGGGCAGATAAGGAGTAAAATGAAACGACGATCCGCAATGGTAAAAATCATTGCCCACCTTCAACAGCGTCGGGTCGGGATGATCCCCGGGCAACACCGGATTCACGTACGTACGCACTTGACCAAAGCCCGCGTCGCCCGCCGCATCGGCAACACCAGCGTCGCCCGCCGCATTGGCGACACTATAAAACGCCTTTTTGGGCGCATAATTCCTGTCGAACAACAAGGGATAATTCGTCCTTCCCCTTACCGGCCAGTTGTTGAGCCAGCTGACCCCGTCCTCCACTCCCCAGAAGGTAACCCGGCCAATCTGCTGACGGTGCTTCACGAACAATTGGAATAGCCGGCCATAGTCGGCCGCCAGCCGGTCCTGCACCGAATCCGGCAGTCCATCGGGCCAGGGATTCTCTGATCCCGCCCTTCCGACCCCCACCTCTCCGCCCCCAGCTCCTCCGGATACCACCCCCGTTGCGGTCGCATTCACATCCGCCGTATTGCCGCGCAGCGGATTGGGCAACACGGATATATCCAATTCGGTAAAATCCACTTTCACCCCCAGCTTCGCGAACGCATCGATACTCTCTTCTATCTGCTCAAACGGCACCCTTCCCAGATGCCAATGCCCCTGGATACCGATCGCGTCTATCCGCACCCCCGCCCCCTGTATCTTTTTCACCAGTTCGATCGCCCCTGCCCTCTTTCGCGGATTTTCAATACCGTAATCGTTATAGTATAATTGCGTATGCGGCGCCGCCTTCTGCGCCAGCCTAAACGCCTCGACAATGTAATCCGGCCCCAGCTTCTGCAAGAAAATAGAATTGCGCAGTGTCCCGTCTTCATTCAACGCTTCGTTCACCACGTCCCATGAATAAACCTTCCCGTCATACCTCGAGGCAAGCGTGGTTATATGGTTGATGAAAAATTGCCGGACACTGTCCGCATCCTGCATCCTCCTGACGAACCCCGGCAGCTGGCTATGCCAGATCAGCGTACGCGCGTTGATCCGGATACTGTTCCTTTGCGCATAGGCCACCAGCTTATCCGCCACATCGAACCTCCAGACATCCCATGCCGGATGGATAAACGCCGCTTTCATGCAATTCTCCGGCGTCGCGGCACTGAATTGCCGCCGGACAAGACTGTCCCCCCTGACGTCCAGCCCCTCGATCTGTTGGACATTCAAGGCCGTCCCTATCAGAAAATCGGCCTCGTAGACCTCTTTCAGTGAGGGCATCCCCCCGGGACCCCGCGCCTTATCCGTTTTACCATGAAATCCGCTTAGCACCGCTGTGCTGACCAGTATCGTAACAAACCTAATCCATCCGGAACCAGTCGAAGTCGACATAGCCCCCTGTGTCTTGTGTGGCATAATTGAACAAACAGAATTTATTGCCTGTAAATATTTTGAGATTGAATCGCATGGTCAGCGCATTGCCGAGAGCCGTAAAGGTGCTGTCATCGAGACTGTACTCGAAAACAGCCTGTTTCGTCTCATTCGAAGCCTTCGTACGCAAATATACCGTGGATCGCTGCAACGGCACAGAATCGACGGTCACGCCATTGTTGATCATCACCAGGAATTTCCCGCCGGTTGTCCGCCGCACTCCGATATAAGCATACGGTTCCTGGAAGACGCAGAGACCCGCAACGTCCCCCGCCGACATGTGATCCACCTCTATCTTCGTCGTTGCAACAGTCGGTGTCGACTGATCATATTTCGCTACGGCTCGCTGCGTAAGCGTATTGCGCGCCCAAAGGATATCGGATACCGGAGCCACCGTCGACAACCGCAGGAACCCCGGTCTCTCCTTCAGCGACCATTTTGCCGGATCGGGATTGTGGTTCCAGCTCCATTGCATCCCCAGCACACCTTCGTTAAACTCATCCGATGTGGGCAGCGTCTCTACCGGAAATACGCCGCCTCCACTCGGTTTCTTATATCGCACAACCGCCTTGCCGTCGACGCCCGCTACCGGCCAATCCTCCTTCCAGACCACCGGCTGCAAAGACGGAAACCTCCCGAACGGTCCCATATCTATAAAGAGCATCGTCCACCACTCTCCCGTCTGGGTCTGGATCAACGCACCCTGGTGGATGCCGAAGTTGACATTGCTTTTATCAGTTTCCCGGATGACGACCTTTTCTTCATAGGGTCCCCAGATATTCCTGGATCGCAACGCGACCTGGAAGCCATCTGCGCCGCCGTAGGTGCAATACAGGTAATAATAGCCATTCAGATGATAGACATGCGTTCCTTCGAGACCGCGGCGAATATCACCCGTAAACACCAAGGAGTCCTTGCTCACCGGTTTAAAATTCTTGTCGAGTTCCGTCATATACAGCTTATTGTACCCGCTGGCCACATAGATCTTCCCGTCCTCGTCGAACAACAGCCCGCAGTCATGAAAACCGCGCCCCAGTCGCCTTATCTTCCATGCCCCTTTCGGATCGGCGGCGGTACATAAAAAAGCTCCTTCATTCAGGGTATTGAATAGCACATAGAATAGCCCATTGTGATATCGCAGGCTGCCCGCCCATTGCCCGTGCCCATACCGGTTACAGCTATCCAGGTTATAACAGGGACCCCCATCCATCCGTCGCACGATATTGGTACAATAGCTCCAGTTCACCAGGTCACGCGACTCCAACAGCGGCACTCCCGGGAAGGTGAACATCGTGGTGGCCAGCATGTAATAGGTATCTCCCACACGTATCACATCTACGTCAGGAAAGTCCGCCATGATGACCGGATTCGTATAGGTGCCGTCGCCATTGTCGGCATGGACCGGCCAGGACTGAGCCATATCCTGCCCGACCATCAGGAGCAAAACAATCAACGTAACCACCATCTGTTTCATAAAGACGCCATTTACTCAAAACGTATCCAGTCTACCTCGATCTGCCGGTCATCCTCCGATATCAGCCATGAATGATGTATCCCGGGCAACCAACGCTGCAAAGGAACGGTAACGATTCGCCAGCCGCTCCTTCCGGGATCCACCCTCGCTTCCGCGATCATCGGTCCATTCAAACCATCTACCCTTACCTGCAGCACGCCGCCCGCGGCCGATGACACGCGCATATTCACCGAATCCAATTTCCTTTTTCCAAAATCGACACTGTTGTATTGCACCCATGCCCCAGCGCCCGTAAAAATCGTCTTCCATCCTCGAAAAAGATCCAACGTATCCAGGAACCCGATCGACGCGCCGGTAGCGCTTATTGCGCTGTATCGGTCCGGGTCGATAAATTCCGTAGCCTCCGTAATGCCCACTCCTCGTAGGGTCGGAATCACTTTCCGGATGGTCCCATCAGCCTCGAAGAATAAACTGTCTACCCGAACGGATCGCGCCTTGTCGAACCCCGGCGACAGATCGTTATGATGATAGAACAAATACCATTGCCCCTTGTATGCTACGATCGACTGGTGATTCGTCCAGCATCCGGTCGGAGACTCATCCATAATAACACCCTTTGCCGTGAACGGACCCATCGGGCCATTGCCCGTCGCATATTCCAGGCATTCCGTTTTATTCCGGACATGCGGATAGGTCAGGTAATAGATACCCTTCCTTTCGAAAAGAAAAGGCCCTTCCTTCAAGCCCTTCGCCGGCAACTCCTGCAACACGACCGGCGAAGACGCCAGTTCCAGCATGTTTTCTTTTAATTTAGCCGCATAGATATTTCCCTGCGCCCAATACAGGTAGGTTTGTCCGTCCTTGTCGATAAATACATTCGGATCGATGCCATGCACGCCCTTAATGGGCCTTATCTGCGGGATGAACGGCCCTTCCGGCTTATCGGCAATGGCCACCCCGATGGTAAAGCCTCTTCCGTAAGCGCTATCCGACGGCGCCGAAGGAAAATAGAAATAATATTTGCCGTTTCGGTAAACGCAATCAGGCGCCCACATGCTGTAACTGTCCGGTCTCACCCACGGCACTTTGTCCTGGCTCACGATCACGCCATGGTCCGTCCAATGTGAAAGGTCCTCCGAAGAGAATACGTGATAATCCTCCATGCAAAACCACCCGACCCGTCCCCTTCCTTTTTGCGCGAGGATATCGTGCGATGGATAGAGATATATCTTCCCGTCGAATACCCTCGCCGTCGGGTCGGCGCTGTACTGCGTCCGGATAATAGGGTTCTGGGCAAATATCACATGACAAACACCGGTCAGCACGATCAGGAAAAGGACTCTCATCGATTTGTCATTTAAAGATCAGGCTTGCAAATTGTCTCAGCGATCTCCGCCAGGTTTGCCATTCATGCGCGGTGCCTGGCGACTCATAAAAGACATGCCGAATACCGGCTTTCTCCAGCGCTTCATGCAGGGCTTTAATTCCGGTGTACATGCGGGCGGGCTCCCCGGTGCCTACACTAAGATAAAGCACCTTCACCTTTTGATTGAATGCCGAAGCATCGGCCCAAGCGCCATCGTACATTTTAGTTATTTCCGTTCCCGGTTGCAGGAATGTAGCGCCGCTGAATCCGCCGATATAGGCGAATTTGTCCAGGTTCGTCAAAGTGATCTGAAAAGTTTGAAAACCTCCCATCGAGAGCCCGGCCATCGCCCTGTGATCCCGGTCAGCCACCGTTCGGAAGGCACTATCGATCATCGGAATGATCTCACGGACCAGTACCTCCGGGAAAATATTGTTGCTCATCCCGCCCGGTCTTCCGCCTCCGGCATTGTTCACGGGTCTTCGTGGATCGGTCGCATAACCCCTATCCATTACGACCAGCATAGGGGTGGCTTTCCCTTCCGCTATCAGGTTGTCCAGGATGAAATCCATCCTGCCCTGGGTGCTCCAGCCCGTTTCGTCCTCACCGGCGCCGTGCTGCAAATACAACACCGGGTACCATTTGGTTACATCCTGATCGTATCCGGGAGGCGTGTACACGTAAGCCTTCCTCCACGACCTGGTGATCGCCGAGTAATAGTTGACCCTCCGGACCTGCCCATGCGGTTCCGCGCGCGCCTCATAAAATGCCTGGTCCCTATCAGGGATATCAATCCCGCTGGCCATCCTGCCCATTCCATAAAAGGTCAGGCTGGCAGGATCGACTACGGCAACGCCGTCGATCAGCAGCGAATAATAATGGAATCCTTCCACGATGGGATCGGTTGTCAATTCCCAATATCCGCCGGTATCCCTGATCATATCATATTTCCTGCCCAGATCGATCTGAAGCCGTTGCGCCCCGGGTGCCCTGATCCGGAACTTCACCCGGTTGTCTGGCAGGATTTGCGGGAATACCACCCCGGGTACATTGGTGGACGCCGGCTCACCGGTAGACGCCGCCAACCAGGCCGGAAAACTCGCCGTGTCCACCGGCTTGAACAACAATTGGGAGAACATGAACAGACCGCTTTTCCATACCTTGAAATCATGCACTCCCGGCTGGATATAGTAAATATGCGGCACATGATGATCCGCGAGGTATTCATGCGTACGTCTGCTGAATCCGATCAAACCGTCATGATCCCCACAGGTTATGAAGAGCAACTTCAACTCGCTTCTTGTTTTGTCGGGATCCGGCGCCAATTCTTCAGGTTTCTTCGTATTCGGCGCCGCCGAAAACGCCCCTATCCAGGCGAATTTTTCCAGATGACCCAAACCGAAATTCAGGGATTGACCGCCACCCATCGACAACCCGGCAAGCGCCCGGTGTTCCCTATCCGTGTAGACAGGGTAATGTTTTTGAATGTAGGGGATGAGATCGTTGAGCAGATCGCCTTCGAAATTCGCAAACGCCTGCACTTTATCCGGCGCCATAATATTGCCCGTTGCCCGGTCGTCTTTCATAGCGCGACCGTTGGGCAGCACGACGATCATGGGCTCGACCTTATTTTCAGCGTAGAGATTGTCCAGGATCAACTGAGGTTTGCCGCCATTCAGCCATTCCCTTTCATCCCCACCGATCCCATGAAGCAAATACAAGACAGGATACCGCTGCTTTTTTGAATATCCCGGCGGCGTATAGATGAGCGCTTTCCGGACCGTACCGACTGTGGCGGACTTGTAATGGATCGTATCGATGCGGCCATGCGGAACGTCCGCACGCAAGGAGTCGAATCCCGCCGGTGGCGTCTTAACCGGGTTAGGGTCCTGAGCCGGGCACCGCTGATTAATGATGAGCATGCCCAGGGAGAAAAGAAACACACGGAGTGTTCGGATAGAATAGCTGACCATGACAAGAGTTAGACGATTTGTTGTTAAATAAAGGTAGGGGGATAGTTCAATCCCCCTCCTTTTCGATTGCTGCTTTGCTTATATGAGAAAAATAACTAATGACTCAACGCATAGTGCGTTCAACAAATATCAGCCGCAACACACTTTCAAGCTGCCACTTTTCACCAATTTCCTGTCACAAATCTTTAATAGCCCGGGTTCTGGTACGCCTTCTTGGCCGCATCGCTCATTTGCATGGCATCGATCTGGCCCTGCGGAATAGGCTGCAAATACAACTGGGGCGTAATGGTCCTAACGTTGGTCACAGGCGTATGGTTGGAATAGGCGACACCGCCAATGCTATAAGTGGCGTAATTATACCCTTCCTGGTTATCCATGCCAAAACGCTGCGTCCGGACAAGGTCATAAAAGCGATAACCTTCGCCATAGTATTCACGCGAGCGCTCGGCAAGAATATACCCGATCGTGATCGTAGCCGGCGTAGCCGCCACCATTTGGGCGCTGTAATCCGCGACATAGGGCGCATTGTTGGCATTGCTGTACTTCCATTTACCGGCGCGCGCCCGGATGACATTGATCAGCGATCTTGCATCATATCCCGCCTGTGTCGCCGCCCCCTTTACGGCCGCTTCGGCGGCAATAAAATACAGTTCCGAGAATTTGGCCCCCGTATAGGGACGAGTGCTGCCTGCATTCGGGTTCCCCAGACCGCCATTGTTATCGGTGCGATAGGGCCCCAGCTTCCAGAGACCGGGATAGACGATACGATTGAAGGCGCTGGGCGCAATGACATAGTCGGACCGCCCCGGTAGCACGCCGGCACCAACGCTGCTTTTATAAACACTGTTCGAATAGTCGATGCCCGTCGTGTCGTTGTTCAGGAAAGTCAGCACCGCGCTGTCTTCCCCGATCGGCATATGGTTGGCATTATACAAGGTCGTGTTCGGCAACCCCGCCTCTTTCATGTTGCAACGATACACCGTCGTGAATGTTCCATCATAACGCGAATCATCTGTTTTATCCGAAAACGTATTCGTAAACACCTCGATCGGAGGGGCATTACGCACCCAGGGACGACCTCCCCATTGTGCCGATTCGCGCTGAACGGAATAGACGGAAGTCCAGGAACTGCCGGAGCTGGAACTGGTTATAGTAGGGTACGACCACGTCTGGAACCACCCGGACCAGTTATCGGGCGTACCGCCGCTACCATAGGTCATACTGCTCACATTGTATTGGGTGCTTTGCTGCGTATGATCCGAATACAGCATGCACTCGTTGTTGTAATCGTTCGTGGCCACATTCACATCGTAGAAGGTCGGCTGGAGACCATATATACCGGGGTTTTGGATCGCCGACAGAGCGATGTCGTACGCCTTTTGATAATACCAGGCAGGATTGTGTCCATCGGGATCCGTCCGCGGACTTCCCGCTTCCACGGGATAGGAAGGGATATTGTTCGGGTTCTCGAGCCACCAGCCATAGGTCAGATAGGCCTTTGCCAAAAACAGTTGCGCCACCTGTTTCGTTACTGCGCCGATCGCCCGCCGGGTAGTGGGCAATTCGGCGACTGCGGAATCCAGATCGGGAAATATGCCTTTGGTATATACGATGGACACCGAGTCCCGCACAGAACCGCGCGACGTGGAGGTATTGAACTTCAACCGGCCTGAACCCAGATCCAGCGGCACCCCGCCAAAGGTCTGGACCAGCAGGAAATAATCCAATGCCCGGAAGAACCGGGCTTCCGCGATCAACGAAGGTGATACGCCCGCAGCGGTACCGTATTGAATGACCCCGCTGGCCGTGTTGATATAAGGAAACGTATTACCCCACAGTTGTCCGGCATCGCTGAGCGTCGGCGTCGGATGGACGCCGGGTACCGAATAATCCTGCGCCTGGAAGTTGCTTCCGCTTCCGCCGCTCTGACCCCAGGTAGTCTCATCGGTACCGCACTGACACATGTTCCAATAATAAGCATTCCCGTAGATGTTCCTCAATGAGGCATACAAGGCCGTTATGCCTCCCATGACCCCATTCGGCGTTTGAAAATATACCGGCGTAAAAGAACTTCTCGGCGTCTCTTTCAGGACCTTTGTACAGCCCGATAGGAGTAACAGGGACAATGCACCCGTCATCGTGAATAGATGTATCGATAGTCGTTTCATGTTGAAGCTTTTTAGAAGGTTACGTTTAAACCGAGAATATAATTCCGCGTAGAAGGCGTGTTCGTCCCGATAGTAAGGATCCGGTGCAGCGACGAAGACAGCGGCACGGCGGCATTTTGATCGCCGTACGAGTTCGTTTCAGGATCCATATGGGAGAAGCGCTCGTAGGGCGAGAAGAATACGAACGGATTTTCCACGGTGCAATACACACGCATGCCGCCGATACCGGCGCGTTTCAGCCACGCCTGATCGAAACTGTAGCCGAGGCTCATGGTACGGACCTTCAGATAGGAGGCGCTAAAATAGCCCAGGGTGCTGCCATAAGCCGGGTTGTCCCCGCCGACCCCACCCGGTCTGGGGCCGAACGTATTAAAATCGTTGGCATGGTTATTCGTGGGCGTCCAATAAGGAATATTTACATTATTACCCGACCTTGTATTCAGGTTGTCGAGGTAGCCGCCCGCCGAGTAGAGTGTGCTGACCAAGGTACCGCCGCTCGTGAAGATCCCCGTAATGGTGAGGTCGAAAGATTTGTAACCCACGCGGGTATTGAAACCACCCTCGAAATTCGGCTCCATATCATAGATCTGCCGGTCGTCGTTGTTGAGTGCCGTGCCGGCCTGATTCTTTCTATTGGGCACCCCATTCACGAAGTGCAGCGAGGTATCGTTCTTGTTATAGGCCACTTTGATCATGCCGACGTTACCACCGGGATAGGCCGCCCGCAGATAGCCGCTGGAACTGTCCGCGTAGCTCATCAGCCCGATACGCTTGTAATCGTACATGACGTTGATGGGATGTCCGGGGAACCACTGATTGCCCTTATCATACGGATCGCCCGAATAGAGACTTACGAGCTTATTGTGGTTGCTGTAGACATTGACGCCCACATCCCAGGTCCAGCCATTGTGGTTGTCCAGTATAGTGCCGTTCAGCGAGAACTCTATGCCTTTGTTCTGCGTCGCGCCGATATTGGCGGTATAGCTGCCTACACCGGAAGTCGTCGGCAGCCCCACACTCAGCAACACATTGCTGGTATTGACCGTGTAATATTCCGCCGTACCGGTCAGGCGATTGTTGAACAGCGAGAAATCCACGCCGTAATTCCAGGTTTTCGAAAACTCCCACCCCAAAGATGGGTTCGGCAACTGCGTAACATAATAGCCCATCGCATACCCTGTAGGACCAAAATTGTCGGGACTGGTTCTCAAAGCCCCCAGCGTCTGGTAAGGACTGATGGCCTGGTTGGACGTTTCTCCATATCCTACACGAAGCTTCAACGCGTCGACGAACGAGACATTATTCAAAAAATGCTCGTTTTTCAAATTCCATCCCATCGATATGGCAGGATAAGAATGATATTGATGCCCGGGCGCGAGTACGGACGATGCATCGGAACGGAAGGCCGCGCTCAGGATATACCGATCGCTATACGTATAGATCAAACGGCCCATATACGACAAAAGACCATATTGAGCGTAAGAGCCGCCCCCGACGGTCGATGTGCCGCCCTGATCCGCCAGGACATAGGACAAATTGTAGAACTGAAAAGCATCTGCCGGTATATCGGTAGCCGAGGCCGACGAAGCCCATCTCGTATTCTGCTCGACCGAATAGAGCCCCACCGCGCTGATATTGTGTTTACCGAAGGTCCGGTCATACGTCAGCAGGTTTTCCAACGTATAATCGATCTGTTTGGTATTCGAGATATTCGCTCCGGAAGCGCTGGTCGCAACGCCGCTGAATACACCCGTTCCGGTATAGCTGCCGTAATCGTCCTGGTGATAATATAGTCCGACATTCAGCCGGTACTTCAATCCCTGTACTCCCGGTATATTGATTTCTCCGAAGATTGAATTGTTCGAGGTGAGTCCACGGTCCAGGTCGATGTATTGATCCCCCAACGCATTCAAAGCGTGTGCCGTATAGGCCCACTGCGGACCCGATGTATTGATGGAGACCCTCTGTTTCCAGGTACCGTCGGGGTTGCGCGGATTGATGATCGGCGTGAGATTCAGCGTCGAATACGGCGACAGGTTCATGTCATGCGCGTTCGTATAGAAATTGTTCGTCGTCAGTCCAAGCCGGAACAATTTACCGATCCGCTGTTCAAGAGCCGTCCGTATGGTGTAACGCTCGTAATATTGCAGCGGCATGACGCCCTGGTCCTTGAAATAATTGAAACCGATGCTGTAGTTGCCATGTTCGGAGCCGCCGGTGACGCTGAGGTCCTGATTCGTGACATATCCCTGCTGGAACAACAGCTTTTGCCAATCGGTGTTTACACTGTCATTCTCATCCAGGGTGTTGGTATGAATGGAAGCGCCGGGGGTCGCATTATTGGCCTTCCGCAAGGCTACGAACTCCGGCCCGTTCATCATCGGGTATTCTCCCCAGATCTTTTTGATCCCGGCATACCCATTATAGGTGAGCCGGGCCTTTTGTCCAAGCGTGCCTTTATTCGTCGTGATCAGTATTACGCCGTTGGCGCCGCGCGAACCATAAATAGCGGTCGAAGAGGCATCCTTGAGGATATCGACACTCTTGATCTCGCTGGGACTGATGTCGCTGAGATTCCCGATATAGGGTATGCCGTCCAATACGATCAATGGGTCATTGGTGGCGTTCAGCGACCGCGTACCCCGGATACGGATCTGCATCCCGGCGCCGGGCTTGGAGGAGGTCTGCGACATTTCGACGCCAGGCATACGTCCCTGCAAAGCCCGCGAAATATCCACGGCAGGCACCTGGTTCATTTTATCCCCGGAGATCGTTGCTACGGAACCCGTGACATCCTTTCTACGTTGCGTCCCATAGCCGATGACCACCACCTCATCGAGGCTATTCTTACCGGCCTGCAGGACAATATCGATCGACCCTGCCCTGGCCTTAATTTCCCTGGTCGCAAAACCCACATGGGATATGACAAGGGTGGATTTGGAGGGAACCGTGATCGAAAAATTACCGTCCGCGTCCGTCGTCACGCCATTATTTGCATCTTTTACAGTAACAGACGCGCCGGCGACGGGAGTGTTCTTTTCATCCAATACGCGTCCTTTTACCGTCAATGTGCTTTGCGCAGACAGGGACACGCATAAAAACAAAAGCGGTATCAGCAGGAGACCGGCTTTCTTGTTCAGGAGAGCATTGTTCACACCTTTAGCAATCGTCATAAGCGTTAGTTTTTAGTTGGCTTTTGGAAAAAAATGACCTCCACAAAATTATTTGCAATCGGTTGCTGCGGATGGCTCCAATTCGCCAAATCCTAGCACAAATTCGTCAATTGTCCCTACGACGATATGCATTACATATTATAAGTCAATCCATTACCGTCGATCTTCGGATAAGAAGGTTGCCCCGCAAAACAATGGTTCCAACCAGTTTCCCCGAATTCGATCCCTGCATTCGATCCATTAGCTGGTTGACCGCTGCTTCACCCATCTGCTGCCCCGGATACCCCACAGTGGTCAACTCCGGGTCCGATGCCAACGATACCGGATCGTTTCCGAACCCTGCGATTGCGATCTCGGCTGGAATACGAACCCCTCTTTTCTTCAAATCCTGAATACAGCCTACCGCACACGGGTCATTGGCGGCAAATATGGCATCGGGTTTTTCCTTCCACTGCCATAGAGCCTGAGCCGCTCTCATCCCGTCTTGCCGGCTAAGACCACACCTAATAATATTCCCTTCTTTTACCGGGAGGCCAGCCTCGGCCAGCGCCTGCCTATACCCTTCGCAGCGCTCTGTGTGGCCTTTGAATGAACCCTCCGAGGTAATATGCACGATCCGCTTGCGTCCGAGCGTCAGTAAATGCCGCGTCATCTCATAGCCGGCTCTCCGGTTGTCCGTCACGATGTTTACAAAAGCCTGTTCGCTCTCCGCGTTCTCCAGCAGGACCACGGGTATATTCTTCTGGACGTACGGTCGCAGACGACAGATATCATTCTGGCCATCCGGCGAGCACAGGACTAAGCCATCTACCCGCTTACCAAGCAAAATGTCCGCGCAATGACCCTCGGTCTCCTTACACCCCTGGGACTGCATAACCATCAGGCTGTATTCCATGAGGCGTGCCGATTTCTCGATTCCCGAAACGACCGTGGACATCGTAGGATCTTCGAGCCTCGGCACGATACAGCCAATCGTATGGCTGCGGCCATTCCTCAGGAACCTCGCATGATCATTCGTCCGATAGCCAAGTTCCTCGGCCATATCCAACACCCGCTTTTTCGTACCTGGTCGCACGCTGCTGTCATGATTGAGCGCACGGCTTACCGTAGCAACGGACAACGCCAGCCTGACCGCCAGATCACGGATGGTTATTTCCTTTTGATTTTCCAGCATGTAGCAATTCGTTTAGGATGCCGGCCCAGGGGAAATACCCCGGTCCCGGAAATGCTCCCGGACCCGGGGGCCATGTTCCGTCATAAAAATGCAGTAGAAGAACCGTTTCGACTGGTACTTTTTGATAATTTCCTGTCACATATCTGTCAATAGGGCCGCAATAGCCTGATTCCTGCTGCGGTTAGCCGACCGTCTTCCGTTTGGTGGAAATATATTCGGAGGGGGAAAGATGAAATTTTGCCCGAAAGGCGCGGGTAAAGTAATTAGGCGTCGTAAACCCGACGGCGTATCCGATCTCCGCGATCTTCTTATCGCTTTTTTCCAATAGTTCGGCCGCCTTGTTCAAACGGACTGACCGGATGAACTCCACGGGCGTTTCACCCGTAAGATCGACGATCTTGCGGTATAAGGAGGCATGACTCATGTAAACATGCTTGCACAATTCTTCTACGGATAATTGGGCGTTGTCCAGGTTCGCTTCTATGTATTGACTGACCTGGAGGATCAATTTTTCGTCCCCGGACTGCACCTCGGTAACCTGGGTCCCTACATTCAATCTACGCGTATAGGTTTCTTTAAAGCGTAGGTTCTGCGCGACGAGGTTCCGGATCTTGAAATTCAGGATCTCGAAATTGAACGGTTTGGTGACATAATCGCTGGCCCCCGTCTCCAACCCCTTGAGCTGGTAGGCGCCTTCGGTCAGGGCAGTAAGCAGAATGATAGGGATATGGCTGACCCGCTTATCCGATTTTATCTTCCGGCTCAGCTCGATCCCGTCCATATTAGGCATGCTAATATCACTCACGATCACGTCCGGATGACGCGAGATCGCCTTCTGCCAACCTTCTTTGCCATCCACCGCTTCAATTACATGGTAGCACTCCCGCAGGTTCTCTTTAAGGTAAGCGCGGAAATCCTCATTATCTTCCACCAGCAGTATGGTCAGCATGCCCGGCGATGGTACGGTCGTAGGCTCCTCCACAGTGGAGGTCGCTGTCTTTTCGGCCCGCCCGGCTATTGCAGCCGCACGGATTTCGCTCGCCTCCTGGTCCGCGGGCCACGCAAGTTTTTCAAGCGGCAGACAAATGATAAACGCGCTGCCTTTGCCCGATTCGCTTTCCACATCGATCGTTCCGCCGTGCAACCGGACGAACTCTTTTGTGATCGATAACCCGATGCCGTTGCCCTGGTTCATCACGCTGGCATGTGCGTCCCCCTGAAAAAAACGGTCAAAGACCCTTTTCCGGTCATCCTCCGACATCCCGATACCCGTATCCGAGATGACGATCCTCAATTCGTTCGGCACTTGCCCCTGTTTCACCGCCAGCGAAACTCTCCCGTCCTTGCCGGTGAATTTAAACGCATTACCCAGCAAATTGAACACGACCCGCTCGATCTTGTCCCTGTCGAATGAAGTGTAATAATGCTTCATCTCACTGGTGAAGCTAAACCCGATCTGTTTCCGTTCTGCAATATCCGTGAACGATTCCGCGGCTTCCTTTAAAAAAGGTATGATATCGCCTTCCACACAATTGAGCTTCGACTCATGGTCCTCCAGCTTGCGAAAGTCGAGCAGCTGGTTCACGAGATTCAACAATCTTTTCGCATTGCGCTTCAACACGCTCAACTGCGACTGTTTATGGCTGTCCACCTCTTTTTCCTGTAATTTATCGATGGGTCCCAGGATCAGCGATATCGGCGTCCGCAGCTCATGACTCAGATTGGTCAGGAATTTTATCTTCAACTGATCGAACTCATGCAACCGTTCGGCCTCCATTCTTTCCTGCTCGATCATCTGTTTCATCTGCAGTCTTTCCTGTTCGAGCGCAAACTTGTTTTTCAGTTTATTGATTCCGCGTTGTCGGATGCCCCACAATAGTAGGCCCGCCATGATGATGTAAGCCGCATACGCATAACCCGTTAGCCAAAAAGGCGGCTTCACATAGATCCCAATGATGGCTGCCGGCGTGATCCAGTCCCCATTCGCATTCTTCGCCCGGACCTCCAGGGTGTAGTTGCCCGGGTACAGGTTCGTAAAGGCAGCGGTCCTGGATTTGCCCAGTTCGTTCCAGGACTTATCCAGACCATCCAGCTTGTACATATACCGGTTCTCGCTGGGTGTCGTGTAATCCAGCGCCGCAAAATCGATCGAGAAATTCTGTTTGTAACCGATCCTTATCCGTTTGGCAACGGAAATATGTTCCGCGATAGCCACATCTTTTCCCGCTACAACGCTATGGCCGGCTATTTTCAGATCGGTAAACACGATCGCAGGAATATTCCGGTTATCGGCCAGCGCCCTGGGTTGAAAATAGTTAAAGCCTTCAGTGCCGCCGAAAAAGAGTTCTCCCGTATTTGTCTTTAACCCAGCACCGAGGTTGAAGGAGCTGACCTGCAGACCATTCTCGGAATTATAGTTTTTGAAGGTTGAGTGCTCCGGATCAAAGGAGCTGATGCCTTTATTGGTACTGACCCACAATTTCCCCGAATCGTCCTCCAGTATCTTATAAATGACCCCATTGGCGAGCCCCTGTTGCTCCGAATAATTGGCAAATCTCCTATTGGCATAATCCAGCTGGCACAGCCCCCCGCTGGGCGTACCCGCCCATAGGATGCCCTGACGGTCAACGTGCAGCGCTATGGCTTCATCCAGCGGCAATCCTGTATTGGCCCTATTCAACAGCCGTCCGGTCATTCGCACAGGATCGAACAACACGACTCCCGCACCCACCGTTCCTATCACCATATTCCCCCCATCCTCTTCTTCTATCGCGCGAATAAATCCGTCGGAAAGCAGTCCACTCGTCTTTCCGTCGATGACGACCGGGCCAAAGCGCTTGAATACATCCGTCTTAGGATCATACATAAAGACGCCGCCGCCGTTGCTACCCAGCCAGATATTTCCCTGCCGGTCTCTTTTTATACAAAAAATTTCGTCGTTCGGCAGGTCGCGCGGTCCGCTGCCTTTGCTAAAATGCCGAACCTTTCTGCTTCGCGTATCCAGTACATACACTCCGTGTTGGAAGGTCCCGATCCAAAGTTCATGCTCGCTGCGTTCGAGCGCGAGGATACCCGGCGAGTGTTCCTTAGTCCCCGAAATCGGAAGATGTTCGAACAATCCGGTTCGCCGATGAAAGAGATTGAGACCGCCGCCATCGGTGCCCACATAGAGGTCCCCATCACCGGCCGGCGCGAAGGAGGTCACCTTGGGAGAGCTCAGCCCGCGAGGATCGAACGAATTATATTGGACTAAATTGAAAAACGGGAGATTCTTGTCATACTTGTTTACCCCACCCTGAAAAGTTCCCACCCAATAAATTCCACGCGGGTCGATGCAGATGGTACGTACCGCTTTTCCTTTAAGACTGTATTTATTCCGGTCATTGGCCGCAACTCGCAACGCTTTGCCCGTTTGCGGGTCGAAAATATTAAGTCCGTCCTCCGTTCCAATCCACAATCCCCCACCCGCATCCGGCGCGATAGAATAGATACGATCACTGCTGAGAGAACTCAAATCTCTCCTGCTATTCCGGAAAACCGTGAAGTGCACACCATCCGCATTCAATCGGTTCAGTCCGCCATTGATCGTACCGAACCATAGCTGCCCATCCTTATCTTCGGCAATCGTCCGGATCACATTGTCACTGATGGATCGTGGGTCGGACGCAACGTTCGTAAAGCGTTTGAAATCGTCTGTGCGGGGCTGATAAAGATAGAGTCCGGTATTACTGCCCACCCATAGTCTGTTTTTGCTGTCCAAAAAGACACAAATGACTGTATTCGATAGCAGATGACCGGCCTTTGTAGAATCCTTCGTATAGTATTTTGCCGCTCCCGTCCCGGGATCGAACCTTATCAGCCCCGCATAGCTTCCGACCCACAGATGACCCGCGCCATCGGAGCAAATGGACCGGATAGCGGTGCCTTGGGCGATATTATAATTGTGAAAGCAATCTTTTTGCCTGTCGTACAACGAAAGGGTCCTGTTCGTACCCACCCACAACCTGCCCTGCGGATCCTCATAAATCACCTGCAACTGGTTCGTAGCGAGCGAATTCGTATCCAGAACATTATGGTTATACCCGGTAAAGCTCACGCCGTCGAATTTGCTGAGCCCATCCTCGGTGGCAAACCACATATATCCCAGCCGGTCCTTCAGAATAGAATTGACGTTGTTGGACGAAAGCCCGCTGTTACTGCTGAAATTAACGAAATTAAGATCTGACTGAGCCATCGTCATCCGGGCTATGAAGGTCAGCAGCAATAATAGAATGGTATTCCGCACAGTCACAGTTTCTTAATGAGCCTAACCGGCCAATCGTTTACCCAACTAAAATACAATAAAAAATTTTACTGTATATATCTCACCACGGCCCCAGCGGGGGCGCGGAAGATATTGATATTGGGCGTCCACACGGAAAGGCTTAAAAAATGCCGGTTCTCCTGGCCCCTTTTCATCGCTTCATTGTATTTGGCGCGCGTCTCGTCCACGACGGCACCCGAATAGATGAAAAATCCTCAACCTCCGGCAAAGCGCTCCTCCAACTTATTCAGCCAGCGTATTCTTTTCTTCTGGGAAACGAATTTCACCATGCTGAATTTTATCCACCTGCGGTTACGATAACCCAATTTCCAGAAGGTTCCGGCAAAAAGCGCCTTTTTGATCGCATTGCCAAAAACCAGTCCATAAAAAAAGGAGGGAGTATTCATTGTCGTAATGATCGTGATGCCCTGCAGCTTATGCCATTTTTTCAACATGCGCGGCCAACGACCGGATTTGTCATAGTCATAAGCGACACCCGGGTAGATGACCTTGTCGATGAATCCTTTTGTCATAGCCGGCATGAGCTCCCACCAAATGGGGAAGATAAAGACGAGACGATCGGCCAATGCGATCCTTTCGCTATAATTGATGACGATGGGATCGACGGGAGCTCCGTCTTTAAATCCCCTGAGATCATGGGCTGTCATGACAGGATTAAACCCATCATTATCGAGATGCAGCACATCCACCTCATGGCCGGCGCGGTCGAGGCCTGTCAACACAGACCGGAGAATGGCGTTGCAAAAACTCCCTTCGTAGGGGTGATTAAAAACGAGGACGACTCTCATAGTTTTTTCCACAAAGATCCCCGCCCCCGCGGGGTCTGGCGATAACATTTGTTAAGAAACGGGCAGCAAATCAAGTCTTTCCCCGCGTCTTGCCGGTCTTATTCCGTATCCTGCTGAGAGAGACAGCAGTGATCCCCAGGTAGCTGGCAATATAATGCTGTGGTACCCGCCGGACAATCTCCGGATGGTCGGCTACGAGGTCCCAATAGCGTTGCTGAGGGGTATCCCGGATACGAGAGAGGAATAGGGAAATATAATGTTCCAGCCGCTGATAAATATTGACCTCTATCAACTCCTTGAATCCCGGCAACTCCGCCATCATTATGCCGAAATCCGTCTTTTTGATTACCCGCAGGGTGCAGGTCTCGAGGGTCTCGATATTAAATAGGCTTGGCCGCCCGGTGCGGAAGCTTTCGATGGAAGAGACCGCCTGGCCTTCGAAAAAAAATTGAAAAGTAATATCCCGGCCATTATCATTGAACCATAACCGCATGCATCCCCGCAGGATCTGGTAGGCCTGCCGGGAAACTTCTCCTTCCCTAAGAAGGAGTGTTTTAGCGGGAACCTCGATCTTTGAGTACACCTGCTGGAAGGCCTGCCAGTCCGGATTGTTATCAAGAGGTTGCATGCGCGCTGAAAGGTACGTTCAAAAATTCATTCCAGCCTGCGCCATTTGCGGCTTGCACCAGCGCAGCCCGTTGACGCGAGTGCTACTACACCCCCATCGCTTGCCAGGACGCTGGGGGGAGAATTCCCTGATGGTCTTGTCCCGACACGTGTCGTCCCGGCTATCGGGTGCGAACAGCACCGGGTTTCCTCCGGACCCTGGTTTGTCAATGTCAGGGATGCCTGTCTGGTAGACAGCAATTTCTTCGGGCTGTTCGATTTCCATTTTACCGCCGGAATTGCAGCCGATGCACTTAGCCGGCCGCACTCGGTGGTGCTGCTGAAGCCAGTCGCCGACAAACTATTTGGGAAAGATAACCCGATCGGCAAGGAGATCTGGGTGCAGAATGGGTATGGTAATAACAAGTTTCTCATAAACGTTTGCCTTTGCCGCGGCGGCCGCAATCGGCATCGGGATGGTCGTCGTCAGTTGCCAGGCTGCAAAGGCGGCCGTCGTCAATCCGGTGGAAAGCCTAAGGGCAGTGTAGCGTGAGCGGGCCGGCCGGCGGCCGGAATTTTTCAGGCCAGCTTGTATTGGATCAGCAATACGATATCCTTGAGCGCCAGATTGTTCATCACCGGCAATCCCGGCGCCAGGTTCGCCGGCGTGAAAACACCCGCATTATTCACTTTTACCGATACCGTCAACGGTCCATTGGAAGGTTGAAAACTTGTAAAGGTAGACGTAGCGATATTGGCGACCGGCAGCTGTATATCGGGATCTATCGTCCATGAACTGATATCTGCCGGTCCACCGCCATTGCCCTTAACGGTTACATTCAGATCTATCGGCTTCAAATGACCCCCTGAATCCAACAACTGCTGCTGATCGATCACCAGGATCAATTTGGCGCTGGTAATGGCAAGCTCCCTGCCCATCAGGAACAGCGGGAAATGTTTATCGCTGAGATCGAAGGGCACCGTAGTTCCGATGGGCTGGTTGAACAGACGGTAGAAGGTGTTGGAGAACTCCTGCCGCAGGCTGAAGAGACGGGGTATGGGATTCACCTGCAGGAAGGTTTGCACCTGGCCTATTATCGTACCACTGACTCCTTCGACCTGCTCGCGGAAGACGCCGTCGTATTCCGCGGTATAGCTGATATGCAGAATAATATCGTTGATGGTGTTGTAATCGAACGGTCTGAAGGACTTCGGCAATATCAATCCCCAGGTGCTTTCGACGGCTCCCGCCCCCTCGAAAGGCATGTATCGCTCGTCATGGAAATCGAGCCGGAATACCCCGGAGTCAGCCTGCCCGGTGCTGGTGGCGATGGTGACCGAACGCATCGGAGGTACCAACAGCAAGCCGTCGTCGCCGGTCTTCGGATTTTTTCTCAGATAGCTTTGCTTGAGGCTTAGCGTGGCGCTGACATTGGTGAAGGGGCCCGTTACGCAAGGGATGGTCAGACGGGCGGACTTTATCCGGCGGAGATATTGGCCAGGGTAAAAAATATCGAAATACAGTTCGGGGACCTTGAACTGGCATTCCCCGGTGGTCTTTAGCTGCAGCAATGCGGACGGGTCGATCTGGGTCAGCGAAAAGGCCTGGTCGATCTCCATTGTCCGGTAATTGGTCTCGATGAATTTCCGTTCCATCGACCGGAGATCGCCCTGTAGCTTTTCCCCTGCCAGCAGACCCGAATGCCCCGAATCCCAATAATTACCATCCAGCAATGGGGTCGTGTCGTCATTCTTTTCGAATCGATAGGCTCTCTCCGCCAGCCGCGCCATGGCAAGCGCGTCCTGGTACGCTACCCGGTACATCCGTTGCAGCGTCGTGGATAGCCAGGTATACAGCCCCATGTTGGTAAACTTGGTCTCATAGAACTGATACGTATCCTCGATCTGTTGGATAGAAGTCTCATGTACCTCTTTTGCCTTGGTCGATATATCGACGCGGACCTGAGCCGCCTTGATCTGTTTGTCGATCTCCAGCAGCTCGCTTTCCGTCTGGTCCAGCTGAAACTTCCAACCCTGGTCGCGCCGATCGAAATTGGCTTCGAGAGCCAGTGAATCGGAGATCTTCAAACTCGTGTCGGCAAGGAATCGGATAACCTGTCCGGCGGCTTCCGTTGCCTTTGCCGTCTCATCGCCGCCCGTCGAACAGGCCATGCCGATGATCTTTGGAATCATCTCAAACCCGCCGGACAAAGCCATGAAGGTGACAACGGACGGCATCAGCAGATTGCCGACATGTTTGGTGATCTGCTGGTCCTTTTCCCATCCGGTAAGACCGGTATCGATCAATCCCTTGTAATGGTCTTTTCGTTGCGAGATTGTATCGCGTCGCGCCTGCAGGGTTTCTACACCGAGTTCCGCCGCCTCTATCTCCTGGTCGCGCATCTTTGTGGACATTTTCATGATATTCTCCTGCTGTACGAGTCGCAACCGGTTGAGTTCCTCCCCGTCTTTCTTCTCCAACGCAATCAATAATGCCGTTCCGAACGATTGTAAGGTGCTTGCATACTCTTTTGCTTTCAGGATCAGGTAGGTGAACCGGTATGGAGGAAGATTGCCGTTCTGGTTGCTGAGGATATCCTCCAGCGAAAGGCCTTCGGCCCTGGCACGCACCAGCATCATCGGATCGATCTCCGGCGAGAATAAAGCCAGCTGTTGTTTGAGCCCGCTGATATTCATGCAATGGCGGATCTTGTACAGCCTGTCCTCGACACGGTCCCAGTAGGCCAGCAAGTCCTGGTTTTGCGGGATGCAGAATACCCGCGACTGTTGCAGGAAACTGGTGCCGAAAGAGGGCAGCGGGAAGAACAGCGAGGGATCGTATGTTTTGTATGCCGGCCCCTTGAAATATGCATTGCCTTCGATGGCGAGAGAGGTGCTGCTTTTTAAGTTTGCCTTATAGTCGGAGGACACCTCCTGACCGGCCGATGCCGTCGACGGATTCACCGCAGCAGTCGCGCCGCTGGAAGCCACAGCATTGGGCCCGGGTGCCGCCTCGACGCTGGAGGCAGCGACCGCGCGACCGGAAACGAGCGCATTGGCACCGGTAACAACCTGGGGGATCTTATCGGAAACGGAGCCATAGTACGTATTTGCGAAATAACCGCCGGTAGTGACATGTTGTGCAGCCTTCTCGCTGGCGGAAACCACATTCGATACGATATACTTGTGGTTGGCCTTTAATTTGGAGACCGGTGGCTTTTTAACACCGATACTTTCTATTCCGGCAACATAGTCATCGTCCGGGGACGTATAGGTCATTGCGCTGTAAATATCATCGTACGTCATTCCGGCATCCGCCTCGTCGCCGCAATCGCCCAATTCCGCGGGCCGTGGTCCGAGGATCTCCAACGCCATCACATAAAGCATCGTGGCTTCGTTGACGGACTCCATCGTATCCTGGGCAAACAGGCTGTCGCCCCAATCGATAAGATTATCGATGTATTTCATCACGATATTCTTCATATAAGCGCCCAATCGCAACCGTGCGATCGCATGAGGGTTGAAAGGATCGTGTTCATACGCATAGATGGCTTCCTTATCGCTGAGTATGTCTTTCAGCGTCTCCACGGTATGGTTGCGGAACTCGACGAATTGCCAGACACGGTCCAGCTCGCGTTCCTTCTTTTTAACGGGGTCGGTAATGAAATAATAGTCAAAAGGCAGCTTGTCCGAGGTCGGATTGAAAATATAATGGTACCATCTTTGGGCATCTTCGTATTGCGCCTGGCTGTTCAGGTGATTGGCGATCAGGTACGGAATGTGGAAGAAGATCTCGCGAAAATAAACGCCGAGCGAGCCGGTGGTATCCATCTTGCCCACGTTCTGCGCAGTATCGGGGTACAGGTTAAAACCCGCGACCGTCACCGGCAACGGATCTTCGATCACATTGAATTCCTGGTAGGATATATCCAGCAAACCGTCAAATCCCGCCTCGAACAATCTCCGCTCCAGCTGTTTGCTCAGGGTCGTTCCAACACGCTTTAGCGCATAAGGCCAGAACGTCGTGCCGAAAAAGTCGAAGCCGCGCCATTCGTGCAGATATAGCAGGTCGCCGTTGACATTCAGGAGACCGTCCGATAACGAGCCATTCACGATCTCCAGGTCGTCGGTCGTCACATTGGCCGTATACGAAAGCAGGTTGATCCTGTTGACGACATAGGGAGATGCATCCCGCGCGGTGACCGCTTCTGCATAAAGTTTACCCGGCGTGCGCATAATATAATAACCGAAATCGATGCCCTGGTTAAAGAACGTCAACCGCTGGTTGTCCGTGTTATGAGGAACGGAGTAAGAAGAGGTATAGCTGGCGGGAGTGGCTTGTCTTTCAAACAGGTCGACCTTCGAACACAGAGCAAAATCGCGTCCTACGAAACTCAGGAATTCGCCCGAAAAAGGCGAGGGGAATATCCTGTTCCAGGCCTGTCCGCGCAACGTATAATTGTCATGAGGGTCTACGTGCATATATTTCAGATCGGTGGAGTTGACCTCGTAATCCGGCCGAAACAATGCGCGGATAGATGGTTGGGTGAAATCCATCCCGATCGTGCTTTTATAGTTGGTCATCTCGATGGTCACCGGATATTTCGTGCTGCTCAGAACGCCGTCTCCCTCCTTCGCTGCCTTTCGGATACCGCTGATATAAGCGTCGGTGACGAGTTGGACCATGCCGGCAGCATCGAGACCCGAACCCTTGACGACGACGATCGCTATCAGGATAGGAAATATCGTCGCATTCAGAAAATTACTGCGCTCCGACTCGCTGACCAGCGGGTCCCAGATGGTACCCGGTCCGTTCAAAAAGACCGGGTCCTGCAACGAGACCTGTTGCGGCGGCGTCCAGCTGCCGTCCAGGTTCAGCGATGTGAACTTCACGGACATCGTGTGCATATAACCGGTGAACTGTTGATCGCCTCCTATCATGTCGTTCTTTGGTTTGGTCAATATTTCCACCCAAAAAACGTACAGTTTGTTGTTAAAGACGATGGGCGAGACATTCCGCGCCGGTATCTGTACATTCATCTTTTGCCAGCTACCCCAGACGATGCCCTGGTTGCTATCGGGGTCCTGGGAGGTATAGATGTTCCCGACGGTCCTGTAATAATATTCTCCGGGGTCCGCACTGGTTACTCCGAAGAGATGCATGACGTCCTTGCTTCCTCCTTTGTCATGATAGGAGCCGGCGATCTGCAAATGGGCTATTTCTGTGAAGCCCTTCATGTATTTACCATATGCGTCCTGGACCGTTTGGGCATCGATCGTTTCCTGCAGCAACTCGGTTTCCAGTTCCTTGAACAATGGCGTTTTGTCGTCCCGGAGATCGGGCTCGATATAGTTTTCCGGCCAGAGGAATACTTTCCTGTTGGCCTCCCAAACGCGGTAGTTCTTGCGCCAATGCCATTCGCTCTCGGGGATGTCCGTGGGCAGAACATGTGTATTGCCATCCTCGCTTTGTTCAAGGTTGAGCAGGCATCGTTGTACATACAACTGCAGGCTCGATAACCCGGCTACCACCCTCGAAGTCCGCGCACAGCCCATCAACTCGGTATCGATAAGGAAATAGTTATAAAGATCATGGGCATCCTCGAACATCACCGGGTCGAGGACATTGATGAAGTAGTCTGTCAGCGCGTCCCTTTTTTTCTCCCGGATGTTATCTTCGAACGTGACGATCTTCGAAAGATATTCGTCTTCCGTCTCATATTTGGTGCGAATGGCTGCCACCACGCTTTCGACGGCATGGCTGAGATCGTCATAGCCCGTGGAGAGCATCAGTGGTAAAGCTTCGCCCCCCATACCGAGGAATTGCACCAGGCTTACGCTTTTCTCCATCTTGTCGAGTGCTTCCAGCGCCCTATTGGATGCCAGGGACGTGACTGGGTCCGTTACCGGCAGGGGCAGCACCTGGTTCAGCGAGGTGACGATGCCCTTTTCGGCATTCAATAAGACCGAAAGGTCTTCGAGCACGGCATCGGGGAATCGGTGCGTCGTTGAAAAATCATAGGATGTAAGCACCGAAAAAAGCTGGTCGGTGTTGGCCCCTGCGTCTTGCAGCAGTTGAAGGAAGAGAACGGTCTGCTGTATATCCGGGAGCGCTGGGGTCGAATAATTTGCGATATGGAAGACGGCATTGGCAGCGCCCGTGTGCTGTTGGACGAACGACAGGACATCGGACGTGTATGCGGGGTCGTTGAACCATTTGCCAAGTTTCTGTACCAGCCCCACCAGTTGTACCAACAGGTTGGACGAGCCGGTGCCCTGAACGATCTGGGCCAGGGTGGCGCCGGTTGCGGCGTTCGAGAGATCGAATCCTCCCAGCAAAGCCAGCGCCTTCACTTTGTCGGAAGTAAGCATGAATTGTTTTGCTGCCAGCGTGGAGACGATCTCCCCCACGTAATAGGGCATCAGCAGGCCCTTCGCATCGTCCGCACCCAATGGAATGCCGGGCGGCACGGTGATGGTTACCGAAGGATTGAAAGCTGGTTTCAGCCAGTATAGCTCGGCTGGCGCCAGGGGTTGGAAAATGGTGGAATTGGCGTCCAGTATGCTTTGGGACTGCGCTCTGTCCAATCCCACGATGCCCACCAGCACATGATCGGCAATATCGGCAGCCCCGGGTTGCATATAGACACTGATGATCCCTCTCATCTCGCTGATCAGCTCGGTCGTGTCGGAAGGGGCAAGCAGGGTCGTAATGGTGGGGGGCAGGTTGATGGCCACTGTGGATGGATTGGTCACGGCGGCCGCGATCCGGTATTGCCGGATATTCGCTGTTTCGATCACGGCCGTATTGGCGGCGATGACGGATCTTGACTGGTCCTCCGTGATCCCCTGGATATAGCAGAATAAAGTGGCTGCAAAGATCAGATGTCCCTCCGTGATGACCTCGTCGGCGATGGTCGCTGCCGTTGCTGCCGGGTCCAGGCAGGCATAATCGTCCGGTACCGCGGCTCCCGTTATGAATGTAAGGTCATCGACACTATATCTCGTACCCTTCCACCAGTTGACTACATCGATGAGAGCCGGCAGTTTGGTCGGTATATCGAGCGCAGGATTGGGTACTCCGGTCTGAAGTCTGAGCAACGAAAAGAGCTGCGCGACCGAAATTTTCAAACCACGGGCCAGCCTGGCATGTCTGTACAGGAGGGAAAGAGTGGCAAGCGTGAGGTTGAAAGTCCCGTCTACGGCACTGCCCAGCGAGGTCTTCAGGTTTTCGATCAGCAAATACAGGTCGTCGTCATTGATAACGAGACCTGCCAGCAGGCGGTGGAGAATGACGGTCCCGGTCGTGTCCGGCAGATCGTTCCGGTATGCCGGATGCTGGAAGGGAAGGGAAAGGGTCGTGGGATCCCACTGGCCTTGCTGGGCAAAAGCCGGCAGATTGAAAAGCTGGTCGAACAGCGATGGGTCCCATTCCGTCGGTATGTTCGTGAACAAGGCGATCAGTTCGGGGATCTTCAGGTTCAGCTGTTGTTGTATCGACAGCCATCTGCCCAGTTCGGCGACGGGCAGCGCGTTTGCATCCGTAACGATCCCCGACTTGAGCAGGTAGTACAACAGTTGGTCGAGCTCGGTGAGGGACCAGGCCGTTTTGCGTTGCAACCGCAGGAACCGGTGCATACGGTCCAGGAAGGGCAAGGTCAATTGCTGGATCACCTCCTTGTCAGGCTGTATACTGCCCGGGCTCGTGATCGGCTGAATGACGACACCCTGCGTACCATTTAGGGTGACAAACTTCGTTTGTGTCAGCGTCGTAAAATCTTTCCTGGTACAGTCCATGCGGGTAAGGAACAGCTGAATGTCCTGCGGAGAAATGGTGCCCACGGCCGGGAAGACCATGCCATACAGGTCATTGAGGAAAGGGGCTGTTGCGGTGGGCGTGGTGATCAGGTTGTATTCCGTCAGCGAGATCCCGAATTGCGTCTGCGGATACACATTGGTTGTATCGACCATATATTTCAGTACCACTCCTGCGATCTGCTGTCTGTCCAGGGGAAAATGTTTCAGGTACATCTGCAATTGAGCCAGTGGCAGCAGGAAAGGCTGGAAAAAACTCTTGATGGAAGTCAGATTGTAGAGTTTTTTGTAAACGAAGTCTTCGATCGGGGTACGGTCGGTCATGGAACCGGTGTATCCGCTGCCGGGTCTGGTGACAATATAATTCTCAAGTACCTCATTGATGATGATGAGATAGGGTATCAGGGTGTTGGTGTTGTCACAGTTGAGCTGCAGGGAATTCCATAGGTCGGGCCGACGTACTTTCGGGCTGAGGATGTTCCCGGCATCGCCGCCCGTGAAATGCGCGCTCAGTACATTTTCCTGGATAAAATCCATTAGATCTACATAGTAAGCGGTTGGGCCGATGATCGATTGGCATTCTGCGCAATTGCAATAATTCTGATTGCCGAACAGGTCTGCAAACCCGTCGAGACGTCTTAACCAGGGCATGGCGGCGGGTGCAACCTTGCCCATGCCCAGCCATCCCAGCCCGCCGTGTATATAATCGATGATGGCGCCTGCCTGGGTGGTGACCCTTTTGGCTGTTTCCTGCGCGTTTTGATAATATTTCGAAGCAACCTTGTCTTCCAGCGCAGAGCTGCTTTTGAAATTGGCATAGCTGTCCGATGCGATCTGGTAAGCCGCGTGGTATCCCTTCTCCATCAGGACATGCGCGTCTTCCGTATCCGAGGTCACCTGGTACATTCGCTGGCTGGCCCGCAGGCCGGCCGAGACAAGATCCCTGTCGGCATCGGCTATATTCTGAAATGACAGTTGCGCCAGGTCCTCGCTGTCCGGCGTCAGGTCGAAAAAGAGATAGGGCAAATCCTTGTTTTGCTGATAAAACTGGCTCATCATCTGGACCCGGCGTTGTGTCTCGGCGACCTTCTGGACGGGGGTTCTTTTTGGATCCCGCAGTACATCGGCGATCTGCAACCCAGGGTAGCGGTTGATCATGGTGCTGATGGACTCATAGTCGCTTTGCAATTTTGCGCGTTGGTCCGGTGTAGCCTGACCCAGGCTGAGGTTCGCAAAAGGTATATTATCGAATATTTTCGCGTTGGCGACCAGCAGGGGAGCGACACCCTGGAGCCCGCTCGTGAGGGCCGCGCTGTCCAGCGCAGGATGCAGCGCCGCGAAGGCGTCTTGCGGATAGAGCGTCTCTACCTGTTTGCGCAGGAAAGCGCCATAGGCGGAAGGATCGGCGCCCTCCGGCACCGTGATATTATTGTTCTTGATCAGTGTGGCCCAGTCGGCGCGTTTCATTCCAGCCAGGTCGCGCAGCGAGGCTGTATTGGTGGTGGTCGTATTTTTTTTCACCGCATCTGCCAGTTGTCTGTCGCCTGCCGCCAACTGGATGAGGTTTACCTGGAAACCCAGCGCATCGGCCTGGGCGGCTGAAAGAACCTTATCATCGACTAGTTGTTGCATCGAATCCTGGTCGAGATCATTGACCTCCAGGTCCCTTGCAGCCAGTTGATCCGCGGTTTGATCGGCGATCCCGGCTACGCTGGCGGCATGCAGCAGGTCCGATTTACGCAGCTCCCTTGCAAACAGGGTGTTGTTCTTTAATGGAACGTCTGGGTTGAAGACGTCGTCCAGGCTGGGCACAGCGTTCCAGCTGCCAAGCATGGAAAGGGCCTCGCGCTCGCCATGGTCGGACAATTGAGCATTGCGAAGCAGGTCGTTTACCGCAGACACGACAGGCTGGCCCTCTTGCAGGTTGCCGCCCAGGTCCATCTTCCTGACGGCGAGCTTTACTTCGAGCGAATTTCCGTCGAAATGATCGACCAGCGAATTGTGCACCTGTTGTACCGCCTTTTGTAAAAGCTTTCCATATAAAGCGGGATCGGATTGCTGCAATTCTTTTGGGGACCTGTCGGTGACGGCAGCGAGACGCGTGACCTCGTCCCTGTTGAACACCGGCGCCTGCGGCAGCGGGGCTATCACCGCCGGGTCCGATTGGATGGTCAGGACGAGGTCATACAGTTTGCCCGGGTTTTTCTGCGGAGTGCCTTCGGTGTTGTAGATGCAGTGCTCACCCGAGAATACACGGAAAAAGATATCGGGAACGGCACCGGGGCTCGGGATGCCGGGAATCGTTGTACCGGTAGTCGGGACACCGGCCGTCGTTGCACCGGGAGTCGCGGGGCCAGCCGTCGTGGCACCGGCAGTCATGGCACGGGCGGGCTCGTAGGTGATGGTAAATACGCCGTTGATATCGGTAGACTGCATTCCCAGGAAACCGCTTTTACCGTTGTCGTGGGTCCAGGCTTCCACGCGGAGGCCATTCACCGGGTCCTTCGATTGTGCATCGATGACCGTTCCCTGTGCAACATCGAGATCCGGCTGATTGTCGGGATTTTGCAACGGCACTTCGATAACGATGTTGTCGAGGTGGCTGAGGTCGGTCAACGGATGATCCTCCGTGTTATCGACGACTTCATTATCCTGGTATACGATAAAAAAGATATTGGAAGGCTTAGTCGTCAGCTTCGAATCGTCAAAGACGATGGTAAATCGTCCCCTGTTATCGCTGATATCGGTGCCCAGCTGATCGCTGATATTCCTGTCTTTGTACCACGCGCTGACTTTAAGTTTGGAAAGCGGACGTTTGGTCCGGGCGTCGGTGACGGTGCCTTTCAAGGTTAACATAAATGAGGGTTAATGGTTGGTGTTTTTTGAACAGTGTATGTTTTTAAAAGAATCGCACATATTTTCGACCCGGTGTGTTGCTAAAGATCGCCCGGATCACCGTCCGGCCGTTGACCCGAAGGAAATACGTCACCTGGCTGGGGGCAGTAGCGGTTGCCGAGGCATAACGCGGCTGTACCGAGAAGAAGATCCGGTCGGTGGAACTCGAACTCTCCACCAATAGCGCGACCCTGCCTACAAATTGATTGAACTGTCCCGTATTCATATGGGCCCATTGTGGAAAAGTATTGATCAGGCCGCCCAGCCCGCCAAAGCGGTTATCGCGTGCGTGTCCGGCCTGGAACACATTACCCTGGCGGCCATTGATATACTCCGAATGCTCGGCCTGCGCGGCCCCGCGTGAAGCTTCCGTCGTACCGCTTCCTTTCATACTCAGATGTTCCTTTTTCAATTCCCCGGTCACCGCGTCCAGCATGCGCGTACCTTCGGCATTCGTTCGAGCTGTTACCCGGTCGGTTCCCCCCGACCCTTTCGGTCCGAACCCGGACTCGCCTACGTCTCCCCCATATTGTCTTGCCAGCGGTCGCGGTCGGGGCGCCGGTGAGGAACCCGATGGCGACGAACCAGATGACGATGGTGATTCGGGCGGCGGCGCCGACGATCCGGGTGATGGGGCCGCTGCGGAGGTCTCCTCGCTTGCCGGCGTACCGCGTGGCGTAGCAGATGCCTGCACCCTGTCGGCCACATGTCCCATTCCCGCATCGAGTACGGCGCCGAATGCCATACCCTGGGCGCCTGCAGTCAACACCGCCGTCCCATTGCTAATATGCCCATCTCTCAGGATCTGGCTTCCGGCTTCGGAGGCCGAACCTCCGAAGCCACCCATTAAAGCACCCTTCCCGCCACGGACGAAGGCCCTGAAAGCTGCGGAATTGTTGAACGCCGAGTCCGCCGACAACAATGCCCTTTCCGAAAGCGTGGCCGAACCTGCCGTACGTGCTACTGCGGCAGCCTCTATGCTTCCTTTTGCGGCACTCGAGAGAGCGGCTCCTGCGCCCGCGGTGAGTACTCCTACCGCGGCGCCCACAACCCCTTGCTGGAGGGCATGTCCCCAATTTAAATTCGCCGCCACCGGCTTGCCCTGGAAGGCAAGCGTCATACTCTGGCTGGTGAGGTCTCCGGCAAAGCCCGCGGCAAAGCCACCAACGGCGCCTATAGCCAGCATCCCGCCCAGCGAGCTTGCGGCAGCCGCACCGAATACAGCCGTGGCCAGGCCTGCCGTGGCAATGGTCAGCACTACCGCCACGACGACCACTGCGGCGACGATCAATGCGGTTTGCCACCATTCCAGCTCCTCCGGCGGTTGTCCCGTACCGGTACCACCCGGGCTTCCATGGGCTGATCCATGAGGGTCCCCATTCGGGTCGCCCCCTTCCATTCCGGCGCCGGGCACATTTCCCTGGCCGCCAGGTTGCGCATTGGGATCTCCATGCATGTCATAGGGTGCTCCGGGATCCAGCGGGTGGGTACCGGTACCGCCTGCACGCGCGCCGCGCATGCTTTCGCCCCCTGCCCTATTCCGGGGCGCTCCCCCCGGACCTATATTAAGACCTGCGCCTGCGCCATTGCCGCCGGGTCCATTACTGCCTCCATTTGCACCATTGCCGCCAGGTCCTCCTCCACCGGGTGTGACTCCCTGTCCAACTCCCCCGGAAGCGACCGTCCCGCCGCCACCCGGGCCCCCCGTGCCATTACCCGGCACCGTACCGGCTCCGACACCATTGGCTGGCGCCATACCGCTGCCATTACCACTGCCCGCGCGACCATCGCCGGAACCCGGCCCGCCTGCAACCGAACCCGCACCCGCGTCAGCGCCGGCGCCATCCGCCGGCGAACCGTTAATCGTGATCCCGCCCTTATCGTCGTCGTCATCATCGGCTTCCCCACCTTTTATGACCGTCTCCGGAACTTCAATTTTGGAAGGCGGAGGGTCCGGCTTCGCGTCGACAGTGGGGGTAGTGATCGTAACATGTCCCGGGACGTTCTTTCCTCCTACTACGTTGGTGTGCGTTTTCTTCCACTCACCAATGAAATTCCAAAATTCCTGGGCCGTATTGAACGTCTTCTGGTAGCTGTCTCCCCCACTTTCCGTGATGACGGCAGTATTCGGGAAAGTAAGCGGCGCCGAGGTCGAATTGCCGGCGGCGGCAGGTCGTTGTGTTTGCGGGACGGGTTTTGTTTGTAATCCATCCTCGTCTTCATGGTTCTCCGGGCTATTATGCACGAATTGGTACAGGTTGAGCCCATCGGCATGTCCAATGGGGTCGGGACTCAGCCACCTGCCCATCCAGCATACATAGTACCTGTGCCCGTAGTAATAGAGCCCGGTAAAGTCATCCTGTTCTTTGCCCGAATACCGGTAATCCTTTACTACGATATCGAGCCACTGGTCACCCGCCATGTAAGCCGAGTCGCCGAAAGGAAAGAACTCTTCATAGCTGATGATGCCCGCGGATGCATCCAGCTCGAGGCTGGCGGCGTTCAGGTTCTCACACAACTGATAGTGCATCTTTTTTGCCGAAATATCCGTCGTCTCTCTGCCACCCGTATCCACCGTCCATTGATGCAGCATCCCTACGCTCTGCTCGCCGTATGTCAGATGAGAAGTGGTCCTGTTCAGCAGAAGGTTGTCGCCCATCCGGATGCGAACGATCTCGCAGCCATCCACGTAGATCTTCTCGGTAGCCTCTATTTGTCCCGACACCAGCCGCTCGGTTACTTTCCGCACCCGCTGGGCACCGATTCCATAGACATAGTATTCGGCGTCATTCGGCTGTCCTTCGCGCTGGATGACGACCGCATTCTGCAACTGCCCGAGGTAGTTCCATTCAAAGCTGCGCAAATTCGGCAGATAAAGACAGTTGCCGGACGCATCGAATTTCGATTCGGGATCGGCGATCGGGTTGCCGCTAAATTCGACATCCGGCAACGATCGGTTAGACATACCCGATACCCAGTAGTTGCGTTGCCAGGTAACGGGCGTTTCATTGGACAATGCCTCGGAGCTATGTTGCATCTGCAGGATATTCCCTGTCAGATCATATTGATAGGTACGCCGGTAACGACGTATCGATGCGCCGTTGTTGAGGGTGATATGCCGGGTGCCCTTTATAAAGCCGGGCGCTTCGGGCGCATGGGCATAGTCTCTTTCATCCAGTAACTGGTGCGTTCTTCCTTTGGCTTCAGTCAACTGGTAGAACGAATCATACGTGAATTCCTTCAGCGGAGATACGGGCAACCCTGTGATAAAGGATGCCCCGGGGCCCTGGGCGAGGTCGTTGACAAAAACAAGATTGCCGCCGGCATCATAGGTATACCGGATGTCCTGGTATAGCCTGCCGGGATCGCTCCCGGAGGGCAGGTGAGACGCGAGCCGCGACAGACGGTAGGAATATGGGTCGTAATAAAAGTCCTTCACCACAGCGTTGCCCAAAACCACCTGTGTCTGCTGCCCGCGCGCGTTGTAGGCCACCGCCTTCACGATCGGCTGATCGGTTAGGATGCCGTCGCCCGTCGTCAGCAATACCTGTTTTGTCTCGCCGCCCTGCTGGTAGATGTATTTTCGGACCGTTCCGTCCGGCAACCGGCTTTGTGTCATCCTCCCGAGGGCGTCGAATACCATATGGGTCGCGTAGGTATCGGGCAGGAGTCCGACGTTGGCGGGGTTGGTCCAGTCGGCGATATTCTTGTAGTCGGCTACCACCTGCTGCTCCTTGTCGAGTAACGCTCCGGTCAGGTTATAACGCATGGCCCGTGTCACGCCCGAGGGGTTGTCATGCTCCACGAACTGTCCGCGCTGATTCCGGTTGGATGCGTCAGTGGGATCGAGTGATTCACCATAGGTCAGGCGCTCGGTCATCAGGCTGATGCCCGGACCATCGACGTGTATCGAGGTGACGCGCCCCATCGGGTCGTATTCGAAGGATTGATGGAAATTGCGGCCGTCCCACAGGTGGATGACTTTATTGGTCGTTCCCGGGAACTGCCACTTGTCGCCCGCGTCGATACTGTGTTCGAAAAATGCCCGTCCCAGCATATCGCGCTTACAGGTGAAGGCCACGATGCTTCTTGCGTCGGTGATCCGCACCGGGTTACCCAGGAAATCGAGCTCGACGAGCGAGCTTTTGATCTGGCCGTCGAAATTCTTTTCTTCCTTTCGAAAGGCCCGCTCGATCGGATCGACATACGAGATCAACGGCGTATTCATATGGACCTGGCTCTTTGCCAGTGCCTGCCGTTCAGGGTCCGTCGGATCGGTCAGGGCTTCTCTTTCCAATTCATACAGACTTCCGCCTACCGCGTCTATCTGATCAAACTTACGCGAAAGCCATGGCGTCATTTCGATCTTCGTAACAGTGCCATCCGCATATTCCGCCCTGATCGCGCGACCCAGTGCATCGTAGAAAGTGAGCGCCGACTGACCGAACTTCTCCAGCACCTCGTCGGACTCGAAGGCTTCGGTCCCGGAAAAATAGGGTTCGAACTGCCGGACCACTTCCTGTTTGTTGTTATAGACGGTATGACCCGACACCAGCCACCGTCGCGAAACATCGGCCAGCACCGGCTCCCCGTCTGCGACAACTACCTTGCCCGCGCCATCACGTGAGATCGCCGCCCCGGGGTCCACCAGCCTTTTATCCTGCAGGCTTCGTCCAAATCCGTCATGATATTTTATCACCACCTGGCTGCCGCTGGTCTCCTGCCGGACACCCGTACCGGGATTCAACCAGTTTTCCCTGGTCACCAGGACGCTCCGCAAAGGCTGGCTATTCAGCTGCCAGTTGTCCAGCTCGTAATAAATGAAGGTCGAAATGCCCTGCACGAAACGCGCCGGGTCGTTGATAATGTCGTCGAACGTAAACCCGGATCGATCGACATAATTCTCCAGCAAATCATTTCCATATTTCACCACGGCTGCGGAATCTCCAAGTATATCGCCCTGTTCGGATGAATGCGTAATGATGCCCAAAGGATCATATCTCACCTGCGAGACATTCTTATTAGCATCGGTGATCTGATGCGGCGCAAGGAAATGATAATCCAGGTCCGCTGTTATCGAATTGCCTACCGGATCTGTTACGCCTGTCAGTTGCAGCGAATAAGCGTCATAGGTGTAAACATGCGAGCTATTGTCGACATGCGTTTCGGATTGCAGCAGGTTGAAGGCATTGTCGGGCGCGAAATGGGAGACATCTCCTTTATGCCACCACAGATCGTCATGGAACAGGTATCCGTTGGCATTGGGCATCGATGGGGCCAGCCTGGCCCCCAGCGCATCGTTCAGGAAGGCATTGTTGAAACAGGCCGTCTCCGTGTGGTGCAGCATCGGCCGGTCGGTCGTCGTGCCCGAAGCCAGCGCCGTGGTTCGTGTTTCATCCCAGTAATAATGTTTGACCCACTGCATCAGTCTTGCCTGCGGACCCGTAGTGAACGCCATTTCGAAAGACAGCGGCGGCGAAGATAACAGCACATCTGCCGCGGATACCAGTTCCTCATAGGAAAACAAGGAGCCGCCGGCCGGCACCAGTCCATGCAGCTCAAATTGTTTTTCCTCCAACGGGATCCCCAGGGCATAATGATCGGGTTCGTCGAAATGTTTTACCGAGATAACGCCCAGCTGAAGAATAGCGGTCTTCTGTTCGGGCAACGCCGCCGGGTCGGTGCCGGCATAACCCAGTTTCAGAACATGCGTACTGCTGCCGTATGGATCGATATGCAGGTTCAGCGTATGCAGGATACGCGGATACGCCGGCATTTGATCGAAGGTATATTGCAACTGTTCGATCGAGAATACCGCAAATGCAGCGTCGTCGGTGTCCGTGGAAGGTTGCAGACATCTGACGAGGAATCGTCCGGCATGGATGGTAAAGGGTACTGCCGCGCGTTGCCCCTTCTGGTCCAAACCGTAGGTCTCCGTGCGGATCATCTGGCCGGCCAGCGACCGTATCGCCTGCAGATACTCTTCCTCCTTCAGGGCATCCGCACTCTCGATCTTATAGTCGGAAAAGACGGCGGAAAGACCGCTGTAGTAGTTGGAAGACCTTTGTTTTTCATATCCGCTGACCCCGTTGTGATACCAGGTGCGAATACACACCGGGTCCGTAAATTCCGTCGCCGGTATCCCGGACGTCCCATCGTACACATCGGAGTCGTACTGGTCGACAAGACCAAAGCCCTTGAATGCCCTGTCTTCCCCATCGTAGGACCCGTCGTGGTATTCAAACCGCTGACGAAACGAGGTGTTGCCGATGGCATCGGTGGTTATCATCTCATCGACGACCGTCGAATGGTTTGGCAATCGTGTGATCCAGGGCGTATCCGTCAGTTTGTCCCGCAGGTAGTGGCGGCCGGAAAAGCCGTACACCAGCTCGACCTGCTGACCCATGCTGTTTTGCATTTTCAACAGCATATTGGGTCTGGTCCCCTGGTTCAATTCGAGGTAATTCAACGGTCCCTGGCCTTGCTGCAGCGAGGTCGACCAGACGAGACAGGGACTGCCGGTGACTAAAAAGTCGACTATCTGCATCGAGGCAAACTGATCGATGACAGGCAACCCTCCGATGGTTTTGGCCGGTAGGAAGGTATTACCGCCGATGTTGAGCCAATAGCTGATCTCTCCCTTGCCGAAGTAGATGAGATCCGCGGTGCCCGTACCCGTGAGATCCGTCAGCCTGATCCGCGACGCATCCAGTTCGAACCCATTGGCCAATACCGGGGCATTCTCCATAACGATCCCTTCTCCCCACCGGCCGTAACCCAGGTTGGGCCAATATTCCACACGGCCGTTTTGCACGCGTACCTGGTCGGGCAGACCATCCCCGGTCATGTCCGCCAAAAAATAATCCAGTGACGGGTCGAAGCCGATGACAGCGGCATGGCTGGTCCCATTTGAAACGGACTTGGCTATTTGCACGGGTGCGTCAAACCCATCGCGGCCTTTTGCGGGGAACCAGATGATGCGATCCTGTTCAACGGTGATCAGATCCGCCAGGCCGTCGCCGGTGATATCGATCATTTGGGAATGGACGCCCAGATCGGCGATCTGCGGCGTACCGGCAAAAGCATGATAGCCGCTCCAGACCTCCTGGTCGCGGTCATAAGAATAATATCCGGCCTCTCTGCCGTGCATGACAACGAGGTCAGGATTGCCATCCCCGTCGAAGTCGCCAAAGGTATAGGCGCCGATCGGCGCGGACGGTTTATGCAACACACGCTCTTGCGGTCCCAGCTCACCGTTCCCAAGATTGGGTTTATAATACCAGCTTTCATTCGTTTCGAACAGGATGCCTGGTATTCCTTCGCCATAAAGATCTACCCACTTATAACTCATACCCCCTATCCCGATGGGGGCGTTTTCGACGGAGCCCACTGTGGCGGACTGAAAGACGGTGTCGATCACTGCGGCCGAATACTCGAATACCAGCGGCGGCACTTGCTTTTCCGAATACACCGATGATTGGGCATTGCGCGTATAGCCGGAATAGGTGATGTCGTGCAAGGTCGTTTCGCGGTCGGGCATTTCGGTATAATGGAATGCCAGGTTGCCGATCAGCGTCGGACCATCGCCCAGTTCAGCGATATTATGGAATTGGAGGATGCGGCGGCATAGACGGTAGGTCCTCAGTTCGAAACCTGGACTATAGATCGAAAAGGGATCGGGTCTCGCCGGCCAGGTATTTGTGGACGTATAGGCAGTCGCCGCGGTATTCCCTTGTTCCCCATAATCCATCACGATCTCGAATAGCCACTGCTGCCCCGAAGGCTCTGCCTGGTCGGGATAGACCGGTATCCGGTTGCCATACCTGACCCTCTTCAGGTATTTCTGCGCCAGCCCGCTGCCGGTCCTGATCCGCGGTTGTTCATAGCTGGCAGTCCTGGCGATATTGTCCTGCGTCTCCCGGACATATTCGAATTGCACCACGTTGCCCAGGTTGTCATACTCCGACTCGACCAGCCATTGGAAAATATGATCGGGGTTTTCCGGATCGGATATCCGGCTGGCACCCAGGGGCGCCGCGCCAAATATCATCAGCTGGTTGTTCTTGTTCCACATGCGCCAATGGACATCCATATTCGTCTTATCCACCCATTTTTCAAATCTCAGGAAAGTAGGGTCCACGGCCGGTCTGAAATAATAAATGGAATGCGTGGAGCTATCGCTTTTTTTCGGCAGCCATCCGGCCGATTGTTTTTCGAGGAGAGGCACGAGTTCCTGGCTCCCGAAAGCGTACTTGAGATCTTTCGCGTAATCGGGATAACCGTTTTTGAGATACAACGAAATGGATGGGACGCCTGTCAATGTCCAGCCGATGCCGAACGGTGAATTCCTGCCACCCGACTGGTAAGACAGGTAAAGATCGGGGTGAAAGCCACTGCGGCCGGGCGTAAGCGGCACCTGCACCTGGATAGAGGCCGCACCCGACTGGGGATCCACCGACACACTATGCGGAATGACGATATCCTTGATATCGGTCTTCTTGAATTCCGGAGCTTTCATCATAGACAAAAGGTTATTGACTACGGATAAATTAATGTCCTGTTCAAGATGGTGGTGGTAGTGTAAAGTTCAGGTGAATCCCGGAGCCTTTATCCGGGCGGTGCGGATAATTAAATGTATCAATTATAACGGTGATTGCCAAAAACTATTTCGGCGCCTAAAGCCGGCCACCTGCCCTTACCGTATGCCTGTCGGTTGTTACAGCGCATCCTATACGAGCGTGCCGAGTAAAATACCCATATCCCCCGCAGGCAGGATATAGTCCGCCCCGTGATCCTTCAGAGCGTTTTCTGGCATGCTCTTAAATTGTGCATCGCTGGGTTTTTGGACAACAGAGATGCCTCCGGCATTTTTGATCTCCGAAAGTCCATGCGTTCCGTCGTCCATCATCCCGGAAAGGATAATGCCTATTACGCGCAATCCGAAGGTATCGGCCGCCGAGCAGAACAACGCATTGATCGTTGGACGAAAACGGTTTCGGGAAATCGTTTGTTCCAGTACAATCGTATTCAATTCCAACAGCAACTGGCGGTCCGATGGCCCGACATAAATTCGGCGTTTACAAATGAATTCACCATCGAAAGCCTCGGTTGCCTTGAGGGTGCCCATGCTGGAAAGAAAAGAAGGTAGTGAGCTATGCAGACTGGGAGGGAAATGCTGCACGATAAAAATAGAAGCATCGAGTGTAGCAGGCAAGCCGCGCACCAATTCCATAAGAGGAATCAGGCCACCGGCGGATGCGCCTATCACGACGATGTCTCGCTTTTGCATATAAAAGTTTTAAAATAGCAAACTGGTGGTCCAATTAGCGAAGTGCCTGGTAGCAAAAAACGATTATTGACCTGCTAGACTAACTTGAACGCGACCGTAAGGAAGGTGATCAAAAACTGAGTTCTGTTAGGTGCGAGGTGAGTAACGGAGGAGGGCGAAGCGAAGGTACGCCATTCAAATGGATTGCAAGATTTATTTTGGCGGATACCAAATGGACTATTCGTTGTCGTAGATGTCCTTTATCCGGGCCACCTGTAAGCGATACTTTTCAAAAAGCCGGCTCTTCGAAACGAAACCGACAAATCGCCTGTCTTCATCGATGACCGGGAGGTATTCGGCCTGGGTCCGATCAAATTCCTTTATCACCTTTGTCATCTGGGTATCGATTTGCAGCACGCTCAGGGGTTGGCGAAGGACATCCTTTATCAGCATTTTGTCGTAGACCTCCGGCTCGAACATCAACCCACGTATGTCGTTCAAAGCAATCACCCCGGTGAGCCGTTGCGCGGCGTCCACCACGGCGAAGACCGGCTTGTCAACTTGCGCTATATGACGGATCAGGTCTTTCAACGTGTCCGCCGGATGGAACACACGATGATCCAGCTCGGTAAGGCCCTCCAGGCTTAGCATCGAGAGGATATTTTGCTCACGACGGTGGGTAAAGATCTCTCCGGAAAGCGCCAGCTGTTTGGTTTCCATATAGAACGGCTCGAAGGTCTTGGCGATAAAATAGGCGATCGACGATACGATCATCAACGGTATGATCAGCCCGTAGCCGTTCGTGATCTCTGCGATCAGGAAGATCGCGGTCAGGGGACAATACATTACCCCGCTCAGCAGCCCCGCCATTCCAACCAGCGTAAAATTGCTTTCGGGAAGGTGAAGCCATGGCCAGCAGGTAGCATTCCAGAGCCGCGAGAAAAAGAAGCCCCAATAGGCGCCGACGAAAACCGATGGCGCAAAGTTGCCGCCGTTTCCTCCCGAACCGATCGTGATGGCCGCCGTCACTGGCTTCAATAAAAGAATGCAACCTGTGAACACAAGCAGCAGGAGGTTTTGAGGAATATGGCGGAGCCATGGCTCCCCGGGCAGGATACGCGTGGCCGTATCGTCCGCCAGCATCCTGACACTCTCATAGCCCTCTCCATACAGCGGCGCAAAAAACAGAAAGAAAGCGGCCAGCATCATGCCTCCGCTCAACGCCTTGGTATAGGGACTGGCTTTCCAATGGTGAAGGTTCCTATCGACGCCGCGAAACGCCTTTGCGTAATACAGGGATAAAAATCCAGCTCCCACCCCCATCAGGATATACATCGGGACATTCCTGTAATTGAAATTTTCCCTGAGCACGAAGTTCAGCATGCTGGATTCTCCGAAATAGATCTTGGAGCATAGCACGCCGATCACCGCCGCAATGATCAGCGGCACAAAATAGCTGACGGTCGTCTCGGCAAGCAGCACTTCTACTGCAAACATAACACCGGCAATCGGTGCGTCGTATACCGCCGCAATGCCCGCGGCAGCCCCGCAAGCGATCATCAGCGTCCGTTCCGGGTAACTTAGCAGCCCCAGCCTGGCCATTGTCGAACCAAGCGAGGATCCCGTAGCGATGATGGGGGATTCGAGCCCCGCAGAACCCCCGGACCCAACCGTAAGCGCGCTGGTGACAAAGTGGATATAGTTGTTGCGCGAGGGAATAAAGGACGACTTGCCCGCAATCGCCTTCAGCACCATGGCGATGCCCTTTTCAATATGTCCCCGAAAAAATCGCTGGATGATCCAGGTCGTGAGGAGCAGACCGGCTGCGGGGCAAAGCAGGAAAAGATACACCTTGCCATTGAAATGCTGGACCAGCCGTTCCACCTGTTGCACCGATCGCTTCAGCAGGACAGCCATCAAGCCCGACACGAGCCCGGTGAGGGCAGCAGTGATAATGATATACTGAACTTTGGTAATGCGCGTCCGCAAAAAATGCATTCCGTTACGATAGCCCCGAATGATCTTTTGTTTTAACAGCCTGATTCGTTCGCGCATATGCAAATATAGTAAAGATGCCGCACCGCCGGTTCGAATCCGGCCGCCCGCTTAGCTGCCCCAGATCAGTCTTTCTTCCCGGATCTCGCCGGAGGGAAGGATCAGGCGGATGAAATACATGCCCGTGTACATAGATCTCGAGCGATCGATGGATATCTTATTGTCTCCGCTGAGGATGACGGACCGGCTGTAGATCAGAGAGCCACCGGAATTGAATAGTTGGAGCTCGATCCTGTCTCCTGTCTTCAGCCCATTGCAACCGATGGTCACATGGTCATGGGCAGGATTGGGATAGACCTGGAAATAAATATTCGTGGTGAGATCCATTGCGATGCTGACGATCCGGGAATAATCGGCTTTCCCATCGAAATCCACCTGTCGTAATTGATAATAGTTGGTTCCGTCGACCGGCGAGGCGTCAGTAAAGGAGTAGTCCTGGGTGATGTTGGAATTGCCCCGCCCCGCCACGGTGCCGATCACGCCGAAGTGACTGCCGTCCGTGCTGCGCAGCACATCGAAATGGTCATTGTTATTTTCGTTGCTGGTCGTCCATTGCAAACGGACGGCCGAATTCTGACGGCTTGCCCGGAAATCCTGGTACACTACAGGAAGCACGCTAAGAAAGCCATATACATTCACCGTTCCCGAGAAGGTCGCCATGTACACCTTGCCGTTGACCACGGTAGGCGATACGAACTTGGCAAAACTTCCCAGCGAATCCCGGTTAGGCACTTCCGCGGAATTCCATATTTCGGTCAGGGTATTTGCATTGAATGCGCGGAGGACACCGCTGACCGTATTGATATTGGCATTTCCAAGGGGATAGTTCACCCAAAGTATCCCGCTGCCTGCCTGGTGGCCATTTGCGGAAAGGGCCATGATGCCTCCCGGCAATTCCGGCATTTCAGTGCGGGACCCTTTGGCAAAGGGCGTCGTGTTGATCTGTTTGGCAAGGTAGTCAAACCGGAAGGCCTTCAATACATCGTTTTGCGCCCACCAGTAAGTGAGGGCCGTATTGGAGTTGGCCGAGCTGTCCCCCCAGATCACCGGTGTTCCCATCACTTGCCCGGGAAATAGTTTAACCTCCTGCAGGATTTGGTCAGCGCTGGGGTCGGTGCCGGCATGGTAGCCCCCCATATTATCCCCATCCACCAGGTACATAATGCCTGCCTTTCCCGCATTGAGGATCAGGTGGGTGCCCGGGATGATCATAGCACCCCCGCTGCCCGTCTCGCCATCGGTTCTATTGAGGCTATCGTAGTTATAGGGGGTAAATGAATCGGTTATAGGGAGGGTCCCTTGAGCGACGTTCGGAACAAGTTTAATAAAGGATTCCCCCTGGTCCCTTACTCCGGTCTGCCCGGTGCCGGAAACCACATATAAATTTCCGGATGCGTCCACCGAGGGCCCTGCTCCGGCCATCCATATTCCGTCGAAGGCCCCGTTCGGGTTCAGACATCCCGTAATGATCCGTTGGCTGATATTGCCGGCATTATAGCCGAATATCCATCCATGATAGGGCCCGATGTCAGCATAACTGGCATAGGCGATGTAAACGATGCCGTTGCTCAGCAATAAAGCGCAGCGCTGATTCGATTTGTTGCTTACAAAGCTGATGGTCGTGCCGCCATCTCCGGTGCCGGCAATGGTTGCAGCTATAAGCTTCGATCCCCCGAATTTGGGTAGACCGGTGCTCAGGTCCAGGGCATGGAGGCTATCGGAATATACGGAGCCTACCTGGTGCTTGCTGACAAAATAAATAGTGTTCGTGGATTTGTCGATGCAGGGAGTGCCCATTATCCCGATCTCGATGTGAATGTCGTTGTAATCGTGCTCGGCGATATTAGCGTTGGGCAGCGGCACGGAGTTGCCATAACTCACCTGCCAATAGGGGGTACTGGCTTTGCTTTGGTCATCCGCATCGTACGCATAGATATTATTGTGCATATCGGCGATGTAGACCACGTTCTTTTTCCCTAGCCCGGGAATGGTTACACCGGTCACATACAGCGGTTGCGCATACACCTGCCCGCTGACATTGTAGGACCATAGCTTCCCAAACGTGGCTGAATTGACGTTCGAGGCCGTCAGGGAGGTCTCCAGGAGATTAGCTCCTGTTCTGCTCGCATCGAACCGGTTCATGAGGAAGTCGATTTTGTCCTGGGCAAGGGACGGGAAGCCGGCCAGACAGAGCAAGAGGGCAGCACCCGGAAGCGCTCTTTTCAGGAACAGGTTAACGGCATTTGTTTTCATGTGCACTTTCGGTAGAGTGTTAGATGACAGCAAGCACCCTCTCCGGAACGCCGGAAATGGCGGGCCTGGATAGGATAGTGAACCTTAATGCTTAATAAAAGATACTGGGAATCGTCGGATTTTCAGGAAGGATGAGATGGGGAACCTTGAGGCTCGTTAAGCGATGGATACATAACAAACCTAATCGAAAATTTTGAAATTTGCAATAGTAGATTTCCGGAGGTTTGCAACCGGTTTAAAAAGGCGTGCGTATTAAGCTGCAATTTCCATACCCCGAAAGACAATAATAGACAGGAACATGTCCGGTTTGCGCCCGGCCGGGGAACAACTATTGCATAGCTGTTAGTCCATTTGGTTTCCCTTGCAACCTCTTTTGTATATCATTTTGCTGCAATCTGTGGAAGAACCTGCTTCTTTTCAGGCGGACCGGATCAACCATCTTTTCAACAACTTCAATATCGCGGCCGCCGCCGTTCTGCTGCTCGTCATCGTGCTGACGACGTGGTTTACGATCCGGTTCAGACGGCGGCAGGGAGATAATAGCGAGGGCGCAGAGATCTACGGGAACCGAAAAATAGAGATCGTCATGATCGGCATTCCCGCTTTGCTGCTGGCCTGGCTTTTTTATCAAACGTTGTCTGTCGCGGGTGACGTGATGCCTTATTCGAAACCGCGACGGCCGCCGGACATCATCATCACTGGTCACCAGTTCTGGTGGGAGGTCGATTACCCGGGAAGTCATGTCATCACCGCCAACGAGGTCCATCTGCCTGTAGGCAGGCAACTGGTGATGGAGATGCGGAGCGCCGATGTCGTCCATGACTGGTGGGTGCCGCAGTTGGGCAACAAGATGGACCTTGTCCCGGGAGTAAAAAATTATCTCTGGTTGAACATACACCGGCCGGGTAATTATATCGGCACGTGCAGCGAATTCTGTGGCGAGCAGCATGCCTGGATGCGCATCAGCGTCGTCGCGCAGGAACCGGCAGACTTCAATCGTTGGCTGGATTCCAATAAAGTGGCAGCATCCCCGCCGCAAGACGATCTCGGCCGGCAGGGAAAAGCGTTGTTCGAGGTCAGGTCGTGCGCCAACTGTCATCGCGTCAAGGGCACTTCCGCCGCGGGCACGGCCGGTCCCGATCTGACGCACATCGGGAGCCGGTCGACCATCCTGACGGGCCTAATGGAGACAAACGAGAAAAACCTCGCCGATTGGATCGAACATCCGCAGGAGATCAAGCACGGAGCCTATATGCCTGAATTCCTGTTCGCCAAAGATTCCATCCGGGCCCTCGCACATTATCTCGAACAATTGAAATAAAGACAAGGCTGTTATGGGAAGTACCTTCAAAATACCAGACCCCGCGTCACCCTTTCCGGGTCTCGGCGTGGAAACCGACCAGGGGCTGCTTCAATGGATCTGTGCAGTGGATCATAAAATGATCGGCATCATGTATTTGGTCATGTCGCTTTTCTTCCTGGTGGTCGGCGGAGCGCTGGCATTGCTGATCCGCATACAGCTGGCCGTTCCACTGAACCATTTCCTGCCGCCCGAAACATTTAACCAGTTCTTCACCATGCATGGCACGACGATGATCTTCTTCGTGGCCATGCCCGCTATCTTCGGCCTTGTGGTCTATTTCGTTCCCCTGATGATCGGAGCGAATGAGATGGCCTTCCCGCGGTTGAACGCATTTGGTTTTTGGATGACCCTGTTCGGCGGCCTCCTGCTGTATTTCAGCTTCCTGGCCGGCGGTGCTCCCGATGTAGGCTGGTTCAGCTATGCACCTTTGAGCGAGCGCAACTATTCGTTCCATTCCGGGGTCGATTATTTCGCGATGGGTCTGCTCGTCTCGGGCATCGGGAGTGTCGTGACGTCCATCAATATCATCGTGACCGTGCTGCACTACCGCATCCCCGGCATGCGGCTGAACAGACTGCCTTTGTTCGTTTGGATGGTCTTCGTCAACTCTTTCCTTTTGCTGGCCGCATTCCCTTCATTGAATGCCGCGCTCGCCATGCTTTTGCTCGACCGGCAGCTCAACGCGCATTTTTTCAATACCGCCAATGGCGGGTCGGCCCTGCTGTGGCAGCACCTGTTCTGGATCTTTGGACATCCGGAGGTTTACATTGTGGTCCTGCCTGCCTTCGGTATGCTGTCCGAGGTGTTCCAGGTGTTTTCGCGAAAACCCATTTTCGGGTATGCTTTCGTGGCGGCTTCGAGCGTGGCGATCGCGTTGCTGTCCTTCGGCGTATGGGCGCATCATATGTTCGCGGTCGGAATGGGCAATACCCTCAATAGCTTTTTTTCCGCCGGCAGCATGCTGATCGGGATACCCACCGGGGTGAAGATATTCAACTGGCTCGGAACGATGTATGGAGGCAGGATCCGGTTCACGACTCCGATGCTTTTCGCTATCGCTTTCCTGATCGAATTTACCATAGGGGGAATCACCGGCATTGCCTTTGCGATCTTCCCCATCGACTGGCAGCTGACGGACACCTATTATGTGGTGGCTCATTTTCATTACGTGCTCATCGGCGGGACCGTCTCCGGTCTGCTGGCGGCGTTGTTCTACTGGTTCCCCAAGATGACCGGCCGGATGATCGATGAAAGAGGCGGAAAATGGTTCTTCTGGCTTTGGACCATAGGCTTCAACCTGACCTTTTTGGTCCAGCACGCACTCGGAATGCTCGGGATGCCGAGACGGGTATACACCTATCCGCCTCTTCCCTGGTACCAGACGCTGAATTTCATTTCGACGATCGGCGCGATGGTCATGGGGATAGCGGGATTGTTGCTGGTCTACCTGATCTGGAAGTGCGGACGATACGGCCGGCCTTCGGGTTCGGACCCCTGGGATGCCTATACGCTGGAATGGTCGACCCGGACATCGCCGCCGCCCCTGAAGAATTTCGAGGACCTGCCGCCGGTGACCGGCCGTCGCGCCTGGTGGGACATGAAACAATCCCGGCTTGCCGCTGGCACGGGGCCCGAACCGCAAAATCCCAAATCATGACACAATCCGAAAATACCACCATGATGCAGACGGTCATTTATACCGAGGCCTTCTTTTTCCTATGTCTCATCATGTCCTTTATATACCTGGCGTACAATACCGGCTTCGAACCGCATGAGCTGAACCGGTTGGATATCAAGACGGCGGGGATCTTTACCGTGGTACTGGTCGTCAGCAGCCTGACCCTTCATATTGCGGAGATCGGATATGCCCGGGGAAAGCCGGCCATGATGAGAGGATGGCTGATCGTCACGATAGTCCTGGGGGCCGTTTTCCTCGCGGGCCAGGGCACCGAATACGTACGGCTGATGCGGGACAATGTTACGCTCAACGGAAGTGTTTTCGGAACCAGCTTTTTTACGCTCACCGGTTTTCACGGTCTGCATGTGCTGGTGGGACTGATCATTCTTTCGATCGTCCTGGTGCTGGCTTTCCTGCGCGATTCGAAGAGCGCCATCGGTACGGTTGCGCTGTACTGGCATTTTGTGGACGTCGTCTGGATCTTCGTGTTTACAGTGGTCTATGTATTGCCGCAATTCACGAACATTTAAAACCTGTGCTATGCGCGTCCTGTTTTTTATTCTCGGCATCTTCATCCTCGCGGCCAGTATGGCCGTGCCGCTGCCAGCGCTTGACGCCAACGCCCCATTCAGTTCGCATATGCTGCGGCATACCTCACTGCTGCTGCTGGTCGCCCCGTTGCTGATCATGGCCATCCCGCCGGCCGGGATTGCGGACCGGCGATTGACCGGACTATCGCGGATGACGGCGCGAATACCATTTGCCGCCTGGCTGACGGGTATTCTCGTCATGTGGGCCTGGCATGTACCGGGATGGTACAACAGCACCGTGCACGCCGACATCGTGTCGTGTGCGCCGCTGGGGCCCACGCTCTCCTCGCACCTGGTCGCGAACGCCGGCGGAGCAGGGATCGTGGCTGACAGAGTGCTTGCGCTGCTGCAAGATGGGAGCCTGCTCATCGGCGGTTTCATCTTTTGGTGGCCCGTGATCACCCCGTGCCGTTCGCTCCGGCTGCCGCCGTTGCGGGCGGTCGTTTACCTGGCTTCCGCCTGTATCTGCTGTTCGCTGCTGGGGCTTCTCATCACTTTTGCACGGCCGGGCATTTATCAGGGCGTCGCCCTCACCGATCAACAGATCGGCGGGATGATCATGTGGGTGCCCTGCTGTTTTGTATACCTGACAGCATCGATGGGGCTGCTGATCGAATGGTTGTCCGGAAAAGATGCCGACACTCCGATTTCCATATCAAAAAAATATACATGACACCCGAAATGAATCCCGGTGAGGAATTGCCGGCCCCGAAACAACCCGATGCGCTTCCTTCGTCCGCGCCGGCCGGCGAACTGCCGCCGCCGGGCCACAGGTATCCCGCAAGACCAGTCCATTTGCCGGAGCCCACGTACTGGCCGTTCTTCCTGGCAATCGGCATCACCTTTATCGGCTGGGGCCTGATCTCCACGTGGTTGATCACCGTGGGAGGCGTGATCGTTTTGATTATCTCACTGATCGGATGGATAAATATTTTGCGTCATGAGCAAGATTGATATATACGAGGACGAATCAAAACACCAGCGGTCTTACGACAAGGATAATCCCGAGGAAATGACGCGCAAACAATTCATGACCCGCGTCAGCCTGAGCATAGCGGCAGTCAGCGCAGCTGTCATGGCGGTACCGTGTATCGCCGCCCTCGTCGCCCCGCTTCTCGAAGAAAACCCAAGCTCGTGGCGCACGGTCGGCCGCATCGAGGATTTCCCGGTGGGCAGTACCCGTCTTGTCGATTTCGAAAATGCCGATGCGGAACCCTATTCCGGCATGCTGACGAAATCTGCCGCCTGGCTGCGTCACGTAGACCAGGACAATTTCACCGCGTTTGCGGTGAACTGTACACACCTGGGCTGTCCCGTCAGATGGGAAGAAAACGCTCAACTATTCATGTGTCCCTGTCATGGAGGCGTTTATTATAGCGACGGCACCGTGGCAGCGGGTCCTCCGCCGCGAAGACTGCCGGAATACAAGGTAAGGGTCCGGAACAGGGAGATACAGCTGTTGACTGCCCCTCTCCCCATTACCGTGGTATGACCGATAACCGAAACCATTTATTCAATCCACATGAAGAATTTTTTTAGACGAATCTGGGGCTGGCTCGACGACCGCATCGGCATCAATGATCTGTTGCGCCCGCTGGTCGATCACCCCGTCCCGCCGCGCGGCCTGTGGATGTATGTTTTCGGCAGTGCGACACTTTTCATGTTCATCCTGCAGGTTGTAACGGGTGTCGCACTGTCGCTGCTCTACCAGCCTTCTTCCGCCAATGCCTATCATTCGCTGGAATTCATCACCTACCAGGCGAAGTTCGGCAACATCCTTCGCAGCGTCCATTTCTATGGCGCATCGGCCATGATCATCCTCGTCGGTCTTCACATGATCCGCACGTACATCACCGCGTCATATAAATTTCCGAGAGAAATGAACTGGATCAGCGGGGTGTTCCTCCTCCTTTTCACCATCTTCATGGGATTTACCGGGCAGCTGCTGCGCTGGGATTCCAATGGGGTATGGTCTTCGGTCGTGGCGGCGCAGCAATTGGGAAGGGTGCCCTTTTTCGGAAAATATCTCGCCAGGCTTCTGCTGGGGGGCGACACCATCGGCAGTCATAGCCTCACCCGATTTTTCTCCTATCATGTCTTCATCATTCCCGCATTCATTTTTGTTTTCATCGCGTTGCATCTCTACCTGGTGTTCAGGACCGGGATATCCGAACCACCCAAGGCAGGCAGGCTGGTCGATCCGAAGACCTATCGGAAATGGTACGAGGACTATCTGCACAAGTATGCGATCCCTTTCTGGCCCAATGCCGTCTGGCGGGACGTGCTGTTCAGCAGCATCATCGTGATCCTGATCATCCTGTTTGCCTGGCTCCGGGGTGCGCCGGACCTGACGACGGAGCCGAATCTTGCGTATATCCACACCTCGCCAGCCCCAGACTGGTATATGGTCCTGTTCTTCGCGCTGTTTGCCCTTATGCCCCACAAGATCGAATCGGCCGCTATGACGATCGGCCCGACACTGACGGTGATCATCTTATTCATTATTCCCTTCCTGTCGAATAAGGGCGAGCGCAGCCCTATGCGACGTCCATGGGCGATGTTCGGCGTCATCTGCGTGTTCATATTCGTCATCAGTCTGCTGGTCCTCGGGCTTAAGCACCCCTGGTCCGCCGATTTCGATGCCAAACCGGTGCCTGTCGCCGCGATCCACCCGGCGCATCCCGATTCGACCGTCGTCGCGGGTTCACACCTTTTCTATAGCAGGGGCTGTGAATACTGTCACAGGGTCAATGGCTATGGCGGTAAGGCCGGGCCGGATCTAAGCTTCGTCGGCGCCCGTCTTACCGCACAGGAGATGACGATACGGATCGTCAATGGCGGCGGGAATATGCCTGCTTACGGAAGCATACTCAACCGGAGCGATCTGCAGACATTGATCGATTTCTTAAGCGCGCAGAAATAATGGATCATGCAGTCCGCCTGGGTCGTTCTCATGAGATCGGTCTTGAAGCCGGGTTGTTTCGGTAATAAGTGAGTTTTGAAAGGAACATCTCGGCCATCTTCGCCGCGCGCCATTTGGCCTCTTCCGCCTTGACGCCCTGGAACAGCGCATCCACCGTGGCATTCCAGTGAACCAGCCAGGCTTCGAAGTGACGGCCTTCCAGTGGCATGCGGACATGGGGGGGAAACGGACTTCCGAAATAGGTGTGTTCCTCCAGCAATACCGTCTGCCAGAATCGATACATTTTGTCGAGATGTGCCGGCCATTCGTTCCCGATGGCCCCGATGAAGATGGGTCCGATCAGCTTGTCCTCGCGGACCTTTCCGTAAAACGTGTCCACCAACACACGCACATCCTCTATGTTAGAAATATCCATACAATTGTTGTTTTTTAATGCCTTTGGCGATCTCCCTGATCCCAATCCGTCCGCCGTCTTCCGACCGCTGCGCGATAAAGATCATCGCCCTTATGGAGTATTCCCATGTTTTTGAAAACATCCCCGCAAAGATACCAGGCATTTGTAAATAAAAGATGGATTTGTCTTTTATTTGTTCGGCGAGCCTCGGGGAGCGGCAGGATGTCCATGAATTTGACCCGAACTGTCGATCAGCCTGCGGAGTGCGAACAGCAGCCGCCGGTCCTTTTCGCGCAACCTGCCGGTCCGGTCGGGCGGGCAATCCAGGATGAGGATATTGTCCTGCGCCGTGGCGATCCGGTACAGCCGGAATAATTCTTCCGGTGTCTTGTAAGCGGTGTCCCGTGTATTGTAGAACCATTTCCCGCTCATGCAAACGGTCGTTTCCCAGGGCATGTAATAGAGCTTTCCCTGGTGGGAGAACAGCTTTGGATCGGGAGTGGCCGGCAGATACGGGTCTCCCATCCGAAAATCGCTGGGGAAGTAACGGATCGGGTAGCCCGTTCTTTGCTCGGTCGGAAGCACCCAACTGGAGTCCGGATCGGGGTTGCCGGGTCTGCCGATGGACCAGTTGACGCCGATCTGGCACTGGGGTTCCAGGTTTTTTACCGTAGCATAGATCGCTGCGATAGGCCAGCGCGAACGCTGCTTTTCCCAGCCGGCATCGAGCCATAGCTCGACGATCGGTGTATAAGGATGAGTGATGCCGATCAATTCTTTCAGTTGTGCGATCATATACCTGTTATAGCTCCGGTCCAGGGATGTGTCGCGCGGATCAGGGTTCAGGTGACGGTCCCAGAGGGAATAGTACAGCCCCAATCCGATGCCGTATTTCCTGCACGCTCTGGCAACAGCCTGTACTACATTCGTCCGGTTACCCGAACTTCCGACATCGTAGGTTGTGTACCGGCTATCCCAGAGGCAAAAGCCGTCTTCGTGTTTGGTCACGAGGATAACATATTTCATCCCCGCCTCTTTGGCCGTGGCGATCCATTGCGCCGCGTCGATGGCTGACGGCCGGTAGACGGACGGCGGCCTGGTGCCATCGGTCCACTCCTCGTCGCAAAATGTATTGATGCCGAAATGGATGAACATGCCGTACTTTCGCCCGATTTGGGCAAGTTGTTCCCTGCCGGGGGCAGATGACGGCTGGGGTTCGGGCTGTGCGCAAGCGGACGCCAGCCACTGAATGGAAACAAGCAGGCAAAAGACGAGTTTCATGGTAATAAAATTATTAATATTGCCATTACAACCACAATCATCTTTTCAAATCGTTCCGTCGCATGACCCCTGAAGAAGACAAAATCTGGAAATCGATACAGGCAAGGGACAAGCAGGCATTTGAGCAATATTATAAGGACCATTACCGGCTGTTCTACATAGCGGCCATTAAATACCTGGCAGACCCCGGTCTTGCCCAGGAGGTCGTCAACGACGTGTTCGTCACCCTATGGCAAAATGCGGACAAAGTCGTCATCCAGTCTTCGTTAAAAGCCTATCTCCACCGTTCGGTGATCAACCGGAGCCTCAATCTGCTGGACAAGAATAAAAGAGATCGCCAGCAACTGGAGATCAGCCGACAGGCGGAAGGGATCGCTGAGCCGAAAGAAATGGAAACCAATGAACTGAAGCTGCTGCTTTACCAGGCGATCGATTCGCTGCCGGAACAGTGCCGCAAGGTATTCCGCATGAGCCGCTTCGAGGGACTGAAGCAGCAGGAGATCGCCGACCGGCTGGGAATTTCCATCAAAACAGTTAAAAATCATGTCACGAACGCGCTTCAGCAATTGAAACGGGTCCTGGACGGTTGGCATAACCTTCCACTACTAATGGCGTTGATTAACTATTTTTTTTGGCACCGGCACTAGGTCCGGGGAACCTTTTTTTTGTCTTATAATCGAAATGATGGCCACACCTTCCAAATATGAAGCCCTCCCCTGGCACCTGATCATCCAGGCGTTGCAGGAGGAACTGACACCCGAAGAGAACGAATTGTTCGGGGCATGGCTGGCTACGTCTCACGCCAATCAGGCTACTTACCAGCGGCTTCAGCAGTTGTGGAAGGAACGGTTGTCCGATTACCCGCTTTACGCGGCTGCCGATCCGGATAGCGCATGGGGGGCATTGCAGCAGCAGCTGGCCACTCCGGTGACCGCAGCGGACAATAAAACGGTTTTTCATCCCCGCCTTTCGGTTAAGCTCGCCCGGGTAAGGCGATGGTCAATGGCAGCCGTATTGATCTTCCTGGTCGCAGGGATCGCCATCTGGCAATTCCGCGCAAAGCAAGGTATGACGGAATATGCTACCACCGCGGGCGAGCAAAGAACGATTCCCCTACCCGATGGATCGACTGTGGTGCTTGGACCCCAGAGCCATCTCCAGCTGGATCGTTCCTACAACAAGACCGACAGGACCGTTTTCCTCCTCGATGGCCAGGCGCATTTCGATGTCGTACACCTGGCGCAGCAACCTTTTGTCGTCGATATGGATAACGCGAGCGTGCGCGACATCGGTACCAGCTTTATAATTACGAAAAACCACGATAGCATCACAGTAACTGTAACGACCGGAAAGATCGCCTTCACGGAAAAGGCAACGGGGAAGACGCAGCAGCTGTCCGCGGGCTCCGCACTCCGTCTGTATACAGCACTGCAGCACAACGGAGAGATGGTCATTTCCGGCAATGGCAGCCTCCGTTTCGACAATGCCCGACTCTCGGAAGTGGTCGACGCCCTTCAAAAACAATTCGGCCAGAGGATAACCCTGCAGGACTCTTCCATGGCTCGGAAAAGGCTGACCGTCCACCTGGACGGAGAATCGTTCGACAGCTGCATAAAGGTCGTTTGCGCGATGCTTAGCCTGGAAAGCGTTCCGGATGGCGGCGGGATCATCCTGAAGGCGGCCGCCCCGAATAAGTGACCGGATATACTATCACCGCGGTTGTTGACGTTTTCAGCCCATGTTTTCATGCAAGCGTGCTACAGTACTGCTTTTGTCGCTGACCTGCCTGGTCGCGGCGCACGTTTCCGCCCAGGACACGACGTTCAAACGCACGCTCGTCACCGTTACGCTGAAAAATACGTCTTTCCAGGGGGCGCTTTCGGTCATAGAATCCAGAATTCCCTATAAATTCGCCTATAATGACGACGTGGTACAGGGGCAAAAAAGCATTACGCTGATCGCTGTGCAGATGCCGTTGCCCGATCTCCTGCAACAGCTGCTGCAGGGGACCCCGATCACTTACGAGCTCATCGGCGACCAGATCGTCCTTCGAACCTCCCATCCCTTTTCAAGGGTCACGCTCAGCGGGTTTATCAGAGATGCCAGATCGGGTGAATTGCTGATCGGCGCGAGCGTTTATATCCCCTCTTCGGGGAATGGCATCCTCTCCAACAACTATGGCTTCTATTCCTTGTCGGTGCCAGCGTCCGACACGCTCGATCTGGAAATATCCTATGTCGGCTATAAATCCGCGTTCAGAAGGATCAGCGTCGCCGTTGATCAAACGCTTTCCTTCGAGCTGGAGCACAACGACGACCAGGAATCGATCGGCAAGCTGGTGGTCGCAAACGACAAAAGAGAAGACAACGTAAAAAAGAACCAGACCGCGCGGATCGATCTGTCCAATGAGATGATCATCGCGGCGCCATCCGTCAGCGGTAGCGGGGATCTCATCGGCTCGATAGAGATGCTGCCGGGCGTGCAGGCCGGCATCGACGGCGCCCCGGGATATTTCGTCCGGGGTGGAAATGCAGGCCAGAACCTGATCCTGCTGGATGACGCAACCCTGTACAACCCCAGCCATATATTCGGATTGGTCGGGATCTTCAACCCACCGGTAGTCAAATATGCCAGCCTGATGAAGGGCGGATTCCCCGCGGCCTATGGCGATCATGTCAGCTCGGTGCTCGACGTGGTCATGAAGGATGGCAGCGACCAGCAGACAGGCGGTACCGTCCAGATGGGGACCGTTTCGTCCGGCGCTACAGTTTACGGACCATTGGAGAAGGGGAAGTCGTCCTGGCTCGTATCGGGACGCCGCAGCACGACGGACATTTTGCTCCGTCCGCTGTTGGACAGCAATTATTTCATGAACTATTATTTCTATGACGTAAATGCCAAGCTGACCTTCCAACTTTCGCCGGCGGACAAGCTCATGTTGAGCCTGTACTCCGGGCGAGACAACAATACCTACTCCGGCGACTCCGTAAATGCGAGCGGGATCGATTATTCCATGAATTACGGCAACACCGCCTTCATGGCGAGATGGAACCATCAGTTTTCCGGCAAACTGTTCATGCATTCGTCCGTGGAGTACAACCGCTATCACCAGTTCCTCTCCGCCAGCCAGCAGGGATATTTCGCGCAACTCTATTCCGGCATCAACGATGTCAACGCCAAAACGGAGCTCAATTGGTACCAGTCCACTTCGCACACGATCAGCGCGGGGGCAGACGTTCTCCGCCAGACGCTCTATCCCGCATCGCTGTCGGGCCAGAAAGCCCCTGCGGACTCGGGGTTGACCATCGTTCCATCGGGTATCCCGCCGAAAGCCGCCGACCGGATCGCCGTCTATGCCGGCGACAATATGAAATTCGGCCAGCGCTGGCAGTTATATCTTGGGGTCAGAGCGCCCTACTTTTTTAAAACGGACGCCAGCTATTTTTCACTCGAGCCCCGTCTTTCGCTGCTGTACCTGGTCGATCCGACCACCAGCGTAAAGGTATCCTTTACCGATATGCACCAGTATATCCATCTCGTGCAGAGCTATAATGCGTCATTTCCCGCGGAGATCTGGATCGGCAGCAGCAAGGTCGTGCGGCCGCAGACATCCAATGAGGTCTCTGCCGGCCTTTACAAGAATTTTGCCGACAACGCTATCCAGACCAGCATGGAGTTCTACTACAAACAGATGGGCAACCAGTTGTTATTCGGAGGCGTCGATACGCTGGTCATCGACAACTCGCTCGAAAAGCAGCTGATCTTCGGAAGGGGATGGAGCTACGGTGCGGAATTCCTGGTCCGGAAGAACAGGGGCCGATGGACGGGATGGCTGGCTTACACGCTGGCCTATGCTTACCAGCAGTTCGATTCGCTGAATGAAGGCGAAACCTTCCCCTTCGCATACGACAGACGGAACATGCTGGACATCTCCACAGCCTATGCGATCTCCCCGCACTGGAAGATCGCAGCTAATCTGCTGCTCGCCAGCGGGCGGGCCTTTTCACTCAGCCCGGATTCCTCCTATATCCTGAACCCGGGACCGGGACGCAGCCCGCTTTTCGATAATCCCGGAAGAGGTCAGGGAAGGGGCCGCGGATTGAACAGGGGCGGTGGGTCCTGGGACGTCGTAGCTAACAATTACCGCCTTAACCCTTATAACAGGTTGGATATCAATGTGCATTACCTGAAGACCAGGACCGTCGGCAACCGCATTCTGGAGACCGAATGGATATTCTCCGTTTACAATGTCTATGCCCGGCCCAATAACTCCTTCGTTTACAGGACGATCGATCCATCGACGGGAAAAGTGGTCGCCAGGCAACTGCCGCTCATCCCTGTTATTCCAAGCATTACATATATTTTAAAATTTTAAAGTTAAAAATAAAAAAAATGCTCCGATCATAGGACCATAGGTCTGTTTTCCTGTCTTATAAAGGAAGGCTTCATGGATAAAGTTCAACCTCATGAAAAGACCAAATCACCCAACGAAGACAACGCTATTCTCCACTCTCCTTCTGGCAGGCCTGTTTCTCTTTTTTTCCTGCAATAAAAGCACAAGCAATACCCATGGTACTACGGGTCGTCTCGAGGTTCGGCTGACTGACGCACCGGTGAACTATGACGCCGTGTATATCGATATCCGGCAGGTAGCGGTCAACGCATCTGCCGATTCGGGGACCAGTTCGGGTTGGCAGACGATCCCGATGTTGCGCCCGGGGATTTACAACCTGCTCGACTTCAGAAATGGCATCGATACCGTTTTGGCAGCTGCCGATCTGCCCGCTGGTAAAATATCCCAGTTGCGGCTGATCCTGGGCGATAGCAACTCGGTAGTCGTCGGCGGGCAGTCCTATCCGATGAAGACGCCTTCCGCACAACAATCCGGCCTGAAATTGAATATCCATGCGACGCTGACCGGCGGAATCGTCTACCGTCTTTGGATCGATTTCGATGCGGCTCATTCGATCGTGACAACCGGAAATGGTAAATACATTTTGAAACCGGTGATCCGGACCTTTTCGGAAGCCATCGGCGGAAGTATAAAAGGTTTTGTTTTACCTGACGCAGCCAAACCGGAGGTTTTGGCCGTGCAGGGTACCGATACGCTAATGGCCCTGCCCGATTCCGCCACCGGCTATTATTTTTTTGGCGGTGTTGACGCCGGCCCCTGGAACCTCTTGTTTCACGCACAGGATTCGACTTATGCCGATACGACATCCGCGGTGACAGTCACAACGGGTGTCGTGACGGACGCAGGAACGGTGACCCTGCGCAAGAAATAAGGCACCTATGAAACCTAGGCGATCCGGGCACTTTGTGTCCGGATTTGTCCCATTATAAACGCGGCGGTTTTCGGGTAATTCCCAAAAATCGTTTCCGCTCAATCCGATGCTATGAAACTTTCTACCCGACCCCTGATCGTGTTTTTGGGCCTGCTGCCCCTGGCAGGTCATGCCCAGTTGAGTCCCGGCGGTATCTTCGCCAGTTTCGGTGTGGACGCCGATACGCGCGCCAATTGGGTAAAGTACGGACCCGCTAAAGGGGCCATCAGCTCGGACGACTGGTTCGCACCGTCCGGTACCGGCTACAACGTAATCGACACCTCCAACTGGGCTACTTATCTGGCCCAGCTTTCGGCGGGCAACAATATCAGTTTCAACAAACGGATGTCTCAGCTGCTGTATGCCAAAGTAGGTGGCAGGCTCTGGCTCGATGCCGTATACGGAAGGGATTTTACCGCCGCCTCCGTCGCAAAGGATTCCACTACCTTTACCATCGCATCCAAGAACGGCGACGACCCTTCCAACTGGAAAGGCGGCATCTCGAACTTCCCCAACAAGAATGACCTCGTAGACGTATATGCGCACATGCGCAGGGACGGAACATCGGTGTACGATTCACTGTGGTTGTTTACCGGCGCCACCACCTATGGCACGATGGGGTCCAGTTATTTTGACGTCGAGCTATACAAGAACCCTTTATCCTATAGCTCCTCGACCGGCACGTTTACCACCGCAGGCACCGATGCCGGGCACACCCAATGGATCTTCGATGCCGCCGGCAATATCATCCAGACGGGCGATCTGATCCTGGCGGTAGACTTTACTCCCGGTCTGGTCCCTGTAGTGGATCTGCGCATCTGGGTCAGCCAGACGACGGTCACGACGGTCACGCCTTCCCGTTTCAATTTTACGGGTAGCTTTAACGGCGCGAGCGCCTCTCCCACCTTCGGATATGCCTCCATCGTCTCCAAGACCGGATCGACGGCATGGGGAGCAGGGATCTCCAATTTTTCGGGCATTGCCGCGCAGGACACGACCTATTCCACGCCCTGGGGTACCGGCAATCCGACGGGAGTCAACCTCTGGTCGGCACAATATTCTACTGAACAACTTGTCGAGATAGGACTCAATCTGACCCGTATCGGCGTCGACCCGGCCCTTTATTCCGCATTGAGCCCCTGTCAGTCGCTGTTCTCTAATATCTTTTTCAAATCGAGGTCTTCCAATTCGTTTACGTCGAACATGCAGGACTTCGTGACGCCGCTGCCCTTCCTGCGGAACCCGGTCATGGACTTTACCACGCAACCGGATACCCTTCGCTGTAACCATACCCCTGCCACGATCACGCTGACGAACGTCAGCACGGTAGGCATTTATACCTGGCAGACCCTCAGCGGCAACATCGCCGGCAGCAACAGCGACAGTTCGCAACTGACCATCAACAAACCGGGCACCTATATCGTTTCCGGATCGCCGGCGACTGGCTGTCCTCCTACCAAAGTGGATACCATCGTCATTCCTATCGATACCTTCCCGCCGGTGGCCACCGCCTATCCGGGTGAGATAAACCACCAGCTGGTGCTTTACGGAGGCGACCCGGTGGCGAGCAATTATCCCACGCCGTTTGGAGGTTCCGACGGGTTGACTTACAGCTGGACCGGCCCGAACGGCTTCACTTCGACGGTCCAGGACCCGGTTACCGACACCGTATGGGGCACTTATCAGGTAACGGTTACGGAAAACCGAAACGGTTGTACCACCACTGCAACCACCGACGTACTATCCAGCCTGTTTACACCTCTGTTAACCAACGACCTGAGTCTAAGCGGCAGCTACAATGCCGGCACGATCGGTCTTCGCTGGCAAGATCCCAACGCAAGCGCCATACAGTCGTATACCGTGGAAAGACTGGACGACAGCAACGTTTTTCAGCCGCTGGGGACGGTATTTGGCGGCGACGCCCCGGGTGTTTCGGGCAATGGATATTCTTATGCAGACAGCCATCCGCAACCGGGTAATAACAGCTACCGCATAAAAGCCTCCGGCCGCAACGGAACATTCTATTATTCTCCCATCACAACCGTTTCGGCGGATGCCAGCGGTTTGCAGAACATAGCTCTTGCGGGCAACTTCGAAGGGGGTATGAGATTGTTGGTCAATACCGGCTCGCAGGCCAGGGCAACCGTCGTCATCTATGATGCTGCGGGTCAGACCCTTCAAAAACGCGAGGTGAACCTCAGCCCGGGTACCAATACGATCGCCCTTCCGTCGACGGGTTACCGTCAGCGGGCGGTGCAGGTCATTGCGCTGTTCATCGGTGACAGGATCGTCTTTTCGCAGAAAGCGCTTTTCTAAACTTATTGTAAGCCGAGCCTCAATAGTACCCAAGCAAAGGCCCCCTGACCCGGGGCCTTTTTCATGACCCGGTAGCGGCCTTGGCCGGTGCGGTGGCGCAGTTGAATCCGAACAGGCATCGTTGTTTGATCATCGCGGCGACTTCGGCGGGGACATATTCCTCCCACCCTTCCGCGCCCTGCCTGATCAACTGGAGTACCTTGTCGGTCTGGATCTGCAGATTGCGCTCTTCATAGTGATGGATATCCTCGATCTTGTTGTTGGCGATGAGGTACCGGTAAAGGTCCACCAGGTGCGTTGGCGGGTTAAATCGGAGACAATTGTAGATAATGCCATTGCGCAGGGTGGGATAAATGAACAGCTTCACATTCCTGCTGAAAAGCGTCGCGAATGACTCGAGGATGCCGCCCTGAAGATCATGATAGTGCTCTTCCGAAAAGATGTATTCCAGGTTCGGATAGCCCATCACCACACCCATCTTCAGCCTGGTGATCTTCGAAAGATAGGCGACCAGTTTGTAATACTCATGGAAATTGGAGATCAGGACGGTTTGCCCCAGGGCGCATAGGATGTCGACCCGGTCGAGGAAGTCCCGCTCGTCGACCTCAGTGCCGGCATCGGCATTCCGTTCTTTCAGCGCCTGTAAGGTCAGTTCCGTAACGACTACGACCTGGTCTTTGTCCACATCGGGCTCCTGCATGAATTGCTTTACGCCCGTGTTCAGCATATCCAGGTGGACATTGATGACGGGCCGGAAACGGCCGCGGACGACCACGATATGCTTTTTATGCAGGACCTCGGAAGGTTGCTGATTCTTGCCGTCGGGACCGAACAACGCCGCGTCCGAGAAACCGGACAACACCAGGTGCAGGCTCATCAGCCTGTTATCCACTTTGCTGAAACCGGGTCCTTCGAAACGGATCATATCGATCTGGATCGAATCCCGCGAAAGATTGTCCATCAGCGACGACAACAGGATATTCGGCACCGTATGGTAATAAAAACAGGCGTAAAGGAGGTTGACGCCGAGGATGCCGGCTGCCTGCTGCTGCAGTACGTTATCGTTATCCAGCAGCTTGACATGTATGACGACATCATTGTATCCTCCGTTGGGTTCCAGCTGAAAACGCACGCCCATCCAACCATGTCCTTCATTGGTCTTGTAGTAGTTGAGCGCCGTCATGGTATCGGAAAAAGCAAAGAAGGTGGTCTTGTCACCGCGTTTGCCGGCCAGCCGTTCGATCAGCAACCCGTATTCTTTTTCCAGCATAGATATCAATCTGGCTTCGCTGACATACCGGCGGCTTTCCTGGACGCCGTAGATCGCGTCGGAAAAGGTCATGTCATAGGCCGACATCGTTTTGGCGATGGTACCGGACGAAGCTCCCGCCTTGAAAAAATAAGCGGCGACATCCTGGCCGGCGCCGATTTCCGCGAAGGACCCGTAAATCTGGGGATCGAGATTGATGGCTAACGCCTTTTGCTTGGTTCCTAAGTCCTTGTTATGAACGACGCTCATACACGCTGTGAAAAGATGCGTGAAAGTACGACTTTTTAACGGAATGAATGATCGTTGACCGCGGGGCGTCACTCCAGAAATGCATCGATCATGGCCACTGCGAGCGTCGGCAGGCGGTTGTCGGGATGATCGGCGTTCCCCAAAAGATCGTGGCCGCCCGGCAATATCGCCAGCCGCGCATGAGGGATCAGGCGGGATAAAGCCAGCGCATGTTCGGTTCGGGTGACATCCTGGTCGCCGTTCATGACCAGCGCCGGCGCTTGGATAGCTTGTATCGCGGCATCGGGAATATCTTTAAAGCCCACCATTCTGGCCACGTCGCGCTCGAACATGACCTGCATCGCCTGCCTGTCGGGATTAACCTGCAAGAATGCTTTTTGCAGCTGCGCCGGCATCATATCCAGGTTGGCATTGGCGAAGCCGTCGAAGAAACCGGGCTGCAAACCGTCACGCCTATACGCCGTTGAGACAAGCACCAGTTTGTTCACTAGCCCCGGATGCCGGATGGCGATCTGCAATGTCGTCGTCGCCCCGTTGCTGAATCCCATGATGTCGGCTTTTTCGATGCGCAGCCGAGCGAGCAGGGCGGCGACATCGTCCGCGTCCTGTTCAAAGCTCAGGGGACGATCGATATCCTTCGTGCGGCCGTGCGCCTGCAGCTCGACCGCGATCAGCCGGTGATTTTCCGCCAGGCGGGACAGGATGAAACCGAAGGTCGACCCGATCGTCGAGCCGCCCCCATGCAGCAAAACCAGCGGCCGGCCGCTGCCATGGATCTCGTAATACAGGTTGAGCGCGCCGATCTGCGCATAATGGCCGGTGGCGAATTGCATGCTATCTACCATTTTTTGAAGATGATGAAGACGGCCAGAACGATCAGGCCGAAACCGACCAGGTGGTTCCAGGCGATCTTTTGGTCCTTGAAGAACAGCAGCGTGAATCCGACGAATACGGTCAGCGTAATGGCTTCCTGGATCGTCTTCAGCTGCACCAGCGAGTAGGGGCCGCCGTTCTCTTCGAAACCTATCCTGTTGGCCGGCACCTGGAAAAGATATTCGAAAAAAGCCATCCCCCAGCTGATCAGGATGATGCTGAACAGCGTCAGCCCGCGACCCCACGGATATTCCTTGAATTTCAGATGCCCGTACCAGGCCATGGTCATGAAGCTGTTGGAGATCACGAGAAAAAGAATGGTCTTCAGGCTTTTCATAACTATTCCGTCTTTATTTCACTCTTTTCAGCACGATCAGGGTACCCGGCGAGTCCTCGTCGAATTTCTCCGGACGATCACCGCTGGGAAAGACCTGCCATTTGAGGGTATTCGCGTCGAGCAGCTGTATCAGGCATTTGAGCGCCATCCCTTTTCTGCTCGGGTCCCGATAGAGATCCAGGGCGGCGGGGCTTTTAGAAAAATCGATGCTATACATCAGGCTTCTCGCAGGCGATCCCATCATGGACATCGCCATCTTCGAGCTGTCGACGAACTCGAGGGAACCGGTTTGGTTCCTGCCGTCCCTGCCTTCCCATTTTCCCAGCAGATTTTTATAGGTCGTCGTCTGGCCGATCGCCAGATGGCTAAATGCAAACAGAACAGTAGTAAAAAGGAGGGTTTTTCGCATGATGACAGTATTTACGCGTACAATATACATCGTTTAAATTACAAACAAAAAGCCGCCCTGAGAAGGGCGGCCCCAATTTATAGGAGAGCACTATTGCCTAACTGTTCAGCACGCGCGACTGCGTCAAATATTTTTTGGACGGATAATAGATAAAGAAGCAGCTGCCGTTCTTGACAACGGGGATGATCTGGGTGGTCATATCGGTAGGGATAGCGGGACAACCGAAGGTAGTGCCCATCACACCGTATTTGTGCAGGACGCGGACGCTGACATAACCCGCGCCATGGATAACGATACTGCGTTTGCGGGCATTGTCGTTGAAACCTTTATCCAGACCGTCGATGCGTAGCGACAGGCCGTTCGCACCCGAGTAAGTCGTGGAGGTAACATAAAAACCAAGGCTGCTTTTGCACGATTCCATCCGGTTGGAAAAAGATGAAGCGAATGCTTCACCGGAATTGATCCCATGTGCTACATAGGTACGGTACAGCACGCGGTGGTTGCGGACATCGATCACGTACAAACGCTGATTGCTGGAAGACTGGCTGAAATCGCAGATCGAAAGGATATTCGTCTTGCGCAGCAGACCTTTTTTCTTCAGTTTATAATATCCGGTCCAGGCAGATTCGAATGCTTTGCGGCTCAGCCCGGAATCTTCCAGGTCCATTTCGTTATAAATGATGGCGGCGGTGGCCAGGATCATCCGCATCTCCGCGCGTTTGGCGGCTTTGGAGGCGGCAGTCCTCGAGGATTTCGTCGTGTTGACCGTGTGGGCGGTAACGGTCGAAACGGTATGATAGATCGTTCCTGCTTGCAGGGACGTGACACTGCAGATGATGAAAACGGTTACAAGGAAGGATTTTACAGGGTTAAGGGCAATTGTTTTCATAACTACGGATTTGTAGTAAGATATCCCAAGTACGTGCCAGAAGACAATGTAGGTGATAACCAACAGTTTATAGATATTTGCCCGACCTTATTTATCCCAATTCGGGAATCTCAAACATTTTTTGGAAAAAGTCGCGAAGCTTTTCGCCAAGAACAGGTCACGGAAGTCGATGGGGAAATTCAGCCCCATCCCGACGTCATTTGTACTGGCACCAAATTTTACCCTTCAACGTAATGAAGGCTTTCTTTTTACGCGTCTATGCCGTTGTCGAATTTATCGGCCGCTTCTTCCGGGAAGCCTTCGTCCCGCCTTATGAATACAAAGAGGTCCTTAACCAGTTCTTTGAAGTCGGCATCCGTTCGTTTGCTATCATCACCCTCACGGGGTTCATTACCGGTCTTGTATTTACCAAACAATCGCGCTCATCGCTGGCGGAGTTCGGCGCAACGTCGTGGTTGCCTTCGCTGATGGCAATAGCGATCATCCGGGGTCTGGCGCCGCTAGTGACCGCTTTGATCGTCGCGGGAAAGGTGGGATCCAATATCGGTGCGGAATTAGGGTCGATGAAGGTCACCGAACAGATCGAAGCCATGGAAGTGTCTTCCACCAACCCGTTCAAATTCCTCGTGGTTAGTCGTATTCTGGCCACCACCTGTATCCTCCCGGTATTGGCGACCTTTATGGGCTTCATGGGCATGCTGGGCGCTTTTCTGAATGTATACCGCAATGAGCAAACGAGTCTCGCTACTTTTTTTCAGGCGGCATTTGCCCGGATCACTTTTCTGGACATCTATGTGCTCGTGTTCAAATCGGCTGTTTACGGTTTCACGATCGGGGTGACGGGCTGTTTCAACGGCTTCCAGGCCGACCAGGGTACCGTCGGCGTCGGGAGGGCTGCCAACACGTCGGTGGTCGTGAGCATGTTCCTGGTGTTCGTCGAGGAGATGATCATCGTTTCATTGGTAAACAATTATCTGAAATAAAAATGGATCGCGAGAAACCCGTCATCGTCCTGCGAAATGTCCACAAGTCCTTTGGCAACCTGGAAGTGCTGAAGGGCATCGATCTGGATGTCTTTAAAGGCGAGAACGTGGTGGTGCTGGGCCGTAGCGGGAGTGGAAAATCCGTTTTGATCAAGATCATCGCCGGTCTGCTGAAGCCGGATAAAGGCAGCGTCAGGGTGCTGGGCGAGGAGATCGACCGGCTGAACCCACGCGAGCTGCAGGCGCTTCGTTCGAAGATCGGTTTCTCCTTTCAGAGCAGCGCACTCTATGATGGGATGAATGTCCGGGCCAATCTCGAATTTCCCCTGGTCCGCAACAGGAGGGACCTTACGCGGAAGGATATCGACCAGGCCGTGGCAAAGGTGTTGGAGGATGTCGGTCTTTCGCAGACGATCGACCAGATGCCGTCGCAGTTGTCAGGCGGGCAAAAAAAGCGCATCGGCATCGCCCGCACCCTTATCCTTCAGCCGGAGATCATGCTCTATGATGAACCTACGGCAGGTCTCGATCCTGTCACTAGTGTCGATATCAACGAGCTGATCAGGGAGGTGCAGCAGCTGTACAGCACCAGCGCCGTGATCATCACGCACGATCTCACCTGCGCGCGGTCCACCGGTGACAGGTTGATCATGCTGTCGGAGGGCCGCTTTCTGCGACAGGGCAGTTTCGGGGAGGTGTTCGAAAGCGCCGACCCAAAGATCAGGGACTTCTATAACTATAATTTCATTACAAAGACATGAACGAGATCAATATAGGCAAACGACTGGCGGTCGGCATCTTTATTTCGCTGGGGCTGGTCATCTTACTGGTCACCATTTTCACCATCGGCAACCAGCGCAAGACATTCATCCGAAGCATCCGCCTGCATGTCCTCTTCGACAATGTGCAGGGTTTGCAGCCGGGTAATAATATCTGGCTTTCCGGAATGAAGGTCGGAACGGTACGGTCCATTGATTTTTACGGCAATTCGCAGGTGGCCGTCACCCTGGATGTCGAGCGGAAGGCGCAACCGCATATCCGCAGGGATTCCAAAGTACGCATCAGCACCGACGGCCTGGTCGGCAATAAGATCGTCGTCATCGACGGCGGCAGCGACGCGTCCCCGATCGTTTCCAACAACGACAGTTTGCAAACCGAGCACATTGCCGGTACGCAGGAGATGCTCACTACCCTCCAGGCCAGCAACAGCAACCTGCTGGAAATAACCGGTAATCTCAAAACGATCAGCCACCGCCTCACCGAGGGACAGGGCACCCTCGGCCGGCTGATCAATGACCCGGATATCGCGGAACACCTGAGGACCTCGATCGACCATCTCCGGAATGCGACGGAAGGCAGCGAGAAAATGATCGCCAACCTGGAAGCCTTCTCCAACCGTCTCCGGCAACCCGATGGCCTGGCGAACCGGCTCGTCACGGATACCACCGTTTTCACACAGATCAAAGGCGCCGTGGCCCGTCTCGACCAGGCCGCCGCGCAGGTCGACGAATTCAGCCAGTCGCTCCGGACGGCAGGAGCACGCCTGAACGACTCCAATTCCCCGGTCGGCGTGCTGCTTCACGACGAGGACGCCGCCTCCGACCTGCAACGCACATTGAAGAATCTTCGCATCAGCAGCAAAGAATTGAGCGACGACCTGGAAGCCGTTCAACACAATTTCCTGCTCCGCGGCTTCTTCCGGAAAAAAGCGAAACAGGGCCAGTAAACCGGGCGGCGCACCGCGACTGCCGGTGAGGAATTATTTGCTCATCCCCGATGGCATCTGTTTTGACTTTTCATCCCCGTGAATACATCGCTGCAAAAGGTAGGCGCCTCGTATGAAGGCGGTTCTGCCGAATTCATCGTCTGGGCTCCATTGCGCAATTCTGTCGAATTGGTCCTGTCTGCTCCCGAAACAGCCCTTCATCCGATGCAAAAAGATGATGCCGGCTATTGGAGGATCGCCCGCCCTGTCCCTCCGGGAACACGCTATGGTTTTCGTCTCGACGGAAAAGAAACCTATCCCGATCCCGCTTCGATGAGCCAGCCGGAGGGCGTACAGGGTATGTCGGAGGTGGTCGATCCCGCCGGTTTCTCCTGGGACGATGAGGACTGGAAAGGTCTCCCGCTCGGCAATATGGTCATCTATGAACTGCATACGGGCGTTTTTACGCCGACACATGATTTTGACGGCATCATCGGCAGACTCGACTATCTGGTTGAGCTGGGTATCAATGCCATCGAGCTGATGCCTCTCGGCCAATTCGCCGGCGACCGCAACTGGGGATATGACGGCGTTTATCCATTTGCCGTCCAGCAGTCGTATGGGGGTGTCGCGGGTTTCGTCCGGCTCGTCAATGCCGCGCATGCGAAGGGCATCGCCGTTATTATTGACGTCGTATATAACCATCTCGGACCGGAAGGTAACTATCTCGCGCAGTACGGTCCATATTTCACCGACCGGTACCGAACGCCCTGGGGCAGCGCGCTGAATTATGACGAGCCCTGGTCCGACGGGGTCAGGAATTTCTTTTTGCAAAATGCCCGTTTCTGGCTGGAAGACCTTCACGTCGATGCCCTCCGGCTGGATGCCATCCATGCCATCTTCGATTTCAGCGCCGTCCATTTCCTCCAGCAGCTGGCCCAGCTGACGATGGAGATCGGTCAGCGAACGGGTCGCAAAAAAGAATTGATCGCAGAAACCGATGCCAACGATCCCCGCAACATCAACCCCCCTTCAAAAGGCGGCTATGGCCTGGACGGCCAATGGGTCGATGAGTTCCATCATTCGCTACGCACGCTCCTAACCGGCGAGACCAGCGGGTACTATGAAGATTTCGGCAGCATGGCCCATCTTGAAAAGGCATTCCGTCAGACCTACGTGTACAATGGCGTTTATTCCAGGCACCGTCGCCGCACCTTCGGCGGTCATGCCGATCACCTTCCTTACGACCAGTTTGTAGTCTTTGCACAGAACCATGATCATGTCGGCAACAGGGCCCGCAGCGAGCGACTTTCCGGCATCCTTTCTTTCGAACAGCTGAAGGTCGCCGCGGCAACAGTGCTGCTCTCGCCCTATGTACCTCTGCTTTTCATGGGAGAGGAATATGGGGAACGAAACCCGTTCCATTTTTTTGTCAGCTTCGGCGATGGGGATCTAATCGAGTCCGTGCGTCAGGGAAGGGCAAGGGAGTTCCGGCTTTTTGCCGACGGAAGGCTCCTACCCGATCCGCAGTCCCCGGAAACTTTCGACCGGTCGGTTTTGTCCTGGCAATATGAAACGGGCCCGGGAGCCACGCTGCTGCGCTTTTACAGGTACCTCATCGGTCTTCGCCATACGCGACCCGCTCTTCAGGGGCGGACACGGGATTCGATGATCGTCCATCCTGCAGCAGGTAAGACCCTGCCCATCGAACGAAAGATCCTGAACGACCAGCTCTTCATCTGGCTGCATTTCGGAGACGAGCCGGTTACCCTGCAAAATATAACCTGGCAGTATCTCGGTAAGGTGTTCGATTCGGCGGATGCGCAATGGTGCGGACCAGGTTCCCGGGCTGCCGTAGAGGTCCCGCCCGGCCGTTCCATTGAAATGGCTCCCTGGTCTGCGATCGTTTTCGAAAAGAAAAACTAGCCGTTATGTTCATCCCTTCCAGCACTTACCGTATCCAGCTGAACGATTCTTTTACGCTTCGCGATCTTTCGTCGATCGTCCCCTACCTGCATGACCTCGGGATATCGACCATCTATGCGTCACCGATCACGACGGCAACAAAGGGCAGCCGGCACGGGTATGATGTTACCGATGCCGTGGAAATGAATCCGGAGATCGGCACAGAAGAAGAGCTGAAGGACCTCACCGATCTTCTCCACAGCCGGGATATGAGCTGGCTGCAGGACATCGTCCCCAATCACATGGCTTATGACCCGGCGAACCCCTGGCTGTATGATGTATTGGAAAGAGGCCGCGACTCCATGTACCATGAGTTTTTCGATATCATAGCCTGCGGCGCCGATGACCGGCTGATGGCGCCGTTTCTCGGATGCAGTGCCGCCGAATGCCTGGAAAAAGGCGAGCTCACCCTTCAATTCACCCCAACCGGCTTCGTCATCCGCTATTTCGCGAAGGATTACCCGGTAGCCGCCCGCCTATATGGCTGGATATGCGGTACGGACGAAGCGCAACTGGAAAAAGCCATGAAAAGCGATCCCGCCACCTGGGCGGCAGCGAAATCGGAGTGGTTAAAAAAGGCGGCAACGGATCCGGTGAAGCGCGAAGCGATTGCCGAAAGGGTTACATCGATCAATGGTCAGGCCCACCTGCTGGAATACCTGGTGCAAAACCAGCACTACTCGCTGACCGATCACCGGCTGGCTGCGGAGCACATCAATTATCGCCGCTTTTTTACCATCAATGGGCTCATCTGTCTCAGCATGGAAAAAATGGAGGTGTTCCAGGCCTGGCATCGGACCCTGCTTCGGTGGTTCGGGTCCGGATGGATCGACGGACTGCGCGTCGATCATATCGACGGCCTGGCTGCGCCAGGGGAGTATCTGCAGCGCCTTCGCCGGCTTTTTGGACAGGAATGTTATGTCGTCGCCGAAAAAATTCTGACCGGTCAGGAGCTTCTGCCTGGCAATTGGCCGCTGGAAGGCACCACGGGTTACGATTTCCTCGCAGCCGCCAGCCAGCTGTTGACCGAGGCCGGCGGGAGCCGCCTGTTGCTGGACTTCTACCGGTCGAACATAATTGATCTAAGCGACTATAAGAAAGTAGCTTATGAGCGTAAATTAGATTTTTTATGCAAGCATATGGGCGGCGAATTGCTTTATCTCATGGAGCTGCTGACCCACATTCCATCCCAGCCTGTCGCACCAACAAACTTTGGCCGGCTTAAAGAAGCGCTGGCGGTCTGGATGGCCTCGTTCCCTGTCTACCGCGTCTATCCTGGCGAACAGGGCATATCGCCTTCCGACCGAAGCATCTTCATCGACAGCATGGCCGGCGCCAAAGAAAGACGGCCGGATCTGTTGCCCGAGCTCGATCGGTTGGCTGCCTGCCTGGATTATGACGACACCGATGCCGGCCGGCGACGATTTTATTTTCTGCGGCGCCTGATGCAGTTCACCGGGCCGCTGGCCGCCAAAGGCATCGAAGACACGACGTTCTATGTCTACGACCCCTTTATCGCTCACTGCGAAGTGGGTGACAGTCCCGGCGTTGCCGGTATAACCGCGGAAGAATTCCATCGCCGGATGTGCGAACGTCAATCCCGCTGGCCGCATACCCTGAATGCCACCACTACACATGATACCAAGCGGGGTGAAGACGCCCGTATCCGGCTTTCCTTCCTCAGTTGCATTCCCCGGCAATGGACAGATGCCGTGACCGGGTGGCGCGGGCTCAACCGCGAGCACCTTATTCAGGTTGGCGGGCGGACGGCGCCGTCCCCCAACGACGAATACATGATCTACCAGTCGCTGTTGGGCGGGTTCCCGGAAGATGGTGTCGTGACGGAAGAATTCCGCGAACGTTTTGCCGGTTGGCTACTGAAGGCCCTTCGCGAAGCCAAGACCGAGACCAATTACGATACGCCGGATGAGGCCTATGAAGGACATTGTCGGCATTTCGCCTCGACCCTTCTACGACCCGGTTCCGCCTTCTTGTCGAGCTTCACGCCGTTTGCCCGTGATGTCATCCGCCGGTCGGCCACCTACAGTCTCTCGCAGTTGTTGCTCAAGCTGACCGCGCCGGGCGTACCGGATATCTACCAGGGATCCGACCTGTGGGAGCTAAGTTTTGTAGATCCGGACAACAGAAGACCGGTGGATTTTGCGCATCGCTCGTATCTTCTCGCACAGATCCGGACCGCGGAAACAAAAGGCACTGCAGCGGTCGCAGAACTTCTCGCGCGTTACCGGGACAACGGCATCGAAAAGCTGTTTACGCTATACAAAGTGTTGCATTGCCGCAGGCAGCAATTGCTGCTGTTCGCAGATGGAGCGTATATCCCCGTAGCCTGCGAAGGGCCCGCCCTTGCCTACTGCCGTCGTTATCAGAATGACTGGGCCCTTGTCGCAGTTCCGCTGTTGCCCGCACCGGATGATGTCGTACGCCCGGCAACCATAGCACTTCCGTCCGGCGCGCCAACGTCCTGGACGGATGCATTTACCGGTGCATCGGTTCGCACCAAATCGGATGTTCCCTGCTGGCCGGAAGGCCTCGCCAACTGGCCGGTCGCCCTGCTCACCGGCAGTACCGGCAGGGAATAATTATCTTTGGCAACAAAATAACACGTATGCCGCTGCTCGTTCTCGTCCGGCATGGACAGTCCACCTGGAACCTCGAAAACCGGTTTACCGGCGAGACCGATGTACCCCTGACGGAGCTCGGCCGGGAAGAGGCCCGGGCCGCCGGGGCCAAATTGAAAACGATCCCCTTTGCGCATGGCTTCACATCCGAATTACAACGCGCCATCGATACCCTACGACTGATCCTGGAAGAGGCGGTGCAAACGCAGCTGCCGGTAACCCGCAATCGCGCGCTCAACGAACGCAATTACGGGCAGCTGCAGGGGTTGAACAAGCACGACGTAGCGGAGACGTATGGCGACGGGCAGGTGGCCGTCTGGCGAAGGAGCTATTCGGTCCGCCCTCCGGGCGGCGAGAGTCTGGCGGATACGGCGGCGAGGGTAATCCCCTATTACCGCTCGGCCATCGAACCGTTGTTGCGCGACGGGAAGAATATCCTGGTCGTCGCGCATGGCAATAGCCTGCGGGCGTTGATGATGTACCTGGAGCATATCGGCGAAACGGCTATCGCGGACGTCGATCTGCCAACCGGCATTCCCCGCCGGTATGTGCTTGACAATCAACTGCAGATCGAAAACGCTGGGTATCTATAGTACTTTCGTACTATTGATCGGGAATATTCGCCGGAGTAGTTTTGACGAAATTATCCCGCCATGCGATTTGCCTTTACCCTGGTATGCCGGCTGCTGATCCCAATAATGATCATCCTGATCTTCTGGGCAACCCCGGGCTGTTCCAAGAACACCAACCCGAACGACAACAAAAAGGACTCGATGGATACGCTGCCTAAAAAGGTCGTCTACGACAGCGCCGCGTACTATGTGTCGTTCCTGATAAACATCTACAATACCAGCGGCGTTTTCAACGATACCTTCTCGGACGACGCCAGCTTGCACATCTACATCGTAAATGGAACCGTGAAATTCGACAGCATCCTCAATTTTCCGCCTATCGTGTTCCCTTCGTCCGGCAAGGACGCCATCTACAGGGCCGACTGGATCCCCGACAACATCGGCGTGATCAATATTACCGGCGCCCAGGGAATCATGACGCCAGGCGATTCGGAGGCGGTCATCTTGCTGACACATAGCGGTACCGTAACGCCGAAATGGAAGCTGACCGCGCTGGTAGGAGGCACCACTTCCACCGGTGGCGGCGAGTCCACACCCGGCTGGCCGCCCGGTTTCACCTTCAAGACGAAGCTCCAAAGCCAGGATGCGTTCAAGCTCGAACAGCCCGGCAGCTATTGGGATATATGGGTGTATAAGGATTATTGATAGCCGGACGACCTCCGCCCGCTATCCACGTTCGACGAGCACGATGAATTCCTGCGCCAGGGCAGGCGAATGCCGGTAGAGTTCACGGATGAACGAAGGACCGTAAGCGGCATACCAGGGCATGAAGTTCTCGATCCTTTCCTGGAGATTGTCATGCGGGAAAAGCGCATTTTTCAAAGCGTTCAATTGCCGCTGCTGCTCGCCGAACCGGCGTTTCTCGGCCTTGAGCAATTTCTTTTCGAGTGTGCGGAGCGGCTCCAGGGCGCGGACCTGCAAGGCGGTGACATGCTGTTCCAGCGTGGGGTCCACGGGTCGTGTGCGCACCTTCAGCGCCTCGTAGTAATCATTGGCGGCAGCGATCTCGCCTTCGAGACTCAGGGTGTGGTCCGACTCTCTTTTCACGAAATCATTGATCAGCTCGCCCGCATCGCGGAAAAGATCGGACAGACCGAAACCGGCATTCTCCAGCTTTTCGCGCCATTGCCGTTGCACCAGCAGAAACGAATTCCGGATGACCAGCACGGGGAAGGGCATCCGGTAACGGTCGAACAGTTGCTTCAGCTCGAGCCAATAGGCGGTCTCGCCCCCTCCGCCGATAAAGGCCAGATTGGGAAGGATCGTCTCCTGGAACAAACCGCGCAGGATCACATTGGGACTGAAACGTTCGGGATGGCTATGCAGTTCCTCGCGCAATTGCTCTTCGGTGAACCGCAGCGGCGTATCGACGACGGCAAAGCCCTCTCCCACCCGCTCGATCCTGTTGCGTATATTGCCTTTGAGATAGAAGAGATTGATGGGTCTCGGATTCGCCTGGACCTTGTAGTGCCGGTTCAGTTGACCGATCGTCTTTTCCACGATCTGCGTCGGTTCCTGCCGGAAAAGATCGTCTTCGAAAACGGAGATCATCTGCCGTTTGAATAATGCCTTGTCGGCAATCAGCACGATGAGCCCATATTCGCCGAACAGGCTGTGCAAAAGACGGAAGGTGGCCGTCTGTATATCCGGGCTTTCCAGGTAGGCTGTTTTCAGCAGGCGCATCAGGTCGCTACCGTGCGGTTGCACCGAAAGCTCGCCTTCTATCCGGTAGAGCAGCTTGTCCAGCCCGTTGGTGTTCATACGACCGACCGAGCCTGTCTGCTTCGTGTCCCAGACCAAGCGGTCATCGCCCAGCCAGACATGTCCCAATTCATCGAGATCGGCATCTTCGCTTCCCATAAAAAAAACGGGCACGAAGTGTTTGTCCCGGTGATGCTCCTGCAACCACTCGGCCAGCCGGATCGCGTGCAGGATCTTATAGATAAAATAGAGATGGCCAGTGAAGATGGCAGGCTGGTGCGCGGTACACACTGTGAAGGTATGGTCATCCGCCAGCCGCGCGATGTTTTCCGATACCTTCGGCGAGGCTGCGACAGCGGCATATTGTTCGTTGAGCGCATCCACCAGGACCTTTCGTTGCGTGGAGACCCGGGTCCTCGCCCCGATCGCAGCGTGGAAGCCTTCCGGACTGACGGGGTGGGAATAAAAGGCAGACAACTCGCCGGTCTGTTCCAGGTAATCCGTGATGATACGGGAAAAATAACCGGTCTGGCGATATGGTAATAGCGTTGGTACCCAGTCCATAAGAATTATCGAATATATCACCTCCTGAGGATAAAAATAGCGATCCCGGGAGAATTTATCCAAACGGCATTGAGCCGCCACAGGCGGCTCACCCGTCAGGACAATCATAAACGACTTGCCCGGGATGGTCTAAATTTCCTGGAAGCACATTCCGGGCAACTACAACAGAGAAACGGCGTCTTTGTTCGGTATGAACTACAGCACCTGGAACCCGAAGGCATAAGGATCGTCTTCCGGGTCGATGGAGATCGTATTGTACCCGTAGATCTTCGCCCAGCCTTCGATACTCGGGACGATCGCCGGTTTCCCGGCTACCGTAACGGCCTTTTCCACCCGGCCCGTGAATGTCGAACCGATGATGCTCTCGTGGACGAAGACATCCCCTTCCTTTAACCGGCCTTTGGCAAACCATTGCGCCATCCTTGCCGAGGTGCCTGTGCCGCAGGGGCTCCTGTCGATGGCCTTGTCACCATAAAATACGGCATTTCGCGCAGTCGCCGACGGACTGATGGTCTTACCTGTCCAGAGGATATGGGTACAGCTGTGGATGGTGGGGTTCTCGGGGTGAACAAAGCTGTGTTCCGCGTTGATCCGTTTGCGCAGGATGCGGCTCCAGCCGATCAGCTGGTCGGCCGAATAATCCTCCAGTCCTCTAAAGTTCTCCTGCGGATCTACTATGGCATAAAAGTTACCACCATAGGCAACGTCAAGCTTCAATGGTCCCAGGTCCGGGCACTTCACAATAATATTTTCCGCTGCTAAGTATGCCGGGACATTCGTCAGCTTTACCGACCGGACCTTCTTCCCCTCCTGTTTGTATTCGATCAATACGAGTCCCGCCGGAGCTTCCATGCGAATGTGACCCGGGGTCTTCGGTTGGATCAATCCTTCTTCGAGGGCGATCGTGATCGTCCCGATCGTCCCATGACCGCACATGGGCAGACAGCCGCTGGTCTCGATAAAAAGCACCGCCACGTCGTTTTGAGGGTCATGCGGAGGATACAGGATACTCCCGCTCATCATATCGTGGCCCCTTGGCTCGAACATAAGCCCCTTTCGGATCCAATCGAAATCGCGCAGAAAATGCTGGCGCTTTTCGCTCATGTTCTTTCCTTCGAGGACGGGCCCGCCGCCGGCTACCAGGCGCACCGGGTTGCCGCAGGTATGGGCGTCGATGCAGAAAAATGTTTTCTTCATTTAATAGGGTCTCTCGTGAGTTGGTTGTTAATGATCCGCCAGATGCCCAACGGGTTGCCGTTCTTCAATGCTTCCGGCAACACAGCGTCCGACCAGCCCTGATAGCACAGGGGTCTGACCCAGCGCTTGATACCGTCCGCGCCTACTGCCCCAAAACGGCTGTCGGTAGTGGCGGGGAAAGGTCCTCCGTGCTGCATGGCCAGTGCCACGCGTACTCCCGTGGGCACGCCATTCAGGATCAGCCTGCCGCAGATGTCCTGCGCCGCCGTAAGCAGCGAGGCGTGTTCGGCCAGATCGGCATCGGTCGCCATCAGCGAAACGGTCAGCTGTCCTTCCAGATGACGCGCGGCCTTCTCCAGTTCGCCCATGTTCTTGCATTGAACGACCAGCGAATAGGGACCGAAGACTTCCTGGTGGAGCACGGGATTGTTGAAGAAGGCTTCCGCGGTCGCAGACGCGACGGTCGGAACGCCCTGGTTGACCTGGGGTTCGGCAGCGGCGACGGCCACTGTATTGACATTCGATTGGGTAAGCGCTTTATCGCGTTTCTCCGAATAAGCCCGGGCTATTCCCGGGTGCAGCATGGCTCCCGGAGCTGCTTTTTCGATGGCGACGCCCAGCTCCTCGATAAAAAGATCCAGCTCATCGCCTTCGACGCCCAGGATGAGGCCCGGATTGGTACAAAACTGTCCGACACCCAGGGTAATGGACCCTGCCAGCTGCGCGGCCAGCTCGTGCGCCGATGATTTTAGCTTGCCGGGAAGAAGGAAGACCGGGTTGATGCTCCCCATCTCGGCAAACACGGGTATGGGGACCGCGCGCTGGTTCGCCCAGTCGAAAAGGGCCTTGCCGCCGGCATAGGAGCCGGTAAAACCGACTGCGCGGGTATGGGTATGCGTTACCAGCGCCTTCCCGGTCTCGAACCCGGCCCCATGGACATGACTGAAAACGCCTCTCGGCAGACCCGCGGCCGCGACGGCCCGCGAGATGGCCTGCGCCACGATCTCGGAGGTTTCGGCATGAGCAGGATGCGCTTTGACGACGACCGGGCAACCGGCAGCCAGCGCCGAAGCGGTATCGCCTCCCGCCGTCGAGTAGGCAAAAGGAAAATTGCTGGCGCCGAATACGACTACCGGTCCAACCGCTACCTGCAGCTTGCGCACATCGGGTTCGTTCTTTTCCGGCACCGCTGTATCGATCCGTGCTTCCAGCCAGTGTCCCGATTCGCATGCTTCGGCATAACTGGTCAGCTGGAACATGGTACGAGCCCGTTCGTTGCGGAGTCTCGTCTCCGGCAGATTGGTTTCCTTCATCGCCGTTTGGATGAGGCCGTCACCGGCTGTCTCCAGCTCACGGGCAATGGCCCGCATCAGGTCGGCGCGTTGCTTCGGTAAGGTATCCCGGTAGACGAGAAAGGCCTCCCACGCTTCCTGCATAACGGCGTCTATTTCCTTTACGGTAGCATCCTGGAATTTCATATTACAAAGTTTAAGCTGTTAAGGCGGCATATTCCGGCAATACCGGCCGGTCGGCCACTCCCTTCCGGATCACCTGCAACACCTGTTCCCTTTCGGCACCCACCAGCGGCAACCGCGGGGCGCGTACATATTCGGTACCCAATCCCGTCTCCGCCTCCGCCAGCTTGATATATTGCACCAGTTTGGCATGGATATCCAGCTCGAGCAAAGGCAGGAACCAGCGATGGATCTCCCGCGCCTCTTCTATTCGCCCGGCCATGGCCAGTTTGCAGATCGCTACGGTCTCGGCGGGAAAGGCGCAGACCAGGCCGCCGACCCAGCCCGCGGCCCCCATCAGCAATTCTTCGAGCGCGATGGTATCGACACCGCAGAGTATGTTCAGGCGATCCCCAAAACGGTTGATCAAACGTGTGACATTGGTAACATCCCTCGTAGACTCCTTGACGGCCTGGATATTGGGCAGATCGATCAGCTCTTCGAACATGTCCAGCGTCACCTCGACCTTATAATCCACCGGGTTGTTGTAGATCATGACCGGCAGACCGGTGGACGCCGCGATGGTCCTGAAGAAGGTGACCGTCTCCCGGTGATCGCTCTTGTACCGCATCGGCGGCAACAACATCAGACCGCGTGCGCCCCATTGCCCCGCCAGCTGTGCCTGCGCTACTGCCTCGCGTGTCGAACCCTCTGCAATGTTCAGCAAGACAGGGATACGGTCGGCCGTTCTCTCCACGGCAAACCGGACTAGTTTTTCTTTTTCCTCCAACGTCAGGGTACTGGCTTCCCCCAGTGAGCCGCCGATGATGACGCCGTTGACGCCGGCCTCTATCTGCGCATCGAGATTCGAACCGAACATCGGAAGATCGAGCGTATCATGGGCAGTGAACTTCGTTGTCAGGGCCGGAAAGACTCCGTTCCAGTTTATTCTCATGTGACCAAAATTTCGACAAAAGTACCGGTTTGACGGCTTGGCCAGACGGCGCCGATTAATCTCTTCTGTGCAGATTTTAACTCACATCCGTCGCCACTTCCCCTTCCAGGTCGTAGTCGTACGCCTTGGTGATCCGCACCGGCACGAATTCCCCGATCGGCAGTTTGTCCGTGCTGTGTACGATCACTTCGTTATCGACCTCAACGGAATCGAATTCGGTGCGGCCCAGATAACGACCCGCTTCTTTTTTATCGATGAGCGTTCGGAATACGCGGCCGACCTTTTCCTGGTTCTTCTCGTAGGAGATCTCCTGCTGAACCTCCATGATCTCCTGCGCGCGTTGCTGTTTGACATCGGCCGGCACCGAGTCCTCCAGGCCGTATGCAGAGGTGCCTTCCTCATGCGAGTAGCTGAAGATGCCGACCCTGTCGAAACGGTGTTCCCGGAGAAATGCCGCCAGTTCGGCTACATCTTCTTCCGTCTCTCCCGGGAAACCCGCGATCAGCGTCGTACGCAGACAGATGCCCGGTACTTTTTCCCGGATGACATGAATGAGATCCGTCATCTCCGACCGTGTGATCTGTCTGCGCATGGCTTTCAGCATCCTGTCGCTTGCATGCTGCAGCGGCATGTCAAGGTAGTTGCAGATATTGTCGCGCTCCCTGATGACATCGAGGATCTCCGTCGGGAATTTTGAAGGATAGGCATAATGCAACCTGATCCATTCCAATCCTTTTATATCCGCCAGCCGGTGGAGCAGGTCGGGCAGCATCCGTTGTTTGTAGCGGTCGAGGCCGTAATAGGTGAGCTCCTGTGCGATGAGCAGTATCTCTTTGACGCCGAGTTTGACAAGCCCTTCCGCTTCCTTAACCAGGTCTTCCATCGACCGGCTGACATGCCCGCCGCGCATCAGCGGGATCGCGCAAAAAGCGCAGGTGCGGTTACAGCCCTCCGATATTTTGAGATAGGCATAGTGCTTCGGCGTCGCGAGCATGCGTTCACCAAGGAGTTCCGATTTATAATCGGCGTCCAGTTGTTTGAGCAGCAGCGGCAGCTCCATCGTACCGAACCAGGCATCCACTTCGGGGATCTCTTTTTCCAGGTCTTCGCGATAGCGATGGCTGAGACAACCGGTGACATATACTTTGTCCAGCCGTCCTTTCTTTTTCAGGTCTACCTGCAGGAGGATAGTATTGATGGATTCTTCCTTGGCCTTGTCGATAAAGCCGCAGGTATTGACGACGACGATATTGTGGTCTTTTTTGGAATTTTCATGAACGACATCGATCTCGTTCGCGCGCAGTTGTCCGCTGAGGACCTCGCTGTCGACCATGTTCTTGCTGCAACCCAGGGTAATGATATTTACCTTATCCTTCTGTAATGACCGCGTCTTCATAAAATGTGCGCAAAGTTACGTACTCCGGGGCAGTTTGCCTCATTGAAGCTTAACTACCTGAACGTAAATAGAATGCATTCCTAAATATGGCATGGTTTTTTATATATTTGCCTCACAAAGCAAATCGAATATGAGAAAAACCCTGTTATTAGCTGGCATTTTTGCCCTTCTTTTTTCTACCCGCGGTTTTGCACAGGCTGAAGGAAGCAGTTATTCTACGGCCGTCGGTGTAAAATTCTGGCCGGGGGCCATCAGCGTCAAACATTTTATCGAGGATGACCACGCTCTCGAAGGCTTGTTCAATTTCTGGGATGGCGGTTTTCGCTTTACGGGTCTTTATGAGATCCATGGCGATATCAGCGGCGCGGAAGGGCTGAAATGGTATGTCGGGCCCGGCGCGCATTTCGGCTTTTATAACGGATATGCGTACAATGGCTATTATTACGGCAGCGGCTCTTTTTCGCTCGGCATCGACGGCGTGCTGGGTCTCGAGTACAAATTCAGCGGAGCCCCGATTGCGGCCAGTCTCGATATTAATCCATACCTGGAGCTCAATCATGCCTATCTCGGCATCTGGGGCGGTCTGGGAATAAAATACACCTGGTAAAAGACACCGAAGGCTCCCTAACGAGAGACGCCCGCCCAATAGCGGGCGTTTTATTTTTCGAGATTGAACAGGCTGTCGACGAATTCATGTTTGTCGAACACCAACAGATCCTCCATCTTCTCGCCCACCCCGATAAATTTTACCGGGATCTTGAATTGGTTGGCGATGGCCAGCACCACTCCGCCCTTGGCCGTTCCATCGAGTTTAGTGATCGCAAGCGCAGTCACGTCGGTGGCGGCGGTAAATTGCCGGGCCTGCTCGAGCGCATTCTGACCGGTGGATCCGTCCAACACCAGCAATACTTCATGCGGGGCGTCAGGGATCAGCTTCTTGATCACCCGGTTGATCTTGCTCAGTTCTTCCATCAGGTGGGCTTTATTATGCAAGCGCCCTGCCGTGTCGATGATGACGACGTCGAAACCCCTGGCGATCCCGCTTTGTACCGTGTCGAAAGCAACGGCGCCCGGATCCGAACCCATGCCTTGTTTGACGATCGGAACGCCTGCCCGTTCGCTCCAGATGGTCAGCTGATCAACAGCTGCGGCCCGGAAGGTGTCCGCGGCTCCCAGCAGGACCGATTTCCCCGCCCCCTTGAAATTATAAGCCAGCTTACCGATCGTCGTCGTTTTGCCGACCCCGTTGACCCCGACCACGAGGATGACATAAGGTTTTTCGCCTGTCGGCGTTTGAAAATCCCGGAAGTCCTGATCCCCGGCATCCACCAGCATATTCTCTATTTCCTGTTGAAGTAAAGTGTTTAATTCGCTGGTATTTATATATTTATCTTTTGCAACCCGATTTTCGATGCGCTGTATGATCTGTACTGTCGTATCGATCCCGACATCGGCGCCGACCAGGGCATCCTCCAGTTGGTCGAGCACTTCTTCGTCGACGGTGCTTTTTCCGGCAATGGCCTTGGTGATGCGCGACAGGAATCCTTCCTTGGTCTTTTGGAGGCCCTGATCGAGGCTTTCCTTTTCCTTTTTTCCGAATAGTTTATCGAATAGTCCCATGGTGTTCCGTTTGTTGCCCTTAGCCGGGCGCTTGCCGTCCCTAAACCGCAAAAAGCGGGCGAATCAAATAGACTCGTCCGCTTTTCAATTATGTTGATCGAATGACGCGATTATTTTTCAGCCAGATAAGCCTTGATCTTGTCCTTATGGACGATGGCCTCTTTAAAGGTATAGGCGCCGGTCTTGGGACTGCGCACAGCCTTGATCACCTTCGTCCAGTTCTTGGCTTCCGCGGCAGCCTTGGCATCCTTGGTCTTGATAGCGGTTTTTGCAGCCTTTGCCATGATTATTTAATTTCTTTATGAACGGTTACTTTTTTCAAAATGGGGTTGAACTTCTTCAGCTCCAGACGCTCCGGAGTGTTCTTTTTGTTCTTGGTTGTGATATAACGGCTGGTACCCGGCTTACCGCTGTGCTTGTGCTCCGTGCACTCCAATATCACCTGAACCCTGCTGCCTTTTTTTGCCATGATTTATCGGGTTGAATGTTTTAGATCTTTTCTCCGTTTGCTCTCAGTTCCTTAACAACATTGTACAGACCGTTTTTATTGATCGTGCGCAGTCCTTCCGAAGAGATCTTCAGGGTGATCCATTTGTCTTCCTCAGCCAGGAAAAAGCGCTTGGTCTGCAAATTGGGTAAGAACCTTCTTTTGGTCTTAATGTTCGAGTGCGACACCTTGTGCCCGGTGACCGGAACCTTACCCGTTATCTGACAAACTCGTGCCATTGTTCGTAATTTTTTGGATTGCAAATGTCGGAATATATTGGCAATTAGCCAAAAAAGATGGCTTTTTTTTCCAGTTCTCGCGTCGCCAGGCGACCGGAGCCGTCCGCCCTCAATTTCACGGCATTGCGAACGCCACCAGGTAATCACCCTGTTGGCGGCCCCTGCGCAAAAGAAAACGTACTCACTTAATTAATAATTACTTAATTTACTTATCCCTTTTGCATTGGCAATTTTGTACCGGAACCGCCCCACGCGGTTCAAAAACTGGCCAATTTGGGCGAAATCACCGGATCAATGAGAAGAAAAACCATTCCAAGGGACATCAGCTGGCTTTCATTCAACGCGCGGGTTTTACAGGAGGCGGCGGACCCCACCGTACCGCTTCGGGAAAGGATACGATTCCTGGGCATATTTTCCAATAACATGGATGAATTCTACCGCGTTCGCGTGGCGACGCTTCGCCGGATGAGCGAATACAGCGGAAGCAAATCCAAGCTCAACATGCATCTCGAGGCCTCCCCCGAACGCATCCTCAACGATATACAGGCCATCGTCCTCGAACAGGGGGACGAGTTCGACGCCATCTGGAGCGGCATCCGCAAAGAAATGCAGAACGAAAAGATCTACCTGGTCAATGAAACGGAACTGGATACACATCAGCAGCAATTCATACAAAATTATTTCGAAGAGGAGGTCCGCACCAATACGATCCCCCTCATGATCGAAAGCATCCCGGCCTTCCCTTATCTGCGGGATAAATCGCTGTATCTCGGCGTTGTCCTCTCGAGGCGCGACAACACCATGAAGCGGAAATATGCCATCGTGGAGATCCCTTCGCGCGTGCTGGGCCGTTTTGTGATCCTGCCTTCCCCCGCGATGGATGAGCACCATATTATCCTGCTGGAGGACATCATCCGGTTCAACCTCCGGAATATATTTGCTTATTTCGGTTACGATACCTATGAAAGCTGGGTCTTCAAGGTTACCCGCGATGCGGAGATCGATATCGACAACGACGTCTCGACGACGCTGATCCAAAAGATTGAAAAAGGACTGAAGAACCGGCGCAAAGGCAAACCCGTCCGTTTCGTTTATGACGAACAGATGGATAAGGGGCTGCTGGAATACCTGCTCAAACGGCTCAACCTGTCCCGCAAGAGCGGCAACCTCATCCCCGGCGGCCGTATCCATAATTTTCGGCATTTCATGGATTTCCCGGACGTTTTCCACCGGCAGGGCTACCGGAAAAAACCGTTCATGCACCCGCTGTTGCAGCATTCGCCGCGTGTCACCGATGTGGTGCTCGAGCGGGATGTCATGCTCCACTTCCCCTACCATTCCTTCAATCCCCTGATCGACATGCTGCGGGAGGCCGCCATCGATCCCAATGTCACCACCATCAAGATCACCGGCTACCGGCTGGCGTCCAACAGCAAGATCATCAATGCGCTGGTCAACGCCGTCCGAAACGGCAAACACGTGACGGTGATGCTCGAGCTCCGCGCCCGTTTCGACGAGGAAGCCAACCTGGAATGGAAGGAAAGGCTGGAGGATGAAGGCGTCAGGGTGCTGATCGGGATCCCTAACGTTAAAGTACACGCTAAAATTTGCCTGATCAAGAAACGGATCAATAATTTCACCATACACTACGGGTTCGTCAGCACCGGCAATCTCAATGAGAAGACCGCCAGGGTCTACGGCGATCACTGTCTGCTCACCTCCGACCGGCATATCATGGCCGACGTGAACCGGATATTCAACTATCTCGAGAACTGGAAGGAGGGCACCGGCCCGCTGAAGACCTGCAAAATGCTGATCCCCTGCCCTACCAGCTTGCGGCGCGAGCTCGTCCGGATGATCGACCGCGAGACCAGGGCGGCGCGCGAAAAGAAGCCGGCCGCCATGATCTTCAAGATGAACTCGCTTTCCGATGAAAACCTGATCGACAAGCTCTATGAAGCGGCAAGGGCGGGCGTCAGGATACAGCTGATCGTTCGCGGCATCTTCTGCATGCTGTCGGAGAACAGTAAGTTCGTGATACCGGTGAAGGCCATCAGCATCATCGACGAGTATCTCGAACATGCACGGGTATTTATCTTCCATAACGGCGGGAAAGAAAAAACTTACCTATCTTCGGCCGATTGGATGGTGCGCAACCTGGACCACCGTGTCGAGGCCACCTGTCCCGTCCTGGACGAAAGTATTTGCCAGGAGCTGAAAGAGATACTGGATATCCAGCTGTCGGACAACGTGAAGGCCCGCTGGCTGGATAACGAGCTGTTGAACAGATACAAGCGGGATCAGCCTGAGACCAGGATCAGATCCCAGATCGAGATCTATAACTATTTGTACCAGAAAGCCATGCCCGTAGAAGAAGGAGCCATACAGGGAGCGGCGGTATCAGGTTAAAACAGACCACGGGGGGCGGGAGAAACCTACAAGATGAAAATGCGACTCGCAGCGATCGACATCGGGAGCAATGCAGCACGCCTGCTGATCTCGGATGTAAGCGATAATTATGGTAAACCCGAATTCAATAAGATCAACCTGGTGAGGGTGCCTCTCCGTCTCGGTTTCGACGTTTTCGATCATAAGGAGATCCCCCTTGAAAAGATCGACATGATCCTCCACACGATCAGGGCCTATAAACACCTCATCGAGGCCTATGATGTGGATCATGTCAAAGCCGCCGCGACATCGGCCATGCGGGATGCCGTCAATTCACAGGACATCATCCGGCGCGTAAAGGACGAAACCGGCATCGATATCGAGATCATCAGCGGCGGTTATGAAGCCTCGCTCATTTACGAGAACCATATTGCGGAAAACATGGACACCGAACACGCCTATCTCTATATCGATGTGGGCGGCGGCAGCACGGAACTGACCTTCTTCGCCGGCAACAAGCTGCTTTTTTCCTCGAGCTTCAACATCGGCACCATCCGCCTGCTCAAGAACCAGGTGTCGGTGGCCGCATGGGATACGATGAAGGAATATGTCCGGAGAGAGACCCGTAACTATTCCGACAGGATCGTTGCCATCGGTTCCGGCGGCAACATCAACAAGGTATTCTCTATCTCCAAACGGAAGGAAGGCAAGCCGCTGCACATCGAATTGCTGAAAGATTATTATAAAGAGTTCTCCAGTTTTAGCCTCGTGGACCGCATGAGGATATACCGCCTGCGCGAAGACCGTGCCGACGTCATCGTTCCCGCGCTGCTGATCTATGTCAATACCATGCGCTGGGCCGGCGCCCAGGAGATCTATGTTCCCAAGATAGGGCTTGCCGACGGCCTCATTCAACACCTCTATGCCGACCTGGTGAAATCCGGCAAAAAATTGGCTGAAAAGTAATTTTTTGACTCAATGCGGGTCGAAGTCTGAAAATCCACCTACCTTTTCGGCAAATTTTCGCCATGTCCCTCCAAACGGAAGTAAAAAAGGTAACGACCCATACCCTGCTGCGCATGAAGGCCAACGGGGAAAAGATCTCGATGATCACTGCCTACGATTACTCCTTCGCCCGGATCTTCGACGGCGCAGGCATCGACGTCATCCTGGTCGGCGACTCCGCTTCCAATGTCATGGCGGGACATGAGACCACCCTTCCCATCACCCTCGACCAAATGATCTACCACGCCTCGTCTGTCGTTCGGGGGGTCAACCGGGCCTTCGTCGTGGTCGATCTGCCATTCGGGTCCTACCAATCCAATTCCAAAGAGGCCCTGGCCTCGGCTATCCGGATCATGAAGGAAACCGGCGCCCATGGCATCAAATGCGAAGGCGGGGAAGAGATCCTGGAATCGGTCAAGCGGATATTGGGGGCAGGCATACCCGTCATCGGCCATCTCGGTCTGACCCCGCAGTCCATTTATAAGTTTGGGACCTATAGCGTGCGGGCCAGGGAGGAAGCGGAAGCCGAAAAGCTCAGGAACGACGCGCGGCTGCTCGAAGAAGCCGGTTGTTCCGGCGTGGTCCTGGAAAAGATACCGGCGCAGCTGGCCAGATCCGTGTCGCAAAGCCTGCAGATCCCGGTCATCGGTATCGGCGCCGGCAAATACTGCGACGGACAGGTACTGGTGATGCATGACCTGCTGGGTATCAATACGGAATTCCAACCCCGTTTTCTGCGTCGCTACCTTCATCTCCATGAAGAGATCACGGATGCCGTCCGGCAATATATCCACGACGTCAAAGACAACGACTTCCCGAACGAACAGGAACAATACTAGCCCGCTCACCGATGCCCTACACCCATTCATCTAATAATTCGATTATATCGACGATTCCGGGCTAGTTTTGGAGTGTCATATCTTAAGCATCCAAGCATCGAGTGAAGAAATTAACCGTACAGATAGTCATCCATATAGCAGCCTGGCTTTGCTTTCTGCTGCTGCCGATCCTTTTCTATCCCCGGCCGCGGGAGGTAGATACTACTTTTTTCGTCGACCATTTCCTGACGCCGCTGGTGCTCATCAGCAACATCTACATCATAGCTTTCTATTACCTGAATACCTATTTGTTCCTCCCGAGATTGTTCGACCATAAGCGGTTCGTATTCTATACCGTCCTGATCCTGGCGCTGCTGGTATTCTACGGGTTCCTGGGTCGGGTCTATCACGGCATCTTCGGCTATCCCATTTCCGGGCAAAACCCATCCTTCCCCCGCCCGCCCGGCACCAGGGCGCGCCCGCTGATCAATGCCGCCAATCTCGCCCTTTTCCTGCTGGTCTTCGTTTTCAGCACGGGCATCCGGGTGATCAACCAATGGTTGCGTTCCGAACAACGGAATAAAGAGATCGCCACCGAGAAGCTCAACGCCGAGCTGTCGTTCCTAAAAGCGCAGATCAATCCCCATTTCCTTTTCAATACCCTGAACAATATCTATGCGCTGGCCTCGGCTCAATCGGAACAGACCGCCCCTGCCGTGATGAAATTGTCGAGTATCATGCGCTATGTGCTTACGGAAGCCCGCAACGACCTCGTCCCGCTCGAAAAAGAGATACAGTTTACCTCCCACTATATCGAACTCCAGAAAATGCGGCTCACGGACAAGGCCGTCGTCGATTTCACCGTTCGGGGCGAACCGATCGGTCGCCAGATCGCACCATTGCTGCTGCTGCCTTTCGTGGAGAATGCCTTTAAATATGGCATCAGCACCCGGGAACGCAGCCCGATCGCCATCCTGCTGGAAATAAAGGGCGATTCTTTGTATTTTAGCATTTGCAACCATAAATACTTCAATACGCTGTTGCGGGCTTCGGACAACACGGGGATCGGGATCAGCAACACCAGGCGCAGGCTCGAACTTTTCTATGAGGACCGTTATTCTTTGGATATCCAGGATAAACCCAATGAATTTTCCGTTCACTTAAAAATCCCGGTATAATGTTAACGTGCATCTGCATCGATGACGAGCCGCTGGCTCTGGAGGTCCTGAAGAAATACATCGCCAAGATCTATTTCCTCGATCTGAAAGGCGTCTTTACCGACCCCTTCGAAGCGCAGAAACAGATGGACGCCTCTCCCGTCGATATTCTTTTTCTCGATATCCAGATGCCGGATATCAATGGCATCGAATTCTCGCGTATCATCAATAAGAAGAATACCGCCGTAGTCTTTACCACCGCATTCAGCGAATATGCCGTGGACGGATTCAATGTCGACGCCATCGACTACCTGCTGAAGCCCATCGAGTACGACCGTTTCCTGAAAGCGGTATACAAGGCGAAGGAATATGTCGATTACCTGACCAGCCAGGAGCTGCAGGAAGGATACATCTTTGTCAAGTCCGACTACCAGATGGTAAAAGTGAACCTCAAGGAGATCCTCTATATCGAAGGCCTCGACGACTATATAAAAATATACCTCCCCGGTAAGTCTATCCTCACGCTGATGACGCTCAAGACCATCGCGCAAAAGCTTCCCGCGCGGGAATTCATCCGTGCGCACCGCAGCTATATCGTGCCCATCAGCAAGATCGAACACATCAGCAAAAGCAAGATCAAGATCGGCGACAAGGAAATACCCATCGGCGTTAGCTACAGCGAGAGCTTTTTCGCCGCCATGGAGAATAAGTTGAATTGATTGTTGCCTGCCCCGCAGGGGCAGGCAACCCGCCAGCCTCATCTTTCGTATAGATTATTGCCGGGTAGGTAGATCCCGGCAGAAGTCCAGTTTTTTCATAGTAGATTTTAAGTTAAGGTTGAGGACACTTGTTAGTGGTTAGTTTTTTCCTAAATTGCTTGCGATTGCCAAGATCGCAAGCTTTTTTTATGGAATTCCTTCAGCAACTACATATCGGCCGGGAGAATCCCGGCACTTCCACCGGAACGCAATGGCTTCCTTCTTCCGCGCCGGTCATTTCCTCTTTTTCCCCGGTGGACGGGAAACTGATCGCCTCGGTCACCACTACGGATAACGCCGGATATGAGGCCGTCGTGACGGCGGCTGAAACGGCATTTGCGCAATGGCGGGAATGGCCAGCCCCGCGTCGTGGCGAGGTTGTCCGCCAGTTCGGCGAAGCGCTCCGTTCTCACAAGAGCCACCTGGGCCGTCTCGTTTCTTACGAAATGGGTAAAAGTCTCCAGGAAGGCTATGGCGAGGTGCAGGAAATGATCGATATCTGCGACCTGGCCGTCGGTCTTTCGAGACAGCTGACCGGTTTGACCATGCACAGCGAACGACCCTCCCATCGGATGTACGAGCAATGGCATCCTCTGGGTGTGGTCGGCATCATCTCCGCCTTTAATTTCCCGGTAGCAGTATGGAGCTGGAACGCTATGATCGCCTGGGTCTGCGGCAATACCTGTATCTGGAAGCCGTCGGAAAAGACGCCGTTGTGCGCACTCGCCTGCCAGCATATCGTGGCATCCGTTTTTTCCGACAACAAGGTCCCTGAGGGAGTTTGCGGTCTGATCACGGGAGCCCGCGAGACCGGCGAACGGATGGCATCCGACACCCGCATTCCGCTGATCTCCGCCACAGGATCGACCCGTATGGGTAAAGCGGTGGGTACGGCCGTCGCATCCCGTCTGGGGAAGTCGATCCTGGAACTGGGGGGTAACAACGCCATCGTCATTACCTCCGACGCCGATCTGAATATCGCCATTCCCGGGGCCGTCTTTGGCGCCGTCGGAACGGCCGGTCAGCGTTGTACGACCACCCGGCGGCTCATCATACAGGAGAACATCTATGACAAAGTGAGGGACAGGCTGAAGACTGCCTATGGCCAGCTGCGGATCGGCGATCCGCTGGATGAAAGCAACCATGTAGGACCGCTGATCGACAAAGACGCTGTCGGAACGTATCAGTCCGCAATAGACAACGCCAAAAAACAGGGCTGCCGGTTCATCGTGGAAGGCGAGGTACTGGCCGGTGACGGTTTCGGGAGCGGATGTTATGTCCGGCCATGCATCGCCGAAGCCCGCCCCGAATATCCGATCGTTGCACAGGAGACCTTTGCGCCCATCCTTTACCTGTTGCAATACAAGACACTCGACGAGGCCATCGCCATTCAGAACGGGGTGCCGCAAGGGCTGTCATCCGCCATCATGACCCTCAATCTGCGGGAAGCCGAACGGTTCCTCTCCGCCGCAGGCAGCGACTGCGGCATCGCCAACGTCAATATCGGCACATCTGGCGCAGAGATAGGCGGCGCCTTCGGTGGTGAAAAAGAGACCGGCGGAGGAAGGGAAAGCGGCAGCGACGCCTGGAAAGCCTATATGCGCCGTCAAACCAACACGATCAATTACTCCACCCAATTGCCTCTGGCTCAAGGCATCAAATTCAATCTGTAACGGCGCGGGCAAAATAATTTGATCGGGATAGCCGTTATAATCCGATGAGAAAATGGGCGCCTCTTTTTCTATTGTTATTTATCGGCTTTCTCCCGCTGCAAGCGCAGGTCCGTCTGGGCTTCCTGGGCGGCGCTCATTCTGCTAATGTGTTGGAGACAAACACTTTACCGGGATGGGATTCGGCCGTTAGGAAATATGAACGTTCCCATGCCGGTTTTCAGCTTGGTCTTATCGTGGAAGTGCCGCTCGGGCGTCACTTTTTTGTTCAGCCTGCCGTTACCTATACCACCAAGGGCCGCAACTATGACCGGAACAATGATTCGCTCAAAGCCCTGCTCACCGATACGATTTACAATAAAGCAGCGCTGCAACTGGGATACATGGAGGTACCGTTGAACATTACTTACAAGATACCGATCACCTCGAACCGCCGGAATAACCTGTTCTTTAGCGCGGGTCCCTATTTCGGTTTTTTCTTCAACGGACATGTGACAACGGAAAGCCTCACGGCCAGCAGCAACAAACACAACAGCACTACCGCACCGGTTCAGGTCGGCAGCGGTCCGGACACGTATAAGACATTCGATTTCGGTTTCAATGGAAAGGTCGGGGTCGAGATCGGCAAGCTCATGATCTCCGGCTACTATAGTCAGGGTCTGACCAGCTTTTACAATGCCACCTATCCCGGGACCTTCCGGCACCAGGTGGCCGGGCTTTCGGTCGGCATCTGGCTGTCAGCCGGAGGCACCGCGCTTTCGAAAACGAAACGGGATTCGGACCACGACGGGATCCCCGACGATGTGGACGATTGTCCGCTGCAACCCGGTACCGCGGCCTGGCGCGGCTGTCCGACACCCGACACCGATCGCGATGGCGTGGATGACGACCACGATTCCTGCCGGACCATTCCCGGTTTGGCGCGCTACAATGGCTGCCCTGTGCCAGACACCGATCATGACGGAATAGATGACGAGCACGACAGCTGCAGGACCATTCCGGGCCTGGCCCGCTATCATGGATGCCCCATTCCCGACCGGGATGGCGACGGACTGAATGATGAAGAAGATCAGTGTCCGGATAGTGCGGGACCCCTTTCGAATCACGGTTGCCCCCTCCCCGCGCCGGTCATTAAAAAAGAGACGACCGAAAAAGTCAATTTCATCGCTCACAATATCCTGTTCAATTCGTCCAGTGACCAGTTGATGGACGGATCGTTCTCCGCGCTCGACCAGCTGGCCGCCATCCTGATCGATCATCCGGAGCTGCACCTGCGAATCGAAGGATACACCGACAATTCGGGCAACGCCGCCAGGAACCTGGCGCTTTCCAAACGACGGGCTGAGATGGTGAAAAATTATCTCATCGGAAAAGGTATCGCCGAAACACGTCTTTCGTCGGAAGGCTATGGCAAGGAACGTCCTATCGCGGACAACCGCACCGTGGCCGGGAAGGCCGCCAACAGACGGGTGGAACTGAAGTTGAGCACCCGGAAAGATTAATTTTAACAAGTTAATAAAGCCATTCCTGTAATTTTTGATACCGGTTGGCGCGGGTTTTATTTACTTTACAAAATTGAACACTACACACTAAACTAAAAACAACGAAAATGAAGCGTAGCCGGAGTGGTTGGTTACTGGTTATCCTATTGGCATGCGTGCCGGGTATGATGCTGGCACAAGGAACTTCTGCCAAACAGGACCTGCCGAAAGGCTGGCATCTGATGGATAAGGAGCATGATGGTTTTTATGGTATCAGCGTCAACAAGGCATATGAATTCGCCAGGCTTAAAAGACTGAAAAGCAAGACCGTGCTGGTGGCGGTCATCGATTCGGGAGTGGATACGACGCACGAGGACCTCAAGGGCATCCTCTGGACCAATCCGAAGGAGATCCCCGGTAATGGCATCGATGACGATCACAACGGTTATGTAGACGATATCCACGGCTGGAATTTCATCGGCGGAAAGGACGGCACCGATGTGAAGGACGACTCGCAGGAAGAAGCCCGTGTATACTATGCCTTCAAGGAAAAATTCGAGGTCCCCAATCTCGATACCGCCAGTCTCAGCCCCGACGACAAAGACAACTATCGCATGTGGCTCAAGGCCCGCAAGACGATTATGGGCGACGGATCGGACAGCGGCCTGGACCTCGTCCAGCTGCATCGGGCGCTGACCGCCTGTCTGAGAAGCGACAGCATCCTCCAGCAGGCCATGGGCAAGCTCGAATACACCGGAAACGAGCTGGATACCTTCCAGACCAGGACCACCGAGAGCCGGAGCGCCAAAGCCGTTTTCCTCTATCTTTTCAAGGTCAACAAGATCATGGATTGGACCAATAAGGCCTTTCTGAACGATTTCACCGAAGAAGTGGATCGGGAGGAGAAAAAAGCCGAGGTAAAGGAAACCGCGCCCCCCGACTACCGCCGCGAGATCGTCAAGGACAACGAATCCGATATCAATGACCGATACTATGGCAATAACGACATCATGGCGGGCGAACCCATGCATGGCACCCATGTCACCGGCATCATAGCCGCCGAAAGAGGGAATGGCAAGGGGGTCGACGGCATCTGCGACAACGTGCGGATCATGATGATCCGCGCCGTGCCCAATGGCGATGAACACGACAAGGATATCGCGCTGGCCATCCGTTACGCGGTTGACAACGGCGCGCGTGTCATCAATATGAGTTTCGGAAAAAATCTTTCGCCTGAAAAACCCTGGGTCGACTCGGCCGTCAAATATGCGGAAAGCAAAGGCGTGCTGCTGATCCATGCTGCCGGCAATGACAATGCCGATGTGGACACCACCGACAATTTCCCCAGCCCGCATTTTAAGCGTTCTACGTACACGGCGTCCAACTGGATCACGGTAGGCGCCAGCAGCGATCCGCTGGCGGAGCCCGGCTTCAATAGCTATACGGCCTCTTTCTCCAACTATGGCAAACAGGAAGTGGATGTCTTCGCTCCCGGTACGCGCATTTATTCGACCGTACCCGGCAATAAGTATGAAAATTTGCAGGGCACCAGTATGGCAGCGCCGGTCGTTACGGGTGTAGCCGCGCTTATCCTGGAGTTTTATCCTAATCTCACCCCGCAACAGGTGAAATACTGTATCGAAAAATCCGCCGTGGCGCCTCCCGGAAAGGTCAAGCGCCCGGGCACCGAAGACAACCCGGTGATGGTGAATATGTCGGACATCGACAAGTCGGGGGGCATCGTCAATGCCTACGAAGCGCTGAAAGTCGCCTCCACTCTGCCGACAGGGAAAAAGGAGAAGGAATACCAGGAGCGGTCCTCCCTGCACAATGTGAACAACTAATATATGATCCCACGAACCGAGATCATCCCCGCGGACTTCTATCAGTCGTATATCGATCTGGTCAAAGAAAACGATTTTCGCGAAGCCATCCGGAAGAACGCCAAACAATTCCACCGCCTGCTGGAACGCATTCCGCGGAAGAAGGTAGACCACACCTATGCCGAAGGCAAATGGACTATCCGCCAGATGCTGCAGCACATCATCGATGCGGAAAGAGTTTTCGCCTATCGCGCGCTTCGCCTTTCGAGAAAAGACCCTACCCCATTGCCCGGATTCGATGAGAAACAATGGGCAGTCAACGACGGCGGCGCTGGCCGCAAATGGAAGGACCTCCTGGAAGAGTTCAAGACTGTCCGCGTGTCCACCGAATACCTGTTCGAAGCGTTGTCGGATGAGCAGCTGCGTTTCGCGGGAACGGTGAATGACCGGCCGCTGAATGCATTCACGATCGGATTCATTATTCCGGGGCATGTCAGCCACCACATGCGGATCCTGGAGGAGCGGTATCTTTAGCGCAAGAACTAAAAAAAGGGGCCATGCGGGCCCCTTTCTGCGAATTCGATCGGGTTTATTTGTTGTAGACCAAGTTCTTTTCTGCGATCATATCGTCGACCACATTCACTGCCTCGCCCAGCCAGACATCGGACTTACGGTCTTTCAGCCATTGCTGGAAACGATCTGACTTGTTCTTGTCGTCATCGTATTTGTGGACGTCTTGCGGCAGGGCCTGCACATTCAGCTGGCTGGTCGCCGGCAGCTTGCTCAGGTTCTCTATCTGCTTGACGGTCTCTTTCACCTTTTTCTGCTCTTCCCTGTACTTGGCGATATTCAGCGGGTATACTTTGTCCTGGATACTGCTGAGCCATTCTTCATCCTGGCGGATCAGGCCGAAGTTGCTGTTGCCTCTCATCCGGTCGGCGCTCATGGCCTTCAGCTGTGCCACGTCGTAGGCATATTTCCAGGTCGAATAATCCGCTTTGGCGATCTCGTCCCAGGGCAGCGCATCGGGATTGTCCTTTTCCCTGATTTTGCTGTATTCATAGATATCCGGGTAAATGTCCGGGAGAACGATATCGGAAGCTACGCCCCTCAGCTGGGTGGAACCGCCACTGATGCGATAGAACTTTTGAAGGGTCACCTTGAGTGTTCCCAGGTCGCTGTTGGCATCCATGAAGCCCAGGCTCTTGTCGATGCCGATAGGCCGTTGCACGGTGCCCTTGCCGTAGGTGGAAGTGCTGCCGATGATCACCCCCCGGTGGTAGTCCTGGATGGCGGCCGCGAATATCTCGGATGCGGAAGCGCTGAGCTCATTCACCATGACGGCAAAAGGACCATCGTACAGCACGGTCTTGTCATGATCGGGCAGGATCTGCGGCCTGCCGTCCCTGTCCCTTACCTGGACGATCGGACCCTGTTCGACAAAATAGCCGGCCATCTGTACCACATCGTACAGTGAACCGCCGCCGTTATCCCGCAGATCGAGGACGATGCCGTCGACCTTCTGCTCCTTCAGCTTCAGGATCTCCCTCGCCACATCGATACTGCAGCGGCTGCCCTTGGGGTTGTCGAAGTCCGCATAGAACTCGGGCAGATAGATATAACCGATCTTACCCTTGGGCGTGCTCACGATGGCGCTTCGGGCAAAGGTCAGCTCGTCCTGCACGATCTCGTCGCGGATCAGCGGTACGACCTTGACCGTACCGTCCGGTTTCTTCAGCCAAAGGCGTACTTCCGTGCCCTTGCTGCCCCGGATGACCTTGACGGCGTCTTCGGTGAAATAGCCCGTCATATCGACCGGCTCCTGGTTACCCTGCGCCACCTTCTGGATGATATCGCCGACGCCGACCTGCCCGGATTTCCAGGCGGGGCTCCCCGTTACGAGCGAGGTGATCTTGATGTTGCCGTCCTCGTAACCGAGCGATGCGCCGATGCCGAAGAAATGGCCGCTCATCTGCTCGTCGAAATATCTTTTCTCTACGGGAGGGAAATAATCCGTGTGGGGATCCATCGACTGCACGATGGTCTGTACGAACGCATTGAAACGGTCATCTTCCGTTTCCTTAACCGTGAGGCGCTCATAGAGCCGGTCCATCACCTTCAGCGTCCGCTCGCGGGCGTCCTTCTCGATGTCCTCGTTGCTGCGGGCGACGAATCCCTGTTTGTTCTTGCCCGCTTCCTGCTGATCGAGCAGATCGGAATAGCGCTCGAGGGTCAGGTATTTCAGCCTTTTGCGCCAGGCCTCGCGCCTGTCGGCGTCATTGCGCGGGAACTTGATCTCGTCATAGTTCTGGTTGAAATCTTCATCCTTCGTGAAATCGAACGGCTTGCTCAGGATATCCCTGTACATCGCCTGCGTTTCCGCCAGCCGTTTTTTGTAGACCTCGCTGACGGCCGGAACGAATTTGATCGTTCCGCCAAGAATTTCATCGTCGATCTCCGAACCATACTGACGACGCAGCTGGTCGACGTCGGACTGCAGGAAAACGTCCTTGTAGTCGTCCACTTCCTTGATGTACTTGTCGAACACCTCGGCGGAGAACTTGTCATCGATGGGTTTGGGACTGTAATGGATCTGTTCCAGGTATTCCCCTACATTATGCAGGATACGCTCGTATTTGGTCGGCGGATTGCCACCTCTTCCCAAAGTTCTGAAGGCGACAAATACACCCCCGGCCAGGATCAGCAGGACGATAGGCAGATTTCTCTTATTAATCATATACTTAAGCACTTTTAACATAGCTATCCAAAAATAACGATAAATACAGTGGTATGTTGTCGCCAAAGACGAATATTAACAAGCAGTTGGCCAGTTTGTGACAGGCGGCGGTCGGCCCTCAGGGGCCGTCCGGATGGGCGGTCGGTTACTCCCCGACTTATTTTTTTCAATGTTTTTGAGAGATATCCATTTTATAGTAATTTCGCGCTTCAAATGGTGGCTGTAGCTCAGCTGGTTAGAGCATCAGATTGTGGTTCTGAGGGTCGTGGGTTCGAGCCCCATTAGCCACCCACACACAAAGTCCGGCAAAGACCAGGTCTTTGCCGGGGGCGAGGCGATAGCCTCGTAAAATCATTAGCGGAGACCGTCGCAAGACGGTCTCTTCTTTATATCTATAAGTATGTCGCATATCTCTCCGTGGCTCTACGCCATTCCCTTCATTTCCGCGTTCATTCACTGGCTGACCATCTGGATGGCGCTGAAACTGCTCTTTCATCCCCGTTACCCCAAAAGGATATTCGGCTTTACCCTTCACGGCGTTTTTCCCAAACGGCAACGGCAGATCGCCGAAAGCCTGGGACGCATCGTGGGACAGGAGTTGCTGTCATTCGGCGATATCGAACAGACCATCACGCATCCCGATAATGTCCGGCGGATCCTCCCGCTGGCGGAAGAACATATCGACCATTTTCTCCGTGTGAAGCTGAAGGAGGCCATGCCGATGATCTCGATGTTCATCGGCGAAAAGACGATCGGCCAGCTGAAAACGACATTCATGAACGAACTGGAACAATTGTTCCCGATCATCATGAAAAGCTATGCATCCAACCTCCGCCATGACCTGGATCTCGAACGGATCGTGGTCGAAAAGATCGCCGGATTTTCTGCCGTCAGGCTCGAGTCCCTTCTCAACGAGTTCCTGACGAAGGAGTTCCGATTCGTGGAGATCATCGGCGCCGCATTGGGCTTCCTCATCGGTCTGCTACAGATTGCATTCACTTTCTGGCTGAGATGAAAACAGACCCGAATAGCGATGTTTTATCCGGCTCAAATTCACCGATAATGCCGGTCCGGATTAGCCCTTCCGTGGCGAAATTGTACCGTTTGTACAGATTGACTCTTTTTGCTAAAAGTTTTACCTGAATTTTGCACCCACATGAATAATCAACTGAATAGGCATCTCATGAAAAAAATTGGATTTTTCGTACTGGTCATGGCTCTTTCGACGGCTGGATTTTCACAGGGCTTCCCTCCTCTTGGCGGTGGCGGAGGCGGAAGAAGAGGCGGCACCGGGCAGGTCCCTTCCATCGGTCATTTTTACGGAAAAGTAGTGGATGCAAAGACGGGCAAAGGCATGGACGGCGTCTCGGTTCAGCTGATCCTATCGAAATACGATCCGGTAAAACGCGCGCAGAAAGATACGGTCATCGCGGGCATGATCACCGAACACAAAGGCGATTTCAGTCTCGAGAACCTTCCCCTGGTCGGGAATTTCCGGTTGAGGATCACAGCCATCGGCTATAAGCCTTATGAGGAAAAAGTTGCTTTCGATCTGAAAGGGCTTCGTGGCGCAGCCGGAGGCAGACCAGGCGGGATCAACGGTGGCGGCGGCGGCGATAACGGCGATATGCAGCAGAACATGTCTGGCGCCCAGCAGGCACTCAACGCCATCGACAAAGACCTGGGTAACATCAAGCTCTCCGAAGACGCACAGGTCCTGGAGTCGGCGACCGTAACAGCATCGAAGCCGCTAATTACGATGGGCGTCGATCGCAAGATCTACAATGTCGAAAAAGATATCTCGGCCGCCGGCGGATCCGCCACCGATGTCATGAGAAATGTTCCGTCCGTACAGGTGGACATCGATGGCAACGTTACGCTTCGCAACTCCCCTCCCACCATTTTCGTCGACGGGAGACCGACCACGCTGACGCTCGACCAGATCCCGGCGGACGCCATACAGAGCGTGGAGATCATCACCAACCCCGGCGCCAAATACGATGCCTCCGGCGGAACGGCGGGCATCCTCAACATCGTGTTGAAAAAGAACCGCAAGGCAGGTTATAATGGGAACGTCCGCGCGGGTATCGATCAGCGCGGGAAGCTCAACCTCGGCGGAGACATCAATGTCAAACAAGGTAAGGTGAATTTCTTCCTCGCCGGCAACTTCAACCAGCGGGAATCGATCAATACCGGCGATCAAACCAGGTATAGTTTCCTGCCACCGCCGACCGACAGCCTCATCGAACATGATTACAGCGTCAACGACGGATTTTTCGCCTTCGGCCGCGGCGGGATCGACTATTTCATGGATAACCGCAACACCCTGTCGATCGCCGGAAATATCGTCCACGGCACCTTCAACCCGTCCAACAACAGCGATATCTTCATCGACTATCCCGATTCGCAATACAACGGCTCTACGGCTTCCTCCTATACGCAACGTCTCTCGAAGACCAGTGCCCAATTCAACAACCACGGCGTCTCGCTGAGCTTCAAACATAATTTCCCGAAAGCCGGAGAAGAATGGACGGCCGATGCCAACTATAGCCAGGGCGCCAACGACAACAACAATTTGATCACATCGAACACGCATGCCGTCAACGGAGGCCCGATCACCTCGGTATACCAGCAGCAGCAGCTAGGCAACTCGAATAACAAATATTTTACCGCGCAGACCGATTACACGCTCCCGCTGGGCGAAAAATCGAAATTCGAGACCGGGGCGCGCATAGCCATCCGGACCAATAACAGCATCAACAACATCGATACACTCGGCAGCGACGGGCAGTTCCATACCGCGGGATTGCTGTCATCGCAGTATACCTACCAGGACAGGGTGTTCGCGGGATATGTGACCTACGGCAACGTCATCAGGAATTTCACCTATCAGCTTGGGTTGCGCGGTGAAAGCTCCGATTATACAGGAACACAACACTATACCGCTTTCGACACGAGCGGCCACCAGTTGCCCGCGGTGGGGGAATTCAGCAGCCAGTTCCCGATCAGCCTCTTCCCCAGCGTCTTCCTGACGCAGAAGCTGGGCGCCGACCAGGACCTGTCGTTGAACTATACCCGCCGGATCGACCGGCCCAACTTTTTCCAACTGTTCCCCTTTACCGATTATTCCGACTCGCTGAACCCCAGCCGCGGTAACCCGGCGCTGGTGCCGCAATTCACCAACTCGTTCGAACTGGGCTACCAGAAGACCTTTCCCGGCAACAACACGCTGCTGTTATCGACCTACTACAAGTCTACCACCAGCCTTATCACCCGCATTTCGGTGCCGGGCGAGAACCCGGTCTCCAAGCGGCCGGTCTATGTCAGCACCTATATCAACGCGAAATCCAGTTTTGTAGGGGGCTTCGAGGTCATCAGCCGCAATACCCTCACGAAATGGTGGGACATCACGAGCAACATCAATGTCTTCACGTCCAGGATCAACACGATCGATACCGGCATATCCGCTATCCCCTCGATCGGCGAGATCTGGAGCTGGTTCGGCAAGATCAACAGCAGCTGGAAGATCCTGTCCAAACCCAACAAGGCCCTCACGCTGCAATTGTCCGGCGACTATACTTCGAAGACCGTTTTGCCTCCCGGCGGCAGCGCCGGCAATGGCGGCGGTATGGGTCGCGGCTTCGGACCCAACGTCAGCGGCAACGCGAACGGCTACTCTAGACCGTCGGGAGGCATGGATGGGGCGCTGCGTTTCGAGTTCCTGAAGGGCAAGGTGGCGTCGCTTACACTGAGCGTGAGCGACATTTTGCGGACCCGCGTCAATGACGTGTTCACACAGACCAGCTTTTACTCCCAGGAAGTGCTGCGGAGAAGGGACCCGCAGTTCTTCCGCCTGCAATTCAACTGGCGTTTCGGAAAATTCGATATGGCGCTCTTCAAGCGCAAGAACATGAAGGGCGATATGGATAACATGCAGAATATGCAGCAACAGGGAGGCGGTATGGGCCCCGGTGGCGGCGGTGGCGGACCGCATAATTGAACGGCATTCGAAAAGGCGCCCATCCTGGCGCCTTTCTTTGCTATCTTCGGGCATGTTTTCCTATCTCGCGCTTGGCGACTCTTACACCATCGGCGAAGGCGTTCCGCTCTCCGACAGCTATCCTTATCAAACGGTACAGCTTCTGCGGCGTGCCGGGCACGAATTCCTGGCGCCGGAGATCATTGCCCGAACCGGCTGGACGACCGGCGAACTGATCGCGGCGACGGAGGGCACACGACTGCTGAGCCGGTATGACCTCGTCACGCTGCTAATCGGCGCGAACAACCAATACCGGGGACACCCGGCCGAAGAATACGGCGTCGGGCTCGAAACGCTTCTGGTACGGGCCCTGGGTCTTGGTAAACGCGTTATTGTGCTTTCCATCCCCGATTGGGGAGTTTCTCCCTTTGCGGAAGCGGGCGCCAGGGACCCGAAGCGAATTTCCCGCGAAATAGACATCTTCAATGCCATTGCCAACAATATCGCCCGTCACCACCATCTTCCCTTTATCGACATCACGCCACATAGCCGGGCGGCCGGCAGCTTCGTCTCCGATGGACTGCATCCTGCGGCGGATGTCTACGCTTTCTGGGCCCGTCAGCTAGCCAGGCACATCGGCGACGGGCCGGCTCAGTAAATGCTGTTCAATCCATCCGTATTGAGGAAGACGACATCGGGCTGGTGTACATAGCTGCTGTTATACCGGAACTGGATGTCGGTATTGATGAGGATCTTGAAGGAGTTGTTGTATTCCGCCTTTCGCGGAAAATACACCATCCGGAACTCAATGGTGTTAAAGATAAGGTTCTCATTGCGGGTCCGGACACCCGCTCCGATACCGTCATACAGGTCGGATTTGACCAGCGATCCGCTCTGGGGTGTCAGGAAGGACAGGTCTCCGAACGCGAACGGCGCAAATTTGAAACCCAGGATCTTGCCGTTAAGCCAAAAGGTCGTCTCCGAATGCATCGTGATCCGCTGAACGCCGTTGGTGGAGTCGTTGGTAAAGTACCGCAGCCCGAAGACATTGTTGATGGTCAGGTAGTCTAGGCCTACCCTGTTGAACAGACGGGTAAAGCTGAAATTAAGGTATTGCCTGATCTTCACCCGGTCGAATACGAACAGGGGACTGTAATAACTGGCCCCCATCAGGAAACTGGCATCCTGCGGTTTGCCCTGCCCCAGAAACAACCCCGAACGAAGAAAAAACTGCGTGAAGGCACCCCTGAACGAAACCGCATACCAATTGGCATCTACTCCGGCATAGAGACGGTTGAGGTTCAACTGGCGATAGTAACCGCCCGTGAAGGCCACATTGTATCCTTTTGGAATATCCTCTGTCGTACCGAAACCATAGATATAATTGGTCTTATAGAACTCCTGCCGGAAAAAGGTAAAGGAGCTCAGCGCCGCCTCCCGGTTATTGAACCGGAAATTGAAGGTATTTCCCACCTGTTTCGGGACGCTGTCGAAGTCGTTCCGGAAATAGCGGAAAGCCACGAACCGGCGATCGAGCACAGTGGTATTGCTCAGGAAACGTTTTGAACCGATGTTCCAGCCCAGCCATCCGTCACGGGTATGATAATGATATTTATAGAAAAGGCTGTCAGGCTGCTTGTACACGTTGTAATTCCGGAAATCGCCAACCCGCAATCCGCCTGCCAGGTGGGCATATGGAGCATAAAGGGGACGATCGACCTGCAGGAACCAGGCCGTTTCATCCGGCGTCCCGTTGTAGATATTGGAGTTGATCTCCGTATAGGAGGCGGTAACATTGGTAAAGGAATGACCGATATACGTTTTACTGTATAACAGCTGCCCTCCGAAATTGGGGTTTCGATTCTGTTCCAGGTTCATCCCCCCCTGGATCCGCTGGCCCATGCCCAGGAAATTGGCTTCGCTGGCATTTGCGCGGAGACTGAACGGAGGATACCCCAGCGCGCCGATGGCGCCAGAGATAGTGAACAGGTCCTTGACGACGACGACCACATCGACCGAGTCGGGGCTTTCGGGAAGCTTGTTAACCAGGATACGGGCGTCCTGGATATAGTTGAGACTCCGGATCAACCGTTCATTGTCCGCCAGCTTGAACGCGTTGACGGGCGTATTTTCTTTAATAAATAGTGCGTCCCGGATCACCCAGTCCCTGGTCTTCCGATGCAGGCTGTTGAGCACCTGGGTGCCGAAATATTCAAGCCGCCGGGAAGTGTCCGGAAAGGTCTGTTCGAAACCGTACCCGCGGACATAAATATGGCGGATGATCTTTCCTTCATAAGGTCTGAAAGGACTTTCGCTTTTCGTGTTCAGTGGCTCCAGCGAGTTGATGTCGATCACCGAATCGGGCTTTCCCTTGGTGATGGTATTCCGGAAAAACTGGAAAATATTGTTTTTCCACCAATGATGCGTCGAGTCGCGCGGCCGGGGGACCGTATCCCTCGCCTGCCCGAAGGAAGAAAGACAGAAACAACAACAGCCGATGGCCGTTATCAACCGTATCATGAGCATCTTCCTCAAGCAGAAAAGGGGTCGAATTTGTTAATGAGAAATGGGATCAACGCCCCAATATAAGCATAATAAATCGTCATCGGCCGGGGCAACTTTTTTGTCTTTGGCAGGCACTCTTTTTGAATAGCTGATCGTACAATAATCTCTAATGAATACTAAAAGCCTGGCGACCTGGCCGTCGCAAACGACCATGACTGCTTTCTCTTCAACCTCCCGGAAAAATAGGACTGGCGTGGTCAAGCTCCTTGAACCGCCGGCACCGCCCAACGAAGAGACTGTCCGGCGCCTGAATGATCTGGCGCACCGCTCCCCCTTTTGCCGGTTGCATAAAGTGAAAAAACACGAACTGCTGTGATATTTCGGGGAAAAACTTCCTCCCCAATCCGGGAGAATTTTTCCACAATTGTTGATAACCGCTCAGGGAGCGGTCTGGATCTTTTCGATGAATTGATTCAGACGGGATAATTTAAACACTTCCTTATCCTCCGGTGGGGCATCGAAATTCATGAAAAGGATACTCCCATCCTTTGCCATGGTCAGCAAATAGTGGTCCTGGCGATAGATATCGTACACCACCATGTCTCCATAGTCCTTTTCCCTCACCACATATTCCTCGGGCCCGTCTCCCCCCTCTATCCGGATCGGTTCGGTCTTCAGATTTTCCATACGCTCTTTTATGATCTATCTAAAAAGACAGGCCAAACCCCACTCCCGATCCTGAAGCTGCGAATGCCGCCTCCTGGCACAATTCTGTCATGGTATGCTATCGACCGGCATCCTAAAATAAAGCCATATGAAACAAGAAATACAAGCCGCATCGCCATCCAAATTGGCGGATCTCTTTCTCAACGAGTTACGAGAGCTATATGGAGCGGAAAAACACCAGCTGGTGGTGTTGCAAATGCTGAAAAAGGCCGCTTCCTCGCTGAAATTGCGCAATGTACTGGCCAGCCACCTGGACGATACGCGCGAACATATCCATCGTCTCGACCAGGTGTTTGCGAAGTTAAGAAGGGTGGCCGATGCTCTGCCTCCGGAAGCTGTTTTCGGGATCACCCGCGAGGCTGAACAGGTCATTGCTACGACCCCGTCCGGAACCGCGACCCGTGACGCCGGGTTGATCATTGCCGCACAAAAGCTGGATCACTATGAGATCAGCGCCTACGGTAGCCTGGCGACCTATGCCCGCGCCCTCGAAAACGATCCTATCGAGGACCTCCTGGAATTAACGCTCTGTGAGGAAAAGGAGTCGGATGAGTTGCTGACGGCCGTAGCGGAGAACTATATCAACGCCGAGGCCAGCCGGGAGTAGGCTATCCATCAACTACGCCAGCCGTTCGCACCCCCGCGGCGTTTATATCCGGCCAATGCCTTCAGAGCACGTCTTCCTCGCGGAAATCGTACCGTTCCCTGATCCGCCGCGCCATCTCTTCCAGCGGAACTTTGGGAGCTGCCTTTTCTTCCCCGTGCTCCCAGCGGTCCAATTCCTGCTGAACATGTTTCTTTTGCAACCCGGACAGTTTTTGAAGCATCTCCGCGGTCATTTCCTTTTTTAATCGATATATATCTTCTTTCCTGGCTATTCTCAATTCTTTATCTCTACGCATTTCATCTTCTGCGGCCGCCATTTGGCGCAATTCGAAGGACGCCAGGGCCAGGTCGTACGGCCCTGTATGCATGATCAGCTTCGACAGGACGGGGCCGATCTCGATGAGGATGATCAGCAACGATAGGAACAGATTGGCCCAGAATACGCTGCTTTCGTGCGCCGACAGATCGGACAGGGCTTTGTTCCTTTCCAGGAAACCCACATCGCCCGTTACCTGGCTCTCGTATCGACGGTTACGTATTTCGCGGCCGGCATTTGCGGCGGCGATGAGACTGTCCTGGTAACGGATCTGTTGCTGCAGGCGCTGCAGCTCGGGATTGAAGGCCGCCATCGCCGTCTCATAAGCCTGTTGTTTCATCCGGGTGAGCCTGTCGATCCCGCGGCGCTGGGAGCCGCCGGTACCATCCGCCTCCGTGATGTAGGCCTGTTGCAGCTGATGCAGGGTGTCTTCCATGCCGACTTTCCGCGCCGTCAGCCGTTCGCGTTCCAGCTGCGCAGCCGATAAGACCGGTCGTTGTTCAACTGCCAGGAGGCTGTCGTTCAGCAGCATCTTCTGATGTCGGTTGGCTGTGATCTGAACGTCGATCTCTTTCTCGAAGATCTTCAGCTCCAGCGGCCGGGCGATCGTGAAACCGATGAGCAGCGCCAGCGCGAGCCGGGGAGCGGCGATCCAAACCTGTTTGCGATGCGAAACCCCATATTTGCGCATGGTGGATACGAGGAAACGATCGAAGTTGAAGATGATCAGGCCCCAGATGACGGCGAACAGGATGGCCCACAGGGGGTTGTTGAATACGCTGTAAATGGCGTATCCCGCCGCCAGCGCGGCAAGCACAAAAGTTGCAAGCAGCACGCCGCCCAGTCCCGCATACTTCGACTGTTCCGAAGGACAATCCTTCAGGAGATCCTGATGCGCACCGGCGCACCACCATAGAAAATGTCTTTCCGTCGGCTTTTTCGCCCGCTCGCCAACCCCGGTGAATGCATCATAGGTATAGCCGCCTTCCAGCCGGCCATTTGCCGATTTTTCCGTCGTTGCCATTTGCTGAATTGATAGGTGCCGCGCCCGGCATTCCGCCGGGCGCAAAAAAAATAGTTTCCCGGCCGCAGCCGGTGCTTCGCGTATTGGAGTGGGAACAAGCAAAGAACGGGAAAAATCGGGAGAAATTGCAAAGGGAATGCTAAAGTGGGGCCGCCATGCGAATCCCTTCCGACCGGAGCGCATCGTGTATCCGACAAGAAAATTCCACCGCATGCGTGCCATCGCCATGCAGACAAATCGTTTCCGCGGTGATGCCGATCGGACCCATTTCGGTCAGCACACTCCCTTGTTTGACCATCCGGAGAACCTGGGCAACTGCCCGTTCGGGATCATCGATCAATGCATCCGGTTCGGTTCGCGGAGTGAGACTGCCGTCGGCGCGATAGGTCCGGTCTGCAAAGACCTCGCTGACAAACCGGAGACCTGCGGCCTCCGCCGCACGTCGCATTTTGCTTCCGCTGAGCCCAAAGAAGGCCAGCGACGGATCGAAATCCGCCACCACCCTGGCGATCACACCCGCCACCTCCATATCGCGCGCCGCGCGGTTGTATAGCGCTCCATGAGGCTTGACATGCCGGATGCGCGTCCCCGATGCGAAGCAGACCTCCTGCAGCCGCAATAGCTGCTCCCGCAAACGGTTCTCCAGCTCCTCCAGCGAAAAACCTTCCCCGAGGATATCGACGCGTCCGAAACGTTCCCGGTCGGGATAGGAAGGATGCGCGCCTACAGCCACGCCATATTCCAATGCCAGCGCGACGGTTCGCTGCATCGTATCTTCATCGCCCGCATGGCCACCGCAAGCGATATTCGCAGACGTAATAAATGGAAATATACGGGCATCGGCGTCCATACCTTCGCCCATATCACAGTTGAGATCGATGGCAGGCAGCTCGAAATTTTTCGCAGAACCTCCGCGGGGCGTCTCATCCTCCGCTTCCGGGCCGCTCAGCATACCACCTCATTTAGATGATCCATGCAATTGCGTTGCAGGATATGCAGTTCTTTCTGACGGCAGATAACCATGTGTTCGGCTGCCTCAATATCCATCAGCTTGAACTGTATCGAGTCCGAAGGTCGCAGCTGCGCCAGCTTGGGTATATGCGCGGATACGACATGCGCGATGCGCGGATAACCGCCGGTCGTCTGGTGGTCGGCCATCAGCACGATCAGCTGTCCGCTGGGGAGCAGCTGTACGGTACCAAAGCTAACCGCTGAAGAAACGAGCTCGACCGGCGTCTCGAGCTGTAATGGGACGCCGCTCAACTGATAGCCCATCCGGTCGGAAGAAGGATGGAGGATGAAATTATTTTCCAGGAAGGCATGCCGGGCCGC